>OIGD01001794.1_pt1 | contig 18832 bp, 13 predicted proteins | sample 1582211 | NCBI WGS metagenome assembly OIGD01 (sample SAMN04414078, study PRJEB24778) | human gut metagenome | material: faecal | host: Homo sapiens
AGCGGCGGCGAGTGGCAGCCGATGGCAGGGACGTCGCAGGGCGACGATTTCATCACGGCGACCTATGCGCCCCAGTGGGTTCCGCAAACCGTAAAAGAGCAAACCGTATATACGCAGGCCGCCGGCACGGGAATCATCGCGACACACAGCTACGACTTCAGAGCCATTATCAACGGCACGGAAACTACCGGAACATTTACGGCCGGAGAGGTACAGCCAATCCCCAACGGCGACATGTCGGGCTGGAGCATGACCGGAGGCTTCGCTTTTCCCAACGCCGCGGGAGAATCGTTCTGGAGCAGCGGCAACAATACCATGACAAAAACGCTCTGCACCTCTACCGACGTGAAATTCGGGAAGTCTGCACCGGCTGCAAAACTAACCAGCACCAATATGCTGGTATTGGCCGCAGGCAACCTGTTCACAGGAGAATTCGCCTATAAAAGTTTCACAGGCACCGTCCAGTTCGGACAAACATACGCATTTACGGCACGTCCTTCGGCAATGAAGGTAAAATACCATGCCCACGTCGGCACGGTCGACAAAGTACGCACCTCGGGCGATATTTGTCCCTATATCAAAAAGGGCGATCCGGACATGGCTCGTATTTTCGTCGCGATCGTCGACTGGAACGCCCCGCATGAGGTCGTATCCGGCATGACGACCACCAAAGGTGCATGGGATCCGGAAAAAGGCATCGACAACGTATCGGAAGGCAAAATCCTGGGATACGGATCGCTCTGGATCACGCAATCGACGGATGGCGAGGATATGCAGGACGCCGAATTAGACATCGTATGGTACGACCACGAGACGCGCCCTGCCGAAGGGAAGTATTCGCTCGTGATCTCATGTGCCTGCAACGCTTACGGCGATTATTTCACCGGTTGCTCGAAAAACGTGATGTACGTCGACGATTTCGAATGGGTATATTAACGATTAAACGTAAACGCACAACAATGCGCAAGATAACCACCAGTACGCTCCTGGCACTCCTGCTCCTGGCAGGCACGGCGCCGGAGAGCCGTGCACAACAGACGAACGCCGCGGCGTCCCTCGCCCCGCAGGCCGACAGCACGAGCTGCATGCAGCACGAGGAACGTCCTCAGACCGTCAACGAAATGCGGCGCCAGCGCGGCCTTACCGAAAAACACAACCTCTTCGTCCCGCGCGGGCAATGGATCTTCGGAGGAACGGCCTCCTACTCGACCCACTCGAACGATACGTACAGGTTCCTGGTCATCGAGGGCATCGAATCGAAGGGCTACACGTTCAAGGTCAGCCCGATGATCGCCTATGCCTTCCGCGACGACATGGCACTAGGAGGCCGTTTCATCTATTCGCGCTCGCTGCTCAAGCTGGACAAGGCCGAACTGCATTTCGGCAACGAGGAGACGGGCACGAACATCGTGGCCAGGGATTTCTACTCGCTCAAGCAGACCTATTCGGCGGCGGCGATCTGGCGGCAGTACATCCCGCTGGGACGCAACAAACGCTTCGCGCTGTTCAACGAGATGTCGCTCGCGGCCGGAGGCACGCAGGCGCGCTTCGCCAACGACTCGCCCGTGAAGGGAACCTACGAAACCGGCTACACCCTCTCGCTGGGCATTTCGCCGGGCATCGTGGCCTTCGCCACCAACAACATGGCCGTCGAAGTGAACGTGGGCGTGATGGGTATCAGCTATACCCATGCCAAACAGGTTCACAATCAGGTCACCGTGGGCAAACGCAACACGAGCATGATGAACTTCAAGGTCAATATCTTCTCGATCGGCCTCGGCATGGCCTTCTATCTCTAAAAACGGCACACTATGACACGAAGCATACTCTGCACCCTGCTGATCATAATTATCTCGTGCGGCAACGCGCTGGCGCGGCAAACCGCCGCAACCGGGAATCCGAAGGAAACAGCCGCTCCGGCAGCCGCAATCGCACCCGCCGCAGCCGGAACGATCTCCACCGAAGAAGAAACCCCGGCAACCGGAAATGCGCCGGCCTCGGAAGCGGCAATCCCGGCCTCGGAAGCGGCAGTCCCGGCCGACGGACAGAAGCAATTGCAGGCACTCAAGGCCGCGGAAGTTCAGTCGCCGATCCGCGGCAAAAAACAGTTCCTGCCCACACGCCGGCGTATCGACCGCGAAATCAACAAGCTCAAGTTCGCCTACAAGGGCGAGGTGATCATGGGTCTGACGGCCTCCTACGGCACGATGTCGAGCGACGACACGGACATCATGCTCATCCTCGACGGCATCGACGCCGACGGCACGGTGGCCACCGTCAAACCCTTCATCGGCTATTTCTACCGCGACAACAACTGTCTGGGCGTGCGTTTCGGCTACCGCCACATGGACGGCAACCTCGATGCCGCACGCTACGACCTGGGCGAAAGCAACGACGCCTCGGGCAGCATTCCGAAGGTCAATTTCAACAGCGACAACTACTCGTTCGGCATTTTCCACCGCTCCTACGCGGGACTCGACCCGAAGGGCCGTTTCGGACTGTTCGCCGAGTTCGAACTCTCGCTGTCGACCGGAACGTCGAAGCTCTCCTACCAGCCCGACACCGCCAGCGACAACATGAAAACCACGTTCAGCGACAATACGCAGCTCAAATTGGCGTTTAATCCGGGAGCTGCCGTCTATATCTTCCCCAACGTCTGCGCCACACTGTCGTTCGGGCTGGGCGGCATCCAGTACACCTCCGTCACGCAGAAGGACGACGCCGGCAACAAGATCGGAACGCGCAAGGCTTCGAACATGCGTTTCAGGCTCAACGTCGCCGCCATCAACTTCGGCATGACGGTACACCTGTGGGACAAGAAAAAGAAATAAATTATGACCAGATACCTGAAAACAGCACTCCTTGCAGCCGCGGCGCTCCTCGCGTCGTGCATCCACAACGACATCCCCTATCCGGTCGTCGAACTCCGCATCGCGAGCGTCGAAGGCCAGGGCTTCTCGGTCTCGGAAAACAACGTCACATCGCGGACGGTCACCCTCTCGCTCGACGAAGCGACCGACATCCGCAACGTGCGGATCGACGCCGTGGGTTACGACGCCGTCATCCACAGCATCCAGCTCGACAAGGAGGAGGTCCTGCAACAGATCCGCAGCTCCCGGGAGCTGACCGGCACGTTCGACCTGCGTTCGCCGATCTACACCACGCTTTCGCTCTACCAGGATTACGAATGGGCGATCCGCGCCACACAGACCATCGAGCGCCGTTTCAGCGTGACGGGGCAGATCGGCGCCACGGAGATCGAGGAGAAAAACCGCATCGCCCGGGTCCTCGTCCCCAGCGACACCGATCTGGCACATATCGAGGTCACGGAACTCAAACTCGGCCCCGCCGACATCACGACCTATTCGCCCTCGCTCGAAGAGCTTTCGGGCAGCAGCTTCGAATCGGTGCGTTTCGTAGACGTCACCTGCCACGGAATCACCGAACGGTGGCTGCTTTACGTGGAGCCTACCAATGTGAAGGTCGCCCTCCGGGCAACCGACCTGTGGAACAATACGGCCACGGCCACCGCACTCGTCTCCGCCGAGGAGTATGCGGCCGGCGCCGCGCTGGAATACCGGATCAAGGGCGCCACGGAGTGGCAGAGAATGGCGGAGAGCAGCTACGAGGCCGGCATCCTGACGGCAACGCTCGCGCCCGAATGGAGCTCGTCGACCAACCCCCACGGGCTTGCCGTCTACAACTTCGTGCCGGACAAGGGTCTCTTCGCAGGGCACACCTACGAATTCCGCCTGACAGTCGGGGGCGAGCAGACCCAGCTGATGGAATATGTGGCCCCCGCGGGCAACACGATTCCCAACGGCGACCTGGAGGACAGCTCGCTGAGCTGCTGGACCCAGAACAACAAGACCGCGGAGTTCTGGGGCAGCGGCAACAACACCTTCACCGGGGGACTCTGCACGCAGGCCCCCTTCGACGGAGGCACGCGCGCCAAACTTCAGGCTACGTCCGCCGTGGGAGTCCTCGCCTCGGGCAACCTCTTCTCGGGGCTGTTCCAGAAGGACGTCCTGACCCGGGGCGTCGTGTCGTTCGGCCAGCCTTACGCCTGGAAAGCCCGTCCCAAGGCGCTGAAACTGCAATACTATGCAGAACATATCGGCATCGTCGACATCGAAAAGAATTTCGGCGCCCCGATTCACGAAGGGGACCGGGACAAGGCCCGCATCATGGTCGCCATCGTGGACTGGAACACCCGCCGCGAAGTCGGATCGGGCACGGAAGCCCCCACCGGGACCTGGGACCCGGAAGAGATGAGTACGCTCGACGAGGGTCCGATCATCGCCTACGGCTCGCTCTTCATCGACCAAAGTTCGACCGGCGGCAAGATGATCGACGTACAGCTTCCGCTCAACTTCTACGACACGAAGGCCAAACCGTCGGGGCTGTATCAGATCGTGATCTCCTGCTCGACGAGCGCCTACGGCGACTTCATGGCAGGCTGCAAGTCGAACGTACTCTACGTCGACAATTTCGAGTGGGTCTATTGACAATGCCTATTTTCGCAACCCGCAAAAAGCAGAGCCTCACCGGTTCTGCTTTTTGTTTACCCTGGCGGTCCGAAAAAAAACACCGGAGGAGGTAGGGTTTCAGCGCTTTCATCCGTGATATAGATAGAATGAAGAGACCCGAACATATCATCGAAGATCTGATAACCCGCCAACTGGACGGCACACCCCTCACCGACACGGAACGCCGGGAACTGCAGGAGTGGCTCGAAGCATCCGAAGCCAACCGCGACGCCTTTCTCCGGGCTTACAAAGCCTGGGGAAACGCCCGCCTTGCGGAAACCCGGTTCAACACCGGGCAAGCCCTCGAAAACGTCATGGCCCGGATTGCCGAAGCATCCAGACCCCGGTCTTTCCTGCGGCCGCAACTGCGCCGTCTGGGCATCGGCATCGCAGCGGCAGCCTGCGTCATGCTGGCCGTTGTCGGTTACTACCGACTGCAACCGTCGACCGTCCCGGACATCGAAATGTTTATCCGGCAGGCCGACACCCCCGTATTCACCCAGAAAGAGGTGCAACTGGTGCTGTCCGAGCAGAAAACCCTCCTGCTCGAAACCCAAAAATCGACAATCCGTTACGATTCGACCGCCATCCGGATCAACAACGCCGAAAAAACCATTCCCAAAAAAGAGGCTGCGACGTTCAACCAGCTGGTCGTTCCCTACGGCAAGCAGACGACACTGACGCTCGCCGACGGAACCCGCGTCTGGATCAACGCCGGATCACGGCTGGTCTACCCCGTCGTATTCGAAAAGCAGAAGCGCGAAATATACGTCGAAGGCGAAATCTACATGGAAGTGGCGCACGATGCCGAACGGCCTTTCTCGGTACACACAGGCAAGATGGATGTCTGCGTTTTGGGAACCAAATTCTACATATCCTCCTACGGCCGCGATCGCACGCAGGAGGTCGTCCTGCTCTCCGGCTCCGTCAGCGTAGCCCCTGCCGGACGATCCGACCGCGGAATTCGCATCGTTCCCGGCCAACAAGCCATCCTCGACACCTCAGAATCGCTGGAGGTCCGCGAAGTGGAAGCCGAAAGCTACATCAGTTGGATTCACGGATACCTGCCCTTCGACAACGACCCGCTGTCGAACATCCTCGAACGCCTTTCCCGCTACTACAATTGTCGGATCGAGTGTACGCCCGAAGCCGAAGCGCTGACGCTCTCGGGCAAACTCGAACTCAAAGACGATCCGGCCGAAGTGCTGAAAATCTTGAGCGCAACAGCCCCCATCAACCTGCAAATCACCGGATCCGGGAATTTCCGAATCGACTATAACCCGACTACCAACAACCCAAACTGACCTGCCTATGTAACAGCCCGTATCCCTCCAAAAAAAGACCGGATGTCGTCCCTCAACGACATCCGGAGCGATTGAAAATCTAAAATAGCCTTTTAAACTTCAAATCTTTACAAATGTACAACAAAAATGGTAAAATCGGTCTTTTTAAGGCCGATAATGGGGGATTATTCCACCTATTCCGGATAACATTCCTGTTTTTGCTGGCAACAATCGGGTTCATCCGGCCCGTCAGTGCACAAACGGCAGAGGCGGCGAAAACCATCACGCTCAACGTACAGAACCGCCCCATCAAGGAGGTCCTCACACTGATCGAACGCCAAAGCGACTACATCTTCGTTTACTACGACAACATCTTGGACATCCACCGCAAAGTCACCCTGAAAGTAACGAATCAGCCCATTTCGGCTGTCCTGAAACAGTTGTTCGCCGGAACCGACAACACCTGGAAACTCTCGGGAAGGCAGATCGTCATCGGACGCTCCGTAGCTGCGGCCGCAGCTACACCCCGGAAGATCACACGCATCACAGGCGTCGTCAGGGACCAGAACAACGATCCGCTCATCGGCGTCACGATCCGCATCAAGGCCCGTCCGAACATCGGTACAGCCACCGACATCAACGGCAAATACCTGCTCGACGTTTATCCCGACGAAGTACTGGAATTCAGCTATGTAGGTTACAAATCGCAGGACGTTTCGGTCGCAGGGCAGGAAATCGTCGACGTGGTTATGCTGCAAAACGACGCCATCCTCGACGCCGTGGAGGTGGTGGGCTACGGCGTGCAGAAAAAGATCAGCGTCATCGGCTCGCAGCAGACCATAGCGACCAAGGAACTGAAAGTTCCCGTCGCCAACCTCACACAAGGCCTTGCGGGCCGCGTATCGGGTCTGGTCTCGGTACAGCGAACCAGTGAACCGGGCTTCGACGACGCGAACATCTACATCCGCGGCATCTCAACGCTGACAGCCAGCATGAGCGCCCCTCTGACGCTCGTCGACGGCGTTCCCCGCTCGTTCTCCAACGTCGACCCCGAAGACATCGAGAGTTTCTCGATCCTGAAGGACGCCTCTGCAACTGCTGTTTACGGCGTTCGCGGCGCCAACGGCGTCATTATCATCAATACCAAAAGCGGCCTGAAAGGACGCCCCAAATTCAGCGTACGCTATACCGAAGGCCTCACCAAACCGACCAAGATCACCGATTTCGCCGACGGCGCGACTTACATGGAGATGTCGAACGAAGCGTCGCTCACCCGCGGCGGCGGCAAACTATACAGCCAGGAGATCATTGATAAGACCCGCCGCGGGGAAGACCCCTATCTCTATCCCGACGTAGACTGGATGAAACAGATCCTGCGTAACTTCAGCCGCAACCGCTCGGCCAACGTCAACGTGCAGGGCGGTTCCGATAAGGCGGTCTACTACATCGGCCTGGCCTACTACGACGAGAACGGCATGTACAAGGACACGAAACTGGCCGACTACAACTCGAACACCTTCTACCGCCGTTACAACGTCACCTCGAACCTCACGCTCAACCCGTTCCGCACCACCGAAATCAAACTGGGCATCCAGGGCTACCTGGCCAACGCCAACTATCCGGCATCTTCGCAGGCAAGCATCTTCGAATCGGCCTATTTCACACCTCCGACCTATATCGCGCCGCTCTACCCCGACGGCAAGCTCGGCGCCTTCTCGGGCGGCGATATAAACCCCGTGGCACAGCTCGGCGCAACGGGCTATGCCAACCAGTGGCGCAGCCAGGTTTATTCGAACCTGCGCATCACGCAGCAGATTTACAAAGGACTCTCGGTTTCAGGCATGTTCTCGTTCGACACCTACAACTACACGAGCAACCGTTTCACCAAAACCCCGAACACCTACCACGCCACAGGACGCGACGCCAACGGCAACCTGCTCTACGAGCAAACCCGCCAGGGAACCGAGAACCTGGCCTACAGCCTCAGTGCAAAGGGTAACCGCGCCATCTATCTGGAGGCCGCAGTCAACTACCGCAACACTTTCGGCAGACACACCGTATCGGGCATGATGCTCTTTAACCAGAGCGACGAAATCAATACCAAAGCCACCAACGTCGAAGAGGCGCTGCCCTACCGTTTCCGCGGCCTGGCAGGACGTTTCACCTACTCGTTCGACGACCGTTATTTCGGGGAGTTCAACTTCGGATACAACGGTTCGGAGAACTTCGCCCCGAAAAACCGTTACGGCTTCTTTCCGTCGGTCGGACTTGGCTGGGTAATCAGCAACGAACCCTTCTTCAGAGGCGCCACAGAGGTGATCCAGTACCTCAAACTGCGCGGCACATGGGGTCGTGTCGGCAACAGCCAGATCAGCGGACGCCGTTTCGCCTACCTGGCTACGGTCAAGGACACCAACGACACCAGTTACCAGTTCGGAAAGAACATGGACCAGACCTACGGGACTACGGCCATCGACGAATATGCCGTCGACGTAACGTGGGAGATCGCCGACAAAACCAACATCGGACTGGACATGCGCCTGCTGAACAACAAGTTCAACCTGCAATTCGACGCCTTCAAAGAATCGCGCAAAGGCATTTACCTGCGCCGCACAAGCATTCCGTCCTATTTCGGTATGATCAACAACCCCTACGGCAACATCGGCAAAGTCGAGAACAAAGGTATCGAAATGTCGGTCAGCTATGCCAATTCGTGGCGGGACTGGTCGTTGAGCGTCATGGGTAACTACTCGTTCAACCGAAACAAGGTCCTCGAAGACGACAGCACCGTGGCCTATCCCTGGCAGAAAACCATCGGCAACAAGGTCGACCAGCGGTTCGGGCTCATCGCACTGGGACTCTTCGAAAGTCCGGAGGAGATCGCCGCAGCGCCTGTACAGGTCGGCGACACGCGCCCGGGCGACATCCGCTACAAGGACATCAACGGCGACGGCAAAATCGACGAATATGACAAAGTGCCCATCGGCTGGGGAAGTGTCCCCGAAATCGTCTACGGCTTCGGATTCTCCGTAGGCTGGAAAGGCCTCTCGCTGTCGGCCATGTTCCAGGGCGCCGCACACGTCGACGCGATCCTCAGCGGCGAAGGCGTACTGCCTTTCGCACAGGGATCGAGCCGCGGCAACCTGCTGAGCAACATCACCGACCGTTGGACCGAGGCCAATCCCCGCCAGGATGTCTTCTACCCGCGCCTCTCGATCGGCAACATGAACATGAACTACGAAGCCAGCACGTGGTGGCTCAAAAATACCAGCTACCTGCGTCTGAAAAACATCGAACTCTCCTATACGCTCCCCGACCGCTGGATGAAACGCATCCACATCAACAATGCGCGCATCTTCATACAGGGCGTCAATCTGCTTACATTCAGCAAATTCAAACTGTGGGACGTGGAACTGGGCGACGGCCGCGGCGCAAAATACCCCAACATCGGTTCCGTCAGCCTGGGTATCAATTTCAACTTCTAAAATCCCCGACAAGCTATGAAACTTAAAACAATACTCACTTTACTGGCCGCCCTCGGCATCCTGACCGCCTGCAACGACGACTTCTTCGACCAGGTTCCCGACGACCGGATCACCATCGAGCAGGTATTCCAGCGCACCTCCTACTCCGAGAAATACCTGGCTACCGTTTACAGCTACATCCGCGACGAGTCGCACCGCACCAACGGCGTGCCCTGGGACCCGTGTTCGGACGACCTGGACGTTACCTACGACCGCGAGGATTACAACTCCTTCAAGATGAACCTCGGCAACTGGAGCGCATCGTCGAACTACTACGAGTACTGGTCGCACTACTACCGGGGCATCCGCTCGGCAACCTACTTCATCCAGCACATCGGCTCGAACCAGGAGATGCTCGACGATCCTACGCGCGGCCCGATCGTCGTCGAACAATACAAGAACGAAGCCCGCTTCCTGCGTGCCTGGTTCTATTACTGCCTGCTGCGCCAGTACGGCCCCTGCGTACTGCTGGGCGACGAGGTGCTTCCGGGCGACCTCGACCGCGACGATGTGAAGATGAACCTGCCGCGCAGTTCCTACGACGAGTGCGTGGATTACATCGTCGGCGAACTGGACGACATGATCGACAACAACCGCCTGCCGCTGCACTTCACCGTACAGGCCGACAAGGATTACGGCCGGGCGACACTGGCCATGTGCATGGGACTCAAAAGCCGCGTACTGCTGCTGGCCGCCAGCGACCAGTTCAACGGCAACCCGGCCTACGCCAACGTGGTCAACACGGACGGCAAACACCTTTTTTCGACCCGAAAAGACCCCGAAAAGTGGAACAAGGCCGCCCAGGCTGCAAAAGATGTCATCGACCTGGGAATTTTCGACCTCTACAAGGAGTACCACACCGACGGAACGCTCGACCCTTACCTGTCCTGCCGCAACGTTTTCCTGGAGAACTGGAACAGCGAGGTGATGATGGTCCGCATCAGCAACTACCTCAAACATTGGGAACGGTCGGCTTCTCCCCGGCAGTTCAGCGGCTATGAAAGCATGGGAGCGACCCAGCAACTGGTCGACGCTTTCCGCATGAAAGACGGCACGGCCATTACCCCGGACAAGGAGAGCGGCTATTCGAAGGCGAACTACTCCGACCCCAAATCGGGCTGGGTATTCGCTCCCGCCGGTACGCGCAACATGTTCGTCAATCGTGAACCGCGTTTCTACGTCAACATCTGCTTCAACGGCGCCTACTGGATCGGCGATCAGAAAACCCGCATCCAGCTCTACTACACCGGAGGATCGGGAAAGAAAGGCACGTGGGACTTCCCACGTTCGGGATACATCGCCATCAAAAACGTTTCGCCCTCGTCCAATCCCAAGAACGGCAACTACATCAAGCGTCCCTTCGTCATCATGCGTTACGCCGAGATACTGCTCAACTACGTCGAGGCGCTCAACGAATACGATCCCGGGAATGCGGACATCGAAACCTACCTGAACAAAATCCGCGAGCGCGGCGGCCTGGGACCGGTCCAAAGCGATCTCAACCAGAGTCAAATGCGCGAGCAGATCCGGCTGGAACGCCGCATCGAACTCTGCTTCGAGCAACTGCGCTATTTCGACACCCGCCGCTGGCTGATCGCCGACCAGACCGACGGAGGACCCTTCTACGGCATGAACGTCGACGCAGGCAACAGCTTCACCGACGAGGCGTTCTACGAGAAAACCGTATTCGAAACCCGCGTGTTCCGGCCCGAGTTCTACCTTTTCCCCATTCCCCAGTCCGAAATCAACCGCGATCCGCAGATCGTCCAGAATCCCGGATGGTAACCGTAAAAACGAATAACGACTATGAAACTTACGAAATACCTGGCTGTCCTCTGCTGCGGAACGCTCTTCGCAGCCTGCGAAAACCCGATTCAGGACGACCTGAACGTGGACAACCCCGAGAACTATACGCGTATTTACACGGTCAACGCCGTCGACGACGCCTCCAAGAACACACTCTCATTCCCGCTCGAACGCGACACGTCGCTCATGGTCTACGCCAACTTGAGCGGAATCCGCAACCCGGGATGCGATGTGACGGTCAAATTTCGCGTCGCCCCCGAACTGGTGGATACCTACAATCAGAAGCACCAGAGCAACTACCCGATGATGCTTGATGAAAGCTACACGATCGAGAACCTCGAAGCCGTGATTCCTAACGGGAAATACATCTCCTCGCCCATCCGGATCGCCATCAACAGCCAGGCGTTCGACGGCGTGGGCGTCTTCCTGCTGCCGGTACGGATCGAGAATGTGACACCCGACCTGGCCGTCAACGAATCGTTGCAGACGGCTTACCTGCGCATCAACGGCTACTACACCGAAAATCCGTTCCCGAGATACGACAGGAGCGGCTGGTCGATCGCCGGGTTCTCGACGCAGGAGGCTGAAGCGACATCGACCTACCCCAACCGCGGATTGGCCGTTTCGATCATCGACGGCGAAAACAACACCTATTGGGGTACGCAGTGGCGTAACGCCAAACCCGGCCCGCCGCACTGGATCGCCGTCGACATGGGCGCACCCAAGGAACTGCACGGACTCACGATCCGCGGACGGTCTGACAAAGAAGGCTCCGACGTTCCCAAGAGCAGCGGCAACCCGCGTATCTTCAACATCGACGTGAGCGACGACAACCAAAACTGGACCCATGCAGGGACCTTTACCGTCGAAAACCGGATCGAGAACACGGTATACCTCGACCACAAGGCAACGGGGCGCTATTTCCGTATCTTCGTCACCGCCACGCAGGCCGACCTCTACCAGACCTGCATCGCCGAAGTATGGGCATTCTGATCCGACTAACAAATTTTTAAACCAAACGAAAGACTATGAAAAAGACTATATGTCTGTGGGCGCTGCTCCTGATTGTCGTTTCATGCACCAACGACGACAATTACAACGACGAGCACGGAGACAAGGCAGTCATTCCACCCAAAGGCAGGATCATCCGCATAATGACCTACAACATTTACGGCGCACGCGCCACAAGCCCCGCCAATGCAGCCGATCTGGACGCGCTGGCCGAGGTAATCCGCCGGCAGGACCCCGACTTCGTAACCCTCAACGAGGTGGATGTCTTCACCAACCGCACGGGAAAAGACGTACACCAGGCCCGCGACCTGGCAGCCAAACTCGGTATGGAGTGGCACTTCTCGAAAGCCATCGACCGCGACGGAGGCGAATACGGCGACGCCGTGCTGTCGAAACACCCGATTATAGAGACCCGCAGTTACCGGCTCCCCTGCGCCGCTTCGCAACCGGGCGAGTACCGATCGCTGTGCGTCATCCGCGTCGAGATCGACGGCAAAGACCTCTATGTCGCCTCGACGCACCTCGATCATCTTTCGGGCGATGCGAGCCGCCTGGTGCAGGCCAATGAGATCCGCCGTATCCGCGACACGGAACTGGACGGAGACCTCATCCTTGCGGGCGACCTCAACGCCATTCCCAGTTCGAACGTCATCGCCACGATGACCGCGTTCCTGACCAATGTCGGAACGATCGACCAATACACTTTCCCGTCGGAGAATCCCACCCGCAAGATCGACTACATACTGTATGCCCCGATCGGACACTTCGGCGTACAGAACTGCACAGTGGTTTCGCGCAGCGACCAGCAGGTCGACGGCGTCGACGCCTCGGACCACCGCCCCGTCGTGGCCGACATCCGGTTCCAGACCGAGGAAGACCTCCCGGAGAATCAGGAATAAAGCGTTCGGAAGATGAAAAAACTGCTATTCACACTCCTCGGGCTGGCAGCGGCACTGACGCTGCCGGCCCAGGATTTCAAGATCACGCATGGCCCGTGGCTGTGCGACATGACCGAAGACGGCGTAACCGTCCTGTGGACTACCAACAAACCCGCTTTGTCATGGGTCGAGGCAACCGAGGACGACGGACGCAGTTTCTACGCCGCCGAACATACCCGCCATTACGAAACCGTCGCGGGCCGCAAACAGGCGCACAAGACGCTGCACGCCGTGCGGCTGAACAACCTGCGTCCCGGAACGAAATACTGCTACCGCATCTTCTCGCAGGAGGTACTCGAATGGAAACACGGAGACAACGTCCTCTACGGCAGGACCGTTGCCAGCAATGTCTACAAACGCGCGCCGTTCCGGTTCCGGACATTCCCGGCAACGGGAACCGACTGTTCGTTCGTCATCCTGAACGACATCCACGGACGCGCCGACGACATGACCGAACTGTGCCGGGAAATCAATTTCGGCAAACACGACTTCGTAATGCTCAACGGCGACATGTCCAACAGCATTGAAAATGAGGAGCAGTTGTTCCGGGATTTCATCGACGCCTCGGTAAACCTTTACGCCTCGGAGACCCCGATACTCTACAACCGCGGCAACCATGAGACGCGCGGCGTCTTCGCCGACCGTCTGCACGACTATTTCCCGACGCGCAGCGGCCGTCACTACCAACTCTGCAAAGTCGGATCGGTCTGTTTCTTGCTGCTCGACTGCGGCGAAGACAAGCCTGACACGGACATCGAATACGGAGGGCTTGCCGACTACGACGCCTATCGCCGCGAAGAGTGCGAATGGCTCCGCAGGGCGGTGGCCTCCGAAACCTTCCGCAACGCCTCGGCACGCGTCGTCTTCCTCCATATTCCGCTCGACGGCGGAACGTGGCACGGCAGCAACCACCTCCGGAATCTGTTCCTGCCGATCCTCAACGAGGCCGGCATCAATATCATGTTCTCCGGCCACACGCACCGCTACGGCTTCCACCCGGCAAACGACGAAGTTCGGTTCCCGGTCGTGGTCAACGGCAATCAAAGCTACATACGGTGCGACATGACAGGCGACCGAATCGCGATCCGAATCGTCGGTCCCGGCGGACGCGTCGCACACACACACGAATTCCCACTCCGCTAACGAGGCGGAAAAAACAATGCCCTGCACCGTTTCGGTGCAGGGCATCTTCTGTTTTTCAGAGGAAAAGCCGCAGAAATCCGCTGCGGCTGAGCCGGAGCCGAAGCTGGGAGAGCGCCGCCCCGATATGCTTTTCGACGGTCTTGACGCTGATGTTGAGCCGCTCGGCGATCTCCCGGTTTTTCAGGCCTGTCGTGCGGCTCAACAGGAACACCCGACGGCACTGCTCGGAAAGTCCCGAAATGCAGCAGTCGATCTCCTCGCTCAACTGCGATAACTGGAACTCCTCTTCGATATGGTCGGCGACAAGCGTACGAATACAGACATCCAACTCGTCCAGTCCGGATTCCCCCCCCCGCCATTTTTTGGAGCGCAGCAAATCTATGGCACGATTCTTCACGGCGACAAACAGCAGAGGCAGCAGCGGCCGGTCGAAGTCCACCTCCTCCCGCCGTTCCCACAAGGCAAGAAAGACATCCTGCACGATGTCTTCCGACGCCTTGCGGTCATGGACCATCTGAAAAGCCCGTGCACACAAGGGTTCATAGTGATCGCGGAATAGTTGCTGAAAATACGCCGAATGGTTTTCCACAGTTTTCTCAAAATATGTCGGAATACTCCGAATCATTCAAATATAGCGATAATTCGGGAAATTGCAAAATTTGGACTGCCGCCAACTATCTCCGTCTTCGAGTAGATTCCACACCGCAGGGCATCCTGTCCCCGCTGCGCGGGGCACAGGCACAAAAAAGGCAGGACCGCTCTTGCGGGTCCTGCCTTTAATTTATCCTGCCGCCGTCACCTTCCGGCGATGCGGCAGTATCTGTCGTAGCGTCCTATCACGTCGTTCACATAGGCCAGCGTCTGCCGGCTGCCGGTGAATCGTCCGCATCTGACCACTTCGTTCTCGTAGAATTCCGGCTCGGCCTTCAGCGTAAGGTACCGGGCCACGACCTCCCACGAGTTGGGGTTCTCCCCGTTCAGGCGGGCCAGACGGCGGGCGTCGTTCACATGGCCGATACCGCTGTTATACGAGGCCAGGATGATGCTCATGCGGTCTTTTTCAGGTGTCCCTTCCGGAAAACGGAGCGACGACATGATCTTCGACATCAGCTTGTTGGCCAACCAGATATTGGTCCTCGGATCGGTGATCTCGGCCGCGGGGACGTCGAACTGACGCGCCACCGAAGGCATGATCTGCATCAGGCCGCGGGCCCCGCTGCGCGAGGTGATGTCGGGCGTGAAGCGCGATTCGTGGTAGGCGATGGCGCTCATCAGGCGCCAGTCGTGGCCCTCCTCTTCGCTGATGTTGCGAATCAGATTGTCGTAGGCCGAAATGACGTAACTGCCCTCGGGGAGCAGCGAGTGGTGCATCTCGGCCAGTGCGTTCAGTGCGTCGTCCGTCGCGGGTGCGCTGAACTGGGCGTTGAAGCCGTAAAATGTCGTAAGAATGGTTAAGAACGCAAACGTTAATACGGTCTTTTTTAACATAAAATGTTGTTTTGCGGGCAGCTTACACCGCGCAGAACAGCACGTCAATCATAGAATCCCCATGAGATACCGATTTTGAACATGCCCGGATTGAGCGGATAGCGAGCCGCCGAGAAATATTCTCCGTTACCGAACAGTCCCTTGTTCACATGCTGATATTTCAGGAATATCCGCATTCTCTTCCACTTTCCCATGACGAAAGCGTCCATATAGGGGTAATTCCCCGTCTCGACCTCCCGTTGGTTGTAATACACCGACAGAGCCGGATTGTAACCGGGCGCATAATACTTGGTATTATAGCGTCCGTCCAGACCGATCTGCAGGCGCAGCACATCGCGCACGACCCAGAATTCGTAGTAATACGACAGGAAGGCGCTCAAAAGCGGAACGGGTACAACATCTTGATCCGTGCTCCACTGCAACAATACCCTGTTGTCCAAATGAAGTCCGCCTAAGCGGAAATCTTTGCGAGCATACACACTCGTGAGGCTGACGTTGCCGCTGTGCTGGGCGACGTTGCTGTCCGACGCATAGTAAATCTTGTCGGAGACGACTCCCTGCCATGCCCCCGCTTCGAACGCGAAATCGGGAACCGAAAACTTGACCTCAAACCGAGTTTCATTCTCCTTGCTTAAAGGAGTGTTCCATATATAATGGTTAGAGAACAGATTCTCCTGCCAGTAGGTCGGCGAGCGGCGGTCCATCGAGAACCGGCCTTCGAGAATCAGGGGGTGTCCGCGCAGATAGCCTTTCAGCGCGAGGTGCGCGCCGATCGAGAGATCTCCGCCTCTGTATCCCGACGGGTAGAAACGGAGGTTTCCGTCCCAGTCGACATATTTCTTTATCTTTCCGCTGACGGAGCCGTAAAAGAAGTAACTCGTCTTGTTGACCTTCGTGTACTTCCCCGTCAGGTAATCTTTCAGTTCGAATTGCGAGTAGGTGTGCATGTCGATGCCGATGCCGGCGTCGAGCGTCCCCACGATTCCGTTCCGGTCCCAGGGCTGCGCCTGCACGAAGAAACGGTTCGAAATGTTCCGCTCGTAGATCGAGTCACGCGTCTCCGCAGGGTTGATGAACCAGTTATCGTAATAATGCCCCTTCGCGGAGACGAAATCGCCGTTCTCGTCCCGGTGGTCCCGTTCATTCGTATAAGGCTCGTTCCTGTCGGTGTAGACCTTGCTCCACGAACTGTACTCGAACGAATGGCCGATATACACCGCCGAGAGGTTCGCCATCGAGAAATCGCTCTCCGTGAGCCGTTGCAGCGGAATGCCGTAGGACTGCGTGACGAAGAAGGCGTTGTTGCGGTAGAGGTTCCTGGCCTCGGCGTCGGCCAGCCGCATCGGCACGCCCGAAGGCATCTCGAACGTCGTATCCGCAATGGCCCACTCGCCGACCACGCCGCCGTTCTCCTGCTGCTCGATGTGGTTGTTGTAGTAGCCCGCATGGACCGAATACCGCCTGCCCGTGTGGCTGACGGCCACCGCAAGGTTGTGGTTCTTGGTCCGCGACCAGACGTACTGGCCGCGCGTGCCCCGCGCCTTGTAGTCGATGTTGAAACCCGTCGTCGGAGAGATGTTCTGCGCATGCATGATGCCGAAATTCTCCTCACGGAAACGCTTCTGCCCCGACTCCGCGTAATTCATCCGGATCATCGGCTTCTTCGTGTTGTAGAAGGGCACGTTCTCCATGTTGTAGGTGTACGCGTAGTAGGGACTCGCAAAACTGAAGTCAAAGAACTGCGGACGCCGGAAATAGTTCAACGGCAGCGACGTCTGGCCCAAAGCCCCCTGGGCGATGTCGCCCACGTCCTCCCGGTAGAACGGATAGTCGATCCGGTAATCGGTCAGCGTGGTGTCCAAAGGCCCGATCTCGACGCGGTTGAAATCGCGGCTCACGTGCCATTTGAAGTTGTTCAGCGCGCGGATCGAGTCATTGAAAAAATAGGACTCGAGCGGCTTGCGGATTTTCCGTTCCTTCTTGGTGGTGTCCTGCGGCTGCTGGTTCTCGCCCTCCTCGCCTTCGGTCTGCTCGTAGGGATTGCTGCCGTAGAGGTTACCCGTCTGGCCGTTGCGCTGCGCGCGCTGCAAGGTCTTCGCATCGAAGCCCTGGGAGCGCACCGCCTCGGGCGCTGCAAAAAACAGACCGAGCAGGAGCGTCAGCAATATGCGGTTCGAAAATCTCGACATGTCAGCCAAAGAGCGGAAATCCGCGGCAAATGTAATTAAAAAATTTTAAATATACAACTATTCGGCTTTCCCACAGCCTTTTGTCCGGCAGGCAAGCCCCCGCACGAGCGAAACGAGGATATACAGCACGATGATCGCCGGCACGGCGTAACCGCGCAGGAGGACGGCCGTCACGACGGCCGCGATGATGAATCCGTAGCGCAGTTCGTTCCCTTTCCAGCCGAAGCCGTGGAATTTAAGGGCGAACATCCTCACATTCGAGATCATCAGCAGTCCCACGACCACGGCAATGGCAGAAATCGCCTCGCGCGGAAGCTCCAGTCCGCTGGTCTCGAACAACAGCCCCAGCGAACCGCAGAGCATCGCCGCCGCCGGGCTGGGCAGTCCGCAGAACTCCGTGCGCTGCGTGTCGTCGATATTGAATTTCGCCAGCCGCAACGCGGCGCAGGCCGTAAAGACGAAAACGGCCAGCCCCGGATACCCTTCGGGCAGCCAGATGCCGGGCATCCATTGATAGAGCGAATACATGATCGCCGCCGGGGCCAGTCCGAATGAGATGTCGTCGGCCAGCGAATCGAGTTGCAGCCCGATGGGCGAACTCTGGTTGAGCAGACGCGCTGCGAAGCCGTCGAAAAAGTCGAACACGGCGGCCAGAACCATCAGGCCGAAGGCCAGCTTCAGGTCGCCCCAAACCAGCGCCGAAACCACCGCCGCCGAACCGCAGAACAGGTTCGACAGAGTCAGCAGATTGGGTATCGTGAAGAGTTTGATTTTCATTGCCGGGGCGAAAATTTAATTTTCCAATAGGCGGCAAAGTTACTAAAATATTTTTATCTTTGTCGAAGTTAACTCCATATAATAACTCATGTCAAGCAATAAATATTGTGTCATCATGGCGGGCGGCATCGGGACGCGCTTCTG
>OIGD01001799.1_pt1 | contig 18800 bp, 17 predicted proteins | sample 1582211 | NCBI WGS metagenome assembly OIGD01 (sample SAMN04414078, study PRJEB24778) | human gut metagenome | material: faecal | host: Homo sapiens
ACGTTTAAAATTTATGTGATATATTGTTTGTGCATGGAAAAACGTCAAATCGTTTTTGTAAGGATTCTATACTAGCGGTAGAGTCCTATTTTTATTTATAGAATTAAAAATTTTTAATATGTTATTTGTAAAAATAAGTTAATACGTTTAAAATTTATGTGATTTATTGATTGTGCATGGAAAAACGTTAAATCATTTTTGTAAGGATTCTATACTAATGGTAGAATCCTATTTTTTTACTTGAATAAATAACAACATATTTTTCCACTATAAACTAGAGGTGAAAATAGTGGGTAAATATAAAGTTGATATTCCTTTTGTAGATACTAATAATATTAAAGTTCTTAAAAATGATGAAATGTTAGAGCTTTTTAAGAAATATAATGATGGAGATATGCTGGCTAAAGAAGAGTTAATTAATGGTAATTTAAAACTTGTTCTTAGTATAATTAAAAAATATAATAATGGAAAATATGATATGAATGATTTATTTCAAGTTGGAGTGTTAGGTCTTATTAAAGCAGTTGATAATTTCTCACTTGAATATAATGTTATGTTTTCAACGTATGCTGTTCCTTTAATTATTGGTGAGGTTAAAAGATTTATTAGAGATTCTAGTGCAGTTAGGATTAGTAGAGGTATAAGAGATAGTGCTTACAAAATTCTTAAATTTAAGGATGAATACCAAAACATTCATGGATTTGAGCCAAGCAATAAAGAAATATGCGATGCCCTAGGAATAGAAGAATATGAACTAGCATCATCTTTAGAGAGTTTGATGCCAACTGCTAGTATATTTGATCCAATATATAATGATGGTGGAGATACAATTTATTTGCTTGATCAGATTGCCGATAAAGAAAATGGTATTGATAAAGATGACAAAGTTAGTTTAGATAGTGCTCTAACAAAATTAAATGATAGAGGAAGGCATGTTCTCATGGCTAGATATATCTATGGAAAGACACAAATGGAGATAGCAGACGATTTAGGTGTTTCACAAGCACAAGTATCAAGAATTGAAAAGAACGCAATTAGATACCTAAGAAGATATATGGACTAAAAGCATATAATTAGATAGGTGATTAAAGTGCTAATGAGTGATATGCAAAGTAAAGATATTATTAATACAAAAACAGGTGCTAGACTAGGTAGGATAGTTGATATAAACGTAAACTCAGACGGTATAATTAATTATTTAGTAGTAAGTAGCACTAAGATGATGAGAAAAACTGGGGATTATAAAATAACTTTTAAGGATATAAGGACTATTGGCAGTGATGTTATACTTGTTGATTTAGAATAAAAATAGTATAATTTTACTAAGGTGTTTTATGAGAAAAAAAATATTTATAATAAGTATTGTCACTTTTTTGATAGATATGTTAACTAAATATTTTATTAAAGATTTAGTTATTATTAAAAATTTTTTTGAGTTTAAAAGAGTTATTAATGATGGCGCTGCTTGGAGCATTCTTTCTTCAAAAAGACTAATGCTTATATTAATTGGCGTGTGTGCAATATATTTTATTATTAAATTTATTAGTGACTTTAAAGAAAATAAACGTAACACTTTAGCATTTGGCTTACTTTTAGGTGGATGCCTAGGTAACCTATATGACCGAGTAATTTATGGTTATGTAAGAGATTTTATATATTTTAAATTTGGCAGTTATAGTTATCCAATTTTTAATATTGCTGATATTGGTATTGTTATTGGAACTATTTTGTTACTATACGCATGTTTGAAAGGTGAAGAAGATGGAAGTAGAAGTATTAAAAGAAGAAAGAATAGATAAGTATTTAGCTGAAGAATTAGGTATTTCTAGAAGTACAGTTAAGAAGATGATTGATGAAGGATTTGTTCTTGTTAATGGGAAAGAGGTTAAAGCTAGTTTAATACTTAGTGAGGCTGACGAATTATTTGTTAAAGATGGATTTATAAAAGAAGCAAGTTTTGAAGCAGAAGATATTCCAATAAATATTGTTTACGAAGATGATGACCTACTTGTTATCAATAAAAAAAGTGGCATGGTAGTTCATCCCGGTAATGGTAATACTAGTGGAACTTTAGTTAATGCACTTATGCACTATACAAAAAACTTAAGTAACAAAGAAGCTTTTAGACCAGGCATCGTTCACAGAATAGATAAAGATACTAGTGGTCTTATGCTAGTTGCTAAAAATGACAAAGCCCATGATATACTTGCAGAAGGTTTTAAAAATAAAACAATAAAAAGAGAATATATTGCCTTAGTATGCGGTGTTATTGGAGAAGACAGTGGAGTAATAGATGCTCCAATTGGTAGAGATGCTAAAGACAGAAAAAAAATGTGTGTAACATCCGAAAATTCAAAGAAAGCAGTTACCCATTTTAAAGTCTTAAAAAGATATGAACATTACACATTGCTTAGACTTATTTTAGATACTGGTAGAACACATCAGATTAGAGTTCATATGAAGTATATTGGACATCCAGTATATAACGACCCAGTCTATGGCAAAGCATATAACGACTTTGGTCAGTTTTTACATTCAGCGTCTATTGATTTTGAGCAGCCAACAACGCATGAGCATTTACATTTTGAGTGCGATGTACCAAAAGAGTTTCAAGATTTTTTAGATACACTTAATTAGTTAGATAGATGGATGTTATTAAGATAAAGGCATATAAACACCAAATATTATAAGGAATAAGTAAGCCCCATGAGTTATCTAGTTTTCTAGTTTCAATAGTAAGAAAAATACTTGTTACTAAAGTTACAACAGTACTTACAAGTGATAAAAATAGATTATTCATATAAAAGAAAAACAGACTATAAGTTTCTACACCAATAAAGTTCATAATAAGAATATAAAGGTAGTCATTATTAAGATTATCTTTTTTTAGAATTCTATATACAGTGATAGTAATTAGTGTAAATAATATGGGCCAAATTATTATAAAAATAAATTTAGGTGGAGTTATGCTTGGAAGATTCAGCGAGTTATAGAATCCAGCATCGAATGGGAAAAGAATGCTAGATACAAACCAAGGAATTAACAAAAAAGCAAAACAAATGATTTTTTTAGACATAGTATTCTCCTTTACTAAAAACTTTATTTGTTATAAAATATATATGCAAGAGGTGAAGTATTATGAGCGTAGTAGTTAGTAATAAAGATGAGATTATAATGCAACTTGTTCATTATTTTGTTACTGAAGAAGATTATGAACCGATACTAGTTAATGGGGTTAAGAATGAGGTTTGGCTTGAAAATCTTGATGCTCCATATAAAGTTATAAGAATTAATTCTAATTATATACATAATGAAGAACAATATAAGTTTGATGTATTTAAGATAAAGAATATAGTTAAGCAGATTAAGAAGAAAACATTTTCTTTAAAAATGAAAACGATGAATATTCTTTTAGATTTAAATGATGATATTAAGATTAATCCAGATAAAAATATTGATGTTTATAATGTTAAGACAATTAAAGACGTTAGAAATACGATTGGCGAAGTTTTTCCAAAATTAAAGACTGCAGGTCTAAATAAGGAAAATGATGTTGATATGATTGTTAATATTACTAATGATATTAATGAAAAAACTGAAGAACATAACAAAGAATATGAAAAAATATTTAAACCTAAGAAAAACTTTGTTACAAATGCAATAATTGCCCTTAATATAGCAATGTATATTTTATGCATTATTCATCCTGATTTAGTCAGAATGTTTATTTTAGATGGAGATGCCGTTAAAGCAGGTAAGGTTTATTTACTTTTAACAAGTACGTTCTTACATGCTAGCATTCTTCATTTAGGATTTAATATGTACGCTTTATATGTTATTGGTAATCAGGTTGAAACATTTATTGGTAAGACTAAATTTTTAATAATATATTTAGTTAGTAGTATAACCGCATCAATGTTATCAGCACTGCTTACACAAGGATATAGCCTAGGAGCAAGTGGAGCTATCTTTGGCCTTATGGGATGCTTATTATATTTTGGATATCATTATAGATTATATCTAGGTAGTGTTTTACTATCACAAATTGTACCAGTTATCTTACTAAACCTATTCTTAGGATTTAGTTTTAGTGGTATAGATAATGCTGCGCATATAGGTGGTTTAATTGGTGGCTTATTTATATCTATGGCACTAGGTTTATCCAAAAAAGATGATACATCTTCAAGAGTAAATGGCTGGATAATCTTTATAATTTATTTTGCATTCTTAAGTTATTTACTATTTTTTAGATAAGGAGATTTATTAAACTCCTTTTTCTTTATTTTAATATTTAATTATTTTATAATGAAGTTGGTGATAGTGTGAAAGATTATGATGCGTTAGATAGTAAGTGTCCATCATGCAGTGCACAGATAATTTGGGAGCCTTCCATAGAAAAGTTTAAATGTGAGTATTGCGGTTCTTTATTTAGTGCTGATGAGTTTTTAAAGTTACAAGAAAATGAAGAAGAAAATAGTAAAAGAGGTAATGAGGAACTAGTTTCTTTTAAATGTAATAATTGTGGGGCAGAGATAGTTTCTGATGTTAATACTTATTCTACATTTTGTGTTTATTGTGGAAGCTCAGCAATTCTTAAAGATAAAATTAATAGTGAAAATATGCCAGACTATGTAATACCTTTTAAAATAACTGAAGAAGATGCTAAAAGTGCTTATAATGAACTTTTAAAAGGTAAGATGCTTCTTCCTAGAAAGTTTAGAAAAGCCAAACTAAGTGAAAAAATAAGAGGAATATACATTCCATTTTGGGCTTATGATATTACATATGATGGTGATATAAAATTTGAAGGTGTTGATATAGAAGAGTGGGAAGATGATGAGTACGAATATGAAAAAAGAAAATACTATGATGTAATTGTAAGAGGTCATTATGAGTATGAAAAAGTTTTATGTGATGCGAGCAGATTCTTTAATGATGATTTAATGGATAGTATCTCTCCATTTGATTTAAATGAGTTAATCAAATATAATCATGCCTTCTTATGCGGATATTTAGCAGACACATATGACGTAAACAAAGAAGAATCTTTTAATATTGCAAAAGAACGAACTACAAACTCTTGCATTTCAGTTGCTAGAAGAGAATCTCCTCATGACGAAGATCACTATACAGGCGATAACTTAGTAATTGATAAAAGTAAAACGTACCATCTTTATCTACCAGTATATATTCTAAGTGTCCCATTTAAAAAGAAGATTTATACATTTGCAATGAATGGTCAAACAGGTAAGTTAATTGGTAATTTACCTATTGGTAAAATTAGATACACTTTATCAATAGCCTGCTTATTCATAGCAACTTTATTAATAATATTTATTCTTTTAAGTCTAACTGAAATGCCTCCAGAAGGCATATGTATATTATCTATTATTGCAAGTATTATAACTGTAACTATATATGGGTATATAATACATGATAAATACAAACCAGTTAATGCAGAATATTATGCTTTCGATTATTTAAATGAAAACAAATTAGAAACAGAAATAATTGAAGATTCTTATATTCATTCTAGTACTAGCAAAAATAGAAAATTAAATTCTAATAAAAATTAAAAAAAACTATCCGTGCGTGGATAGTTTTTAAAACTTTCTATATAGGCCAATTGCTTTACCTAGAATAGTACATGTAGGTAAGATGATAGGATCCATTTGATCATTTTCTGGTTGTAATCTAATATGATCCTCTTCTTTAAAGAAACGTTTAAGAGTTACTTCATTTTCTTCAGTCATAGCAACAACTATATCACCGTTATTTGCAGTTTTTTGCTTTTGAACTATTACAATATCTCCATCCAAAATACCAACATTAATCATACTTAAACCAGATACCTTTAAAGTAAAAATAGTCTCTTTTCTAGGAAGAATATCTGCAGGTAGTGAAAAATATTCATCTGGCTGCTCAATCGCTTCAATTGGCATTCCAGCAGTTACCTTACCAAGTAAAGGAACCTTAACGATTTCTTCATTCTTTGGCATATACTCATTTTCACCAGTTACTTCAATAGTTCTAAACTTAGACTTTGTTTTACTAATCGCACCTTTAAGTTCCAATTGTTTTAAATGAGTATGGACTGTCGCCGGACTGGATAAATTAAGACCAGCACATATTTCCCTTACTGAAGGTGGAAATCCATACTTTACAATATATTTTTTAATAAACGTTAAAACTTCTTCTTGTTTTCGGGTTAGTTTTTGTTCCATAATTTCAACTCCTAGTCATATACTAGCATAATTTACTCATTATGTCAAACAATTGTTTAAGAGAACTTAAGAAATTCATTTACTTTTAAGTATGTGCGTGTTATAATCTTACTCGTGGTGGTGATAACATGCATTTACCTAATATGAACGATGCAAAAATTAGAAATCAAAGTAAAGTTAATTATATTTACGAAAATAGAGAAAGTAATGCCTTATTTAAAGGAAAAAAGTATTTTATTAAAACTTACGGTTGTCAGATGAATGTTCATGACTCAGAAGAAATAAGTGCTTTAATTGAATCTTTAGGTTATATTAAAACTGATGTTTTAGAAGAAGCAGACTTTATCATTTTAAATACCTGTGCAATTAGAGAAAATGCTCATGATAAAGTGTTTGGTTTCCTTGGAAGATGTAAGCATTTAAAAAAAGAAAAGAAAGACATCATTATTGGTTTATGTGGTTGTATGGCTCAAGAAGAAAGTGTAGTAAATGAGATTAGAGAGAAACATCCTTATATAGATATTGTATTTGGTACTCATAACATGAATGACTTACCAAAAATGCTTACTAATTACTATGGAAAACAAGATATCGAAGTTTATAGTAAAGAGGGAGATGTTATTGAGTTTGGTAATCTTTACAAAAGAGACTCAAATATATCTGCTTGGGTTAATATCATGTATGGGTGTGATAAATTCTGCACTTATTGTATTGTTCCTTACACTAGAGGTAAACAAAGAAGTAGAAAAAGTGAAGATATAATCAAAGAAGTTAATGAACTTAAAGAAGCTGGATACAAAGAGATTACTTTACTAGGACAAAATGTTAATGCTTATGGTAAAGACTTAGATGATGTAAGTTTTGCTAGACTTCTAGAACTAGTAAGTGATACAGGTATTCCTAGAATTAGATTTGTAACAAGTCATCCATGGGATTTCACTGATGAAATGATTGACGTTATTGCAGAGCGTGATAACATTATGCCTTATATTCATTTACCATTACAAAGTGGGTCAAGTAGAATATTAAAACTAATGGGTAGACGTTATAGTAAAGATGATTATTTAACTTTATATAATAAGATTAGAAGTAAAGTTAAAGATGTTAGTATTACAACTGATATTATTGTTGGGTTTCCAGGCGAAACTAGAGAAGACTTTGAAGATACTTTAAAAGTAGTTAATGAATGTAAATATGATGGAGCATTTACCTTTATCTTTTCTCCTAGAGAAAATACCCCAGCAGCATCCTTTGAAGACAATGTTTCATTAAAAGAAAAAGAAGATAGATTGCATGAACTAAATGAACTAATTAATAAATACTCTAAAGAAAGTAATCTAAAAATGCTTAATAAATCAGTAAAAGTTCTTATCACTGGAGTAAGTGAAAAAGATGATACCAAAGTATGTGGATACACTGAAAATATGAAACTAGTTAATGTAGATGCCCCAAAAGAGAACATTGGTAAAATAATAAATGTTAAAATAACAGATGCCAAGAGCTTTAGTTTAGACGGAATTAAGGAAAGTTAAATTTAGGTTTAACTTTTTTCTTTGCAAATACCATCCAAATGTTATATACTTAATATGGAAAGATAGAGGCGTAATATGGATAAAGATATTGAAATAAAAAAGAAGAAAAGAAAACTAAGTATATACTATGGGTTACTCGTAACAGTAATATGTATAATTGGTGTATCATTTGCTTGGTTTAGACTATACCTAAGTCAAAATGAAAATAACACAATAGCATCAAGAACATGCTTTAATACAACCCTTACTGAAGACACATCTAAAATATCTTTAACAGATGCTTTTCCAATAACTGATGAAGATGGTCTTAAACAAACGCCATTTACATTTACAATAAAAAATAACTGTAATAGTTATGTTAAAGTATATATTACAATAGATAGTACTTATAGAGAAAGTACAGATACTTCTTACTTAAAAGATAACTATATGAAAGTAAATATATCATCTAAAGGCACAACCGCTAGTAAATCCGTTATACTAGGAAGTCAAACACTTACTGATTTAGAAAATGATAGAAAAGGTTATATTATTGTGAGTACAGGACTTAAAGCAAACGAAGAAAAAAGTTACGACCTAAGAATATGGATGGATAGTGCAGTAACAACAGAACAAGGATTAAATAAAAACTGGTCTGGTAAGATAGTAGTAGTAAGTAGTGCAAGTAACGGACCAACATTTGCAGAGACTATATTAGCAAATAATGAAGTGAAGGCTCCACTTACAACACCAGGGAAAGAAGTAAGTGCTCATACAAAAGATGATATAGCAGACACATCAACAGAAAGTGTAGATACAACAGAACAAGCATATTATTTTACATACGGTACAGGTTGGAAAGCAAATGGATCTAAATTTGATTTAACTGGAGCAGCAGTAACAAGTGATACATATGCTAATTCATATTCTAGTTTAGTTGGTAAATATTTAGTGGCATCTTATCCTTCTGGTACCGGTTCAAGAACTGCAGGAGCTATGAAAACAACAACAAATTTAAGTGGTGTATATTATGTAGTAAGGGCTACATCTCGTAGTTATGTATATAAACAAATTACTTCAAATAAAAATACAACTGAGGCTTTACTTGCATCTGTAGAAGATGATTATGGAACAAGTTATTATTTTAGAGGAGCCGTAAAAAACAATTATGTAGAGTTTGCAAATAAATGTTGGAGAATCGTAAGGATAGTAGGAGATGGTTCAGTAAAACTTGTTCTTCATAATGATAATACGGCAGGAGCAGCTAATCCTTGTTCATCAGCAAATAATAATACTAATGCTGCATTTGCCCATTTTAATGGTACTACCTATCTTAGTGATTTTAATTCAAACATTGGTGATAATGCATCTATCGGACTTATGTATGGAACACCAGGGTCAAATGATTATGCAAGTACACACGCAAATACTAATAAGAGTACAATACTTACAAATTTAGAAACGTGGTATACAAATAATCTAGTAACATATACCGATAAGCTATCAGATACTATTTGGTGCAATGATAAAAGTACTGAAACCGGAGCACTAGGGTATGGACTTAAAGGAACTTACTATAGTGCGGCTTCTAGGGTAAGAGCAGGGAAGCCATCACTAAAATGTTCCAATGATAATAATAACGGAAAACTATCTAAATTTACTGTAAGTGATACGACAAATGGAAATGGTAATTTAACATATAAAATAGGGCTTTTAACAGCAGATGAAATAATGTTTGCTGGCTTTAAAAATTCGGTGTCCAATAGTTCCACATATTTGCAAGAGAATGCGAATAATGAGTGGTGGACATTATCACCTTTAGAGTTTTCAGAGGTTACTGGTACTTATTTATGTGCTGTTCAAGTTGATATGTTTGGTGGTGGCGTTTCCAACATTGCAGTTAGACCTGCCATATCTCTTGTCTCATCAACCACAATTTCTAGTGGAACTGGCACCTCAGAAGACCCATACGTTGTAAATTAATAAGATCTTTTATAGGTCTTATTTTCTTTTGATAAAAACTTTTAAAAATTAGCACTCATATATTGACAAGTGCTACGCATAATATTATAATAGTATTAGCATTTGAAAGAAAAGAGTGCTAAAAGGAGGCTATAATTTGAATAATAGACAAAATGAACTATTAAGACTTATTGTAGAAACTTACATTAAGACGGTTAAGCCTGTTGGATCTAAGAGTTTAGTTAAGAAGTTAAAATGCTCTAGTGCAACAATTCGTAATGATATGGCTTACCTAGAAAGTTTAGGTTATTTAGAAAAGACTCATATCTCAAGCGGTAGAGTTCCTAGTGAAACAGGTTATAAATATTATGTAGATAATTTAATGAAACCTAAAGAGCTTACTGGTGATGAAGTTTTAAAGTTACAGACAATTCTTAATAATAAAGATTTAGTTATAAGTGATGCAATAGTAAAATGTATGGAAATAATAAGTGACATCACAAATTATACAAGTATTGTCTTAGGTAAAGATAATGATAATAATACTTTAAAACAAGTTAGTATCGTCCCAATAGATGATAAGAAAATAGTAGCAGTAGTAGTTACTAATACGGGACATGTTGAAAATAAACAAAGTAATATACCAGAAACAATTAGTATGGATGAAATGATTAAAGCCTGTGAACTTATTAATAGAAAACTAGTAGGAACTAAACTTAGTGATATTAATAGTAAACTTGAATATGAAATTAAACCAATTATTGCTAGTCAAATTAAAGCCTACGAAAGAGTCATGGATTTCTTTTACGATGCATTTAACGATTTCAATGTTAAAAATAGTGATATTTTCTTTCAAGGTAAGACAAATATTTTAAAGCAACCAGAGTATGATAGTCCAGAAAAGATTAAAAATATGATTGGTAAACTTGAGAATATGGATCTTATTAAGAAGATTGAAACAGATGATAAAGATGTTAATATCTTCATTGGTGAAGAAAATAAGTTTGACCCAAATGTAACGGTTATTAGAACTAGTTATAACATTGATGGTGAAGAAGGAACTATTGCGATAATAGGACCTAAGCGTATGGAATATGATAAAGTTGTAACACTTTTAAATTATTTAAAGAACTACATAGAAAGGTGAGGACATGGAAAAAGAAGAAAAGAAAAATAAAAAAGAAAATAAGGAATTAAAACATTTAGAAGAAGAAAATCATAAATTAAAAAATGATTTAAAAGAATCTAGTGAAAAGGTTTTAAGACTTGCAGCAGAAATGCAAAATTACAAAAAAAGAAATGAAACTGAAAAATCAAATATGCTTAAATATGCTAATGAAGATTTAGCAAAGAGCTTGCTTCCAATACTTGATAATTTCGAAAGAGCTATTAGGTTAGATGATAACGATTTATCTGATGAAGTTAGTAAATTCTTAAGTGGATTTAAAATGATTTATGGTTCATTTGTAAATGTTTTAAATAACATCGAAGTAAAAGAAATAGAATGTGATGGACTAGAGTTTGATCCGGTTTATCATCAAGCTGTTCTTACTGAGAAAGACGAAACTAAGCCTAGTGGTGTAATCTTAGAAGTATTACAAAAAGGTTATATGTATAAAGATAAAGTTATTAGACCAGCAATGGTCAAAGTTAACGAATAATTTACTTTAAAAAGGAAAGGATGATATATATGAGTAAAATTATTGGTATAGATTTAGGTACTACAAATTCATGCGTAGCTGTATTAGAAGGAGGAGAACCAAAAGTTATTGTTACTCCTGAAGGGGACCGTACTACCCCAAGTGTTGTTGCTTTTAAAAATGGCGAAGAACTAGTTGGTATTACTGCTAAAAGACAAGCCGTTACAAACCCAACAAATACAATCAGTTCTATTAAAAGATTAATGGGTACTGGTGAAAAGGTTGAAGCAGAAGGTAAAAAATATACACCTGAAGAAATTAGTGCTAAAATCTTAATGAAATTAAAAAAAGATGCTGAAAGTTATTTAGGAGAAAAAGTTACTAAAGCAGTTATTACTGTTCCTGCATACTTCAACGATGCTCAAAGACAAGCAACTAAGAATGCTGGTAAGATAGCTGGTTTAGAAGTTGAAAGAATTATTAACGAACCAACTGCTGCATCTCTTGCTTATGGACTAGACAAACAGGATAAAAATCAAACTATTTTAGTTTACGATTTAGGTGGTGGTACATTTGATGTATCTATCCTAGAAATAGGTGATGGTTTATTTGAAGTTAAATCTACTGCAGGTAATAATCACTTAGGTGGAGATGACTTTGATAAAATTGTAATGGATTATATCGTAGCCGAATTCAAGAAAGAACATGGTATTGACTTATCCGGAGATAAGATGGCTATGCAAAGAATTAAAGATGCTGCCGAAAAAGCTAAAAAAGATTTAAGTGGTATGAGTACTACTAATATTAACTTACCATTTATTAGTCAAACAGCAGATGGTCCAGTACATTTAGATATGAACTTATCTAAGGCTAAATTTGAAGACTTATGCCGTGACTTATTTGATAGCACTATGGAACCAGTTCGTAAAGCATTAAGCGATGCTAAACTAAAAGCAAGTGATATTGATGAAGTATTATTAGTTGGTGGTTCAACAAGAATCCCTTACATTCAAGAACTTGTTAAAAAAGAATTAGGTAAAGAACCAAATAAGAGTGTTAACCCAGATGAAGTTGTTGCTATGGGTGCTGCAATTCAAGGTGGAGTTCTAACTGGTGAAGTTGATGATTTAGTATTACTAGATGTAACACCACTATCACTTGGTATTGAAACTTTAGGGGATGTTATGACAGTACTTATCCCAAGAAATACAACAATTCCAACAAGTAAGAGTCAAGTATTTAGTACTGCTGTAGATAATCAACCAGCTGTTGATATTCATGTATTACAAGGTGAAAGACCAATGGCTGCAGATAATAAAACTCTAGGAAGATTCCAATTAGGAAACATTCCTCCAGCTCCAAGAGGCGTACCACAAATCGAAGTAACATTTGATATTGATGCCAATGGTATCGTTAATGTTAAAGCTAAAGATTTAGGTACTAACAAAGAACAATCAATTACAATTACTTCAAATACTAACCTTAGTGATGAAGAAATTGATAAGATGGTTAAAGAAGCTGAAGCTAATAAAGCTGCTGATGAAAAACGTAAAGAAGAAGCTGATACTAGAAACGAAGCAGACCAAACAATCTTTGCTACTGAAAAAGCTATTAAAGATTTAGGCGAAAAACTAACAGATGCAGAAAAGAAAGAAGTAGAAGATTTAATAAGTGACCTTAAGAAGAGTATGGAAGGCACTGATATTGAGGACATCAAGAACAAAACTAAAGCTTTAAATGAAAAAGCCATGGGACTAGCATCTAGAGTGTATGAAGAGGCTGCAAAACAAAACCAAGCAAATACAAACAATAACAATGAAAATAATGGACCAGAAGAAGCTGAGTTCGTTAATAAAGACTAAAGGTTCTAGAATAAACTAGAACTTTTCTTGGAGGTAAGAGTGGAATATAAAAATAGAAAAGAAACACCTAAAGCTTATAAATGGGATTTAACTGCGTATTATAAGGATGACAAAGAGTGGGAAAAAGACTATCTTAAAATAATTAAAGAATTTGAAAATATTAAAAGTTATGAAGGCAAAGTTACAAAAAGTGCTAACATGCTTTATCAAACTTTAGAAGAATACTTTGCGTATGAATCAAGACTTACCAAGTTATTTGTCTATGCATCTTTAAGACATGATGAAGCCCTAGAAGATGCTGATGCGAGCATGCTTTATAATAAAATTTATAAAACATATAATGACTTCTGTGCAGCAGCAAGCTTTATCGAGCCAGAAATTATTAAAGAAGAAACTAGTAAAGTAGAAAAACTTTTAGAAACTAAAAAACTTAATAAATATAAGTTTTATGTAACAAATATTTTAAGAGAAAAAGAGCATATGCTATCTAGTAGTGAAGAAAAATTAATTGCTAAACTAACTAGTACTAATCATACATTTAAAAATGTTAATATGACTCTTTTAAACAGTACTCTAAATTATGGCGAAGTTAAATCAGAAAAAGAAACACGTAAGATTACCAATAGTAACTACCATATTATTATGGAAAGTGCTGATCGTAATATAAGACGTGATGCGTATGAAAAGCTAACTAGTAAAATTGCTGAATTTAAAAATATCTTTGCAGAAAACTTAGTAAGTAACATGAAAAATACTAGTAGTATGGCTGAAATACGTAAATTTCCAAGCACATTAGACTCTTTACTATTTAGTTCAAATATTCCAAAGAGTGTTGTAGATTCACTTTATAAAGTAATAAATAAGAATCTAAATGTTTATCAAAAATATTTAAAATTAATTAAGAATAGTTTAGGACTTAAAGAACTTGCTTACTACGATCTAAATGCTCAGATTCTTACTGACGAGATGAGTTTTAGTATCGAAGATGCCCAGTATTTAATTGGAGAAGCTACTAAAATATATGGTGAAGAATATCATGACATAATTGAAAAAGCCTTTGATGAAAAATGGGTTGATTACTGCTCATATAAAGGTAAAGCTAGCGGTGCATACTGTACATCTTGCTACGGAGCTCATCCAGTAGTACTAACAAACTTCTTTGGCAAGTTTGGCGATGTATCAGCAATAGCCCATGAATTAGGTCATGCCGTAAACTTCTATTTAAGTCAGCAAGCAAACAATAAACATGACTATAACAATGACATCTTTGTAGCTGAAGTAGCATCTCTAACAAATGAGATTATCTTAAGCAATTATGTTATAGAGCATAGTCGTAACAAAAATCTAAAACTTATTGCACTATATAACCTAATTAATCTAATTCAAAATAACTTATTTGATGCTTGCTTAGAAGGAGAACTTGAAAATAAAGCATATACCTTAATTGATAATGGTGAAACAATTGATGCAGAATATTTATCAAGCACTATATATGACATCAGAAGTAAATACTATAAAGACGTAGTAAACTTAGATGATAAAAGTAAATATTCTTGGATTAGAAGAGAGCACTATTTTTACCCATTCTATCTATTTAAATATGCTACAGGCGTAAGTGCAGCAATTATGATAGCAACCAAGATAATTAATAATGAAGATGATATGAAAAATAAATATATTAGCTTCCTAAAAATGGGCGTTACAGACTATCCTGTTGAACTTTTAAAGAAAATAGGAATAGATATGACTAAAGAAGAAGTATATGAAAACGCAGTTAACTTCTTTAGCAACTTAATAGACGAATTTGACAAGGAAAGTGATAAATAATGGCAAAAAAAGATTACTATGAAACACTTGGTGTAAGTAAAACAGCATCAGCCGATGAAATCAAAAGTGCCTTTAGAAAACTAGCAAAAAAATACCATCCAGACGTAAATAAAGAGCCGGGTGCTGCCGAAAAATTTAAAGAAATTGGTGAAGCATACTCTGTATTAAGCGATGAAACAAAAAGAAAACAATATGATCAGTTTGGTTCTGCTGCTTTTGATGGAAGCGCAGGTGGCGGTTTTGGAGGCTTCCAAGGCGGTTTTGGTGGAGGCTTCTCTGGATTTGACTTTGGAGACATCGACCTAAGTGATATCTTTGAAAACTTAATGGGCGGAGGCTCTAGAAGAAGTTCTAGAACAAGTAGACCAACTAAGGGTGATGATGCTCTAGTAAAAATGACTTTAACATTTGACGAAGCAGCATTTGGCTGTGAAAAATCATTTAAAATAAATGTTAATGAAGCATGTTCTTCATGCGGTGGTGCAGGTGGTACTGGTTCTCATACATGTTCTAAATGTGGCGGTAGAGGTAGAGTTTTATCTCAGCAACGTAGTTTATTTGGTGTTATTCAAACTGAAACTGTTTGCCCAGTATGCCATGGTGAAGGAAAAACTTATGATAAAGAATGCTCATCTTGTAAAGGCAAAGGTATAGTTAAACATGAAAAAATTATTACCTTAAGAGTGCCTAGAGGAGTCGAAGACGGAGATCAAATGCGTATGGCTGGTAAAGGCTCAGCTGGTACTAACGGAGGCCCTAATGGAGACGTTTACATCGAGTTTAGTGTTAAAGAACACGAACTATTTAAAAGAGATGGTAAAGATATATATTTAGTTTGCCCAATAACAATTACTGATGCCGTACTAGGAGCAACCATTGAAGTACCATCAATTAGAGGTAAAATAAAAGTAGATATCCCAGCAGGAACTGGTAACAACGAAAAAATTAAAATTAAAGGTGCTGGTATCGATGACGAAAAACATGGTAAACTAGGTGATATGTATATAATTACAAACGTTATCATCCCAAACAAACTAGATAGAGAGCAAAAAGCCCTATTTAAAGAATTAGCAGATACAGCACTTGATAATAATGATGCTTTCAAGAAAATGAGAAAATTTCTATAAATCACTTTATAGAAATTTTTTTCTTTGATATAATTAACTAGGTGATTAAATTGAAAAAAAATGATAAGATAAATCCTAACAAAGAAGTTATTAGTGAAGCAGTTCCTTATTTAGTAATCATTCTAGTAGTAATTATTATTAGAACCTTTATTGCAACGCCAATTAAAGTAAATGGACCTAGTATGGAAACAACTTTATATGACGGAAATCTTATGATTTTAAATAAATTGGGTGCTAAAGTAAATGGCCTAAAAAGATTTGATATAGTTGTTGTTAAAACTAATAAGACTTATATTATTAAACGTATTATTGGTCTTCCCGGAGAAAGTGTTGCTTATATTGATGGTAAACTATATATTAACGAAAAAGTAATCGAAGATAAATATGCCTTATCTGATATGGAAGACTTTGAAGAAGTAAAACTAGCTGGTGATGAATACTTTGTTATGGGAGATAACCGTAAAGTGTCACAAGATAGTAGAGCAATCGGCCCAGTTAAAAAAAGTCAAATTCTTGGAAAAACAAATATTATAATTTACCCATTTAATAAATTCGGTATAGTAAAGGATTAATATGAACACATATCTAATTAAAAGTTTCTCCTTAAGACTACTTAATGAAGAACTAGAAAAAATAACTAAAGATATTCCTAATATTATTAAATTTAGTTTTAATGAAACAAGTACTAGAGAAATCTGCGAAGAATGTGCTTATTATTCATTACTAGATGAAAAAAAATGCGTTATAGTATTTGGTTTTAAAGTAGATAAAGACATAAATATTATGGAAGAATATCTTAAAAATCCTAATCCTAATACTACACTAGTTCTAGTAATGGATAACTTTGATAAGAGAACTACATTTTATAAAAATATAAATAAAAATGGTAAAGTCATTGAACTAGCTGAACTTAAATATAATGATTTAAACAACTCAATAATGAACTATGCTAAAAATAAAAATATTAAGTTATCAGTTGATGCCTTGAATAAGTTATTACTATTTAATAATGATAACTATGATTTAGTCTTAGGTGAAATAGATAAACTATCCATGATAACGAATAATATAGATGAAAAAGCCGTCGAAGAATATGGTGCTAAATTAGTTATTCAAGAAAACTTTGCTATGTGTGATGCCATCACAAATAAAGACTATAAAAACATAAGTGCTATGCTTAGTGAATTTGAAAGTGGTAAAGGAGAAGTAATTCCTTTTGTAGGACTTTTAACAAGCACTTATCTATTAATATTCCATGCTAAAAATAGTACATTATCAAACGATGAACTAGGAAAATTACTTGGAGTACATCAATATAGAATAAAACTTGCTAGAGATAAAGCAAGAAAATATACTAGTGATGAACTATATAAAATATTTGATCTACTTGGAGAACTAGATTATAGCTTAAAGAGTATGAATGTAAGCCCATACGGGCTACTTAAAAACTTCTTAATAAAAATAGCATAAAGGGTAACTGAAAGGTTACCCTTTAATATATTAATTTGCAAAATATATTTAAAAATTTATAATAGAATAAAAAAGTGCAAAAATTAACTAGACACGGGGGGGGGTTGTTATATAATATCTATAGAAAGTAGAGGTTAAAATATGAACCAGAGACTCTATAGATATAAAAAAAGAATGTTAATTTTATGTATAATGCTTGCTGTAGTATTAATGATAACTGGAGTAAGTTATGCAGTGTTTACAAGTTATTCCAGTCAAGGTGATGCAAATACTCTAGCAGCATCATGTATGGATCTAGAATTTAATGGACAAAATGAAATTAATTTACTTAATACTTACCCAATATCAGAAGGCGAAGCCTTAGAACAAACACCATACACCTTTACTATAAAAAATAAATGTGATAACTACATCGAGTATTACGTTATTGCATCCGTAATTAGCACAACTAATAAAGTAGACTCTAAATATGTAAAAGTATCTCTACTAGGGGATAATGATTTAAATGGAACAGTAATTAATACTCTAGAATCTGTCTCAACTCCTCAAAGTCTATCTAAATATAACATTACTGAAAACTATATCATAAAAAGAGGAGATGGCATATCTAAAGATGAAAGTAGAACATTTAACTTTAGAATGTGGCTTGATAGTAATAATAAAGATATCTGGACAAGCGAAGACATAGAAGGTAAAGATTATCAAGTAAAAATATCAGTAGTAGGAACTGTTAAAACAAGACCAAAAGATGACTTATATGTGGCAGCTTTAATAGATGGAGTTGAAAGTAGTACATTTCCAACAACAAATAAATATAATGCATCCGTAGAGTGCACTAGAAATGGCAAGAAAATAGATGCGAAAGAAAGCATAGACTGGAGTGGAACAGAATGGGAACTAACCACAAAGATAAAAAGTGGTAATGTAAGGTGTAATGCAACGTTTATAACAAAAGTTCCAACTTTTGCTGAGACTATACTAGCAAAGAATGAAGTAAAGGTACCAATAACTACACCAGGAGCAGCAATATCTACTGCTGATGAAGCTTTACTTGCATCTGCAGAAGATGATTATGGTACATCTTATTATTTTAGAGGTGCTGTAACAAATAATTATGTAGAATTTGCTAATAAGTGCTGGAGAATAGTAAGAGTGAGTGGAGATGGCTCTGTAAAAC
>OIGD01001801.1_pt1 | contig 18786 bp, 15 predicted proteins | sample 1582211 | NCBI WGS metagenome assembly OIGD01 (sample SAMN04414078, study PRJEB24778) | human gut metagenome | material: faecal | host: Homo sapiens
GAGCCAACAAGCTCAACCGTAAACCCGCGCTAGACACAAAAATCGAGACACTCCCATACGGAAAATGCCGTTGGCCTGCTTCCACTCGTTGTAGCGTCTGCAATATGACGCGTAAGTGTAGGTTTCCCCTTCAGCCTGCTTTTCGTACTCAGCGAAAAGCATTTGAAATGTGACTTTTTTTCGTTTGAGAAGGCTGTGAACCTGTTCCCAGTCCGGATCAACACGTACTTTGCCTGTCGGCGGATAGAAGATCTTTTGAAGTTCTTCATCATCCAGCCCGCAAAGTTCTTGAGTAGACAAACCGGAATTGACTGCCGCCGTCCTGATGCGGCCTGCTGCGGTTTTGGAGATATGAAGCCATGCTTCAATCTCACGATAGGACATGTTTTCATCAAGGGCCTGCAAGACAGCCCTGATGTGCTCAGTTTGATGCTTTTGCATAAAGCCTCCTGTAGGTTAACAAGAGCACTTTTTGTTTAGCATCAATCATTAGCGGACGGAAGGTGTGTACCTGTGTCCCAATGGTTAAGAATCAGTGTCCCAGTAGATAAGAATCAAAAATTTAGGCTTCTGTCCCAATCTTTAAGACCCCCCCGTCCCAGTGTTTGAGAAGCGCCGTGCCAATAAATAAGAAAAGCCATCTATTAATCGATTAACAGAATGACAGAAAAAAACTCCGTCCAAGCAAAACTCAACCGGAGTCCGAAAACGCTGCCGCCGGTTTTGCCCGGCGGGCGTTTTAGTTATTGGAATGGTCGCGCAGACGTTCTTGGAATTCCGGGCTTCTCAGGCGCCGGATCGCAGCGCTTTCAATCTGACGCACGCGTTCACGGGTAAGCCCCATCGCCTGACCGACTTCTTCAAGCGTATGGTCGTGGTTCGTGCCGATCCCGTAGCGCAGACGCAGTACCTGCGCTTCGCGCGGCTGCAGCTCACTCAGGCAATGCTGGATTTCGCCTTCCATCGCCGTGCGAAGGAAACGAACCTGGGGATCATCCGTCTCATCGCCCTTCACAAAGTCAATACGGCGCGCATCTTCATCGTCACCGATCGGGGCGTCGATGGATTCCACACCGCGCATGGCCTGCGTGAGAAGCTGAACCTTCGCAAGCGGCACCTGAGACAAACGCGAAAGCTCGGCGTCCGAGGGGTTGCGCCCCGTTTCCTGCAAAAGCTTCTGGCGCACGCGGCGGATCTTGTTGTAAGACTCCGTCATATGCACCGGGATGCGGATCGTGTTGCCGTAATCCGCCACGGCGCGCGTCACGGACTGACGCACCCACCAGGTTGCGTACGTGGAGAACTTATAGCCGCGGCGGTATTCGAACTTATCCACGGCCTTCATGAGCCCGAGGTTACCTTCCTGAATGAGGTCGGTCATCGCAAGGCCGCGGTTGACGTAGCCCTTCGCAATCGAAATCACGAGGCGAAGGTTCGCTTCGATCATCTTTGCCTTGGCGTTTGCGAGATTCGTCTGCGCGAGCTTAATCTGACGCGAGAGATCACGCTGATCCTTAAGCGACAAAAGCGCGGTCTGCTCGGCCTGGCGGAGCTCTTCCTGCAGATGAAGGATCAGCTCCCGGTTCAAACCGATCTTCACGCTGTAGGGCTTGCCGGCAGCGGCAAGTTCATCAACCCACTTCTCATCCATGCAGCGATCGTTCATGTCAGCGAGGAACTGCTGCACGGGCATGCCGCTGCGGTCAACCATCGCGTTTCTCAGACGGTGCAGGCTGTCGTTGACCTTATCCATGTGCGCGCCGATGACGTCCGCGAGATGCATCACGGTCTTAACGGCAAAGCGCACCGGAGCGAGCTCTTCGGCAATCTTGGCGCGGGCCTTGTCGTACTGGGCTTCCTTGCCCGGAACACCGAAACTGGCGCGGATCTTTTCGATTTCCTTGGCGCAGCCAGCAAAGAGCTTTAACGCACGGTCGCGCATCTCTTCGAGCTGTTCGCTTGTCATGGCCGCGGCACCGATATCGGTCTGAACGGCTGCATCGTCTTCGTCGACGTCAGCAAGTTCCTTCGTATCGGTAAAGCCGTCGATCACCTGGTCAATGGCGGATGCGTCATCTTTGAGTTGCTCGGACTGGCGGATCAGTTCCTCAACGGCCATCGGGTGCTGAATGACGGCGGTAAGAAGCTTACCCGTGTACTGTTCAATGGACTTCGCGACTTCAATTTCGCCCGCACGGGTTAAAAGCTTATGAGCACCCACGCCTCTCAGATACGCGCGCAGCGGATCTTTACTTAACCCCGCGCTTTCTTCGGGGGTGAGCATCGCGGCCGCATCTTCTTCACTGATTTCTTCATCATCACCGACGGGCTCGTTCATGATGATGTCTTCTTCGTTCGGGGTGGTTTCAAAGACCTGAATCCCCAGGCGTCCGAGCTGATCGGTGAGTTCGGAGAGCGCTTCTTCGTTGCGGACCGCGTTGTCCGGGAGCTTATCGTTGATTTCAGCGACCGTCACCCAGCCTCTCTGGCGGCCCATGCGCACAAGCGCACTGTAGCCGTTGCCGGTACCGGCCTCGTCTTCATCATCCTCAGAGGACGAGGTCGTCACGCCGCCTTCGGCCTTTTCCACGCTGTCGGCGAATTTGTCGAGATCTTCGAGTTCGGAAAGTTCGTCGCTGTCGCCTTCGGTGTCGCCGTCATCGGCGTCAAGGATTTCCTCGCCCACGCCGAATTCGTCCTCGTCCACAGCCTTCTTCGCGGACTTCTTGGGACGGCCGGCCTTCGCCTTCACGGTCTTTACGGGCGTCTCTTTCTCAGCCTTTGCAGCCTTCTTTTTCGCGGTCTTTGCGGGTTTTTCCTCAGCCGCTTCTTCGGCCTTTACGGCTTCAGTCTTCTTCACGGCGGACTTCTTTGCGGCCGCGGTCTTTTTCGCGGGCTTCTTTTCAGCGGTTTCGCTCTCAGCCTTCACGGTCTTGGCGGTCGTTTTCTTGGCGGCAACCTTCGCTTTTGCGGGCTTTTTGGCGGCCTTGGCGGGCGCTTCGGTTTCTTCAGCTTCGGCGCTGACTTCAATTCTCGGATGGTCCTTGAGCCACTTGAGGATGTTTTCCTCACCGCTGTTCGTGCCGCTCACGTCCGTCTTTGCCGTCTTTGTGGTTTTCTTTGCCATTGTTAATCTGACTCAGTTTCAAAAAATGGCCGTTGATCCGTGATTACTGCCTCGGCTCTTGCGTTTTTAACGGCAACAGCAAAGCCCCGTTTTCTGATGAATGTCCATCAAAAAGCGTCAAAAATCATCTGATCACGAAAAAACAGCCCTTTGTTTTAGTCCTGTTGCGCCCGTACTTTCCCAAAAGGGAATGCCGGACGGTTTGCCGGAAAGAGTCTTTACGGTGCGGGCTTACTGAAAACGCGTTCAGCGCCGCCTGCTCCGGGTATCCGCGTCGAAGGCTTAAAAAGGGCCGAGAGCGGTAACTTGGGCCGTCCGGACATTCGTGTCCGGTAACAGCCAGTAAAAGGCCTCACGTCGCACTGATTCTCTGTCGCCCCGCCTCCGACGGCTTTCGCTCGGTCTCCTGGGCGTGTTTTTCTTCCGGCAGCAAAAAACACGGGCGGCAAAATCTTTTAAATTATCTCAAATTTCAGGCGAAAAGTCAAATAACCGAAAACGGCGTGAAATCAGAGGGTCGCCAGTTCCGCGGTGCGGTCAAAGGCCTGACTGATTTCGTCAATCTGGGCTTTAATGGCCATGCGGCGGGCGGTGAGCGCCTGATAGCGCGCAAGGTCCGGATTGGGCGAAGCCGCAATGTCGGTGAGCATTCGCTCGATGCGCTGCAGTTCAAGCCGGTTCATCGCCACATTGATTTCCTGGCGCGCTGCAGCCAGAGGCGTTTCAATGAGCATTTCCCGCGCCAAAAGCTCGCGGTAATAGGGGGCGTTGGGGCTTTGCGCGAGCATTTCCAGAAGAACCTGCGGTTTATCGACCGGGTGGTCGCCGTCACCCTGCACCGCGCGCCAGACTTCCACAATCTGCTGCGCCACCGGGTCTTCGGCGTCCACAAATTCTTCGGCAATACGGGGCCCGAATTCGTACGCGAGTTCCGGGTAACTCACAAAGTACTGCAGGAGTTTTTCGCGCATGTCGGCCACCCCCGGCACGGGCGTGATGCGCCGCGGCGCTTCTCGGTAGCCGCTTCCTCTGAAAAACCCCGGTTTTTTCTGAAAGCCGAAACCGGGCGTGCGGTTAAACGCGGGGACGGCAGGACGCGCCGGAAGCGGCGCCTGCGCAAGCCCGAAGGCCCTCGCCAGTTCGTCCGGGGTCATCCGCGCGTACATCGCAAGTTCCCCGATCAACTGCCCCCTTAAAAGCGGCGCGTTTTTCATCAGAAGCACCAGGGGCTTGGCTTCAGCCAAAAACTGGCTTCGGCCTTCAGCGGTGGCAGGGTCTTTGCCTTCCATCACGCTTTTTACGAAAAACTGCGAGAGCGTCAGACTCTTTTTGAGTTCGTCTTCATAGGCCGAGGCCCCGAGCGCCTTAATAAGGCTGTCGGGGTCATGTTCGGGCGGCAGCACCACAAAGCGGATTTCCTGGGCGTCGCCGACGGCAGGAAGCGCCGCTTCCATCGCGCGCCTTAAGGCATGCTGCCCCGCCGAATCTCCGTCAAAACTGAAGTAAATCTTGTCAACGGTTTTCAGAAGCTTTCGGACGTGATCGCTGGTGATGGAAGTCCCGAGCGCCGCAACCGCCTCCCGAAAGCCCGCCTGCGAGAGCTGGATCACGTCCATATAACCCTCGCAGACAATGGCGCGCCCGGACGTGCGCACGGCGTCCGCCGCCTCATAGAGCCCGTAGATTTCAAGGCCCTTATGGTAAATCGCGGTTTCCGGGCTGTTTAAGTACTTGGGGTGCTCATCCCCGGTCATCGTGCGAGCCCCGAACCCGATCACCTGCCCGCGGCGGTTTCGGATCGGAAACATAATGCGGCCGCGGAAACGGTCGTAGCGGCGTCCGTTTTCGTTCACGATCACGAGACCGCACCCGTTTGTTTCCTCCATTTCCGGGTCTTTGTAGTGTTCTCCGAAAACGCTCTCAAGGCTCTGCCAGGCGTCCGGCGAATACCCCAGCGAAAACCGTGCCGCCGTTTCTCCGGTAATGCCGCGGGTCTTGAGGTAATCCTGCGCCCGCGTGTTTTCCTTAAGCGCTTCAACGTAAAAGTCCGCCGCCTGCTGCATGCGGTCAGTGAGCGTCCGGGCCCGCGCTTCGCGCTTTGCAGCGCCCTTTTCCTCCGGCACCACCATGCCGACGCTGTCGGCAAGCTTTCGGATCGCTTCAGGGTAGGTGAGCCCCTCGTAGCGCATCACAAAGCCGATGGCGCTTCCTGCGGCGCCGCAGCCGAAACACTTAAAAAACTGCTTCTGGGGATTCACGGAAAAAGACGGCGTCTTTTCCTTGTGAAAAGGGCAGCAGGCCATGTAGTTTTTTCCGGTCTTTTTAAGCGGCACAACCTTGTTGATCATCTCCACGATGTCAACGCGGTTTAAAAGCTCCTGGATAAAAGACTCGGGAATCATGGCCTGTTTAAACGTAAGAAAGAAATCCGCCGGCACCGGTCAGGCAAAAAGGCCCTTCCGGATTGGATTACGGCGGATTGTACGGGTTAAGCCCCAAATTAAGCCGAAAGCACGGCCTTCACAACGGCGCTTACCTTACCCATGTCGGCCTTGCCGGCGCACTTACCCTTCACGACGCCCATCACCTTGCCCATGGCGGCCATGCCGGAAGCACCGGTAGCCTTCACCGCTTCTTCAACGATTGCGCGGATTTCATCCTCGCTCATCTGCTGCGGCAGGTACTTCTGCATCACGTCGATTTCAAACTGTTCCTTGTCGGCGAGGTCCTTGCGGTTGGCGGCGGTGTACTGCTCAACCGAGTCGCGGCGCTGCTTGACAAGTTTGCCGATCACGCTGATCACCACGTCATCGGTCGGTTCGATTCTCTCATCCACTTCACGCTGCTTGACGGCTGCCAGAAGCAGACGCAGGCAGGAAAGCTTGGCGGAATCATGGGCGCGCATGGCGTCCTTCATGTCATTTGTTACGGTTTCCTTGAGTGACATTGTCTTTTCTCCGAACAAAACAAAAGCGGCCAACCCGTTTGAAGAGCGGCCGCTTTCTGGCTTATCAAGCTGATACCGACTCAGGGCCGGTACGAAGCGATCAGTAGAGCTTCTTGGGCAGCATCATGCTGCGCAGACGCTTGTAGTGACGCTTGATGGCAGCAGCCTTCTTGCGCTTACGTTCAGCCGTGGGCTTTTCGTAGAACTCACGGGCACGGAGCTCGGTGAGCAGGCCGGACTTTTCGATGGTGCGCTTGAAGCGACGCAGCGCAACTTCAAACGGTTCGTTTTCCTTAACGCGAATGGTGGGCATTGATAAGCACCTAATCCTAAATTCTATTGTTTGTTGTGGGCGCCGAGTCGTGCACCCCAACCTAAGGGCGCATATCTACCTCAAACGCAAAAAATTTGAGACACGCATTTTGGCATAATCCCGCGCTAAAGTAAACACCCGGCAACAACAAAAAGTTGTGCCGCCGTGTCTTTTCAACCACAGACTCAGTTTGTCCCATGGAAACCGTACTGCTGCACAGCTGCTGCGCGCCCTGCTCAGCCGCGATCATCGAGTGGATGCTTAAAAACGACATCACCCCCGTTGTCTATTACTACAACCCCAATATCTTTCCGCGGGATGAATATGAAAAGCGCAAGGGCGAAATCACCCGGTACTGTGAAAAACTCGGGATCCGCGTGATTGACGGCGACTGGGAGCACGATCTCTGGCGCGAACGCGTCAGGGGCCTTGAGCTTGAACCCGAGCGCGGTGCGCGCTGCCAGTGCTGCTTTGATCTGCGTCTAGAAAAAGCCGCCCAAAAATGCAGCGAGCTCGGGATCAAACGCTTTACAACGACGCTTGCCTCAAGCCGCTGGAAGACCTTAAGTCAGGTTGACGCGGCCGGCCACGCCGCCGAAAAGAAGTACCCGGGCGTGACCTACTGGGAAAAGAACTGGAGGAAAGGGGGCCTGCAGGACAGGCGCGGTGAACTCATCAAAATCAATAACTTTTACAACCAGCAGTGGTGCGGCTGTGAGTTTTCGATGGGACACATGGTGCAAAACCGCGACAAAATCGAGGAAAAGAACCTCCCCGACTTTCTGAAAAAAGGCACCTCAGACGCGCAGTAGGCTGGCCGACGGTGCAAACCGGATTTCCCGGGCAATGCCGTATTGCTGAAGTTCCGGCGCATCGTTGGCCAGCACGAGCGCCGCAAAACGCTCTTTATCGGGCGAAGCGATCGCCACGGGCCGCCCTCTTTCAAGATCGATAAAAACCCATTCCGTTGCACCGATTGCCGCCAGTTCCTCACCTTTTTTGACGGCATAGCGTCTCAGGCACACCGGGCCTCTGACGGCCTGAAGCCACGTAAAGACCGTGAGTCTGTCGCCCTCAAAGCAGGGTTTGAGATACTCAATCCAGTGCTCTCGGGCCACCCAGCTTCGTTTCATCGACACCAGCGTTTTCCAGTCCCAGCCGAAAGTGGCCGCGTGTTCGGTGGCGGCCTCTTCCATCCAGCGCATGTACTCACGGTTGTTGACGTGGCCCTGGATGTCAATTGACTCAGCACCCACCGTGAGCTCTTTTTTATACAAACTGAAATCCGGCATATTGTTTTCCCGCACACAAATTACGACTCAGTGCGCTGCATTTTAAGTACAAGAACCGTTACTCAATTTTCCGACAAAATTTGCTCTGAAAAATCCGTAACATACTTTTGAAGACAGATCGTCACTCACATTTGCGTAATCCTGTAATGGCCGTCTCTTTAAAGTTAGGCCCGAAAGCAACACTGCTCTTAAGCTGACTGACAAATCTGTGCCTCGGGCAAATCGATTAGCCGCATGTAAACTCCTGATTAGCCTTCTTTCATATTTTCTTTTTTAATCAAACAACAAGACTCAAATCCGAGTCAATTCCCCGGTTTCTGCGGCTTAAAGTTTTGCGCCGATGACATGATTCATGTATGATGCGCAATTCCGAAGAACTGCGCGAGCAGAAATTCTTCGCGGAGAAGTGGCCGAGTGGCTGAAGGCACGCCCCTGCTAAGGGCGCAGATCAAATATACCTGGTCTCGAGGGTTCGAATCCCTCCTTCTCCGCCATTGATTAAGCCTCACAAGATATTGATCTTGTGAGGTTTTTTGTTATCTCTGGCTCGTAATCCACTGTTTCATAAACCAATTTCGGCATTTCGCCGAAGTTACATTAGATGTCATACTACCTTTCGCCACCCCTTCAACCTTTCATGGAGTGGCAAAACATGCGATATTCGCAGGAGTTCAAAGACAACGTCGTAGCGCGCCTGCTGAGCAAGGAGCTCAGCATCTCTGAAGCCGTGGAGCAGTACTCGATCGGCAAATCAACGATCTCGTACTGGCTCAGGATTGCCAGAGAGCAAGCAGTCTGCGGCACGCTGCCCAACAAAGGAAATCTCAAACCCATGACCAGCCTCAAGCTCCCTAAAGGAGTGACCTACCTTCAAGCCCACACCGCAGTCGTTGCCAGGGAAATCATGAGCGAGACTGCCTTTGGCCAGTTCTGCCGCAAGCATGGCTACCTCGCCTCCACAGTCGATGCCTGGGCCGAATGGTTTAACAATCATCCGGATGCGGTTGACAAGAAGCTCCATGATGCTCAGATGTCGGCCATGTCTGAACTCAAGACTGCGAGGCAGTCGGCATTACCCCACGGACGCTGCAGAACTGGCGGCATGCACCGGATGGTGATGGCCGGCTAGACCGCAGCAACTTTACGAGCCCGCGGCAAATCCCTGAGGACCTGCGTGAGCAGATCGTAGATCGCTTCTGCAAAGCCGATGTGCGGGATCTTAGTCTGACGCAGGCCTTCTACAAGCTGCTCGATGAAAACAAGGAGTACTGGTGCTCTCTCTCAACGCTTTACCGTCTCTTCAGGGCACGGGGATTGAACGCACGCCGTGCGCCTACCCGGGAAGCCCGCCGGCGCAGCAAGCCGACTGCCTACAGCGCACAGAAGCCAAACGAGGTGTGGACTTGGGACATCACCTATCTGCGCTCGAGCAAGTACACGGGCAGGTTCTACTACGCGTATGTCATTGTCGACGTCTACAGCCGCATGGTTGTGAGCGCCAGGGTATTCGAGGCTGATAATGCCGACTTCGCCGCGCGCTTTCTCGGGGATGCCTTCAGGCGATACGGAATCAAGCCCGGACAGCTTGTCGTGCACTCAGACAATGGTGCGAGCATGAAGGCCGCTCCCACTTTGGCTTTGCTTGAAAAGAACGGAATTACCTTCTCGCACAGTCGTCCGCGAGTCAGCAACGACAATCCGTATTCGGAGTCCTTCTTCCGTACGCTCAAGTACAGCGGCGATTACCTGTACCCCCGTGACGGCTTCGACAATGCTGAGGAAGCTGAGCAATGGGTGCAGGGCTTTGTAGACCACTACAACGAGCACCACAGACACCGCGGCATCCGCATGGTAACGCCGGGGCAGCGCTATCGCGGCGAGGACGCGGAGGTGCTGCGCCGACGCAGGGAGACGATGCTGGAGGCTCGCAGACGCCATCCGGAGCGCTGGATCACCGGGAGAGTGCTGAACTGTACGCCGATCAAAGAGGTGTGGCTTAACCCCGAAAATGGGCAGTTGGAGGAAAAGCATGCCAAGGCAGCTTGAACAAACGCCCCGCAGCTGCTGCAACAAGGCGTTCGGCGGTTTTCCGCGGGCCTCAGGCTCGGACTCCTCCTGCCTGAGGAGGCTCATTCTACCGGCCTGCCGACCTCTCCGCGCGAACGGTGCTGCACAGTTGCATCAAAGGTTTTCTACGGGCCAAAAAACTCTGGGTGAATCCGCCGAAGGCGGAGAGGGCAAAGCCCTCACTGAGCTCAGACTACAACCTACTTTTTAAGAACAAAATCGGCGAAAGATCACTTGACATTCACCGTACCCTTTACCGAATTTCAGAAGTCCGTGTCGCTGAGACCGATCGAGCCGACAGGCGGACAAGGACTTCGCAGGCTTTCGCCATAATGACGTTGGCGTACTCATCCATGAGGGGCCGGCGTTGTTCGAGCAGGTCGGAGCGCTGATAAGCCTCGCGGACCGCGTTGCCGGTACTGTGCATGAGTGATTTTTCCGTGAGCGTCACGTCCTTTCCGGTTTCTGCACACCAATCCGAAAAACTTGACCGGCACCCGTGCATGGTGACATTGCGCTTGATGTAATGCCGGATAATGACTCTCGGCGTCCCGTAATGAATATGCGGCTGACGCGTCCCTTCAAAAATCCACCCGTTAGTACTCCGGGGTACCTTCCTCAAAACCTTCACAGCCCAGGGACTTAACGGCACCCTGTGCGGATAGGGTTTGCCGTCCTTACGCCGTTCAGGCGGAATACTCCAGATTCGGTTTTCAAAGTTGATTTCCTCCCACCGGGCTCCGCAAAATTCCTGGCAGCGCGTCGCCGTTAGGATTCCGAAAAGCGTGCAGAGTGTGCTGCGGGAGCCGGTACGGTAGAGCTCAATAGCAGCGGCCTGTAATTCCGGGATGGTCGGTGCTTCATGATGGGATTTCACCGTGATTTTTTCAGGATTCGGGAGGTCAAACTCCAGGTATCCGGACCACTTGGCCGGATTCTCGGTCTTTCGCCACCCGCGACGGGCTGCGTAGTCAAAGACGATTTCCATGCGGGCTCTGACACGCTTGGCAGTCTCTGTCTTTTCTTTCCAGATGGGTTTTAAGACGGAGAGCACATCGTCGCGCGTAATCTCGGCCGCATCCTTTTTACCGAGTTTCGGAAAGACATAGGTCTTCAGCGTACTCGTCCATTGCATTTCATGCTTCGCGTTACGCCACTGACGCACTTCAGCACAGACGCGAATGGCTTCGTCGGCCACATCCTCAAATCGGTGCACCAGCTGTTCCGGGGCCTTTTCTTTTTCCGCCGCCGTACTTTCTGATCTGCGGACAGGCTCTTCAGCCGGCAGAGGCGCTTCGGCCGGCAGATCGGCTGACGCCGGAGCCGGAGAGGCGGCTGGTCTGGGGTCGTAACCGCTCGCGACCAATCCACGGTATTGGTCGGCTTTAACCTGGGCAGCTTTCAGTGACAGGGTTTTTGCCGCACCCAGGCCAAACTCATAACGACGGCCGCCGTGGCTCAGCCGAAGAATCCAGCTGCGGGATTTCCCGTTGTTCTTTACGACAAGCTGCAGTCCGCGGCCGCAACCGTGTCTTCCGTCCGGTAATAAAAAAACATCCTGCTGTCTCATACGCGTTCCTTTATGAGGGAAAGAAGATCCGGGGATTTTCAGAGTGGCCGCCTGTGACGGCGTTCTTTCCCCCTTTCTTCCCCCATTTCTTCCCCCCTTGTTTTGAAACACCGTGAAATAGAGGTTAAAAGGAAGGCTGTTTAAAAAAGGCGTTTAACTTCGGCGAAATGCCGAAATTGGTTTATGAAACAGTGGATTACGAGCCAAAGATAACAAAAAACCTCACAAGATCAATATCTTGCGAGGTTAATCAATGGCGGAAGGGGAGGGATTCGAACCCTCGGTGCCCTATTGGACACGCCGCCTTTCCAGGGCGGTACATTCAACCACTCTGCCACCCTTCCGCGAAGCACTTCACCGCTTTCTCTGAGTTCCGGAACCGTGGTTTACAGCCCGAAACAACCCGCATGGGGCCGGCGAAGAATGCGCATTATATACAGAACTTTCCCGGTTGTGTTGCTTCACACGCACTGTTTCTGCGAGTTCACGGCTAGTGTTCTGTAGTAAAAGGCAAAAAAATCAGCCGGCCACCAGCGAGTACAGCAGCCACAGGGCGCAGAGCCAGAAAGCGATGCCTGAAATTCTGTTGATCCAGATGCAGTTTTTCTGAGTCATAAAGCGCTCTGCGGCTTTGTGCCCCATCCAGCCGTAACACGAATGAATGATCCAGACAAGCAGTGTGTAGGAAAGCGACAGAAACACGAACTGCGGCCAGTAGGGCTTGTTGGCGTCAATGCACTGCGGAAAAAGCGACAGATAAAAAATGATGAGCTGCGGGTTGGAGAGCTGCAGGACAATACCTTCTCCGAAAAGCCGCAGCGGACCGGCCTCGGGCGCGCCCTGTTCTTTTCGGCCGGTGTAATTGACAACCCTGAGGAAATTCGGATTTGCATTAAAGCGCTTCCAGCCCAGGTAGAGCATAAAGACCATCCCCGCGAGCTTAATGACATTGTAGGCCGTAGGCGAAGCCGCAAGGATGACGCCCAAGCCCGTCGCTGACAGGGCGGCAATCATCAGTGTGCCGAGCGCTACGCCGATAATGCCCGGCGTGGCACGGGGCACCCCGAGGCGAATGCTGTTTGTAAGCGACATTAAAACGCCGGGCCCCGGAGTGAGCACCGTCGGAACGGCAATTCCCAGAAAGAGAAGATAAAGCGTCGGGTTGACCATACAACAACGTCCTGCGGTCAGTTAAGTCGGGGGTTTCTCACACGAATGATGCCGGCCGTAAGCCCTGCGGCAAACACAACGGCAATGCCGATAAAGGTCACGGTATCGGGTTTTTCGCCGAAAACGAGTGCTCCTAAAATCAGCGCAAAGACAATGCCTGAAAACTGAAAAACGGTGTTTACAAGGGGCTGCCCCTTTTGCCAGGCACGTGTGAGCGTGAGCTGAGCGGCAGTCCCGGCAACGCCGACCATAAGCAGCGGCACGATACTTTCCGCCGAATGACTGTGAAAGCCTTCGGGGGTAAAGAGCGTGATGACGGCACCGAAAACAGTGCCCGTGAGCGTGAAGTAAAAGACTATGCGCTCGTTGGGTTCCTTATGCAGCGACAAATCGCGGATACCCCAGTCGCCGCCCGCACCCGTCATGCCGGCGCAAAGCCCGAGAATTACGGCCATAAATTCAACCGAGGAAAAGTCCGGACGCAGGATGAGGACAGCCCCGACGAAACCAACGGCCACGGCGGCAAGAAGCGGCCAGTCCATGGCCTTACCTGCGCGGCGCGCTGCGATCACGATGAAAAGCGAGAAGAAAAGTGGACTTGTATACGCAAGCGTCTGCGCGGTTCCGAGCGGCAGAACCCCCAGTACGTAGACACCCAGGGAAATACTGAGCGTTCCCACCAGGCACCGGGCAATGTGGTGACTCACAAAGTGTGGTCTGAAGCTGATGTGTCTTGCGGCCATCTGCGCACCGACAAAAAGAACGCCGAGCACCGAGCGGTAAAAAATGATCTCCATTACGCCGTAATAGGCCGTGGAGAGCTTCGCAAAAAGCGCCATCAGCGCAAACAGAAAGGCTGAAACCAGCATCCAGCATGACTCTCTGACTGACATACGGACACCACTCCTTCTGTTTGCCTTTAACGTCCCGATGTTCTGATTTTGTCGCCTTAACCGGCGGTTGGAAAGCCGCTGCAACAATCTCAGGCTGTCTCCGCCGGTTTTGCCGGAAAGATCTGACGTGCCGTTTTTTCTCTTCCTGCTTTGTCTTGTTAGTATTCTAAGTGCTTTTGTGTAGCTTCAGTTCCCTGGGAGAGAACATGCCGACAAATGACGAATTTAAGGTATACCGTGAGGCACTTGCTGCAGAACTTCAGCCCGCGATGGGCTGCACGGAGCCGATTGCGCTAGCTTATGCCGCAGCCGAAGTCGGCAAGCGCCTCGGCGGCTACCCGGAAGCTATCGATGTGGAGGTCTCCCGCAACATCGTTAAAAACGTCAAAAGCGTCATTGTGCCCAATACCGGAGGGCTCTCGGGCATTGAAGCGGCGGTCGCAGCGGGGCTCGTTTGCCGCCGTCCTGAAGCAAGACTTCAGGTGTTGGCGGACGTGAGCAACACGGAACGCGCTGAAATCCGCGAACGTGCCAAATTACCTATGACAGTACGGCAGTCCCATGAGCCGGACGTCTTTTTCATCAAGGTGACGGGGAGCCTCGGCGGGAAAACCGCGGCAGTGACAATACGCACATACCACACCAACATCACCCGGATCGAAGAAAACGGCGTGACGATACTTTCAAAAGACGATGTCTGCGCTGACGCTCAAGCTGACGGCGAAGCTTGGTCAATTCCGGAACTTATCAAAGCGGCACGCGTCATGCCGCTTATGGAAGCCGAGACGCTCCTCATTCGGCAGATCGACTGCAACAGCGCCATTGCCGCAGAAGGCCTTAAAGACAATTGGGGCGCCACGATCGGAAAGATTCTTCTAGCGAGAAACCCCGAAGATCCGGCCACGCAGGCCCGCGCCTGGGCAGCCGCTGGGTCTGACGCCCGCATGAACGGCTGCGAACTGCCGGTCATCATTGTCTCCGGCAGCGGCAACCAGGGCATTACCGCAAGCGTCCCGGTTCTGATTTTTGCCCGGGCACTTAAAATAGACCGGGAAACGACACTAAGGGCCGTGCTTTTAAGCGATCTTGTGACAATTGCGCTTAAACAGGGGATTGGAAAACTTTCGGCCTACTGCGGGGCGGTGAGCGCGGGCTGCGGCAGCGGCGCGGGGATTGGTTTTCTTGAAGGACTCACAGACAATGAAATTTTGGGCGTCATCCGCAACGCCCTTGCGATTACCTCCGGTATTCTCTGCGACGGCGCAAAGTCCTCATGCGCCGCCAAAATCTCAATGGCGGTGGAGGGAGCGCTTTTGGCGCTTGACATGGTGAAAAACCATCAGACCTTTAAAGCCGGCGACGGCATCGTGCAGAGCACAACGGACTCAACGGCCCGTGCCGTGGGCCGCATCGCCAGCCGCGGCATGGTCTCCACCGACCGCGAAATTATCGACGTGATGCTACAGTGTTGAAATAAAAACAGCCGGATTTGCGGCCCCGGCTGTTTTTATTGGACGACAGCAAATCAAAGCGCTTTGACGCGTTCGACCTGCTTGCCGGGATCAACGACAATCGCCTTCATGCCGCGGGCTTGGATCGCCTTTTGACCGCGCTCGGTGCAGATCACCGTTGCGCCCTTGGCAACGACCTTGCCGTCCCAGAGGACCTTGCGGCCCGCAACAAAGGAGGCCTTGGGCTCCTGGGTCGCGTAGTCATAAACCGTCATATCGGCGTCTGCGCCGACCGAGAGGTGTCCCTTATTTTTAAGCCGCAGCATCCGGGCCGGATTAAGCGACGTTTTCTGGGCAAATTCCGTGAGTGTGAGCACATCAAGCTTCACAAGGGACAGCCCCTGCGAGAGGATGACGTTGCGCGGAATGCAGCCGCCGTCCGTGGAAATTGCGTCCACAACAAAACTGCCGTCATCGCGCTTGACTTCGGCAAGCATGATTCTCGGAATCGGGGGATTGACGTTGAAACTGCCGCCCACGTCGGTCCCGGCGGCTTCCCAGCGCTTTAAGGCTTCCTCACCGGTCATCAGATCGGAATAGCCGCCCGCGTCATAGACCACAAAGGCTTTGCCGGCCAAAAGGGCTTTTCTAACGCCGTCAGCGTCCTCGGTAAAGCCGAAGCGCCGCAGACAGTTTCCCGTCACTTTGGACTGGATTTTTCCGTCCGGGAAGCAGGTAAGACGCGTCCCGTTTTTGGGCGAAATGTAGCTTTCACAGAAGATGTTCGGGTTTTTCTTCAGCAGATCAATCGCCTGCAACGTCTCTTCAAGTTCCGGGCGGATTGCACCCCGGCAGTAGGCGTTGATGTGCGCAAGGTGCAGGGGGTAGCCGTCTGCCATTTCCACGGCTTCCTTCATGCCTTCGATGTTGGAGCCGTGTTCGCTCGTGCCCGCATGCCAGGCCACATAGGCGCGGCGCTCCAGCGCGGTCTTAATGAGAAGCGAGGAAACCTCCGGTTTAAGCGGATAGTGTCCGCCCAAAAGCTTGACGCCGAGAGCGCCGTCGTCAAGGCTCTTGTCAATGAGTTCCACCATCTCGGTCTTTGTCGGATGGTCATTTTTAAAAGTAAAGGGCGGAGACGCAAACTGCAGAATCGCCATGTTGATCCCGGCGCCGTACTCGGGAACGTTGTTGAGGATGTCGTCCAGGGGACCTGCCATATCAAGGCACGTCGTCACCCCCTTCATCGCGAGCATCCGCGGACCGTAGGGAGAACCCCACATGGAGCCCAAATGAACGTGACTATCGATGATGCCCGGCTGCAGCACGAGTCCCGTGAGGTCAACGGTTTCTTTTGCTTCCCCGGTGAGTTCTCTGCCAACGGCAGCGATTTTGCCGTCAGTGACCGCCACGTCGGCGATGCCGTTCACGTGATTCAACGGATCCACGACATGTGCGTTACGCAGCAACAGATCGTACATGGTTTTCTCCTCAAACTTCGAACTGACTCAGACGATACTCCTCTCGAAGGAGACAGTGTCGCTTTGTTACGCCATCGGCTCCCGGAGGCCCGTTTCTCTGAGAGCCGATTTTCTTTTGCGCATCGAAATCATCCAGAGCGCGAGCACCAAAACAGCCGAAAAGGTCATCACGGCGCTGTACTTCCAGGCGCTTCCCATCACCAGAGGCACCCAAAGGGCGGTACTCACTGAAAAGCCCGCCGTCACAAAAAACTGCTGAATGGACGCCGCCATCCCGCGGTTGTCCGGAAAGTAGTCGAGGTTCATGGCCATCATCACCGGCCGGCAAAGCGCCATGCCAAACTGATAGAGCATGGGGCCGATCAAAATCAACGGAAACCCCCAGCCCAAACTGTAGTCGGCAAGGGTTGATGCCGCACCTGCCGCAATCATGAAGCCGATCGTTGCGTAAAGCATCCGCACGGGACCGAAGGCCTGCGCCCAGCGCGCGGCATACCAAGACCCCACCAGTGACGTTCCGATCAATGGGAAGGTGAGATACGCAAAGTCGTCCACCCCGAGATGCATGATGCGGATCACAAAGTCAGCGGCGCCGGCCGAGTAGAGGATCCCGCCCATAAAGCAGCAACCGTGTGCGGCAACACCCGCCATAAACGCGGTGTTTGTGAAACCTCTGCGGTAGTCCGTCAGAAGCTGCATAAAGCCGAATGCCCTGCGCTTAGCCGCCGGGAGCGTCTCCGGGATAAAAAGAGCAGTAAAAAGCGCGATGAGCCCGGCGTAGACAATGAGAAACACAAAGACCGCGTGCCAGGAAAACCGCACAATGAGTGCGCCGCCCACAACGGGAGCGAGTGCCGGCGACACGGCAAAAAACATGGCAATCAAAGCATTCATGCGGGCCGCACCGAGTCCGGCCCAGCGGTCACGGACAACGGCCTGCGTCACCACCTGACCGGCAGCGGCGGTCAAACCCTGCACAAAGCGCCAAAAGTAAAAGACTTCGATGGTGGTCGCAAGAGCTGCTCCGAGGCTTGCCACCATAAAAAGCAGCATCCCGGCGATGATCACGGGCTTGCGGCCGAGGCTGTCGGAAACCGCCCCCACAAAAAGGCTGGCCACGGCATAGGTTGCAAGGTAGACGGTGAGCGAGAGCTGCACGGCGATGAAGGAAACTCCCATGTCGGCGGCCATTGCGTGAAACCCGGGGACGTTGGCGTTTACGGCAAAAGGCCCGAGACTTGAAATAAAGCCCAGAAGCGCGGCGTCGGCGATCGTCAGCGCTTTCTCCCGCGAAGAGGAGGGGTTCGTGTTTTTCTCTCTCAAAGCCATAGCGGAATTAAAGCGGTTTTGCAGCACCTTAGGGGTTTATCCTCATAGGTATGCTACAATAAGGAGATGCTGAAATGAATTGAATATATTGGGAAAGTTTGCCTATGCAGGGATTCTTTTTACAAGTTGTTTACCTCATCGTCCTGTTGCTCATCAGCGCCTTTTTCTCCTTTGCCGAAATCGCTCTCGCAGCCTCAAGCCGTACAAGGCTTCAGATCGCTTCCGAGAAAGGAGACAAGCGTGCAGACCTTGTGATGCGTCTGCAGGACAAACCCGGTCCTTTCTTTGCGGTGATTCAGATCGGGCTTAACGCTGTTGCCATTTTAGGCGGCGTTGTGGGTGACACGGTTTTTTCGCCTTTCTTTGAGATGCTGCTTGTGAGGATTATGCCCGCGCATGCGGCGTCGACAACGGCCTTTGTGCTCTCGTTTCTCATCGTGACAATGGCCTTTGTGGTGCTTGCTGACCTTTTGCCCAAACGCCTCACCTTTAATAATCCCGAGCGAAGTGCCATGGCCGCAGCCCCCGTGATGGCACTTTTAATCAAGCTTCTTGCGCCCATGGTTGTGATCCTTGACTGGATCAGCGCGCAGCTTGTGAAGATGATGGGCGGAAGCCCTGAGCGAAACAACAAGATCACGCCGGACGATATTTTGGCCTCGGTCTCCGCGGGCGCTGCGGCAGGCGTGGTGGCCCCCGCGGAACTCTCCGTCATTGAAAACGTCTTTGACCTCGAGCACCGCACGATTACGACCGCGATGACGCCCCGAGAGAGCGTGGATCACTTCTTCACGGACGACACCGAGGAAACGATCCGCCGGCGTCTCTCCAAAAACCCGCACAGCCGGTACCTGGTCTGTGACGGGGACATCGACCATATCGCAGGGTGCATTACCAGTAAAGAGATTTTGAGAAGGCTTCTTGACAACAAGCCCATTTCCTTGAAGGAAGAGGGGATTATTCAGCCGGTGCAGTTTGTGCCCGATACGCTGAGCCTTGCGGAAATCCTCGAAGTCTTTCAGCGCTCGAGAACGGACTTTGCGGTGATTCTGAACGAATACGCGATTGTCGTGGGCGTTGTGACGCTTAACGACGTGATGAGCACGGTGATGGGCGACCTGGTCTCGCCGGACGATGAAGAGCAGA
>OIGD01001803.1_pt1 | contig 18762 bp, 19 predicted proteins | sample 1582211 | NCBI WGS metagenome assembly OIGD01 (sample SAMN04414078, study PRJEB24778) | human gut metagenome | material: faecal | host: Homo sapiens
CCTTGAACGTCTCTTCGTCCGGACAAACCTGCGAAAACGAGTATCCGTCGTTATAACATGCATCGCTTGATTTCATCTCTCCGGACAACCCTGTCGGAGCAGTCAATCCGGCAAGCCCTTTTGCTGACAATTCTTCTTCGGTAAACCATTTCGTGCTGTCGCGGAGCGGTTTTTGAGTTTCTCCGTCACCATTGTCATTTCCGCACGCAACTAAACCGACGCAAGTTATCGCTAAAAGCACTACGCAAACAACCATAGATAATTTCTTTTTTAGCATTTTATTTACAACCTCCAAGATGACTGTCGTTTTATTTTTTCGACTATTTTTTGCGGGTTCGACTTTCTTCAATCAAACTCTTTGCCTTTTTATTATAGCATATTTTCTCGATTTTTTCAATCCTTTCTGAATCCAAAAGCAAAATCATTTCATAGTATTCCCCACCCTCTTTCATATCGTCGATTATACACCGCTTACGCTCAACCGATGTAATTGTTATATTATTATAGCATATTTCTCTTCTTTTTTCAACTGTTCTCCGCCGCTTCCCCTAATGTTTTTATAGGTTTTGAGTTCAAATCCCCGTGGACACCTGCCCCCCCTTTGTGGCTTAAAAAGACGCTCATTTTTGTTCGTCATTGACAATCAAAACCTAAATCGAATACGAAAGTGTTTGGTTTAGGTTTTCTTTTGCAAAAATTCAGGTTTTATCTGCGTTTTTCGGTTGTCGGCGTGCCGTTGTTTCAGTCTTTTCGGGGTTCGTATGGCGTGTTCGTATCGCTTTATCCATAGCAGTTGCAGACGGTTTTATGCCGCGAAAGGTTCGTGGGCGACAGAAAGGAGTGTGTCAGGCTATCTTGCCAAAGGCAAACGAAAAGCCTCCTCGGGGCTGTCGGTTAGCAGTTTATTTGCCTACCGACACGCTCCTGAGAGACTCAGGTCAAGCACCCGCCAAAGTGCCATTTTTTCAAAATAATTGTTTTAAGGTGTCGTAATGGATTGAATTTTTTTATAAATTATGCTATATTTTATATAAATTAATTGCTAAATGCTGATAGATTTCGTGCGAGGTATATATGTCGATAGTTCCTAAAAATCAAAAATTATCACCGCTTCTGAAATACCCCGGTGGAAAAGATAAAGAACTTTGTCATGTTTTGCCTAATCTTCCGCCTGATGCAGAAAACTACTACGAACCTTTTGTTGGTGGTGGGGCTGTATATTTTGCGGTAACGGCAAATAAGTATTTTATTAACGATAAATCTTCTGAGTTAATGGAACTCTATGATATGGTTAAAACGCAGAATGCTGAATTTCTATGCACATTGGAACAAATAGAGCATAACTGGCAGATTATTTCCGATGTAGTTATCAATCACTCTGAAGAAATATCAAATATCTACTGTTTCTATAAAAAAGGTACAATAGAAAAGCAAAAGTTATATGATGAAATCTCTGCATTTGTTTTACATAATGCTGATGAATTTAATGGCTTGCTCTCTACTGATTTTAATGTTGGCATACAAAATTTTGTAAACGAACTAATTAAGAGTTTCAAAAACAAAATTGTTCGAATGGTAGAAATAGAAAGCCAAAAGGGCGACTTATCTAAAGAGGATTTTATTCAGAACATTGAATGTGCTTTTAAGTCGGCATTTTATATGCACTTTCGCTATTTATATAACAATGCAACTGAATTAAAAATAAGCAAGCCATTTTTGACCGCAGTATACTTCTATATTAGGGAATATTGCTATTCTTCTATGTTTAGGTATAATACTATTGGCCATTTTAATGTTCCTTATGGGGGTATATCTTATAATAGAAAATCTATAGCAAAAAAAATTGAGTATTTTACAAGCAATGAATTGATATCGCATTTGCAAAACACGCAAATGGGGTGTTTAGATTTTGAAGCGTTTTTGCAAGAACATACGCCGAGTCTAAATGATTTTATGTTCCTTGACCCACCGTATGATACTGAATTCAGCACATATGCAAATAATGCTTTTGGCAAACAAGATCAAGATAGGCTTGCAGAATACCTAAAAACAAAATGCGATTGTTATTTTATGCTTATTATAAAAAAATCTGATTATATATTAAGTTTGTATAAAGACGGTGAGTGTGATAAGAATGGCAGACCTATAAGAATTGGTAAATTTGACAAAAAATATTTTGTAAGTTTCCTTAACAGAAACAATAAAGATGCAGAACATTTAGTCATCACGAATTATTAAAAACTGGAGGAATTTGTTATGGCAATTTCAGAAAGTACTCTACACCCTTATATAAAAGGTTTGGTTGAAGAGAATGGGAAATTAACTGTAACTGAACTAAATAAAATGTTACGAGAAATCCTTACATTGGATTCAGATGATTTGACACTTTTATCAGGTAGACGCGACGATAAGTTTTCTCAAATCGTTAGAAATGTAGTTGCTCACGCTCCCGAGGGTGTTTCTACTCGGTATGGGTATATCATTGATAAAACTAAAAAACCTGCTGTTTTTTATGCAAAAGTAAAGGACACCAAAAGTGTAACCAGTGATATTATTTCCTCTGAAAAGATTAAGGAGCGCAAAGAAAAACGCAAAAAATTTACCGCAAGAAAAGTCGATTTTCGTACATTAAATATTGAGCATTCTGCATTAGGCGATGCAGGTGAGGTGTTTGCATTAGAATGGGAGCGTAATCGATTAAGAGACCTTTCAGTTGCATTTGACGTTTCTGAAGAAGTAATCCACTTTTCTCGAAAATATGGTGATGGTGCCGGATATGATATTTTGTCTCGAAATGACGGCGATTTTGCTCTACGCTATATTGAAGTAAAAACTACTAAGGGTGACCTCAATACCCCATTTTATATGTCTGAAAATGAGCGGGCATTTATAGAAATCTATCAAGGTAATGCTTTTATTTATAGAGTTTATAACTATGACCAAGATACCAATATAGGTGAAATAGAAATAATCACTTATGATGAACTTATTGCTAACTATACCTTTAACCCAGTTACCTATAAAGTAACAAAAAAATCATAGTAGGATTGATAGATCTTTTGGAGATTAATATGAGCAGAAAAACATTGCGAATGAATAGATTTGGTGAAAGTATTTTAAGCGAATTTGATTTGTTTTATTATTCTATAAAAGCTATCCGTCAAAAATATCCAAACAATCCAAATAACGATTCAGATGTATATCAAGTCAATTTCAATTGGACTTGGAATGGATACGAAGGTTGCGGGAAAATTGACTTCTACAAAAGCACTTCAAGTCTTTGTAATAAATTTGGAGAAAATGAATCAGAGATATCCATTTCCTCAAAGTCAAAAAGAAAACAACCTAATGGTCGAAATACTTGTTCATTGTATAATGATAAGTCATTAAGTCAATTATTTGAATTAATCTTATCGAAAATAAATTTGTCAAATACAATGAGTTATGATTAATGGATAAATGGCATCAAAAAAACATTTTTAGTTTTTATCCTAAAAAATTCGATTTACGTTACCACTTCTCCGCCAGAAGGGAATAATACGAACACCAGCGATAAGCTAGAGTTCGTATTATTCTTTTTTAACGATTATTTCGGATTAAAAGTAATTCGGTATAAAAATAAAAAGATAAATATTAAAACGGACAGCCGGGCAATGGTGCGCTCGGCTGTTTCTTAAGTGTTTCTTAAGATTAACGGATTATAACTGTCATCTACAGCTGCCATCTACGGCTGTCATCTACGGCTGTCGTCTACGGCGCTGTACCGCGACGAACGGCGGTCAGTTTACATGGTCGCGGGCTTTAAGGCGGTTGAGGGCGCGGGCGATTTTGATTTCCGCGGACAGGGCGTTAAAGCGGCTTTCCTTCCGCGCAAGCTCGTCGCGAGCTTCGTCGAGCGCGCTTTTCGCCCACGCTTCGTTGACGTCCCTGCCGTTTTCGCAGGCTTCGACGAGCATCAGCACGCTGCCGTTCTCGATTTTGATTATGCCGGAGGCGACGAACGCGACGATTTTCTCGCCGCCCGGCGGAGTGAGCTCGGCAACCCCGGGAACGACGGCGACGACGGCGTTGCAGTGCCCGGCGAGTATTCCGTACTGCCCGTCGACGGCGGGAGCGACAAGCGAAGCGCACTCGCCGTCGAAGAAAACCTTGTCGGCGGCGAGCAGCTTGAGACGAAAAGTCTTCATTATGCCTCGCCTCTCTTTATCTTTTCGGCTTTTTCGTAAGCCTCCTTAATCGTGCCGACGTTGAAAAACGCGTTCTCCGGCAGGTCGTCAACCTCGCCGTCGACGATTTTCTCAAAGCCATCGATGGTGTCGCCGAGCCCGACGTACACGCCTTTGAGGCCCGTAAATCTCTCTGCAACGTGCATGGGCTGCGACAGAAACTTCTGTATTTTTCTGGCGCGGTAAACGCTGCGTTTATCCTCGTCGGACAGCTCCTCCATACCGAGTATCGCGATAATGTCCTGAAGCTCCTTGTACTTTTCCAACGTTTCCTTTACCTTAATCGCCACGCGGTAGTGCCGCTCGCCTACGACGCTCGCCTCGAGGTTTCTCGAAGTGGACTCGAGCGGGTCGACAGCCGGATATATGCCCTGCTCGGCGATTTTTCTCGACAGAACGGTAGTTGCGTCGAGGTGCGAAAACGTGGTTGCCGGCGCCGGGTCGGTAAGGTCGTCGGCAGGAACGTAAACCGCCTGCACGGACGTTATCGAACCGCTGCCGGTGGAGGTAATCCGCTCCTCGAGCTTGCCCATTTCCTCGGCGAGCGTGGGCTGATAACCGACAGCCGACGGCATGCGCCCGAGAAGCGCCGACACCTCGCTGCCTGCCTGCACATAGCGAAAAATATTGTCTATAAAGAACAGAACGTCCTTGTGTTCTCTGTCGCGGAAGCTCTCCGCCATGGTGAGCCCTGAAAAAGCCACGCGCATTCTCACGCCCGGAGCCTCGTTCATCTGTCCGAAAACCAGCGCGGTCTTGTCGAACACGCCGCTCTGCTTCATTTCGCCGAAAAGCTCGTTGCCCTCTCTCGAACGCTCGCCTACTCCTGCGAACACCGAATAGCCGCCGTGCACCATTGCGACGTTGTGAATTAGCTCCTGAATGAGCACGGTCTTTCCCACGCCGGCGCCGCCGAAAAGCCCTATCTTGCCGCCCTTGGCGTATGGCGCGAGCAGGTCGATGACTTTGATGCCCGTTTCCAGAATCTCCGCGGAAGGCGACTGCGAAACGAATGACGGCGGTTTTTTGTGAATGCTCTCGCGCAAAACGCTCTCGGGAAGCGGCTCGCCTCCGTCGATGACGTCGCCGAAAACGTTGAACATTCTGCCCAGCACCGCCTTACCTACGGGCACGGTTATGCCGTCTTCGAGCACTGTCGCACTCTGCCCCACGCAAAGCCCCTCACTTTCCGACAGCATTACCGCCAAAGCGGTGCGCTCGCCGGTATGCGCCGCAATCTCGGCGTAACGCGCGTGCCCGTCCGCGTCCAGCCTGAGCGCGGCGTTGATTTTAGGCAGCCCCTTGTCGGCGAAGCCGACTTCTATCACCGAGCCGTTGATTTTAGTGATTTTACCTGTCATTTTTTATTACTCCGTTGAAACCTTGCGCCCGAGGAAACCTCGGCGATTTCCGTCGTTATGCGGTCTTGCCTTGCGTGATTATATTCGAGCCTGAGCCCCGACAATATCTCGCTCGCGTTGTCGCAAGCGGACTTCATCGCCGCCAGCCGCGCGTTCTGTTCGGCGCAATAGCTGTCCACCAGCGCGCTGTAAACATAGCCGCACACATAGCTCGGCACCAGGTTTTCCAGCACCACTTCGCGCGAGGGCACGAACTCGAACTCTTCTCTGATTTTGTCCTTTTCGTCCGTAAACTCCGCCGTGTGAAAGGGTAAAATCCTCGTGGACTTGACCACCGTCGCGCCGTCCGCCATGTCGGTGTAGATAATGAAAAGCTTGGAATAATCGCCGCGAGCAAAGCCATCGAGCAGCATATCCGCCATTTTCCGCGAGTCCGCCAAAGTCGGGCGAAGCGCCTCGAAGTCGAAACTATTTACTACGTCGTAGCCCTTTGACGCAAGGTACTCTCTGCCCGAGCCGCCCACCACGAACAGCTTCGAGCCCTTACGCCCCCGAAGCTCGTTCTCAACGCGCTTGTACACGTTATGATTGTAGGCGCCTGCGAGCCCTCTGTCCGCCGTGACGACGAGATAGCCGCAGGGCGCGCTCTCCATGTGGTCGTTTTCGGGGTACACATATACGCTGTCGATGTGCCCGATGGTCTTGAAAACGGACTTGATTTCCTTGCGTATGCCCAGAAAGTACGGCGCGGTTTTACCTAGCTCCTCTCTCGCCCTTCTGACCTTCGCGGAGGAAATGAGGTATAGCGCGTTGGTTATCTTCTGCGTGGCGGCGACGCCGTTTATGCGTTTTTTTACTTCGTTGATTTCAGACATTTTTCTCAGCGAGAAGCTTTTTCGCTTCCGCGACGATAATAGCCTCGTCCTCGTCCGACAGCGTTTTGCCGTTTTCGATATTCGCCACCACCGCGGTGTGACGAATCCTGAAGTTCTTCAAGAAGCCGTCGAAGAACGGGCGGATTTCCTTGGGGTCGAGCCCCACGGTGACCTTTTTGAGCGAGGCGGTGAGAATTACTACCTCCTCCCACTCCTCGTAGGGGCGGCGGAGCGGCTGCACGAGGATTTCGGTTAGCGCGCGCCCGAACGCGAACTGCTCTTTCACCGTATCGTCGAGGTCGCCCGAAAACTGCGCGAACGTCTTCATTTCGCGGTACTGCGCGAGCTCGAGCCTGAGCGCGCCCACAGCCCTCTTCATCGCCTTGGTCTGAGCGCTGCCGCCCACCCTCGAAACGGAAAGACCGACGTTTACGGCAGGGCGTTGACCGGACAGAAACAGCTCGCTTTCCAGAAACAGCTGACCGTCGGTTATGGAAATAACGTTCGTGGGGATATACGCGGAAATATCGCCGCCCAGCGTTTCCACGATAGGCAGCGCGGTCATACTGCCGCCGCCGCGTTCTTCGCTGAGGTGCGCCGAGCGTTCGAGCAGCCGCGAGTGCAGGTAGAATATATCGCCGGGGTAAGCTTCTCTTCCCGGGCTCCTGCCGAGCAGCAGCGAAAGCGCGCGGTAAGCGACGGCGTGCTTGCTTAGGTCGTCGTACACGACGAGCACGTCGCGCCCTGCGTTCATAAAGTACTCGGCAATCGCGCAAGCCGAAAACGGCGCGACGTATTGCAGCGAAGCCAAATCCGCAGCCGAAGAGAACACCACGACGGTGTAGGCGAGCGCGCCGCTCTCCCGAAGCACGCTCACGAGCCGTTTGACCGTGCTCGCCTTCTGCCCGATTGCGCAGTAAACGCACAGCACGTTTTTGCCTTTTTGGTTGAGTATCGCGTCCACGGCGACGCTCGTTTTGCCCGTCTGGCGGTCGCCGATAATGAGCTCTCTCTGACCCTTGCCGATAGGGAACATCGAGTCAATCGTGAGTATGCCGGTTTTAAGCGGCTCGTTCACGGGGCTGCGGTCGATTATTGCCGGAGCCGGGCTCTCGACGGGCATGTATTTGTCCGCCGCGAACGCACCCAAGCCGTCAACCGGCTCGCCCAGCGCGCTCACCACTCTGCCGATAATCTCCTCCGACACGGGCACGCCTGCGGTCTTCCCCGTCCTGTAAACGTTCTCGCCGGCAACCACGTCCTCGTCGTCGAACAGCACGCAGCCCGTTTCGTCCTCGTCGAGGTCGAGCGCGAGCCCTTTTGCTCCGCACTCGAACGTAAGGATTTCGCCGTACTTCACGCCGTGAAGCCCCGTCACCCTCGCGATGCCGTCGGCAACCGAGCGGACAAGCCCCACTTCCTCCGGCAAAACGCGCGGACGCCAATTCTCCACGCTTTCCCTAATCAACGAAACATAATCGTCCGAGCTCTTGTCGATTTCGTCGATTTTCGCCTTGAGTCCGCGCACAAGCCCCTCGGGCGTATTGTCGTAGACTTCGCCGCCCAGCCTTAAAATAAAGCCTTTTTTAAGGCTCGTATCCTCTACCCACACGAAATCGACAGGACAACCGAGCTTGCTTTCAAAATATACGGCGAGCTTGTTTTTCTCGGCTTCGGTGGGTTCGACAGCCGACAAAAACTCGCCGATAACGCGATTATCTGTCATTTTGCTTGTTCTCCGCCAAAAAACCGTCCACGGTGCAAGCCGCGTCGATTTTCTCTATCGCCGCGCGCGCAATGACGTCGGAAAGCGCTTCTCTCGCTTCCTCTTCGGAGCGTTTTTTAATCTCTTCCGCCTGCGCGTTCGCCTTTTTGAGTACGGCGGAAGCCTGCTCCTCGGCAGCCTTGATAATTTTCTCGCTCTCATCGCGAGCGTCTGCGATGACGAGGCGTTTCTTTTCGGAAATCTCCTCGTCGGCTTTGCTCATAAGCTCGTCGTAAGTCGATTTCTTTTCCTCCGCTTCGGCAAGCGCGGCTTTTCCGCGTTCGTCCTGCTCCTCGTAAAGCTTCTTGCGCTTTTCCATAAACTTCTTCACGGGATTGTACAGCAAAAAGTAAAGAATGAGGAAAAGTATGACAAGGTTAAACAGGTGCAGGAGAATCTGCCGCCAATCGATATTCAGCGGAATACCGCTGAGAAACAGCTTGTACATGCTTGTTCTCCTATAACACGAAGATTACGAGTATCGCCACGATAAGCGCGTAAATGATTGCCGTTTCGATAAACACCAGCCCCAGCATAAGCCCGGACCTTATGTTCGAAGCAGCTTCGGGCTGACGGGCAATCGCCTCGTTGGACTTTGCAATCGCGATACCCATTGCAATCGCGCCGAGCGCCGCGGCGAGCCCCACGCAAATGCCGGCGGCGAGCGCCTTACTGCCCTTGGACTGCTCCTCGGCGTTTACCGTAGCGGTATTGTCAGCGGTATTGTCCGCGGCGGTATCGGCTTCCGCCTCGGCGGTAACCGCGATTTGTCCTTCGGCGGCGGTCTTAGAGTCCGCGGCGTAGGCGGCGGTCCTGACCGACGGCACTATTATTGCCGACAAGAGCGCAAGCGCGCAGATTCCGAACGAAATACGTTTCAACGATTTCAGCATTTTTATTTACCTCTCTTTGTCATTATAGTATTTTTTGCCGTTAAGGGTTTCTTTTCCGTCACTTCGCCGTAGAACAGCGAGGTGAGCATTGTGAGCACATACGCCTGAATAAGCGCGTGCAGCAACGTGAACATCACGCCCACCAGCACGGGCAGCACGAACGACAGCGCCGTGTAGTAGTAGACGAGCTCGGTGACCAGCGCGCCCGACAGAAGCGCGCCAAACAGACGGAAGCTCATCGATACGGGGAGCGAAAAATCCTTGAGCGTTTTGCCCATGCCTTTTAGTCCGTTGGTCGCGATTCCGCCTCCCAATATGACGGCGTAGGAAACGCAGCCCATGGTTATCGCGCCGTTGATGTCGGCGAGCGGAGCCGGCAGCGAAACCGACCTGCCGAGCGTAGTCACCGCCTGCAAGCCCAAAAGCTCGAACAGCGTGCCTATGAAAATATAGGCGGCGGCGGTGAAGATGTACGCGCCCAAAAACTTGTTTCTGCCGGGGCTGCTCGTTTTCGCCATGCCGTCAAACGTTCCCACCGCCGTTTCCAGCACGAGCTGAAAGCCGCGCGGCACGAGCGTGAACCTCGGGATAACGAAAATTCTGACCGCGAGCGCGAACACGAATATCATTCCCGTGACGGTAAACGCCGATATGACCGCCGGGTTTACCTCCAGCCCGAACAAGTTGATTTTGTTCGTTTCGTGCAGTACCGAGTCGCGCATAGCATCGTTTATGCTCTCGCCGCCCGAGGGGCTCGGAATGAGAAAAATCCCGACGAGCAGCATGGCTATCATGCTAAGCCCCGTCGCCAAAACTATGATTTTTGTCCTTTTCATAAGCTTGCCTCTTTCATAAATCAGCCTCTTTATTGTCGGCAGTTCCGATTGCTTCCTCGGTTTCGTTCTTCACGAGCTCGTCTATTGTAGCGCAGCCTTCCCTAGCCGCCTCGCGCTTTTCTCTGCCGATAAACGCGAACGACGCGGCAAACGTGAGCGCCGCCGAGAAAATTATCGCGTATTCGCCCACGGCGGTTTCCAAAAGGTACCCCAGGCTCGCGCCGACGGCGAAGATAGCCACGACCGCGAAGTACAAGCCGAAGCGTTTTGCCGCCGCCTTGTCGCGCTTTGCGACTGCGGTGACCAGCGAGCCCGACATGCGGACGATATTGCCGATACACATCGTGCTGGCAAAGTCGTTGCCGTAAATGCTCTCGAACGCCAAAACCTGCATCGCGCAGGCGAACGACACCAGCGCGTTGGCATAAAGGTTCATGCTCTGCGGCATAAAGCCCACCGACAGCAGCGCGGCGGTTTCGACGAGCAGTACGATTTGCTTCCAGAAAATCCGTTTGTTTCCCAATGCGAAAAACAGCGTTTTCGCGACAATCACGCCAAGTGCGAAAAACAGCACGGGCACGAGGTATTTAATCACCCCGGCGACGTCGCCGTTGACGATGTTGACCGCCAAAAACACTATATTGCCCGTCTGCGCGTTGGCAAAAACGCCGTCGCGGCAAAAATAAGTGTACGCGTCCTGCAAACCGCCCGAAATTATTATCGGCACGAGCATCGGCAGCGATTGGGAAATCTGAATCTTTGTCCTTTGCATAAAAACTTCCTTGACATATTTGACGCATTACAGTATAATCCATTCGCAAGTATCTGTATAATATATATTTGTAATGCCCGATATGCGATTTTGATATGACGGAGGCGGTGACGTGAACACTAATTTTGAAAACTACAGGACGTTTTACTTTGTGGCGAAGTACGGCAACATCACGGCGGCGGCGGAAGCGCTGTACTCCGAGCAGCCGAACGTGACGCGCGCGATTAAAAACCTCGAGCGTGACCTCGGTTGCGTGCTGTTTACACGCTCGAACAAGGGCGTAACGCTCACTCCCGAGGGCGAAATGCTGTATAGGCGCGTGGCGATTGCCTACGAGCAAATCGCCGCCGCCGAAGAGGAGCTGTCGCGGCACAACGGCTTCGAGGAGGGGCTGCTGAGAATAGGCGTATCGGAAACGGCGTTGCACGAGGTGCTGCTGTCCGCGCTTGTTCGCTACCACGCGCTGTACCCGAAAATCAAGTTCAGCCTGGTCAACCTCACGAACACGCAGGCGATAAGCGCGGTCAAGAATCAGGCGGTGGACTTCGTGCTCATCTCCACGCCCTTCAGCCTCGACAAGTCCCTAAAGTCCGTGCCGATAAAGCGTTTTCAGGACATAGTGGTGTGCGGCGAACGTTACCGCTATCTCACCGGCGAAAAAGTGAGCTTCCGCGAGCTTACCGGGCTTTGCATCGTCAGCGTCAACAAGACAACCAAAACCTACGAGTACTACCGCACGCTGTTCCGCCGCTACGGGCTGGAATTCGCGCCCGAAATAGAGGTTTCCACCTCCAATCAGATTCTGCCCATCGTGAAAAACAATCTGGGCATAGGCTTTATCCCGGCTTCGTTCGCCGAAAACGAAATCGCGAACGGCGAGGTTTTTCGGCTGGAAACCGAGGAGGAAATCACTCCGCGCGAGGTCTGCCTGATAAAGCGCGCCGACTTTTCGCTGTCCGTCGCCGCCAAGGAATTCGAGCGGCTGCTTAAAAATTCGTCGGGCTTTACCGCGTGAGTTTTATCTCGTGAGTTTTGCCGCGTGAGTTTTGCCGCGTGAGTTTTACCGCGTGAGTTTTACCGCGTGAATTTTGCCGCGTGAGTTTTACCGCGTGAATTTTGCCGCGTGAGTTTTACCGCGTGAGTTTTGCCGCGTGAGTTTTGCCGCATAAGCCGCGCCGCGCGATAATTAACCGCTCCCGTTCTTCCCCACTGTTATTATATGACCAAAACAACAAGAAACGCGCCGACGGGCAAATCTGCCTGCGGCGCGTTTTAAGCGTTTCCGATATTCGGATTTTATGTATTCCTATTTATATAAGGTTTCGGGCGGTCGTTGCCGCGCGGCTTTTTAGGTTTAGTCAAGCTCCTCGACGAAGTTGACGTATTCGAGCTGCTGCACGGCGGCGATTATGTCGTCGTGACGGACGAATTTCTTGAAGCTGCCGGACTTTATCGTGAGCGCGACGGTGTAGACGGACAGTCCCGTATTCTGGTAGGCGGCGTTGAATTCGATGTCGTCCACCTTGAGCCCGAGCTTGCGCACGGCGGCGATGAAGTCGCGCAGCGATTCCTTGCCGTTCAGCTCGAGGTGAATCTCGAAATGGTTCGAGCGGCGCTTGAAGGCGTACTCGACGCTCATGAACAGCGTGAGGCAAATCATGTACGCGGCGAACGCGATGAGCGCGGCGGCATAGAGGTCAAGACCTATCAGCACGCCCACGAGGCATATCCCCCACAGCGCGACCGAGGTGGTAAGCCCCTTAATCTGGCTTTTGGAGCTATACAGTATCGTGTTCGAGCTGACAATCGCGATGCCGATAATCGTCGCGCCGATGACTACGGACACGCCTGCGCCCACCACCGTCACGAGGTAGTTGTCCACCATCGCGGCGAGCGTGGCAACGAGCGCCACCAATATAAACGTCCTCAGTCCCGCCGCGTGGCGTTTTGTCGCGCGCTCGCAGCCCACGAGCGTGGCGAGCAGCACGGAAAGTCCTATTTTAAGCGCTACGCCCCCGAGATTAAAGCCCCTGCACCAATCTCCGAGAAAGTTCGCTATTGCGTCGTTCATAGTTAAGTTTTACCTCCGGTTAATGAATTTTCTGTTTCTGTCGCGCGGCGCATACTCGGGAATATCCTCCTCCGCCGCCGCGGAAAACGCCTTCTCCTCTTCGCTGCGAGCATAGTTTTCTCTGTCGATTTCCGCTTGAATGGCGTTCATGCGCTCGATAAGCTCGTCGCGCCGCGACTGCCCCGGCTCCTTAATCGGCAGACCTTCTCCGCCGCCAATCGAGCCCGACAGCACCAGCGCGAGCTTTGCCATCGCAGGACCAATCAGTTCGTAAAGAATACTCGACGACATTATCACCGTCTGAATTATTATGCCCGTTTCGCCGCCGATTGTTCTCGCGGCGAGCTCGGCAAGTCCTATCGCCACGCCTGCCTGCGGTATCAGCGCAAGCCCCAGCGTGTTTGTCGTGCGGTTCGGCTTTTTGCAGATTTTGCAGCCGAGGAACGCGCCGAGGTATTTTCCCAAGATTCTGACGAAGAAGTACAGACAGCCGATGAGCAGCAGCGGCACTCCAGCCACTCGCGCCGAAGCGTCGAACAGCGTGTCGAGCCGAAAGCTCATGCCCGAGCGCACGAAGAACACCAAAAGGAACGGCGGCGAGAAATAGTTGAGCTGCTTGAACAGCCTGTCGTCGTCGGAAACGTTGATGTACACCGCGCCCATTACCATGCACGCCATTAGCGGCGAAACGCCCAGCGCCGCGCCGACTCCGCACAGCACGAACAGCAATGCTACCGACACGATGAGGCGGTTATCCGTCGACCTTCTCGTCATCAGCAGCTTGAGTAGGTACCCGGCGCCCACGCCCAGCGCAATCATCAGCACGTTGTAGACAATGGGCAGCGCGACCGCTTTGGCGTCGACCGAGCCCGCGACCGAAGCCGTAGCCACCGAAATCGCCACCGAGAACGCCAGCAGCGACACCACGTCGTCCAGCGCAACCACCGAAATCAGCGTGTCCACGAAGTCGCCCTTAGCCTTTGTCTGTCTGATTGTCATCAGCGTGGAAGCAGGCGCGGTTGCGGAGGCGAGCGCCGACAGCACCAGCGAGAACGCCATGCCCAGCCGCAATATGCAATAGGTGAGCAAAAACACCAACAGCGAAGCCATCAGCGACTCGAACAGCGTGATTACGACAAGCTGTTTGCCCTTGCCCTTAAACGACGAAAAGCGAAAGAACTCGCCTGCCGAAAACGCGATGAACGCGAGCGCGATGTCGGACACGAACGCCGACCCGTCGATTACGCTCTTAGGTACGGCTTTAAGACAAAAAGGACCGATGATAATGCCGGCTACGACGTAAGCCGTCACGTTGGGCAGCTTCAGCAACTTGGTTATTCGGGTAAGCAAAAAGCCTGCGGCGAGTATTATAGCTATCGAAAGCACTACTACCGAAACAGGTGACGCGATTTGTAATTTTTCGTAAAACTTCTCCATACAACTCCCGTCAATATGTATATTAATTTTTTATCCGACTATGTTAGCACAAAACTCCGCGCTTGTCAAGGAAAACGCGCCGTTTTCGTCGCTCCCTTAAAAAAATCGGTTGTTTTTTTCGACGTTTTCCGACCAAAAACCACAAACTCCGCCATAAACAAAAAGCAAACCCCGTTTATCGCGGAATTTGCCGTATTCTCTCTCGTAAAGTCCCTACGTTTTCGGGCGCGACTAGTTAAAGTCGTATTCGCCGCCGATGCCGTAAATCTCGTTGGGCGTGACGTCCAAAAGCTTGCAAAGTTGCAAAATCTGCTCGTAGTTGAGCTCGAACACGCCGTTCTCGAAACGGCTGTATTGCTGCTGAGTCATCAACAGCTTCTCCGCGACCGCGCTCTGCGTCAAGCCCTTGCTCCTGCGCGCCGCCTTGATATTCTCTCCTATCTCCTTTGCAATCATATTTTAACTTTAGTAAAAATGATTGCAAAAAAAATCTTATACATCACTTTATGATGTATAAGATTTTTTTACTCTTACGGTACTATATAATTATATTATTAGGTAATATAAAAAAGTGCCATCGGGCACGGGTCAGCGATTGATTTTTGGGTTGTCGGTGCGCTCTAAAAGGTAATCGAGCGATACGTTAAAATAGTCGGCAATACGAATGAGCGTCGCATAGTCCGCTTCGTGAGTGCCGTTTTCGTACCGGCTGACGCTGTTCTGACTGAGCGACAAGTCCATCGCAAGTCTGGTCTGCGTCATATTCTTTCGTTCGCGTAGTTCCTTCAACCGCATAATCTTTAGTATAAAATCCTTTGACAAGATTATACCAAAACGGTATAATAAAAATATCCGTATTCGGGATAATCGGAGGATTTGTAAAAATCAAGGGAGAGTGTACAGAATGAAGGATAGCGAAAACAACGAAAATATCGCCGCAGGTTTGGACGAAGAGCGGCGCGAGCAAAAGCACGAAGAGAATCGCGGAGAGAATACCGAGTGGAAAGACGAGCTTCCGCCCTATCACGAGGTGATACTCTACGACGTGTCGCACTTAAGAGAGGGCAACAACAAGATTTACGGCAGGGTTTGTCCTGCCTCGCAACGTCCCGTCAAGGTGCGGAAGGTAGTCAATCCCGACGGCACGATGTTCTACAACTGCATAGACCGCTGCGGCTGCGTGCGCGAGATATGCAAGTACAAGCCCGAATCGCGCAATCCTGCCTTTAAGTGGTAATTAAACGGCGGTTTATATCTACTGCCCAAAAAAGGCGCATACGCATACAAAAAATCGCGACGTTACATCGCGATTTTTTCGTTGCCTGTTGCTATTTTGAGTTTACTTTAACTAGATTTCGGTACGCGATTCGAGCGCTCTCGAGAGCGTAACCTCGTCGGCGTACTCTATTTCGCTGCCCATGCTGACGCCCTGCGCGATGCGCGTGACCTTTACGCCCATGGGCTTTAACAGCCTCGCTAAATACACGGCGGTAGCTTCGCCCTCAACGTCGGGGTTTGTGGCGACGATTACTTCTTTTACGCCGTCGAGCCTGCCCAAAAGCTCCTTTATGCGGAGCTCGTCGGGTCCCCTGCCCTCCAGCGGATTGAGCGTGCCGCCGAGGACGTGATAGACGAACGTCCTGCCTGCGACGCGTTCGAGCGCGAGAATATCCTTGGGCTCGGCGACGACGCAAATTACCGAGTGGTCGCGCGTCTTACAGATTTCGCACACGTCGTCCTCGGTAAAGTTACCGCACACCGAACAAAATTTAATCTTTTCCTTGACCTCGCGGATAGCGTCCGAAAACTCGGCTGCATCCTCGTTGTTCATGCCGATGACCGCGTAGGCATAGCGCTGGGCGGTCTTTTGTCCCACGCCCGGGAGCGTCATGAACCGCGCAATCAGCTTTTGTATGGAATCGGGTTGCCGCATGGTATTTTACAGCATTCCGCCCACGCCTGCCGGCATAAGCGAAGCGGACAGCTCGTCCGCCTTGTCGCAAGCCGCGTTGAACGCCGCCGCAACGAGGTCCTCCAGCATTTCCACGTCGTCGGGGTCAACCGCCTCGGGCTTTATCGACACCGCCGTGACGCGCTTGTCGCCCGTCATCGTCACCGTGACCATGCCGCCGCCTGCCGAGCCCTCGACCTCGGTAGTCTTAATCTCTTCCTGAGCCTGCTTCATCTGCTCCTGCAATTTCTGAGCCTGCTTCATCATAGCCTGCATATTCATTCCGCCGCCCATTCCGAAGCCGCCTCTGCCGCCGTATGCCATAGTTTATATCTCCTTTCGCGCCTGTACGCGATGATTATTTCCGTTTTAAGCCTTTCTTTTACTTCTTGACGTTCACTTTCGCGTCGCCAATCATCTTTTTGATTCGGGCAATCTCGCTGTCCATGTCCACGCCGCCCGACTTCTTGTTGATGACGAGCGCATACGGCGCTCCGTCCTCGCGGAGAGCGCGCTCGAGCGAAGCCCTCACGTCGTCGCCGCTGAGTCGCATAAAACTGTCCGCTTCCGCCCACAAAATCAGCTTGTCGCCGCGCACCTCGACGTCGGTCACGCGGTTTATCAGCGCGAAAACCTGCGCGGATTCGTGCGTGCGGAACCAGGTCAGCAGCCGTCCCCAAACGCTCTTTGCGTCCATGTCCTTGTTTACGCTTCTTCTCGCCGCCTCGGGAGCTTGCGCCGCGCGGACGGGCTGAATCGCCGCAGGCTGAGCAACCGCTCCTTCTTTGACGGCGCGTTCCAGCCTTGTCAGCCGCTCCTCTATCGCCGAATAGTCCGCAACCGCAAGCTTTGCGGCTTTGAGCGCCGCACATTCCAGCACTATACGCGGCGATACCGAATACCTTAGCTCCGCGTCCACGCTCGAGAATATGGTCACAACCGACACAAGCAGCTCCACCGAGTAGTCCTCGGCTTCCTTTCTCATTCTTTCTATTTCGTCGTGCGACCCGAGAACGCTCGCCTTTTCGGAAGTTTTGAGCACAAGCAAGTCGCGAGCGTAAGCCGCCACGTCCTTTGCGATGAGCCCCACGCTCTTGCCTGCCGCGCACGCTCCGTCCACAAGCTCCAGAGTCGCCGCTATGTCCGAGCGCGCTATCGCGCCGAAAAGCTCGCGCGTGCTCTCCTTGCCGCCCGCGCCCAATACGCCGGCAACGTCGTCGTAGCCGAGCTTGTCGGAATAGTTCATGCACCTGTCGGCAATCGACAGCATGTCGCGCACCGAACCGTCGGCTGCGGCTGCGATAAGGTCCAGCGCCTCCTCGTCCGCGGTCACGTTCTCGGCGGCGTAAACCCGTCTTAAGTACTCTTTCAGCGTGGGCTGCGGCACCAGGCGGAAATCGAAGCGCATGCACCTCGACAGCACGGTGGCAGGCAGCTTGTGCACCTCGGTGGTCGCGAGTATGAAAATCGCGTGCGAGGGCGGCTCCTCGAGAGTTTTCAAGAGTGCGTTGAACGCCGAAGCGGTCAGCATGTGCACCTCGTCGATGATGTACACCTTGTACTTGCCGGCGACGGGCGGATACTGCACGTTGTCCACGATGTCGCGAATCTGGTCGACGCCGTTGTTCGACGCCGCGTCCAGCTCGATAATGTCGATATTGCCTGCTCCCGACAGCGCGCGGCACACTTCGCACTTGCCGCAGGGCGAGCCGTCTACGGGGCTCAGACAGTTCACGGCTCTGGCGAAAATACGCGCGCAGGTGGTTTTACCCGTGCCCCTGCTGCCCGTGAAAAGATAAGCGTGAGTGACGCGTCCGTGCTTCACCTGATTGATAAGCGTGCGCGTGACGTGCTCCTGCGCTATTACGTCCCCGAAAACGACGGGGCGGTATTTTCTGTACAATGCCAACATTTCGGTTGCCCTCGAAATTTATCTTGCCGATTAAATCGTTCCTATTAAATCGTTCCTATCAGTATACCAAATGCGCGCGGTTTTGTCAAAGCTTTGTCGGGGTAATGCGTAAACGCGCCGCTCCCCGGATTAAGCCGAAGCGGCTCAATGTCGACTCTATATCGATTTTACCGTCCGAGCCGCATTTGTCGTTTTTTCTGTAGTATGCTTTCGCATTACTTTTTTCTAAGCTCCGCGAACGCGTAGCCGAACGCCGCCACGGGCGTGGTAATCGCGTGTTTTCCGTCCTTTACCTCCGCTTCGCAGCCCACGGCGAAGCTGAGCTCGTAGTCGCCGTCAAGTTCCGCGACAAGGTCATACGCCGCGTCGTCGTAGAAGTTGACGAACAGACAACCCAGCTTGTCGCCCTCGCGGCGGCAATAAAACTGCATGTCCGCATACTCGCCCGTTATTCTCGGCATTTTCGCGCCTAAGAACCCGTTTATACCCTCTTTGAGTGTTCTGCTCGTCACATAGCCGTGCATAAGGAACGAGCGCGACGATATTTTGGTAGGGCTAGCGTTTATGTTATACAGCAGAATTTTTGCGCCGCCCGGGGTGGTGATTTCACAGGCGAGCGGTATTTCGCTGTCTGACGTTTTCATTGAAGTCAGCACCCTGACA
>OIGD01001810.1_pt1 | contig 18720 bp, 12 predicted proteins | sample 1582211 | NCBI WGS metagenome assembly OIGD01 (sample SAMN04414078, study PRJEB24778) | human gut metagenome | material: faecal | host: Homo sapiens
CACTCCCGGTACAGGAAGTTGAAGCGTCCGATAGGAGCGGCGGAGCCGTTCTCGTAGAAGTCCATAACGGTCGGCTGCTGCATATGATCGCTCCACTTGAATTCAAAGTTCAGTTTGCCCGCCGGCATGAACGAACGGGGAAGCGCCAGCGTCAGGCTGTTGCCGCTTACGTGCAGGACTGCACGCCCGATGCTCTGCCACGTAAAGCTGCCCGGCTCGGCAGTCCGGCGGTAGGCTTCCACGGTCGCACGTCCGGCTGGGGCGGGCAGGCGGTTGATGACCAGATCATACCCCTCCCAGCCGGTATCCTGCCGGCGGTCTGTGTTAAGGAACAGCGTCATCCAGCCTTCACCTTCCCGCGGCGTGATGGGAGCGGCGCAGGTGACCCGGAAGAATACCGTGTCGGCATCCCGTGCAATGCGTGCTTCCAGAATGTCGTTTCGTCCTGAAGTGTTGACGTAGTGACAGTTGCCGAAGCCGTCCCAGTCGCGGTGCAGAGTCAATCCGCGCGGACTGCGGAATACAGGCGTCACATCGCGCCACTGCTTCCCGCCGCCGCGCACCGTGATGGTCTTTTCCGCCGAGACCGGCTGGCGCGCGCCCGCGCCTTTGAAACGGCGGATGTTGTGCGCAAGCTGGAGGTAATAGGTATCCAGATAGCCGTCCCGATCCATCTCGATGTCGCGGCTGTGCTCACGGTCGTACTGATCCACCATGGCAAGCTGGGTTGAGTCGTTGTCGCTCAGCCACGGCTCATGGAACTGCCCCATGATCCACTCATTCCAGCCTGTGACGAACACGATATCGGGATCGAGGTCAATGGCTCTGTCCCACTGCTCCTGGACATTGTAGCCGTACTTATAGGAATCGGGCGACAGGTGCGCAAAGCCGTCCCGCCCGGTATAGCTGCGCCCGAAAGTCTCCCTGTCGTTGAAATGCGTGCAGATACGCTCCGCGTTGGCGTTCTGCCCGACGCCGACCGTGACCAGTTCGCAGCTTCCGTCCGGGCGTGTGACATACTTGTTCTGCGGGAAGACCTCCAGCCAGCCCCACTGGTCGGGGCGCTTGGCGCCGCCTGCATACAGCGGCTGTCCGGGGCGGAAGGTGAAGAAATCCCGTATCTCGTTGAGCAGGCGCGTATCCGTTTCGCAGACGCCGGTCTCCGGAAGAGCGTCCGGGTATGCCATGACAAGAGGCTTCCCGTCCAGGCGGAACCACAGGTCGGAGTACAGCCCCGGCTTGTACAGATTCTGGTACAGCGCCCGGAGCATCAGCTCGGTCGAGTGCGCGGGGCAGAAGTTCATCATGAAGGCAACCTGCGGTGTGCGGATGCCGTCCTCGCGTGCCTCGTGCAGCCCCCGGAGCAGCGGCTCGTAGGCGTCACGCCAAAGCAGGGCGCCGTTGGTGCAGTCGAACATAATCATGTCCACCCCGGCGGCGGCAAGCAGGGCGGCGTGATGCCGGATGACCCACGGATCGGAGTTACGGTAGAAGCCGTAGAACGGCTCGTGCCAGTGACACTGGAACGGACGCTCACCCCATGCCGGATGATCCTTGCGGTATTCGGCAGCGGGATACTTTTCCAGCACGTCCACCACATCCACCGGACGCAGGTGCGCATGGGATTCCCGCCATGTCCAGTAGAAAATGCCTACTTTCCGATCCTTTTTTCTGCCCCGAACGTCCTCGACCGAGGCGACCCTGCGACCCAGCATATCCGTAGCTTCCCAGTCCTGCGCGCCGAGATCAATCAGCTTTTTCTCCGGCGTGGGGACATAGTCCGTCGCGCCGAATGCAGGCTCGGCGGAAAAGGTCAGACTGTGCAGGCGGGCACTGCCGTCCAACGTAACCGTGACCTCCCGGATACCCTCTGTGCGGTCAATAGGAAAAACAGCCTCGGTGCGTGCCTCCGCGTCGCTGGACAGCGCCGCCGTGCCGATCGGCATTCCGTCGGCATACACCGTTGCCAGCGAGGTGTTGCCGGACTCCGAGAAAACAAGCCTGCCGCTCAGCGCGCCGCAGCCGAAGTCCATATTGCCCGCGCGGAAAACGCCGGCTTTCTTATCCAATATCAGATTATCCATTTTCTGCTTCCTTTCGTCTTGCGTAGTCAGTCGTTGCCGTGTCTGCCCCCGATGTCAGACACATGGTACCATACTTTTTCGCAAAAGTCAACAAGAAAGCAAACAATTCCCTTGACATTTTTGCCACGGGCGTGTATAATGGTTTTGCCAAGCCGGTGCGCACCGCGGCGCAGCCGCCGCGTGCTTCCCGGACACGGTACTGATACGTAAGGAGAGAATGTACCTATGAAACAGCAATGCACCGGAATCTTTGGGCGGGTATCTGCCCTGTTCCTCGCGCTCCTGATGGTAGCAGGGACGCTTTTTGCCGTTATCCCCGCGCTTCCGCTGCGCGTGTCGGCGGACACGACAGCATCCTCCGGTCACGCCATAGACTTTGACAAGAACATCATGCTGTCCGTCTTCTGGCCGCCCACACCTGCCTACATAAATGATGAGCAGTACAGGCTGATGGCGGATGCCGGCATCAACTGGGTACTGGGCGCGGGCGAGGAAACGCTTGCTACGCCTGCAAACCAGAAGAAAATGCTGGAGCTGTGCGAGAAATACGGGATGCATCTGATCCTGCAGGACGGCAGCTTCGGCGGCAGTCTTCCCGGCAAATCCGAGCGCGTCATCCGCAAGCAGGTCGAGCGGTATACGGGCTACTCTGCGCTGGGCGGCTTCTATATTCTGGACGAGCCGTACAACCCGAACGGGTACGTTGAGTCTTACCTGAACCTCAAGAAGGCGTTTCCGGCAGGCTATATGCACCTGAACTTTCTGCCCAGCGGTTCGTACGGAACCGAGGAGCGGTACCAGGCTCAGATGAACGACTGGTGCCGCCTTTGCGCGGCGGGCGGGTATCCCGTGGATTACCTGATCTACGACCGCTACCCCTTCGGCTTGCAGGCGGGCAGTATGGATCGCAACGGCTTCTACGCCAATATGCGTTCCGTACACGATGTGGCGCTCAAGAATGATGTCCGAACCGGCACCTATATTCAGACCGTGCGCCAGTCGGTTGCCTTCCGCCGTCCCACTGCTTCCGAGATCCGGTACGAGATGTACTCGGCACTGGCATTCGGCTTCAAACAGCTTTCCTTCTTCACGTGGTTTACGCCGGTCAACCGGAATGAGCCGTTTGAGGACGGCATCATCGGTTCGAACGGTGTACCGAACGCGCATTACGAGGACATCAAGACCATCAACCGGGAGATCCTCACGATCGGTCCCATCCTCGCCAAATGCGACGCGTTGGAAGTGTACCTGAACGGGACAACATGGGGACAGCCCGGCATTCCGAAGGATTTCTTTGTCCAGCCGGGCGGGAAGAATCAGAAGTATACGGTGTCCTTCCTGCGACACAAGGAAACCGGACGAAACTACCTGATGCTGGTCAATAACAATTTCGGAAAGCGGGCGACCGTCAATCTGAAGCTGGATCCGTCCATTACCGCGCTCTATGAGGTCAGCCGCGAAAACGGCGGGTACATCCCGCTGGAGATAGCGGACAACTCGCTGGAACTGCAACTGGCTGCCGGAGACGGTGTGCTGCTGGCACTGCCGGAAGGGCTGGATTTCTATAAGCCTGCCACCGGTCAGCCGGATGTGCAGGTCAATCTGGCGGCGGATGCGCTGATCACCTGCTCCCAGTCGCTCGGCGCGAGCGGCTGTTACATGATGTACCTTAATGACGGCAAGCGCTTCTCCGACAGCAACACCGTCGGCTGGCGTTCCGTGGACAGCAATTCTCCCTCCGTTGTGCTGGATCTGGGGCGTACCATGCGCTTCAACCGCGTTGATCTGTATCCGGAAGGAACCTTGTTCACTTACGGCGACAGTTTTCCGGAGGACTTCACAGTCTCGGTCTCGCATGACGGCGAGCGCTATACGCAGGTAGCCGCGATTACGGGTGCCGATGCCGGGAAGGCCGCTTCCGTCCGCCTGTCCGAGTCGTCCGAGGCACGCTATATCCGCATCGACATCACCAAGTGCCGCGGCAGCTATGCCGGCTTTGCCGAGATTGAGGTCTACCAGGACGACGGATCCCTGCCGGCACCGGAGGTCTTTAATCCGCTGGATGACGGAAAGATCTGTGACTACAAGCCGGGGGAGGATCTTGCTTTCAAGAAAGATGTCTATCCCTCGTCCACCACGCCGGACGCCGGGTACCGCGCATGGGGCTGGGCTGCCGATTTTATCAATAACGGCGTGAACGGTCAGGGATGGACCTCCGATGTCAAGCGCAACAGCTCGCCCGACTCTACCGAGTACATGATCATTGATCTTGGCGATGTGTTTGCCGTGGATCGGGTGGTCGTGCAGACCATGGGCTGTTTCCCGGAGGATTACCGCATCGAATTGTCTACAAACGGCAGGGACTGGGTGACGCTCGCATCCGAAACCGGGGCACCGAGTCATCCGGACGGAACCGAGCTGTCCTACACCCCGCAGGACGGGCTTCCGATTATCGGACGGTTCCTGCGCTTTATCGGCACACGCCTGCGTGGCACTGCTGCCGATGGCTATATGCTCCAGTTGGGCAACATCTCCGCATACGGTACGCCGATCTGTGACACGACCGCGCTGACCGAAGCGATGGAAGCTTACAGGGCGACGGGCGGTGATACATCCGTCAAGGAGTATGCAGCCTGTGAGGCGGCTCTGAAAATGGAGTACCTCACGCAGTCGCGCGCCAATGCGTGCGCCAAAGCCCTGCGGGCACTGTTCGTGACCGAGGAGGAAACGACGACAGCGGACAGCGAAACGGCAACCGAGCCTGTCATCGAAACGGAATCTGTTACTGTCACGGATGCAGTACCCGAAAGCTCCGGCAGTGTTACGGAGGCGGACACGACGGCGACCGGCGCTGCCACGACAGCTTCCGCATCCGGCGGAAAGGGTTGCGCATCGGTATTGCCCGCCGCATCCCTGGTTCTGCTGACCGGTCTGTGCGCACTGCCGCTCCTGCGGAAGAAACGGCGCAGCTGATCTCGGCGGGGCATCTGCCATTCTCGCCGTACAGCGCTTTCTCAACGCAATAACCGCAGGGAAGGATTGAATTATAGTCATCGGTTCCTTGCTGGTTGGGGGCTTCCTTCAGGAAGCCCCCAATGTGTCCCGGCATCTCGCGGTTCTCCGTTTCCCCCTGCATCCCTTCAAGATCGTCACAAAAACCAAACAGCTTGCATTTTTGGCTACGGCGGACAGAGAAGCTGTGCCGGATCTGCACTGCCGGATTTTAATCTGCTTTTCCTGAGACTTTTTTCGAAAAAAACTATTGACAATCCGTCTCGATTATGCTATATTGTGGTGGTAATAAACGTAGCGCATTGCATAATCGTGCATATCGACCGTGCGTCGGTGGTGCAAATACAAACCGTGCCATTCGGAGCACGGCTCCCGATTTCCCATACATAAGCGAAAGGAGCAAACTTATGAAACGATCTCTGCGTATATGCGCTACTATGCTGGCTGTCCTCCTGCTGATCGGCGGAGCCGGCGGCTTTTCCTCTACCGTATCGGTTCGGGCGGCTGACAACGGGGCGCTCCGCACCTGGGCAGGCACTCCGATCGTACACCATGTGGGCGGCTACGATACTGCCGTGCGCACGCTGCATACGCTGGTATATGATTTCCTTGCACCGGATATCGGTTCCTATGCGTCGGATGCCAATTTTGCGTATACCGGTACCCCTGTTCTGAAGGATGCCCGCCTGACGGTGCCGGACGGCAAGACCGCCGCTATCGGCTACGGTGTCTTCCTCGGCGATGATTACGCACTGGAGAAGGGGTATGTATCCTTTGATTTGTGTCTGAAAAACGGTGCCGTTACACTGGGTCTGCGCAACGCGAAAAAGGCAACGGTTCCCACCAATCGCGGCGTGTGGTTCCGGTTTGACAATGCCGGCTTCGTGACCGTGACCGAGAAAACGAGCGGTCTGGCGGTTCAGGTGCCGTTTACAACAGATCTTTCTTCGGGGGCAAAGACCATTACGGCATATGAGGATCGCAGTGCCCTGCGGCTTGTCTGCGGTGAGTCGGCGATCTTGACGGTTGAATACCCCGACCGGGCGCACCTGCGTGTGCTGGACGGTACGGGCAGATTGCTGGGCGAAACGGATAAGAGCGATGTGGATGAGGCTGGCTACTTTACGCTGTACATGGAAGCGTTGGGGGAGGGAAGCTACATCGACAATGTCATATTCACGCACGTCAGCGAGGAAAAGAAAACGGCAGAGCCGCAGACGGAAACGCGCAGAATTGACTACTCCACGTGGACAGCGACCGATGCGCTGGGACGCACGATCGCGGACAACGGGACAGCGGGCGACCCCAACGAAAACCGCTATGTCGGACTGTTTTACTTCCTCTGCTGGGTTGGCGCGGGACAGCACGTGCAGGACAACACCAAGCTGTACCTGGACGGCGGCATCGACGGGGTGAAGGAGTTTTTTGCCTCGGGTAGGGGCGGCGAGGCGTACTGGGCGGAGCCGTACTTCGGCTACTACCGCAACACCGACTCGTGGGTTTATCGCAAGCACGCCTATATGCTGAAGGCGGCAGGCGTGGATTTCATCTTCCTGGACATTTCCAATGAGGAAGTGTTTGTAAACGGGCACATGACACTGTTTGATACCTGGCTCCGGATGCGGCGCGAGGGGATTGACACGCCGCAGATCGTTTTCTTCTGCGGCGATAGTCCCACCACCTTTGCATCGCATATCCAAAAGCTGTACACCACGGTGTATTCGGACGAAAACTGGGATACCTACAAGGAACTCTTTTTCCTGTGGGAAGGAAAGCCGCTCATTTTCGGCAACACCGGATCCCTTAATGCGACTCAGCTCCGGACGCTGAACAAGAAATTCACGGTGCGCGGAAGCTGGGCGTGGGTGAATCAGAACAACTACTGGCCGTGGCTGCAGGAGTACAGGATGTCGCGGCAGAATGCAGTCAAAATGGAGAACGGCGGCTGGGGACGCAGTGCCGACGGCAGACTGGAATCCCTGTCGGTGGCGCTGGGGCACCATGCAACGACCAGTAAGGGACGTAGTTTTGCCAACGGGCGACAACCGGACAACCGGCTGAACGACTACGAATTCTCTTCCATTGAGCGCGCCGGGCAGGGGCTTGGATTTTCCGCACAGTTTGAGGCGGCGATGGCGCTGATCGGGAAAAAGGTACCTGCCGAGGATCCCTTCGTGCTGATGATTACCGGCTGGAACGAGTGGATTGCCGGCTGTTTCCGTGACACAGGCAACTTCTGCAACGGAACCGCCGATTACCGCTACGTCGATAACTTCAACGCCGAGTTTTCCCGCGATGCCGAGCCGATGCGCAACCGGAACGGCTACGGCTTCGGCGACAACTACTACTACCAGATGTCCGATTATATCCGGCGGTTCAAGGGCATTTCCGCGACGCCGACGGCGGATCATCAGACGACCGTTGACATTTATGATCTCGGCACATGGGCGGACATAAAGCAGACCTACATGGATTCGATCGGCGATGTGGAGCATCGCAACAGCATTTCCTATGATGCGGATTTCCGCTATATCAACGGTTCCGGGCGCAACGATTTTGCGTATGCGCAGGTGTCGCAGGATGAGGACAACCTGTATTTTCTGGTGAAATGCGCGCAGGACATCATTGTGGACAACGGCGCAAACTGGATGAACCTGTATTTGGATACGGACGGTGATGCCACGAACGGTTGGGCGGGCTTTGATTTCCTCATCAATCGCGACCGGGACTCCTTTGCCGTGACGGTTGACCGGATTTCCGGTACCGATATGCAGTATGAAACGGTTGGCGGAGCGTACTATGCGGTGCAGGGACAGTACATGACCGTGCGCCTGCCCAAGCAACTGCTGGGGCTTTCGGGGAAGGTAGCCACGCTGAATTTCAAGTGGGCGGACAATTCCGTGGATCCTGCGGCAGAGGGTGTCAAGGACGTCATGGGCTTTATGGATCTGGGAGACACGGCGCCGGATGATCGCTTCACCTTCCGGTACCTCTGCGAGGAGTACACGACTGCGCCGGAGCGGGCAGTGACCTTTGACACCGCAAACCGCACCGTCAGCCTGCCGACCGCGCAGGCGGTGCAAACCGGCGTGTCCTATGAGACAAAGCTGGTGGATCGGACGGTCAACACGCTGTTCGATATGGAACGGGAACGTGCAGGCAGCTTTATCGACAGCACCTCGCTTGCGGCGTATTTCCAGCACGGTATCGGAACCTCCACCAGTCAGGCGCAGATATTCAAGGGAAAATCGAGGAATTTCCTGCGGCTGACCGGCTACTCGGACGTGCGTACATGGAACGACGTCAAGGGAAGCTACGAGCTGTCTGTGCGGTTGCACATGGTGGACATAGGGAACAGCGGCGTATACATCCGCGGCGAGATGCCCGGCAAGCTCTCGCCCAAAAACCCGGCGAACTACAATGTCAATATGTGCTTCAACTACTTTGAATGGGACTGGTATTCGGAAAACGGCGGCAGGTTGTTCGGCGGGTCGTCGCTTGCCGGCTCCGGCATCGGTATCATACCCATGAAGGACGGGCTGGATATCCGTATCAAGCGCTATGCGCCGGACGGCTTGACCGTTGCGTCGGCAGCCCACTGGTTTGCGTATCCGGACGGCTATACGCTTGAGGACGATGCGTGGTTCACCCTGCGCTGTACCGATGACGGCACGACGGCAAAAATCTTCTTCAATGATGTTGAGATATGCTCGATACTGCTGGAAAAGCCGGGCGTGACCTATGCGTCGGACGGGACGGAGCAGGAATACTACGGCAAGGCAACACTGATGGATCCTGATGGGATCGTTCTGCTTGAGGTGGAGAACACCCGCCTCAATTCCTCCGGGTCGCAGATCGCACTGACTACCCGGTCGCAGGCGATGGAGGTTGACGATCTGTCGGTGTCCTATGTGGAGCATATCGTTGAGGGCGGGCACCTGACGTCGGATTTTGCGGCTGTCATGACCGAGCAGACCTTTGCGCCGGATGACCGTCTGCTGAAAACCCTGAATATGGGGAACGGTTTCCGGACGGATGCCGATGCAACGGGCGAAACTGCCGGAACCGAGTCCGATCCGGAATCTGCTCCCGATACGGAGCGTGATGCGGAAACGACTGCCGCTTCTGCCGCCAAGGGATGCAGCTCGGCGGTGGGCGGGCTGTGCGCTGTGTTGGTTTTGATCGGCGCCGTGCCGGTTATCCGCTGTCGCAGAAAGGATGATTGAGTATGGAACAGAATTGCGGTGTCTTCCGCCTGTGTGCCTTTGCGGATGAAGCGGCGGCGGACAGGGCAGGGCAGATACGTGCGCTCCGTGACAACCGGATGAGCCTGCTGGAAATCCGGAATGTGGACGGTGTAAGCATTGCAGACCTTCCGGAGGAGACGGCGCGCCGCTTCCGGGAGGAGCTGGATGAGGCGGGCATCTGCGTCTGGTCGATCGGCTCGCCGGCGGGAAAAAGTGATATTCACGCGGATTTTGGACAGGAGGAGCGTCGGTTTGAGCGCCTGCTGCGCATGGCGGAGATATTTGATGCTTCCTGCATCCGCCTGTTCAGCTTTTACGGCACCGGTGGGGAGGAACGGTACTTTCCCGAGGTCTGCCGCCGCGTGGAGACATTTGTCCGCATGGCAACTGACGCAGGCGTTATCCCCTGCCACGAAAACGAGAAGGGCATCTGGGGCGATACCGCGCCCCGGTGCCGGGCGCTGCATGAGGCTGTGCCCGGATTGCTGGCGGTTTTTGATCCGGCAAACTTCGTGCAGTGCGGGCAGGATGTCATGCAGGCATGGGAGGCGCTGTCGCCCTTCGTATACTACGGGCATATCAAGGACTGCAATGCGGCGGGGCAGATTCTGCCGCCCGGCGACGGCATCGGCGCTCTGCGGCAGTACCTGCCGCTGTTGGCGGCGAAAGCCGGCGATACGGTGCTGACGCTGGAGCCGCACCTGGCGGATTTTGTCGGGCTGGCTGGATTGGAGGAGGACGGCGACCGCAGTGCCGTCGGGCAGGTCATGCGCTTTCCGGATAACCGCGCGGCGTTTGACTATGCGGCGGATTGCTTGCGCGGCATTCTCTCCGATATCAATGTGTAAGCTTGCCGGGTCATCCCCGGTTGAAAGAAAGGACAGGAACATGAAAATCGGCGCACAATTTTTCACCATCCGGGACTATTGCCGTACCCCGGAAGCACTGGACGAATCCCTGAAGAGGGTGGCGGACATCGGCTACCGCCACATTCAGCTTTCGGGCGTCTGCCCCTACGAAGCGGACTGGATGGCAGAGCGACTCCGCACCTACGGGCTGTCGGTCGAGATCACGCATTTCGACTACAACCGCATTCTCCGCGACCCGACCGGAACAATCCGGTTCCACGATGTGATGGGCTGCCGCTGGATCGGTATCGGTTCCAATCCGCGCGGGGTGAACCCCGAGGGACTTGCCGCTATGGCGGCGGAGATCAAGCCGGTACTGCCTGCGCTCATTGCAGGCGGTCACAGGTTTATGTACCACAATCACCATATGGAGTTTGCCCGCTTCGACGGGAAGACATTCCTTGATCTGCTTTGCGAAACCTTTACCCCGGAGGAGTGCGGCGTGACGCTGGATACCTACTGGGTGCAGGCGGGCGGCGGGGATCCCGCATACTGGCTCCGGCGGCTGTCCGGTCGGGTAGACTGCGTCCATTTCAAGGATATGGTGTTCTCGCCGGAGGACAAGGCAGTCCGGATGGCGGCGATCGGGGATGGCAACATGAACTACCCGGAAATTCTTCGCGCCTGCGAGGATGCCGGTGTGCAGTATGCGTTCGTCGAGCAGGACAACTGCTACGGCGTTGATCCGTTCCTGTGCCTGAAGCGTAGCTATGACTGGCTGCACGCGCAGGGGCTTGAATAAGGCGGCAACCCCGGAAGCGTCCTGTGCGGCGAAGGCAAGGGCAGGGCGCGCAATATAACGAAATGCAGAATCGGGAGGAATCTGGCATGAAAAAGGTTAGACTCGGCATCATAGGCATGGGTAACATGGGAACGGGACATCTGGATCACACGCTGACGGGGCGTACGCCCGAAATTGAGGTTACGGCTGTGGCGGATACCAATCCTGCCCGTCTGGAGGCAACGAGGGCGTTGCTGAACAAGCGGCGGGCGGATTATCCCGACCTGCACCAGCCGGATATCGCGCTGTTCGGAACGGCGGAGGAGATGCTGAACTCCGGGCTGATTGATGCGGTGGAGATTGCCGTTCCGCACTACGATCACCCCCGGTACGCGATTGAGGCGATGCGCGCGGGCATTCACGTCATGTGCGAGAAGCCTGCGGGTGTATACACCCTGCAGGTGCGGGAGATGATGGAGGAAGCGGACAGGCATCCCGACATCGTGTTCGGCATGATGTTCAATCAGCGGACAAATCACGTCTACCGCAAAATGAAGGAGATCATGGATTCCGGCGCGCTGGGTCCGATCCGGCGCACCAGCTGGATTATTACCAACTGGTACCGGAACCAGGCGTACTATGATTCGGGTGCGTGGCGTGCCACGTGGTCGGGCGAGGGCGGCGGCGTTCTGCTCAATCAGTGCCCGCATAACCTGGATCTGTGGCAGTGGATTTGCGGTATGCCGCGCCTTGTCGATGCCCGGATGCACTTTGGCAAATGGCACGACATCGAGGTGGAGGATGACGTGACAGCGTATGTGGAGTACCCGAACGGCGCGACCGGAACCTTTATTACCTCGACCGGGGATACGCCCGGCACGAACCGTTTTGAAATCGTGTGCGATGGCGGCACACTGACCACGGACGGCGGCACACTGCATCTGACCAGGCTGGAGGTGCCGGAGTCGGTGTTCACGCGGGAGAATAAAACGCCCTTTGCCAGCCCGAAAGCGGCTTCCTGCAACGTGGAAACGGACGGCAAAAACGAGCAACACGTCGGCGTTATGAACGCTTTTGCCGGGGCTATTCTTCGCGGAGAGCCTCTGGTGGCAGACGGCAGGGAAGGCATCCGGGGACTGACTATTTCCAATGCCATGCATCTGTCCGCGTGGACGGGCAAGCCGGTTGAACTGCCGCTGGATGAGCATCTGTTCCTCAATCTCCTTCTGGAGCACGTCAAGACGTCCCGCCGTAAAGAGGGCATTGAGTCGGTCTTCGCGTCTACCGAGGGAACCTACAACGCATAAAAAAGGATGCTGCTGAGGCGACCGTCCAACTGCCGGTTTACCCGATTCAACCAACGGTATGTTGACATACAGGAAATTTTCGTGTATACTTTCCATATACGATTTCAATCTCTGCAATGTGTGCCGGCGGATTTCCGCCGGCACCGGAAAGGACGTGAACCATGTCAACCAACGGTACCGCAAAGCAACCCCGCTCCAAACGCCGCAAAGACACCCTGCGCTACTACAATCAGTCTGACTGGATGCGCCCAACAGGCCTCGGTGCGATCATCGCCGCTGTCGTGCTGTTCTATTTCGGCTGGACGTACGTGTCCTATATTCTTGCCTCGCTGCTCATGCCCGGCGGACTATTCCTTTTCTTCTACGCTTCTGTCCGGCACACCAGCGATGCCGATGTGGAAAAGGAACGGGAAACCCTCCTGCGCGATTTTGACAGCTCCGTTACCGGTGCGGAGGATTATGACCATGCGGTTCTGCGTCAGCCTGCCAGCCTGCTTACCGACGGCTGGATTGCCGATGGCGACGCGCGGTATTTCCGCCGCACAAAAAGCGGAAACGTTATCTCCGACCGTTTTGTTCGCTCGCATCTGTTCTTCACCCGCGACGCGTTGCTGGTCTGTGCACGTGAGGTTTCCATTACGGAAATGGATGCCGATACCGGCGCCGGATACACCGACCGCACTATGCGGATTCCTTTTGCGGATATACGCAGTGCCGGACTGGACGAGGAGCGCGTCCGCGTAACGCTGACCAAGGGCGGCAAGTCTGCGACCATGAGTACCTGCCCATTGGTGTTGACAGGTGCCGCCGGAGACCTGCTTCGTCTGCCCGCACGCAACGATATGGACGCTTCCGCCTTTTGCGATGCCGTGAACCGACGTGTCAAGGAAGGCAAGTAAGAAAAAAAGAGATGCCGGTGTGCCCAAAAGCTCATTTTGAGCTTTTGGGCACACCGGTGTTTTCTCTGATTTGTTGCTGCTTCCGGTGCAGGTGTTGGTATTGCTGCTTTTAGGACGTCTCTGCTCCCTGTGTATCAGCCTACGGCTTCGGAAAATTTCACAGGAGCCCTTGCAAAAGTCGGCGCTTTGTGCTATACTATGTGACAAAGAGTGACAAAGACGGTAGCCTCGCAGGCGGGGACGCATCTTCGGATCGGATCTGACTGCCAAACGGCTCCTGCAACGAAAGGATTTTTATGCTGACGGCTGTGCCGATAACAACAGACAGTAAGGACTTCAAGGAAATCAAACACCTGTACATTGCCGCGTTCCCAAAGAGTGAACGCGTGCCGCTCAGGGACCTGCTACGCCATGACGGCGCGAGTGAATTCGTCGCTGGTTACGATGGCGAAACATTTTGCGGCTTTTACTCCGCGCTGACTTTCGGGGATATTACGCATATCCTGTTCCTCGCCATTGACGAGCGCCTGCGCGCACATGGTTACGGCTCCGCCATGCTGGACATCGTGACGGCGGCACATCCCCATAACCGCATTATCGTGGATGCCGAGGCGGAGGATCCGGCGGCATCCAATAATGAGCAACGTATCTGCCGCATGGCTTTTTACGCGCGGAACGGGTATTGCAGATCCGGCATTGCTTACATCTGGCGCGGGGTTCCGTACGAGATACTCATTCGGGGCGGAACCATCACCGAGCAGGAATTCGAAGGCTTTTGGGACAACCTCGATGAAGAGGAACGCAAGGAAATGTGAGAATTCCGGGGCGCCGGGACAGAGCGCGGTGCCGCGTTTTTTCCTGTGGCACTGGGCGTTCATCCGACCGACGGCAGGGCTTGTACGGTACTGAATTTACTTACAAATTCGTCAGTGAAACCAAGAAAAATCCGGTGGATAAGCTGTTGGAGAACTGGGGTATCAAACATATTCTGATTCCGCCGAGAACGCCGTGGCACAATGGCAAGGTGGAGCGCAGTCACCGCAACGACCAACGGTATTTTTACGATTGGGAGCATTTTTGCAGCGTAGAAGAACTGAATGAAAAGCTCAAGGCACATCTTGAATAGAGCAACAACAAGACCATGCGCACGCTCGGCAGGAAGAGTCCGATCCAACTTCTCCGGGAGAAGCTGGGCGCCTTAGTCTCCACCGCGCCCTGAAGCCTCTCCACTGCGCCTACGGCTCCGTTCCGAGGCTTCAGGGCACATTGCCACCATATCTTTATTTATTTTTCTTCCTTTTGGGTCATATCTCTTTACAACGCAGAAATAGGCAGAGAGATTTTTCACGCAACGGCTTGAAAAAAGAAACGTTATATGATATAATTTGTTTATATGCGGTTTGTGCGTCGGCGATAAACATATCTGCGGTTTTCTTTGCATCGGAATGCAACGCCGCGATTGCAAGCCCACATAGGAAGTCGATCGAGCAAACTGTGTTTTGAAAATGAATGTATATTTGATGCTGGACACGATAGTTGATTACACCGAGGGAGGCCGGACAAAATGTATTCTTCCATTAAAAATATAAACGGGGTGCCGACGCTCTGCGCAAACGGCAGCCCCCTTCCGGGATTTGCCTACATAACCTACCGCACAAACAACGCACGATATGAGGACTTTGCGAAAATCGGATGCAGTCTTTACTCTGTTCCGGTTTTTTTCGGAAGCCAGACGATAAACGAGGTATCAAGATTCCCGTCGATTGCGCCTGGAATCTTTGACACAGACACGCCCGATTTTTCAATTTTTGACCGCGATATGGAAAAAATCTGCGCGGTTTGTCCCGACGCATATATATTTCCCAGAATCAATATGTCGCTTCCTGAAAAATGGGAAAATGACCACCCGGACGAATGCTGCGACTCCGGCTTTACCAGCCACAGACGCGCCTGCTTTTCCTCCGACGCCTGGGCAGCGGAAACGAAACGCCTTCTCGGACTTTTCATCGACCACGCAGCAGCCTCGCCGTATCGGGAGAATATCGTCGGATATCAGCTTGCCGGGGGAAACACCGAGGAATGGTTTTCGTTTGACCAGAAGGGTTCGCTTGGAAAACGCTTTTACGAGAAGTTTGAAGCATACCGGAAAAAGAATCGAATCCCCGAAAGCGGTGAGATCCACGACGAGGAACTGCGGCGCTTTTCTTCGGTCGTTACGGCGGAGCGGATCATGGAATTCGCCGCCTTCGCCAAGGAAAGAACCAACCGCAGACTTGTCATCGGATCTTTCTATGGCTACACACTCGAATGCACCGATCCGGTGTCCTGCCACCACGCGCTCGGAATGATCCTGGACTGCCCCGACATCGATTTCATCTGCTCGCCCGTTTCCTACGCGGACAACCGCCCGGCCGGCATCGACCATGCCTGTATGCTCCCGGTTGACTCACTGAAGGCGCACGGGAAATTATATTTTGCCGAAAACGATACGAGAACACATCTTTCAAAAGCTCCGAATGAGCTTCCGCACTACAACAATCCGATCTGGTTTGGTCCGGAGCCGGAACAATCGCGCGAGATCATCGCTTCACACTTTGCCCGTGCGTTAACGCACGGACATGCGATGTGGTGGTTTGATATGTGGGGCGGATGGTACGCCGACGCGGAATACATGAAGCTTCTTGGGGACTGTCTTGAAATCTGCCGCGATTCGCTCACAAAGGACAGAACGAGTCTTTCCGAGGTCGCCGTTTTTGCCGACGAGACCGCTTATTCAAAGGAAGGCTGTGACAGGCAGCTCAACTATCAGATAAGAAAGACGCTCGGCGCGGTCGGAACCCCTTACGACATCTATCTCATCGACGACTATGAGGCGGTTCGCGAAAAATATAAATTTTTCGTATTCCTCTGCCCGGCGGGGACTTCGGCACTTGACAAAGCGATATCGGACGCCGGGGAAAAGGGCATTGCGATCGACAGAAACAACCGATCTGTGACGCCCGGCGAACTTCGCGCGATTTTCAGATCACACGGTGTCCACATCTGGCACGATTCCGCCCCGATTGTTTACGCGTCGAGCAGCTATCTTTTCGTTGACTCGGAAGATCAGACGCTGAACGTTCCGGAGGGGATCGGACTCACGAAAATTCTTTCGGAGCGGAACGCCGCGCTTTATGAGATTCGCCGTAAGCGTCCGGATTGATACAACAAAATTTTATGCCCCGCCGGATTGTCACAAGCAGATGAACGGTTAATAAAACAGGCCATTTGAACCGCTGCAATGGAAATTCCATACCGGATCGTCTCCGAAACGGCGGACAGCACAACGGCGGTGTTTTATGATATGCCGGAGGATGATTCAGATGGCGATGAAATATCCATTTATTTTTGTGTAAGCAGCGGAGCAGGCGTCCTTTGTGCGCGGCAGATTAACAGCGTGAAAACGCACCCGCGGTACAGCCTGCCTGTCATCAAGGTAAATATGCGCGGGCAAATACGAAAAGCACAGCAACATTCTCTTTGAATATTCTCCCACGAGAAACGGAGAGAATGCCCGAAACTTCCTCGGAGCGTATTCGGGATACGTTGTCTGCGACGGTTACGACGGCTACAACAAGCTGACCGAGGCAATACGTTGCGGATGCTGGGCTCATGCGCGCCGAAAATTCGTTGAGGCTCTGCCAACGGACAGATCCTTGCTCGCCAACAGCGTCGCCGCCAAGGGTGTGGAGCTTTGCAATGAGATCTTCCTGCTTGAACGGGAATTTGAGGGCAAGGATGGACGCGGAGCGCAAATAAAAAAGCCCCTTACGGCAACCGAAAAGCACGAGCAACGGCAGGAACGGTTAAAACCGGTTCTTGACGGACTTTTCGTATGGCTAAATGAAATTCCCGTAAGCGGCGGCACAAAGCCGGCGCGGGCGGTGCAGTATTGTCTCAACGAAAAGCAATATCTTTGCCGTTTCCTTGAAAACGGAAATATCCCCGTAGATAACAACCGCGCCGAGAACGCCATCCGTCCGTTTGTTGTGGGACGTAAGAACTGGTTATTCGCCAATTCCGTAAAAGGAGCCGAAGCAAGTGCTGTCGTCTATTCTCTTGCCGCCACCGCAGTGGCCAACGGATTAAACGTGGAGGAATATTTCACAGAGCTTTGTCGAATGAAACAGATACTGCCTTGGAAGGAGGTCGAAGCATGATTCCCAAGCTTGATTTCACCGATGCAAAATTATTCTACGACTTATGGATCCCTCTTCTGGATCACGTCAATCAGACGTACAACGTCAATCCGAAGCTCGGCAAAATGACGCGGGCCGATGGGCTGAATATCCAAGAGGTACGGGTGGTAGCCGATTTCCTGTGGAGCCATCCCGCGGTCATTGATGGGTACTTGGCCTCCGCCGAGTTGCCCCCGGATCACCGTGAGATCATCGCAGGCTGGAGCCGCTTTGTATCCGGTGAATTCATTTTGGAACGGAATCTGAAACGTGGCTCCGTTTTTATCTCATCGGAGGATGAACAGGTCTATCTGGTGAGCGGCATCTTTTCAAGCTGGGAAGAAATAATCCCTCAAGCCGACCTTCCCATCCTTCTGCGGGCGACACTCATTCCCTTCAAGGATAGGATTATTTACGACAGTATTGTGACTGGTAGCAATGTGATCATCGGAAGGGGATACGCAGAAATCTTCAAAGATATTTACTTGTCGGCAAAACAGGCTAAAAGCATTCACACTTCGCTTTGATCGATCCGAATATTTTGACCGGGCTCATGTACGTGGGCTCGGTTTTCTTGTTTGGGACGCGGTGGTATTGGGGGCTTACGATCGAACAATACTTCCGTTGCCATTGCAGACAGAGAGACAGAAAAACTCCGCACTTCAAAGAAGTGCGGAGAAAATACAATTATTCGGCTTTATAAATAATCAACCCATTGGGGTAATCTTCTTCAAATTCATTCCACCAGGTATAAAACGCGTTTTCTTCCTCAACAGGGTATATGATTAAGCGGATAAATCCCAAATCTTCGGTATCCCAATCGACGACGCGTTCTAAAACGCTGATGCCGAAGTGTTCCCCGGTCGAGTTATTGATAATTTCTCGTGACCAACAAATATTTTTGCCGTAAGAACCCGATTCCATCCAATCGGTCACTGTGAAATAGTCGTCATAGGGTGTCGGATATGATGTGATCCCGGATGGAAATATGGTAAAAAGCTGATCTATATCCGGGTCGTTTAAGGAAGAGTTACCGATAGAATTAAACATCCCTTTGAATATAGTCGAATCTTTGGAGTTAATACATTCTTCTAATGTCCGGAAAGATCTATTGACCTGCCTTTTTTCCTTTTTTTCGTTAGATTCGCATGAGTTAAAGGCCGTCATAAGGATCATAACTCCCAAGCAAAATAATAATATTTTTTTTAGTGATTTCATCGGTATCTCCTTTTAAGGAACTGCTGATTAACTCGTCTCCAAATCTCCCGAGCATTCAATCATGCATAAAATGATGAATAAAACATCAAGGATCACAAGCAAAAGTC
>OIGD01001820.1_pt1 | contig 18663 bp, 20 predicted proteins | sample 1582211 | NCBI WGS metagenome assembly OIGD01 (sample SAMN04414078, study PRJEB24778) | human gut metagenome | material: faecal | host: Homo sapiens
CAAACGACATCCAACCATTGAAGACGATGTAACCATCTACTCAAGTGCATCAATACTTGGCGGTGAAACAGTTATCGGAAAAGGGTCGGTCATTGGCGGAAATGCATTTATCACAGAATCTGTTCCTGCCGGAACAAGAGTAAGCGTTAAAAATCCTGAACTTAGTTTTTCCACAAAGAAAAAACACAGTGCCGATGAACTTCCACGATAATAAAGAATTTAAAAATACTTGAAAATAATATTGTTGAAAAAACACAAGCATACAAAAAAATAGAAGAACAAAATGAAAAAATTGTTGAAGCAAATAAAGCAAAAAATGAATTTTTAGCAAATATTTCGCACGAATTAAGGACGCCTTTAAATTCAATAATAGGTTTTTCAGAAGTTTTGAAAGAAGGAATTATTGGAGATTTAAATGATAAACAAAAAGAATACATAAATGATATTTACGTTTCAGGCGTTCATTTGCTTGGAATGATTAATGAAATTCTTGATATTTCAAAAATTGAGTCAAATGCAATGAATGTAAATTATTCAAAATTTGATTTAAATATGTCAATAAATGAAGTAATAAATGTCATAAAACCATTAAGTCAAAAGAAAAATATAACTTTAAATTGTGATATTAAGCCAAATATTGAACTTGAAGCTGATTATCAAAAAATCCAACAAATTCTATATAATTTATTAAGCAATGCAATAAAGTTTACACCTAATAATGGTCAAATCTCTATAATAACAGATTTTGAGGATGATTTTGTTATAATAAAAATAAAAGACACAGGAATTGGAATAGATTCAAAATATTTGGGAAAAATTTTTGGTAAATTTGTTCAACTTCATAGTGTCTATACAAAAAAAGAAAGCTCAACAGGTCTTGGGTTAACAATAACGAAAGAACTTGTCGAACTTCATAAAGGTAAAATATATGTTGAAAGTAAAATAAACGAAGGTTCAACATTCATTGTTAAATTGCCACAAAATACTATGGTCATTAAGGATTAATATATGTCAAAGGGTCGTATACTAATTGTTGAAGATAACCAGATGAATATGACTTTAATGAATGATGTTTTAAATCATTACAATTATGAGACAATATGTATTGATAATGGAGAAGAGGCAATAAATATAATAAACAATGAAACCTTTGATTTAATTTTGCTTGATATACAACTTCCTAAAGTTTCAGGGTTTGATGTTTTAAAAAATATAAAAAAGGATGTAAAAGTTATAATCGTTTCAGCTTGTGCAATGGAAGATGACTTAAAAAAAGCATTAAACCAAAATTGTTTGGATTATATTACAAAACCCATTCACATTAAGGATTTTATTGGCAGAATTGAAAAGTATATAAAAATTTAAATTCGAGGTATAAATGTTAAAAATAAAACAATATCAAACAGGCCCATTATCTGTAAATACATATTTAGTGTGTGATGAAAAATCAAAAGAATGCATAATTATTGATTTAGGTGGCGAAATAGACAAAATTTATAAGGATATAAATGAGTTTGGCGGTAATTTAAAGTATATTTTAAACACCCATGGTCATTTTGACCACATTTGGGGTGAAAAAGAAGCTCAAGAAAAGTATAATATTGATGTTTATATACATAAAGATGACTATGATATGGTAAAAAATCTTGAGACGTATACAAAATTGTGGGGTTTTCCGCTTCAAAACCCGCCAAAGCAAGTTTATACTTTTGATGAAACAAACGACAATTTTTCAATAGGTGACAATAAAATAAAAATATTTCACACACCCGGACACACAAAAGGCGGTTGTTGTTTTTTAATAGAAAATAATTTATTTTCAGGCGATACCTTGTTTTACAACTCAATTGGCCGTACGGATTTAGAAGGCGGAAGCTATAGCGAGCTTATAAATTCTATTAAGACAAAATTATTGTCGCTTGATGAAAATACAGTTGTTTATCCTGGGCATGGGTGTAAGACAACTATACGAAACGAAAAGCGAAATTTTTAAGAGTTAAAACTTATAACTTGTAAAGTCAGGATTTGACTTTGTGTAATAGTTAAATGGCTAATAAAAAATCAAAAAAATAATGCAACCCATATGCAGATATGAACAATTTTCACTTAGCGAAACGTTGACGGGCAGCCTTCTGTTTGAGTGCGAAGCACGAGTTAAGGCTGCTTGAGTTGAGCTTAGTCAAAATATGAGTATCAAATCGGGTTGCGGTTTTGTGCAACTTTGTACTCACAAAGTTGCCCCGCCCAGAGGGCTAAATAAAAAATATTAATTAAGACAGAAAAAAATATAACAATAAAAACAAACAATGTAAAAAAATTGTAAAGTTAGGATTGGACTTCTATATTTCAAATGTGCTAGGTTTGTATAAAAAACGAGAAGCGAAATTTTTAAACACAAAATAGCTTTTGACAATTAAGTCAAAAGCGCAAAATTAATATTTATTAGAAACAATAACTTTATACTTTATTTGCTTTTAAACAAGAAGTACAAACTTTGATAGTTTTAGTTTGCCCATTAATGGTTCTTTTTACAGTTTGCAAATTTGGAAACTGACGATGAACATTTTGTTTATGAGAGAATGATATTTTTGCAGCTTTCAAAGCTTTTTTACCGCATACTTCACATATTTTTGACATATTTATAAACCTTTCATGATTATTTTTCTTAACTATAACAAAATAATACTCCAAATACACTACATAATCAAGCACCAAATTTTTTCAATCTTAAAACATAGTCTATTGTCTATAATTTTTTTTGTCTTCTCGTGCTTAAATTTATATATGTAAAATCAAAACCTATTATAGGAGGTTAAAACAATGAAAAAAGTTGAAGTATACTATGCTACATACTGTCCATATTCAATAAAAGCATTAAAAATGTTGGATGAAAAAGGTATTGAATATAAAAGTTATGCAATTGATGATGATGAGGATAAATTAAGAGAAAAGCTAGGCGAATATTATAAAATTGAAGGAAAAGTAACAGTACCGCAAATAATAGTGGATAATAAAAGAATTGGCGGGTATGACGATATAAAGAAACTTGATGAAGAAGGAAAATTTGACGAAATATTTTTAGATTAATAATTTGGAAAGTAAAAACATGCACAACTATTTTAAAATGTATAATGCCGATAAATGTATATTTGATGCAGAAGTATCTTGTGTTTCTGATCCTGTTCAAGCATCTTTAAAAGAGATTTTATTATATGAGATAAGACTTCTTGCATATTATACATTAAAACTTAAAGAGTTTGACTTTGAGTATAAAAAATATGCAAAACATATTATTGACGGTGTTTGCGTTGTTTCACTTAATATGGAAATAAATAGGAATGAATTTAGTGAATATTTGCTAAATTTAATTGATTTACGTTGCGAAGCCCAAAAGAATTATATTGATTATAGCGAAAAGAATAATTTAGACCTTCAAATTTTAAAAGCCTATACTGATAAGTGTAGTGATTTTAATTTTATTGATGCTTTAAAGCAAGGTGAATTGCAAAATATTCAAAAAAATAAGATACTTGATAAAGATAAAAAAAGTTTATATGATATTTTATATATAATTATCCAGAATGCTTGCCGAAACATAGCCCAAATAAACATGTTCAACGAAAATGAAGTTGAATATGAAACTATTGAAATAATAAAATTGATTTCAAGCACAAATTTTAAATCGACTCAAACTGATAAACTCAAAAGCCGTATTGAGAAAGCATCTATGCTTAATTATCGTCTTTATAAAACACTTAAAAATTTATCCTCATATAAATTTGGTGACCCTCAATTAAGCGAAGTTAAACTTGATTATAAGAAAGGGAAAGCTGTTTTAGTGACAGGTGATTCGCTTATGGATTTATATGATTTCTTAAAATCTGTTGAAGGAACGGATATTAATGTTTATACCCATGATGCATTAATACTTGCTCATTGTTACGGAGAATTTAAACAATTCAAAAATCTGGTTGGACACTATCAAAAATCAATTGATAATTTAGAAATGGATTTTTCTTCATTCCCCGGTGTAATTCTTATAACTCGTAATGGGAATGGTAATTATTTAAATATTATTCGCGGTTTAATTTACACAACAAATGAAATAGGGGGTAAAGGCGTTACTGTTGTTAAAGATAGAAATTTCGAAAATTTAATTAAAACAGCAAATGAACAGCCCGGATTTAAAGAAGATAAAGAAATAGGACAGATTCAAATTGGATATAATTTTGATGAAATAGAGTTAAAAATTAACCAAATTATTGAAAAAGTTGAAAATAAGGAAATAAAAAACCTTTATATGTTTGGACTTTTAAATAATATTGGTGATTTAAACGGGTATTTTAAAGATTTTATTGACAAAATTAATGATAATTCATATATTATATCACTTTCATTTAACGACAATAAAGAAAATCTTTATCATATTGATTCATATTATGATTATTCTTTAACCTATAAAATACTTGAAAAACTTGAACCTATTTGTCTTAAAAACCATGTACCTATTAATATTATAATGACAGAATTTAATTTAAGCTTAATTTCACGTATTTTTGATATAATTAATAATTTTCAATATGAAAATATATATATTCCAAATAGAATAAGTGACCATGTTAATCCTCAGATAATTGAAACATTAAGGTCAATATTCGGGTTAATATTGCTATCAGGCAATGTGGAAAAAGATCTAAAAATGATAACTTCTATAAATAAAGAAAACTCCAATTAAATTTTAATTGGAGTAATTGTTTAAATAAGAAGAGAGAGCTTTTATATTTATATAAAGTATTTTCACCTTTAAAAATTGCGCATTTTGTTTAATAATGTAACAAAACTTTACAAATCTATCTTGCATTTTTTTCTAAAGTATATATAATAAAAAAAGTTAGTCAATATGTAAGGACAAAAATTTGAAAAAAATTGCAAATAAAATTCAATTACGACGCAGCCACTCGAATCAAGTTTTGAATCGGGGCATTTAAGTTTGCAATAAAAAAAATAAATTCTAAACCACCCTATTCAAAACAGTGAATAGGGTGGTTTTTTGTGTACATTAAAAAAGAGGATAAAACATGACAAACACTTTAAATTTAAATCTAAAAGGAAAACATTTTATCAATTTAGAAGATTTTTACATTCAAGAACTTAAATATTTGATTGAAGAAGCTCAAAATTTAAAATCAAAGGTAAAAAATAATGTTGAAATTGATTTAATGAAAAATAAAACAATGGTTATGTATTTTGCAAAACCAAGTTTGAGAACGAGGTTAAGTTTTGAAATAGGAATGAAAAAATTAGGGGGTGACGCTTATGTTTTAAAACAAGATGAAATTATTTTAGGTAAACGTGAAAGCATTGAGGATAGTGCAAATGTTATTTCACGTTATTGCGATTTGATTATGATAAGGACATTTGCTCATAGTGACATTGAAACTTTTGCAAAACATTCAAAAGTACCTGTTATTAATGCATTAACCGACTTGTCGCATCCTTGTCAGATTATGGCGGATTTATTGACAATAAAAGAGCATTTTGGCAAATTGGAAGGACTAACTTTAGCTTATATTGGAGATGGGAATAATGTTTGCAATAGCTTGCTTATCGGATGTTCAATGTTGGGGATAAATATTAAACTTGGCTGTCCTAAAGGGTATGAACCTAGCCAAAATTATATTAATCTTGCAAAAGAATATGCAAAAGAAAATGGAACATTTGTTGAGATATTAAATGACCCTCAAAAAGCTTCTTGTCAAGCAAATATTTTATACACTGATGTTTGGGCTTCAATGGGACAAGAAGACGAGAAAGAAATGCGAAAAGAAATCTTTAAAGACTACCAAATTAACAACACATTATTAAAAAATGCAAATAATAGTGCAATAGTTCTTCACTGCCTTCCGGCGCATAAAGGTGAGGAAATAAGTGAAGATGTCTTTAATAAAAATGCCTCTATCATTTATGAAGAAGCGGAAAATAGGATGTATGCCCAAATGGCAATAATGAAAAGTATATGTTGTTAAAACAGCTTTAAAGTGGGCAATAATAAAAAACATGCCTAGTTTCGCGTTAACAAATGGTGAGTAAAAAAAGAAAGGAATAAAAATTATGAAAAAGAAAGTAGTATTAGCGTATTCAGGTGGACTTGATACAACAGTTATTATCCCTTGGTTAAAAGAAAACTATGATTACGATGTAATAGCAGCTTGTATTGATGTTGGTCAAGGCACCGAGACAGAAGGATTAGAGGAAAAAGCATTAAAAACTGGAGCTTTAAAATATTATTTAATAAATTGTGAAGATGAATTTGTTGAAGATTATATTTATCCTACATTAAAAGCAGATGCTGTATATGAGGGGAAATATTTACTTGGAACATCTGTTGCTCGTCCAATTATTACAAAAAAGCTTGTTGAAATAGCAATAAATGAAGGTGCTAGTGCAATATGCCATGGAGCCACCGGAAAAGGCAACGACCAGATTAGGTTTGAATTAACTATAAAAGCACTCGCGCCAGAGCTTGAAATAATCGCCCCTTGGAGAATATGGGATATACAATCACGTGAAGATGAAATAAAATATTTAGAAGATAGAAATATATCAGTTCCAATGAAAAAAGATGACACGTATTCCCGTGATAAAAACTTGTGGCACCTATCACATGAAGGGCTTGAGCTTGAAAATCCCAATAATGCGCCAAATTATGAAAAACTTCTAAAAATGTCAAATACAGTTGAAAATGCTCCAGATGAAGCACAATATGTTGAAATAGAATTTGAAAAAGGAATACCGGTTTGTGTTGACGGTAAAAAATTAAGCCCTTCTAATATGGTTAAATACCTAAATCAAATTGGTGGAAAACATGCAATTGGTATAATAGATATAGTTGAAAACCGTGTTGTCGGAATGAAATCACGTGGGGTTTATGAAACACCAGGCGGAACTATTTTATATTATGCACACAAAGAGCTTGAATATTTGTGTTTGGATAAACAAACCTTATCGTTTAAGTCAATTGTTGCAAATAAGTTTGCTGAACTTGTATATAGTGGTGAATGGTTTACACCGCTGAGAGTTGCTTTAAGCGTTTTTGTTGACAAAACACAAGAAACGGTTACAGGTAAAGTGTCACTAAAATTGTATAAAGGGAATATAATATCAAACGGTGCAACTTCACCATATTCTTTGTATAGCGAAAGTCTGGCAAGTTTTACAACAGGAGAATTATATAACCACAAAGATGCTGAAGGGTTTATTAACTTATTTGGTTTGCCTTTAAAGGTTAATGCTTTAATGAAACAAAAGAATAATTGTGAGGTGAAATAAGGTATAATGGGAAAACAACTCTGGGGAGCAAGATTTTCAAAATCGCTTGAGAGGGAAGCAAATGATTTCAATTCTTCGCTTCATTTTGATTCAGAAATGTATGAAGAAGATATTATTGGAAGCATTGCACACACAACAATGCTTGGAGAAACAAATATAATATCAAAAGATGAAAGTCAGACAATAATAAATGGATTAAAAGAAATATTAGATGATATAAAATCAGGCAAGCTTCAATTTGATTATGACTTAGAAGACATTCATACACAGGTTGAAAAATGGCTTATTGATAAAATTGGTGAAACAGGTAAAAAAGTTCATACGGGAAGAAGCCGCAATGACCAGGTGGCACTTGATTTAAGAATGTATTTAAAAAAAGAAGTTTTAAATATAAAAACTTTGTTGCTTAGTTTAATAAAGACATTAATAAATCTTCAAAAACAGCACACAAAAACGTATTTAAGCGGATATACACATCTTCAACGTGCTCAGGTTATTACATTTGCTCATTATTTAGGTGCATATGTTGAAATGTTTAAACGCGATGTTGAAAGACTTTATGATGCTTATAAACGCATTGACGTTATGCCGCTAGGTGCAGGTGCTTTAGCATGTTCAAACTATAATATTGATAATAAAATGACAGCTCAAATCTTGAATTTTCAAAATGTAATGCTAAACTCTCTTGATGCTGTTTCGGATAGAGATTTTGTAATTGAAGTGTCATCAACTTTATCGATAATTATGATGCATTTAAGCCGATTTGCTGAGGAACTTATTTTGTATACAACATATGAATTTAAGTTTATTGAATTTGATGACGGCTTTACAACAGGTTCAAGTTTAATGCCTCAAAAGAAAAACCCAGATATACTTGAGCTTATCCGTGGAAAAACAGGTCGAGTTTATGGTAATTTATTTTCTATTTTAACAATTATGAAATCACTTCCACTTGCCTATAATAAAGATATGCAGGAAGACAAGGAAGGTGTTTTTGACTCAATAACAACAGTTAAGAGTTGTTTATCAATTTTGCCTGATGTTTTACTTACAATGAAAGTTAATAAAGACAAAATGCTTTTATCAGTCAAAGATGGTTTTTTAAATGCAACGGAAGTTGCTGATTATCTTGTAAAAAAAGGTGTCCCATTTCGTGATGCACACGGAATTTCAGGTAAACTTGTTGTTTATTGCATAAATAACAATAAAAGCTTAACAACACTATCATTGGAGGAATATAAAAATGAGTCAATATTGTTTGAAAATGATATTTACAAAAAAATTACACCAGATGCTCAGGTAAATAACAAAACAATTATTGGAAGTCCAAGTGAAAATTCTGTGTTGGAAGTTATAAAGATAAATGAAAAGTGGTTAAAAGAGCAAGGAAACAAATAAAAATGATTAAAGCAGCAATTATTGGAGCAACAGGTTATACTGGCATAACATTAATGGATATTTTATTAAAACATAAAGATGTTGAAATTAAGTATATCACCTCAAAAAGTTATGCCGGGAAAAAATTTAGCGAAATATATCCTAAATTTGAAGGACTAACAGACCTTGTTTGTATTGAAGATGATATAAATAAAATATCAAAAGATGTTGATGTAATATTTATAGCACTTCCGCATGGAATAGCAAGCGGGAAAATAAATAATGATATTTTAAAAAACTCAAAAGTAATTGACCTTGGAGCTGATTATAGGTTAAAAGACAAAAATATTTATGAAGCCTGGTATCAGGGTGAACACAAAACACCTCAATTACTTGATGAAGCTGTTTATGGTTTATGTGAATTAAACCGTGAGAAAATAAAGAAAGCAAAATTGATAGCAAACCCAGGATGCTATACAACGGCAAGTATTTTGGCTTTAAGTCCTTTTGTGAAACATAAACTTATTGACACAAAAAGCATTATTATTGATGCAAAATCAGGTGTAAGTGGTGCCGGTCGAAGTTTAAATATTCAAAATTTATACTGCGAAACAAACGAAAATATAAAAGCATATAAAGTTGCCTCTCATCGCCATACGGTTGAAATTGAGCAAGAACTTACATTATTAAACGATAATGAAAAAATTAATCTAACATTCACTCCGCATTTGACTCCAATGAACCGTGGCATACTTTCAACATGTTATGCAAAGTTTAAAAATAAAATCGATATTGATTATCTAATTGATTTATATAAAAAGTTTTATGCAAATGAATTTTTTATAAGAATAAAGAATAGTGCAAATGATGTTGAGACTAAATTTGTTGCAAATTCAAATTTTGTTGATATTGGCATTTCGTATGATGAAAGAACAAATAGTATAATTGTAACAAGCGCAATTGATAATTTAATAAAAGGAGCATCAGGTCAGGCTGTTCAAAATATGAATATAATGTTTAATTTAAAAGAAAGTGAAGGAATAAAATAAAAATATGGAAATAATAAAAGATGGCGGTATAACTACACCAAAAGGTTTTAAAGCTTCCGGAATACATTGCGGGATTAAGAAAAAGAAAAAAGATTTAGCAATAATCACAAGTGATAAAGATGCTATATGCAGTGCTTGTTTTACACAAAATACAGTAAAAGCAGCACCTTTAAAAATTTGTGAAGAAAATTTAAAATCTTCAAACAATCAAATAAAAGCTATTATTATAAACAGCGGCAATGCAAACGCTTGTACTGGTGATAGAGGTTATACTGATGCAAAACTTATGACAAAAACTTTATCAAAATGTCTAAATATTGAAGAGAATAAAACGCTTGTAAGTTCAACCGGTGTAATTGGTGTATATTTGCCAATTGAAAGAGTTATTGACGGGATTGAAAATATAGTCAAGGAATTAAGTGAAGAAACAAAAGGTGCAAAAGATTGTGCAGAAGCTATTATGACAACTGATACTTTTATTAAGGAAATAGCCGTTAAAGTTAAACTAAAAGACAATACTATTATAAAAATAGGCGGTATATCAAAAGGTTCAGGCATGATACATCCAAATATGGCAACAATGTTAGGTTTTATAACTACAGATTGCAATATATCAAAAAAACTTCTTGACAAAGCTTTTAAAGATGCTGTTAATTCAAGTTTTAATATGATATCGGTTGATGGAGAAACATCAACAAATGATATGGCCGTTATTATGGCAAATGGTGAAGCTTTAAACTATAAAATTGAAAAAGAGGATGAAAATTACAAAATATTTAAAAAAGCGCTTGATTATGTATGTGTTTCTTTAGCAAAAATGATTGTTAAAGATGGTGAGGGTGCAACAAAATTTTTGGAAGTTAATATTAAAAATGCAAGAAATAAAAATGAAGCAAAGATTTTATGCAAATCTATAATAAACTCAAACCTTGTTAAAACAGCATTTTTTGGCTGTGATGCAAACTGGGGACGGATATTATCTGCTATGGGAGCAACCGGTGTTGGGTTTGACCAGAATAAAATAACAATAAGTTTTTGTAATAAAGCAGGTGATATAGTTCTATTCCAAAACGGAGAGCCATTAAATTTTGATGAAAAAGCCGCTTTAAAAATATTAAAAGATAAGGAGATAAAAATTGATATTGACTTAAATCAAGCCAATGAAGAAACCATTTGTGGCTGGGGTTGTGATTTAAGTTATGAATATGTAAAAATAAATGCCGATTATAGGACATAGTTTTGTCACAATAAACGAGGAATGAAAAAGGAAAAAGTAAATGAATATATTAATTAATATTAAAAATGCAAATAATAAACCTTATATCCTCCGGACAGGGTTACTTTTGGAGACAAAAGTAACCAAAACCGCAACCCACTTGTCGTTCACATTCTCACTAAACTCAACCCTACAGCCTTAACTCGTGCTTCGCACTCAAACAGAAGGCTGCCTGACAATGTTTCATTAAGCACTGCTTATTCCAAGCTGCATATGGTTTGCACATGTTGAATTTATTCCACATTGGTGGATGAAAACAAAAATTGTCAGGCAGCAGCCAGTTATATAAAAAGGAGTACTGTATGTTTACAAATAGCGTTAATCCGTTTGGGAAAAATATTGAAACCGGACATATAAGCAATATATCAGGTAATAATAACACGTTTAACCTGATAAATGAGACAGAAAAGACAAGCTTTAAAGATGTAATGACAGATATGGCAAACGGCATAAACCAAGAGCTTAATGCACCAGATGAAATGTTAAATAGTATTATGCGCGGTTCAAGCGAATATGATATTCATGATGTAATGATTGCTTTGTCAAAAGCTGATATGGGTATAACAATTGCTACGACAGCAGCAACAAAAGTACTTCAAACGTATGAAAAAATAATGCAAATTCAACTATAGACATCATTTTTTAAAAAAACATAGTATAATAAAAGTGGGGGCAAAAAATTAGATATTGACTTGAGGATAAAAATAAAAATAATATATGAATTTTCAGGAACTTCTTAAAAATAAAGGTATGTTAATTGGGATAATAGCAGGTGTTGTTATCCTTGTTGTTATACTTATTCTTGTAATTGTTCTTGCATCCTCTTCAGGCGGCTCTGGCGGTGGGGAACGTGGCGAGAAAATAAAAAAAGAAGCTACTATAAAAGAACCGCTTGATTTGCTTTCAACTGATAATTTAGGTAAGGCTATTGAAATACAGGCTTTACTTGCACGTGAAGGGATAAACGCACAAAGACGGATGGATGGTTCAAAATCAACAATATATCTTGCCGAATATAAAATGTCAGAACGCGATAGGGCATTGCTTGCCATTGTAAAAAGCGGACTTATGGACCAAAATGTTGGTTTGGAGGTTTTTGATAAAGGTGATTTTACTTCAACAAAAGAAGACAAACGTATACGTTTAATCCGTGCAGTTAACGGCGAATTATCAAGATTAATACGCAAAATCCCACCTATTGAAAATGCAAGTGTATTTATCTCAATACCAGAACAATCAATGTTTGCTTCAATGCAAAAACCGACAACAGCAACAGTTCAATTGACTATACCAAGCGGAGATAGGCTTGATAAAACCAAAGTGAAGGCAATTACAAATTTGCTTTTAGGTTCGGTTGCTGGCTTGACGCATGAAAATATTTCAATAACTGATACAAACGGTAATGTTTATACCACAATTGAAAGTGCTGATGATAACAGGCTTGCAAAAATTGAAGAAAATGATAAATATATGCAGTCAAAAGTGCAAGCACAGTTGGATAGATTGCTTGGTAAAGGAAATTATGTTGTAACAGTCTCAACATCGTTACGTGAGGTACCAGTTGAGCGTCAAAGCATTACATATGACCCTGTAAATAAAGCTGCTACAAGTGAGCAGATATTTCAAGAGGGGCTTGGAGACCAATCAAGGGATACATCATCAGGCGTGAATGCTGTAAGTTTATATGTGCCAAATGGTTTACCGCAAACGGGTTCAAGCGCAAGCCAGAACAGAAACTACTCCCGTGTTGCAAAAGAAACCCAATATGGCGTAAGTAAGACACAAACTAACGAATATATAAAATCAGGCGTAGTTGAAGAAATATCAATAGCCGTAACGGTTGAGGAAGGACGTATCCCTCCTACAATATCACTTGATGAGTTTAAACAGCTCGTTGCTGATGCTGCTAGTCCCAAGGTAAAGGTAGAAAATGTAACAATCGCTTTTTCTGACCCCGCTGACCCATATCTAGCCCAGGATAAACCAACAAGTCTTCCTACACCTGATGAATCAGGAAACCCATGGTGGATTGCAATTGTTCTACTTGTCGGCGGATTGCTTGGTGGATTGGGTATATTATCTTCAATAATAAACAAATCCTCAAGAGAACAGGAAGAGCAGATGAAAATGCTCAGCCAGTGGACCCAACAGCAAGAAGCTTTAATGAAAGGTTTTGGAAATGAAACACGTGAATTAAAAGCAAAACAGGCTCAACTTGAGCAGGAGAACCTTAAACTTAAACAAGACCATGAAAAAGCTTTGGCTCAGATTCCCCAGCAAATGGCTGCTATGCCGGCAAATAATAATGCGGTTGAAACAGTCGATGATGTAATTCAGGATATTACTTCAGGTTTACTTGATTCTGATGATGATGAATTGGAAGAAAATATTAAAAGCTGGATAGAAAAGTAAAAAATAGTTATAGGATAAAAAATGGCAATTGAAGGATTTCAATACGAAGAATTTTCAAAAGAACTGTCAAACCAGGCTGTTGAACTTATCCCGCAAGATATTACAGGTAAGCATCGAGAGTTTATTATTGATATTATCTATAAATTCTGTACCCTAGCAGGAAGTGCATTAAACGACGACCCTTCTTTGAATTTTACTGCCGAACAAGCATTTATGATAGTCCAGTTTATTGGTGAATGGACATTCCATAAATCAATTGACATTTTAAGGGCAAATTTGCCTATACAGTATCGTGAATCAATACTACAGAAAATAGCGTTCACAATTTTTGAAATAGCAAAACAGTCAATACTCCGTGGGTTAAACCAAGACCAGGTTATAATGCTTGTTGAAGCACATGTTAAAAAAACATTTGAAGCCACTATAAAAGATTTTTTAGACAGAGGTATGCTGCTTCAAGATGTGGCTGAAAACGCCTTGAAACAGTCAAATATTGATACAATGGCCAAACAAATGCAAGAGGAAAAATATGGAACAGTTCTTGAAGATTCAAAACTTCTCAAACTGGCAAGCTTTGCTATTGTCCTTAAACGCCTTCCTAAAAATAAAATTGATTCAATCGTTAAAAAATTCTCCGAGTCAGATAATAAAATATTAAACGAATATATGGAAATGCCTGACCTTGAAAAAAACTTCAAAAAAGAAGAGCTTATGAAGCAACTATGCGACATAAAAAAGACATTCTGCAAACCTGCTAAGCCAAAACCCGAAGAAGTTGCCAACCGCGAACTCAATGAGCTTTCGGCTATTATAAAAGATGTTGATAAAAATAAATTTATGGATGCTATTGATAAAGAACGTACCAATGTCCAAAAATTTATGGTAGATATTCTAAACGATGAAAAGCCATCCTTACCATCAACCATAAGTGCAATAATCTCTAAACATATGAAAGAACAATTCGCATGATAATAAAGAAAAAGAAAAAAAAAGCAGATAATAACCCTCAGCAGAACATCGATGTTCATAATTCCGGGAATGATAACAATCAAAGCAGTAATAAAGCTAATAAAAATACAGAAAATCGTCATATTGAAGAAGAAAACGAATTTAACGGCATTAACCTCGATGAAATTGATTTTGAACAGCGCGAAGAAAGACGCCGCGGCGACCGCAGACGAGGATATCGCAGAATTGACGAAAGAAATCTTGTTTCACGTGCGCATGAAGAAGCTAACCTCATAAAAAAACAAGCCAGGGAAGACGGCTATAATGAAGGAATTAATGATGCAAAAAATGTCTTAGCTGAATTTAAAGAAGCATTAAATGTATTTTATAATGCAAAAAACGATGCTTATAACAAATTGTCTGAAGATATATTATCAATTTCACTTAACATTGCAAAAAAAATAATAAAATCAGAACTTCAAACAAACACTGAAACAATAATTAATATGATTAATGAAGTACTTGGTGAAGTTTCAAAAGATGAACATAAAATAACACTAATAGTTTCAAAAAGAGATTTAAACCAGGTCAAGGATAGGTTAAGTGAAATAATAAAAATAAATAATATTGAAGCAAAAGTTAATGTTATTGAAGATGACGAAGTGCAAGAAGGCGGGGTTATCGTGAAAACAACATCAGGAATTGTCGATGCTAGTATTACATCTCAGCTAAAACTCGTTGAGGAAGCTTTGCAAATGATATAAACCTACTCAATCATACCAAAGAAAGTTCAACCTTGACACTGCCTCAATCATTGTGACATTCTCCAACCTTCGCTTTTAATTTTTTTTATCATATTTTGGATTGAAGCTCATTGACACTCTTGTTAACATCACAACAAGAACTACAAGTGATATACCCTGGAGTATATTTGTTACAAGTTCTAAATTCATTTTATTGTTCTCCTTCGTATTTCATTATGTACATATATCAAATTTGTTAAAAATATTAATGAAAAATATATGCCTATTATTAACAAGATTACCAACTTTATTGTTGATATATTCGCTAAAAATAATCCTACAATGCCCGATGTAATTACTATCATAACCGTTATAAGATTACTTCTTAACGTTATTAAACTTTTTATATATAATTCTTTCTCTTTTTCAATAAACCTACTCAATTTTTTCTTATTACCGCCTGTGGTATCCGCCCTCATTCTATTCGGGCGTCTTTCCTACGGCGGCATTAATAGACTTCGTTTAAATTTTGCTGCTGCCTTCGCATCAGACAAATTTAAACTTCGCTTTGGCTTACGCTTTCAAGTTCAACCTTGACACTGCCTCAATCATTGTGACATTCTCCAACCTTCGTTTCCGTTTTTTTCATAATCCTATTCTACTCTATTTTTTATATTTATACAATAATTTTCTAGTCGTCACAAAATTCGCTTAAGATACAATTTGAAAGAAGAAAACCGTCTTTTGTTAAATAATAGTTGCCGTATTTATTTTTTTTTATGTACCTTTTAAATTTTTCTAATAGTTTTATGTATTTTTTTTCAAAATCAATATTAAATTGAGAGTTAATCTTTTTAACATCAACACCCAAAACCATTCTAAATCCCAAAATTATTGCCTCATACAATCTATCTTCATCTGTCAAAACTTCTTCCATTTCTTTTTCAAAAGGATTTTCAATATATTTTTTTAAACCTGTTTTGTTTTGATATCTTATTTTTTTCCCGTCATATCCACAGCCTGCAGCCCCAAAACCATAATAGCTGCCACAATTCCAGTAGTTTATGTTATGCTTTGAAAAATAATTCTCTTTTGAAAAATTTGATATCTCATATTGGTTAAACCCGTTTTTATTCAAAAAAGAAACTGCATAATTATAGTAAACTGACTGCTCGTCCTCACTTATCAAGTTTTGCGGCTTATGATTATAAAAATAACATCCTTCATCAATTTTTAATCCGTATAGCGAAATATGAGTGACATCAAGTTTTACAGCAAGTTCTAAGTCGTTTTTAAAAGTGGCTAAAGTCTGATTTGGTAATCCATAAATAAAATCCAAACTTATATTTTTAAACCCCGCTTCATTGATTTTTTTTATGGTATTAATTGCTTCAAAACCAGTATGACATCTGCCTATTGTTTTTAAAATATCTTCATTAAAACTCTGCACACCTAAGCTTATACGGTTTATTTTTGTGTTTTTGAGTTCTTGTAGATAATTTTCACATACATCATTTGGGTTTATTTCAATTGTTATTTCACAATCGTTTTCATAAAATTGAAACATTTCAATAATTTCATTAATTTTGTTTAAATCAATGCTTGATGGTGTGCCTCCGCCTATATAAATCGTTTTTTGTACTTCGTTTTTATAATAATGATTTATCTCTTTTTTTAACGATTCAAAATAATAATCAACATATTTAAAGTTGCAATATGAAACAAAAGAGCAATATTTACACTTTGACTTGCAAAACGGTATATGTATATAAGTATTTTCAATCATTGATAATTTATTCCCTGATATGAATTTCGTTTTTCAAGTGTTTTATCAATTTTATTTAGCGTTTCAAATTTGTTCATTATCCACTTTGGTTCAATAAGCAATCTATTTAACCCATTGCCAGCTATACGATGAATCGTGGTTTTTGGTGGTAAAACTTCTAGAAAATCACATACTAAATTAATATATTCATCTTCATTTAAAAGTTTAAATTTATTTTTATTATACATTTTTTCAAGCGGTGTATTTTTTAAAACACACAACATATGAAATTTTATACCGTCAACATTAAGTTTTGCTAATGTTTTAGCGGTGTGCATTATGTCATCATATGTTTCGTTCATTAATCCTAAAATAACGTGCACGCAAACATTTATATTACGTTCTTTTGCTTTTAAGAATGCATTTTCAAAACATTTATAATCGTGACCGCGGTTTATCATCTTTAATGTTTTATCATTAGCAGTTTGAAGTCCAAACTCAAGCCAAACTTCTTTAGTTTTGTTATATGAAGCAATCAAATCAAGCTTTTCATCATCAACACAATCAGGTCTTGTTCCTATTGATAAACCCACTACATTATTTGGGGTTAACGCTTTATCGTATAGTATTTTTAGCTCATTGAACGGTTTATATGTATTTGAATAAGCTTGAAAATAACTTAAAAACTTGTTTGCTTTAAACCTTTTTTTAAGTGTCTCCATACCAACTTCAAGTTGGTTTTCAATATTAAGTTTATTTGAATGTGCTTGAGAAAAACTACCGGATTCGTCACAAAAAATACAACCAACATTTGATAACGTGCCGTCTCTATTCGGGCAATTAAACCCTGCATCAAGCGTCACTTTGTATACTTTTTCATTAAATTTTTTCTTTAAATATGAACTAAAAAGATTGTAACGTTTGTTGTTATTATCAAAAAACATTAGTTTTAGTTGTTGTTTTCATTCTCTTCATCAATTTCAATTGGCGGGTAAATATAGTGTTCACCGCATTTTGGGCATACAACTTCCTGTTGTTGACCGGGTTCAAGTTTTACAACTTCAAATAACTCACGACAGCTTGAATTAACACAACGTATTGCGTATGTAGGACGGATTACTCTTGCCATTTTTGACTACTCCTCATTTTTTCTTTTTCTATCAAATTTATATTAGCACATTTTATAACTTTTGACTATTACTTATAAAATACTTAATAACTATCTTTTTAATCTTCAATAAAAACATGATTTCCGTTTATTGTCACACAACGTCTATCGCTAAGTTTGAATAGAAGGGCAATCCTCGTTTGGGTGCAAATAAAAAAGATTTTAATAAAAAACTATAAAGCTATCTTTAGTTGTTCAATAATCATCGACTAATTTTGTAAATACTCATCAGCTGACATTTTGCCTATCATTTCAAGGGTGTATAATGGTTGTGACAACTAATCTGATGTTTTAGAAAACGAACCTTTTAGAACAAGATTATTTTCATAATAAATTTTGTAATAATCCTAAATAATTATATTATCAAGTTTTTATTTTTATCCGTGAAAAATTTTAAATCCTGTTAAAAAAGCACATATTAAAAAAGTTAAAGCAATGTACATTGTAATTTTATTCAACCCTTTTTCAGCATTTTTTTGAGATGAAAAAAGCTGTGAAGCGCTGCCCATTGAAGCAAGTCCATCACCTTTTGGAGAGTGCAGAAGAACAAATACAATAAGTAAAATAGCTGCAATAATTTGTATAATCCATAATAA
>OIGD01001824.1_pt1 | contig 18597 bp, 8 predicted proteins | sample 1582211 | NCBI WGS metagenome assembly OIGD01 (sample SAMN04414078, study PRJEB24778) | human gut metagenome | material: faecal | host: Homo sapiens
GTCATGCTCGTCCTCATCGTGGTGATGATGGCAGCAGTGCTCATGGTCGTGGTCGTCGTCATCGTCATCATCATGGTCATGGTGATGGCAGCAATGGTCATGATCGTGCTCATCCTCGCCATGGTGGTGATGGTGGTGCTCATGCTCGTGCTCCGCCTCATCCGCCTCGTGCTCAGCGCGCATATGCGCCAGCAGCTCGTCCGCCAGAGAGACCTTTTCGATGGCGGAGAGGATGGCCTTGCCGTCCAGTTCATCCCAAGGGGTAGTAATGATGGCGGCATCGGCGTTTTTCTCCCGGAGCATGGACACGGCGGCCTCCAGCTTCTCCTGGCTCAGCCGTTGGGTGCGGGAGAGGATGATGGTACCGGCGGACTCGATCTGGTTGTTGTAGAACTCGCCGAAGTTCTTCATGTATATCTTGACCTTTGTGGCGTCCGCTACGGTCACAAAGCTGTTCAGCTTCATGTCCGGTACGTCCTTCACGGTGTTCTCCACCGCCACGATCACGTCGCTGAGCTTGCCCACGCCGGAGGGCTCGATGAGGATGCGGTCAGGGTGGAACTGATTCTGCACGTCCTTCAGCGCCTTGTTGAAGTCGCCCACCAGAGAGCAGCAGATGCACCCGGAGGACATTTCACTGATCTGCACGCCGGAGTCCTTCAGGAACCCACCGTCAATGCTGATCTCGCCGAACTCGTTTTCGATGAGCACCAGCTTCTCGCCCTGATATGCCTCCTTCACCATCTTCTTGATGATTTCATTCATAGTGATATACGGTTAGTGATTGTGATTCTCTTTGCTTTCCGCGCGGCGCCGTTCGGCGTTACGCTTCATGATGCGAGACACGATGACCATGGCGCTTTCCGGTGTGAGATAGAATTCGGGCGCCTGTGAATTAACGGCGGCAAACACGGCGTCGCTGAGATGATGGCCGGGATTCTCCTCACGCCAGGCCGTGACACGGCGGCATAGTTCCCGGTACATCTTGCTCCGAAGCGGAACCGACTTCCAGTCCTGGTCCTCGCCACGCAGCATCTTCGATATAACCTCGGCCGCCCGCCTCTCGCTCACCCAGAACCGGCAGCACGGCTCCATGACGGCCCGCGCGTACACCTCGGTCATAGACTTACAGCTTGGATCCATCACTAGACGACGGACAGCGCCCAACAGTTCCCTGTCGCGCGCTTCCGTAAAATCCGATGTCGAACCAGCTTTTTTCATAACGGTAGCAAAGGTACAGCCTCGCACTGCCACTTCTTTGCATACCGTTCCTAATTTTTGTTAACAACTACCGGAATGACGACGTCCACGTCGTCAACCTGTGGGCGGTGAGGACACCGCCCCTCCAGTTGTCATCAGAACCGGGTTCCGAAATTGCCTGAGTTCTGCCTGAACCGTCCGTTACCTCGGCGGCCGCCGTTCTCCTCGAACGGATTGGCGGTCGGATCGAAGTAGTCTTCATCCTCCTCCTCGTTCTCGCCGTATTGCTGGCCTTTCTTCTTGCCGCCGGTCTTCTTGGGAGTCTTGGGCTTGTTCTTCAGCACGGCCTTGGGTTTCTGTGCGTCAATCGGCGTGCCGAACACATCCCAGGCCTCCTCCTTGTCCCAGTTCTTCTTGATGTTCACCACCTTGGGATAGTAATATACCAGGTCGGGCTGCAGCCCGGACTCATAGTCTCCGGTGTCGAACTGGCCGTTGCCGTTATAGTCCTCCACCACGCGGGCGTAATACTTGCCGGGCGCCAGGAAGGGGAAGAAAGCCCTGCCGTTCTCCACGTTGGCCAGGCGTATCGGTTTGTCGGAGGCGTCAAGCAGCTCCACGAATGCCGGTATGCCGGGGTCAAGGCCCGACATATTGAATGTCAGGGTGCAGTAGTCGCCGGGCGTGAGTGTCGAGAACTCTGTATTAAACGGCATTGTAGTCTTGCCGTATATATCGGTGCCGGCCACGGAGTCTATCTCCAGCCTATATTTCGCGCCGTAATCCCAAGGATAGTCTATGGTCAGGCTGCGAGGTGCCAGCGTGTCAACGGCCGTTATCCTGACACCCTTGGTCAATGGCGTCCACAACGTATCCTTCTGCATGGAGAGATGTATCATCGCCGTATCCAGCATGGCGAGCGGCGTGGCTGACTCTATCACAAGAGGCTCGTAGACGGGCTGTTTGCTTTCGCCCAGCGACTTGAAGGTGGTGGTGATGCGCGCCAGCGAATCGGCCGGCGAGATCTTCTCCTTTTTCTTCTTCTTGGGCTGCGGCAGTTTTTTCTTGATGAACTTCAGCGTGTCGATCACATCCTGCGGAGCCTTGCCGCGCTCTACGCGGCGGTAGGACACGGCCATGAAGATGGAGTCGCGGCTTGCCAGATCCGGATTGAGCCAGAATGTGATGGAATCGCGTTCCTCGCGGCTTTCCATCACGGGCATCGGGCCGTCATAGTCCAGGATGCGCATGTCGGGATAGCGCGAGGCCGGGGCGTTCATCTTCAGGAAGAGTTTGTTGGAGTCGTTGCGCTCGTATTTGGAGGGGAACTGCACTATTCGGTCGGACACGAACGTGCGTATCAGCACATCGTTGGGCAGATACCGGGTGCGCATGCGTTGCTTTACGGTATCCATCTGGCCAAGTTCATTATATAATGTATCCACGGCCTCCACCTGCTCGGTCGAGGGCGTGACGGCCACATCGTAGAAACCCACCTCCTCGCGGTCGCTGCTGAACATGAAGTCGCCGTCGGTGTCCATGATGGCGAACACGCGGTAGTCGCCCGGCGCCAGACCACGGATTATGAAGCGTCCGGTATCGTCGGCCTTGGCCACGCGCAGCAGCGGCGTCTTCATGAACACGGAGTCGTTCTTCATCACCGAGTCGGGATAGTTGGGATGCACGCCCACCAGGATGCCGGGGCGTGGCTCCAGGTCACGTGCGCCCAGTACGCGTCCTGCTATGCGCAGCGTATCAAGGTCCGGGCCGGTCGAGAACGTGTAGGTGAATCCCTGCAGCTTGTTGTTCTCGTTGTTGTCCTCGATGGCGTCGGCGAAATCGACGGTGTATGTCATGTCAGGCTGCAGGGAGTCGAAGCGTATTGTCACGTTACGGCCCTGGCTCTGCACACGGGGCGGACGGCCGGCCGGCGACACCACCACTTTGGTGAAAGCATCCTTGACGTTCACCAGCTCGTTGAAGGTCAGCGTCATGTCGGTGCGGGTCACGTTGCGCGACCCCGGCATCGGATTTGCCCGCACCAGATAGGGCGGGTCCTCGTCGCGCGGGCCGCCCGACGGATTGCCCACATTGGCGCAGCCGGCCCACAACAGACCGCACAGCGCACCCAATACTATATGACTTGCTCGTATTTTCATCTTCCTGTGCACGGGTTTTCACCCTTTTATCCTTTTCGAACGCCAAAAATACATAAAAAGTAGCAGAAAATAAACGGAATTTGTCAATTTTCAACCAAATATTGCCAAAATCTCAAAAATTAGAGGTATATTTGCAAGCTGAAAAAAAGTAACCCGACACTAAATTATCGCGCCGGCCATGCCGGAGCGGTGTTTGTGCCGTGCGTTGACATTTATAAACAACTGTAAATTAAATAAATACAAAATAACAATCAAACAATGCAGAACAAAGGGTTTATAAGCACCATTGCTATTCTGTTGGTTTTGATATGCGGATTTTATCTCAGCTTCTCGATTGTGACGAGCAATTACGAGAAAAAGGCGAAGGAATACGCTGTCCGCATGTCGAAGACCAGCGATGAGACGAGCGATGCCTACAAGCAAAGCCTGAAACAATTTAACGACTCCATCGACAAGGAAAAGGTCTACTTAGGCTACACCTACAGTCAGGTACGCCAGATGGAAGTGGGAATGGGCCTTGACCTCAAGGGCGGTATGAACGTGGTCCTTGAGATATCGGTACCGGACCTGTTGCGTCAGTACGCATCGGGCGACGCACAGCTCAAACAGATAGACGAGGCTATCCGCAAGGCGGAGGCTGCCGGCGCCAGAAGCAACGAGAAGGACTTCATCTCGCGCGTGGCGACCAACATACAGCCGGGCGCAATGTCGGGACTCTTTGTACGCGAAGGCGAGTACCTGGGGCAGCTCAAGAGCGGCGCCTCCAACCAGGAGGTGACCGAGGCACTGCAGAAGCAGGTGGACTCGCAGGTGGACGCCGCCTTCAACATCTTCCGCACTCGTATCGACCAGTTCGGCGTCGTATCGCCCAACATCCAGAAGCTGCAGGACAAGAACGGCCAGGTGCTTCTCGAGCTTCCCGGCGTCAAGGAGCCGGAGCGCGTCACCGAGCTGCTGAAGTCCAGCGCCAACCTGGAGTTCTACGAGGTCTACAACTATAACGAGATACAGAACGAGCTGGGCCGTCTGGCACAGCTTCTGGCCAACGACACCGTCCAGAGCCAGAACCTGTACGCGCTGCTCGGCGGCGTTCAGCGCAGCGGCAGCCCCGTCGTGGGCATGGTCACTCCGGCCAACCGCATGCTCGTAGACTCGCTGATGAACACCGAGACGGCCAAGAAGACGCTGCCCGCCGACCTGACCCTGATGTGGAGCGTCAAGCCCGCGGAGTTCCCCCGCACCGACGCCAAGGGTAACGTCATCAAGAAGGCCGACGGCTCCGACATGACCGACGCCTACTGGGAGCTGGTTGCCCTCAAGGGCGACGCAGTGCTGGAGGGCGACGCCATCACTTCGGCAAGCTCCGAATACGACAACATGCAGGGCAACATGGTCAACATGAAGATGAACGACCGCGGCGCCAAGGACTGGGCCACAATCACCCGCAACAACCTGGGCCGCAGCATCGCCATCGTGCTTGACGAGCATGTATACTCCTTCCCCAACGTCAACAGCGAGATCACCGGCGGCTCGTCGCAGATCACCGGTAACTTCACTCCCGAAGAGGCCAACGACCTCAGCAACGTGCTGAAGAGCGGCAAGATGTCGGCCAAGGTCAACGTCGTGTCGAACAACGTGATCGGCCCGAGCCTCGGTGCCGAAGCCATCCAGATGGGCTTCATCTCGTTCATCGTGGCAATCCTGCTGCTGATGGTGCTGATGGTGGCATACTACGGCTGGATTCCCGGTCTGGTGGCCAACGTCGGACTGATGCTGAACCTCTACTTCACACTGGGTATCCTCGCCTCGCTGCAGGCCGTGCTGACACTGTCCGGTATCGCCGGTATCGTGCTGGCACTGGGTATGGCGGTCGACGCCAACGTGCTTATCTTCGAGCGCACCAAGGAGGAGCTCAAGACCGGCAAGAAGCTGCGTCAGGCCATCTCCGAGGGTTACTCCAACGCTTTCTCGGCTATCTTTGACGGTAACCTCACATCGGTCATCACCGGCGTGATCCTGCTTATCTTCGGTTCGGGTCCCATCAAGGGCTTCGCCACCACGCTGATCATCGGTCTGGTCTGCTCGTTCTTCACCGCAGTGTTCCTGACGCGCATCGCCTTCGACCTGATCACCAAGAACGGCCGCAACGCCAACATGACCTTCACCACCGCGCTGAGCCGCAACTTCCTGTCCAACCCCAAGGTGAACTTCCTGGGCCAGTGGAAGGGTGCCGCAGCAGTCTGGCTGACTCTGATCGTGATCGGCATCGCCAGCCTCGCCATCCGCGGCATGAATCAGGGCATCGACTTCTCCGGAGGCCGCAACTATGTGGTGCAGTTCGACAAGAACGTTGACCGCGCCGCCATCGAGAGCCGTCTGGGCGACCTGTTCCAGCAGAAAGCCAACGACAAGACCGTCTCCACGCAGGTCATCACCATAGACAACCCCTCCAAGCTGCGTATCTCCACCAGCTACAAGATCAACACCGAGTCCGAGAACATCGAGGAAGAAATAGCCGACATCCTGTACGAAGGCCTGCAGCCCGAGCTTACCACCAACGGCAAGGTGATGGACCGCAACGCATTCGCCATCGCCGACGAAAGCCAGGGTATCATCTCCGTCCAGAAGGTAGGACCCTCCATGGCCGACGACATGAAGCGCGACGCATACTGGGCAGTGGGCATCGCACTGGTATGTATGTTCCTGTACATCCTGCTGCGTTTCCACAACGTAGCCTTCTCCATCGGCGCCCTCTCGGCCGTGGCACTGACATCGTTCCTGATCATCGGATTCTACTCCGTATGCTGGGGCTTCCTGCCGTTCTCGATGGAGGTTGACCAGTCGTTCATCGCCGCCATCCTGACCATCATCGGTTATCAGATCAACGATACGGTGGTTGTGTTCGACCGTGTGCGCGAGATGATGAAGCTCTATCCCAAGGAAGACCGCTTCACCACCTTCAACCGCTCGCTGAACCAGACCTTGAGCCGTACGGTGATGACATCGTTCTCCACCCTGCTGGTGCTGCTGTGCATCTTCTTCCTGGGTGGCGACACGATCCGTTCGTTCACATTCGCCATGATCTTCGGTGTGGTAGCCGGTACATTCTGCTCGCTCTATTGCGCCGCCCCGATCGCTTACCGCGTGATGAACGCATTCGGCAACAAGAAAAAGAACCAGACCCCCGACGGCAAGCCCGCCCTGCAGGGCAACCGCCGCTTCTCCTGATCCGGTCTGTAACCTATAATCAAAGCGTGCCTGACTTCGGTCCGGCACGCTTTTTTTAATTTTTATGGCGAAATATTTCCTCAATTGTCAAAAGTTGTGTAAATTTGCGAAATTAGACGCGGTACCCTGTTTTGAGTACTGCTCTGATTACGCGAAATTACGTTGACCGAACCCGAAATCAACGCAGACCGAACCCGAAATCAACATATAAAAACAAACAAATAATACAGAACATCTATGTGGTTATTCAACTCATCCGTAGGACGTAAGTTTGTGATGGCCCTGACGGGCGCATTCCTGATCGTCTTCGTAACCTTCCACTGTCTGATGAACGCTGTCGCCATCGTATGGCCCGCCGCCTACAACTCCATCTGCGAGTTCTTAGGCGCCAACTGGTATGCGCTGATCGGCTCCCTCGTCATCGCAGTGTTCGTAGTTCTCCACATCGTGTACGCCTCCATTCTGACCATTCAGAACCAGAAGGCACGCGGCAAGCAGGCATACGCCGTATCGAAGCGTCCTGCCACAGTGGAGTGGTCCAGCAAGAACATGTACGTTCTTGGCGTCGTAGTGCTGGCGTTCCTCGTAGTGCACCTGATCCAGTTCTGGGCAAAGATGCAGCTTCAGGAGGTGCGCGGTGTCGACACCGAGTTCCCGCCGGCCGCCGGCACACTGTTCCTGCAGCTCGCATTCGAGCAACCCTGGACCCTCATCGTTTACGCCATCGGCTTCATCGCCCTCTGGTTCCACCTCAACCACGGCTTCTGGTCGATGTTCCAGTCTGTGGGCTGGGACAATTCCGTATGGATGCCCCGCCTCAAGAAGATCAGCTGCTGGTGGGTTTCCATCGTGATCCTTCTGTTCCTGGCCGAGGGAGTCGTATTCACCGTACGCGCCCACGACAAATACTATCTGAAGAACGAGACTCTGCGCTCGCAGTATAAGGATATGATCGTGCCCATGATCGAGAAGGACTTCGGTCCCGACGCCGCACAGCTCAGCATGAACATCAAGCTCAGCCCCTACGAGAACGTATCGATGGGCCTGCGTCAGATGAACCAGCAGATGAGCCAGCAGGTTGAGCAGCTCAAGAGCCCCGAGGGACAGCAGTACATGCAGTCCAACCCTGATGCCAAGGACCAGCTCGAGAAACTGGAGAAGCAGCAGAAGTGTGTTGAAAACGCCGTCAAGCTGTTCGACTACCTCGAAAGCGCCGACAACAAACCCGCAACCAACATGATGCCCGCCCAGGGCCAACCCAATTAACTATTCCAAGCATTATGGATCAAAACGTAAAAGTAATGGCCCCGGCCGACTCCAAGATACCGGAGGGACCCGTAGCTGAGAAATGGACCAACTACAAGGCACATCAGAAGTTGGTCAACCCGGCCAACAAGCGCCGTCTTGACATCATAGTTGTGGGCACAGGTCTGGCAGGTGCATCCGCAGCCTCCACGCTGGCCGAGCTCGGCTTCAACGTGCTGAACTTCTGCATCCAGGACAGCCCGCGCCGCGCACACTCCATCGCCGCCCAGGGCGGTATCAACGCAGCCAAGAACTATCAGAACGACGGCGACTCCGTTTACCGTCTGTTCTACGACACCGTCAAGGGCGGCGACTACCGCGCCCGCGAGGCCAACGTGTACCGTCTGGCCGAGGTGTCTAACAACATCATCGACCAGTGCGTGGCACAGGGCGTACCCTTCGCCCGCGAGTACGGCGGTCTTTTGGCCAACCGTTCGTTCGGCGGCGCCCAGGTTTCGCGTACGTTCTATGCCAAGGGTCAGACCGGCCAGCAGCTGCTGCTCGGCGCATACTCCAGCCTGAACCGTCAGATCCAGGCCGGCAAGGTAAAGAGCTACAACCGCTACGAGATGCACGAGCTGGTGCTGATCAAGGACAAGGACGGCGTGGAGCGCGCACGAGGCATCATCGCCAAGAACCTGGTGACAGGTAAGTTCGAGCGCTTCGCCGCTCACGCAGTGGTTATCGCCACCGGCGGCTACGGCAACACATACTTCCTCTCCACCAACGCCATGGGCTGCAACTGCTCGGCCGCCATGGCATGCTACCGCAAGGGCGCATACTTCGCCAACCCCGCATACGTGCAGATTCACCCCACGTGTATCCCCGTGCACGGCGACAAGCAGTCCAAGCTGACCCTGATGTCGGAGTCGCTGCGTAACGACGGACGCATCTGGGTGCCCAAGAACATAGAGGACGCCAAGAAGCTGCAGAGCGGCGAGATCAAAGGAAGCGACATCCCCGAACAGGACCGCGACTACTATCTGGAGCGCCGCTACCCGGCATTCGGCAACCTGGTGCCCCGTGACGTGGCATCGCGTGCCGCCAAGGAGCGCTGCGACGCCGGCTACGGTGTCAACAACACCGGCCTGGCCGTGTTCCTCGACTTCTCCGAGGCCATCAACCGTCTCGGCATCGACGTGGTGCGTCAGCGTTACGGCAACCTCTTCGACATGTACGAGGAGATCACCGACGTCAACCCCGGCGAGTTCGCCTGCGAGGTGGACGGCGTGAAGTACTACAACCCCATGATGATCTATCCCGCCATCCACTACACCATGGGCGGCATCTGGGTGGACTACGAGCTGCAGACCAGCATCAAGGGCCTGTTCGCTATCGGCGAGTGCAACTTCTCCGACCACGGCGCCAACCGTCTGGGCGCATCCGCTCTGATGCAGGGTCTGGCCGACGGTTACTTCGTGCTCCCCTACACCATCCAGAACTACCTGAGCGACCAGATCACCGTTCCTCACTTCAAGACCGACACCCCCGAGTTCGACGCCGCACAGGCCAAGTGCGAGGCCGAGGAGGAGAAGCTGATGAACATCAAGGGTCACCGCTCAGTAGACTCCATCCACAAGGAACTGGGCCACATCATGTGGGAATACGTAGGCATGGCCCGCGACAAGGAGGGTCTGGAGAAGGCCATCGGCGAGCTGAAGAACCTGCGCAAGACCTTCGAGACCGAGCTCTTCATCCCGGGCGTTGCCGGCGACGGCATGAACGTGGAGCTGGACAAGGCGTTCCGTCTCCAGGACTTCATCACCATGGGCGAGCTCATCGCTTACGACGCGCTGAACCGCAACGAGTCCTGCGGCGGACACTTCCGTACCGAGTATCAGACCGAAGAGGGCGAGGCCAAGCGTGACGACAAGGACTACTTCTACGTAGCATGCTGGGCTTACGAGGGCAGCGACAACAAGGCCCCCGAGCTCATCATGGAGCCCCTCGAATACGAAGCAATCAAAGTGCAGACCCGTAACTATAAGTCATAAGAGAAGATGGAAGACAATATAATGAAAGTAAACCTTCGGGTCTGGCGTCAGCGCGGTCCCAAGGAAAAGGGAGAATTCGTGACATACAGCGATGTCGAGACCACTCCCGACACATCGTTCCTGGAGACCCTCGACATCCTGAACGAGCGTCTGATTGAGAACGGCGAGGAGCCCATAGTGTTCGACCACGACTGCCGCGAGGGCATCTGCGGCATGTGCTCGCTCTATATCAACGGACATCCCCACGGCCCGGCCACCGGAGCCACCACCTGCCAGCTCTACATGCGTCGCTTCGCCAACGGCGAGACCATCACCGTGGAGCCCTGGCGTTCGGCCGCGTTCCCCGTCATCAAGGACCTGATGGTGGACCGTAACGCATTCGACAAGATTCAACAGGCCGGCGGTTACGTATCGTTCAACTGCGGCGGCGCCCAGGATGCCAACGACCTGCCCATCTCCAAGGTGCAGGCCGACGAGGCTATGGATTCCGCAAGCTGCATCGGTTGCGGCGCATGCGTCGCCGCCTGCAAGAACGGATCGGCAATGCTGTTCGTCAGCGCAAAGATCTCCCAGCTGTCACGCCTGCCCCAGGGCGCCGTCGAGAAATATCGCCGCGCAATGGCTATGGTGTCAAAGATGGACGAACTCGGATTCGGAAACTGCACCAACACCGGTGCCTGCTCCGCCGAGTGCCCCAAGAACATCAAGATGGCAAACATCGCGCGCATGAACCGCGAATTCATCGCAGCCAAGTTCCGCAAATAACCGGTCGCTCAGCGACTGCCAAGCGAGGGCGTGCCTTACGGCGCGCCCTCTATTATTTATCGGGATTAATCGGGATTAATCGGGATTAATCGGGATTAATCGGGATTTTATCGGGATTAATCGAGCTAATCGGGATGATTCCCGATTTTCGGGGATAGTTATCTTTTTGACACTTTTTTTGCATTATAAATAATATTTTGCTAAATTTGTCAGCGTTTCTATGCTATTATAGTATTTCAATTGATAATTATCATATATGAGACATTCCATACTATCCTGCGCCGTATTGTCGGCAGCGTTGATGTGCGGGCTGTCGGCACAGGCCGTTCCGGCGAAGCCGGGCGTGCTTAAGGTGACGGGCGCCGACGGGACCACGCTTTCCGTACGCCTTGTGGGCGACGAATACTTCCACCAGTACTTCACCGAAGACGGCTACCCCCTCACGGAGGTGGACGGCAACTTCTATTACTGCGACTACACCGCGCAGGGCAAGCTTGTAAACTCGGGCATCAAGGCCACTGAGCTTGCCCGACGCGACAACAAGTCGACGGCGTTTCTGAAGAAAGTAAGCCTTTCGGATGTGGGCGAACGCATAAAAGCATACGCCGGGACGCTCCCGCGCCGCGAGCGCTTCGCCTCTCAGGCCGGGTCCCCGATGAAATCGGCTCCGGCTCATGAGGCCGACTCCAACGACGGGCCTCCGTACGAGAGAGGATACGGCCTCTTCCCCGACCTGCGCTTCCCCGCATACGGCAACCAGAAGGCCATCGTCATCCTGGTGGAATATCAGGATACCAAGTTCAAGCTTGATGACCCGCACGACTATTTCACGCGCATGCTCAACCAGACCGGGTTCAACGACTACGGAGGTACGGGATGCGCCAAGGAATACTTCAGCCTCAACTCGGGTGGCAACTTCAACTGCGACTTCGACGTGTTCGGTCCCATCACGCTGAGCAAGAACATGAGCTATTACGGCGGCAACGGCTATGGCGGCGACGACCAGCATCCGGCCGACATGGTGAAGGAAGCCTGTGAGCAACTCGATGATCAGATCGACTTCACGGAATATGACCGCAACCACGACGGGACCGTCGACAATATCTTCATCTTCTACGCCGGACGAGGTGAGGCATCTGGCGGCTCGGCCGACACGGTATGGCCCCACAGCTGGAACATGTCTTCGGCCGGCTATCCCAACCTGTACTTCGACGGCGTCCGCATCTACACCTACGGATGCTCCAACGAATGGGAAGGAAGCCGCCCCGACGGCGTCGGCACGTTCATACACGAGTTCAGCCACGTAATGGGTCTTCCGGACCTGTACGCAACCCGCTACACCAGTTCGTTCACGCCCGGTGCCTGGAGCGCGCTGGACTATGGTCCCTACAACAACGACGGCATGACGCCTCCACTTTACAGCGCGTTCGAACGTTACGCGCTCGGATGGATGGAGCCTAAGGAAATCAAGGATCCGGCCAATGCGTTCCTGCCTCCCATCTCAGAGAATGTGGCCGGTGTGATCCGCACTCCCAAGGACACGGAGTTCTTCCTGGTCGAGAACCGCCAGCAGCAAGGCTGGGACGCGTACATTCCCGGCCACGGAATGCTGGTATGGCATGTGGACTACGACGACTACACCTGGACCCGCAACGAGGTGAACAATACGCCGAGCCATCAGTATGTGGACATCGAGGAGGCCGACGGCACCCAGACCGACTACTCGCGCGACGGCGACGCGTTCCCGGGCGCTTCCAACGTCACGGAGTTCACCGCCGACACACGTCCGGCCATGAAGACCTGGAACGGCACGTCAATCGACGCGCCTCTCACCGACATCCAGGAAATAGACGGAAACATCCGCTTCAAGATCAGCGGCGGCGGCATCGACCTGCCCGCTCCGCAGACCATGAATCCCACCGACATCACCCCCTACGGATTCACCGCGAAATGGAAGGGAAGTACCGTGTACAACACCCTGCTCTCCGTGTTCACCGCCAGCGGCGACAAGCGCAATTATGTGGAAGGCTACAACATGCGGAACATGGAGAAAGCCTCGCAGTGCGTCATCGAGGACCTGAAGCCCTCCACCACTTATTACTATACCGTCACCTACACCGACGGCTGGGGCATGTCGGAGGAGTCCGAACCTGTCAAAGTCACGACCGCCGACCTGAACATCACGTTCTTCGCACCCCTCGCCCTCTCCGCCACCGATATCGAATCCGATTCGTTCACCGCCAACTGGGAGAGCCTCAAGGACGCCGACTCGTACACCGTTTCGGTCTACACCAAGAAGCTCGGCGACCCGCTGGAGCAGGTGGTTGACTTCACCGGCGGCATCGCGGGCATGCCCGAGGGTTGGAAATCAACATCCGGATCCACATATTCGATGAAGACATATTCAGGCAACGAAATCCCCTCGCTGCGCATGGCCAAGAGCGGCGACACGCTCACCAGCCCCGAGTATCCCGACGGCGTGTCCAAGGTATCCTACTGGGTATACGGAGCCAACACCGGCGACAAGGACGAGGTCCGTCTCTACGGCTACACCAACGGCAAGTGGCTGGAGATCCGTCACGACCTGGTTCCGCGCTCCAACGGCAAGACACTGACCGCCGAAAACATTCCCGCCGGAACCACACGCATCCGCATTGACTTCATTCGCGAGGGTAAGAACGGTTCCCTTGCTCTCGATGACGTGGTGGTTTACTACGGCAACGAGGCCGAGCCGGAGTATCTGGCAGGACTCCGCAACAAGAACGTAGGTACCGATCTGACCTTTAAGGTGACCGGCCTGCAGCCTCTGACCGCATACTATTACAAGGTCACCGGACATGACGGCAACCTCGTGTCGAAGGAAAGCAACGAGATCGGCGTCAACACTGCCGAAGGCTCGGGCAACTCTGGCATCATCGGAGTGACCGAAGCCAAGGACGGCTTCAAGGTATCGGGCCGCAAGGCATACGCCCAGGGCCGCATCGCGGTCTACGACCTGGCAGGCCGCACGGTATCTGCCGGCACCGACGCCGTCGAGCTCCCCTCGGCCGGATGCTACATCATCCGCACCCAGAACGGCACACATAAGGTAATCGTGAAGTAAAGACACGCGACTGTTAACTGCAGGCAGCCTTGCGGCTGCCTGCAGTACCAATAAGATAGAATATTACTTGTCTCAAAAGGAGAAAGGATGTTAATCGGGACATCTCGTGACGAGGTCGCCCCAGACTGGATAAACAATTACAAATCAACGTTTAACTAACCCAAAGTAATCATGAGAAAACTGACCATGATTGGTCTGTCTCTGATGCTTGGCATTGGAGCATTCGCTCAGGCGCAGCTACAGCCCACCAAGGCCCGAAAGCTGAGCGCATCCTCCAAAGCCAGGACAGAACGGGCCGTTTCTCTGAAATTGCCGGTGCGTGACAACGCCCTTACCGTCGGGACCTCGGCTGTTCCCGGACTGGTAGAGAAGAAGAGTGGCACCACACGGGCATTGATTCCGACAGCGCCTGCCAAATCAAAGGCCAAGGCCCCTGTCACAACCGACAACCTCTTTGCCGGAGTCCTTACGCCTGCGGCACAGCGCGGCGTCATTAAAGTCAATCCGGCCACAGGCGCCGTAACCCGCCTCTTCTCCAGCTCGGCCGTACACGGTCTCGGTGTGAATCCCGACCTGAAGGAAATCTACACCGTGGAGTATATCCAGAGCGGCTCCAATGTAAGCGACCTATACTATCGCGCTTACGACCTGAACACCGGCACCGTAAAGAGAGAAGTGGAAATCTCCACAAACGAGCAGTTAGGCAATATGCCTCAGCGCTCCGCGTACAATCCGCGTGAAAACGCCATCTACGGTTATGCCATCAACGGATGGGTGAAACTGGACTGCAACACGCTCGAAAGCACCGCAATAATCGCTTCCGACGTATTCCCCTTTGCCCTGACCTACAACAGCAAGACCGACAAGTTCATGGCCTTGGCCAACACCACTGAAGGTATGGTGATTGCCACTGTGGACGCAGCCACCGGCAATCTGAGCAATCCCGAACTGATCGCAGGTCTCAGGACGCAGTATCTCGGTGGGTTCGCCTATGACTACATCAGCGACAGCTACCTGTTCAACCTGCACGACGGCACAAGGACATCGACGCTTCTTTCCATCGACGCCACCACCAAAGCCGTGACGACTGTATGCCGCATCAATGGCGCGCCCCAGACCGGTTGCCTCTATGTCGACGAGGTCCGCGCGGCTGATCCTCTGGCTCCAGCCACTCCCAAATTCGGAACGGCATCCTTCCCCGACGGATCGCTCACCGGTACCGTTACATTCGTAATGCCGACCAAGACAGCCGACAAGGTTGAGGCATCAGACCTCACCGGCCAGCTGACTTATGTCATCAAGGCCGACGGCGAGCAGATTGCAACGGGCTCGGCCGCTCCCGGCGCCGAGGTTACCGCCAATTATACCGCCACAGCTTCCGGCGAGGTGACCTTCTCTTGCTCCGCCGCCAAGGACAACCACACCGGCAAAGCCGGTATGGAAACGGTTTATATCGGCAACGATACTCCCACCGCTCCCGCAAATGTCAGGCTGACACCCGTCACCGTGACTTGGGATCCGGTCACCACCGGTATTCACAACGGTTATGTACATCCCGCCAAGGTGACATACAACGTGACGATCAACGGCAACCCGGTTGCCGACGGCATCTCCGCGACATCCTGTCCCACCAACCTGCCGGTCAATGCCGAGATGACCAACTACGTGGCCAGGGTTACCGCCACGTTCAACGGTCTGACCGGTCCTGAAGGAACATCCAACGACGTGATGTTCGGACAGCCCTACAGCGAGCCGATGCGTCTCGATCCCACTCCTGCCGAAGCCCGTCTGTTCACCATTGTCGACAACAACAACGACCGTCAGAAATGGACGTACAGTGCCGCCGACAGTACCTTCTCCATCCGTTACAACTCCACCGCTCAGATGGACGACTACCTGATCCTGCCTCCGGTCATGATCAAGGACATCAGCAAGCTGCACCACTTCTCGTTCGACGCATGGGCTGCAAGCTCTGTCTATGAGGAGGCCGTGGAAGTATGGATCGGCCGGGAACCTACCGCCGCCGGCTTGACCACCAAGGTAATGGACCGCACCGTAATCGACTGGCGTGATTCTGACAAGAAGAACCTTGGCTGCGACTTCATCATCCCCGAGGCCGGACAATGGTATATCGCCATCAAGGGCGTTTCCGAACCCGACCTGCTTAGAATATATGTCAATAACTTCGCACTCGAATTGTCCGACATCTCCTCCAAGGGTCCCGGCATCGTCGAGAACGTGACCGTGACACCCGGCGCACAGGGTGCCCTTAATGCCACCGTCAGATTCAACCTTCCCACCAAGGCAAACGACGGAAGCGCACTCACCGGCGAGGTAGAGGCTACTGTCGAGACCGACGTGGACTATAAGACCGTGACAGGTGCTCCCGGAGCCGAGGTATCAGCCGAGGTCATGACCTTACAGGGTGACAACGACATCATCATCCAGACCATGCAGGGGGATGCTCTCGGTTTCTCGGTAACCGTCACCGCTTATACCGGAGTCGTGGCACCCGCAGCCGTCACAAACATGACACTGACCGCCAACGAGTCCAACTATGGCATATACGCCAGATATGACGCTCCCGAAGAGGGCATCAACGGCGGTTACATCAACAAGAATGAACTGACCTACGCACTGTTCCAGAACCAGCCCATCGATCTGGGATGGCTCGGCACCTACGACAACTGGGTCAAGGTAGCCGACTTGGGCACTCTCACCGAACTCGACGCCGATCTCCTTGACGAAGGCGCCACCCTCGGAGTATATGAGTTAGGAATCGCAGCCGAGAATGTGGCGGGAACCGGTGAGCTGCTATACAGCAGCATGACCCTCGGCGAGCCTTACGCCCTGCCTGTTATCGAGAACTTCAACACCGGCAACGCCGACATCCAGCCCATCATGTTCAACACCGCAGGCGGCATGGATATCATGGGCCTCGACACCGCCGAGACCTGGGCCGACGTAATCCAGACACCCGCCGACCTGTCCGAAATCAATCCCGCCTTCGGCAACGGCGGATCTGCAGTCGTAGCCACCGGCCTCAACGATGCCTACGGCTATCTGTTCCTCCCCCCGATGTCTACCAAGGGTGCCAACAAGGCTTCCTTACAGCTCAACTACTATGTAGGCGCTGCCCGGAACGTGACCGTTTACGCTCAGGCATTCGGCGTGGAGATGGAGGAAATCTTCAATGAGTCGTACCTCTATGGATTCCCCGACGGATTCCAGACCATGACCATCGAACTGCCCGCCAAGTTCCAGAACAAAGGCTGGGTAAGCTTTACCGTACGCATCGACTTCTCCGACGAGAAGCAGTACTTCGTATGGAACGGCTATAAGCTGGTCAACATGGTGCAGAAAGACATGGTGGCTCTTGACGTCAAGGCTCCCGTACGCGTTGCCAACGGCGCCGAATACAATGTCACCGTTGACGTTGCCAACTATGGTATCAGCACCGCCACCGACTATTCGGTCGAGCTCTATGCCAACGGCGACAAGGTAGCCGAGAAAGCCGGCGTGGAACTGGCACCGTATGCCGAGGGACAGGTTGTGTTCGCACAGACCATGTCGCCCGTCGCCGCCGAACCCGTCGAGTACTATGCAGTGCTTGTACAGGCCGGTGATGCGAACACCGACAACAACGAGACCGCGACCGTGACGGTAACTCCCAGGGAGTCCAGACTGCCGGGTGCCACCGAACTGGCCGCCGCCGACAGCGACAACGCAGTGGCTCTGACATGGAACGAGCCCGACATGACTGTCAAGGCTCCCGAGCCCGTCACCTATGACTTCGAGGATGGCGACGCATTCGCCGCCGAATATGGCGACTGGATTTTCGTTGACGTCGATGACTCGCCTGTAGGCGGCATCCAGAGTATGGATATTCCCGGCATCGCAGGCGGCCAGACCAAGGGTAGCTTCTGGATCTGGGATCAGGACGTTTTAGGCGCAGGCAACAAGACCTTCGAGGCTCATAGCGGCTCGAAGTATCTGTTCTCCATGTTCCGTTACGACGACGGCCAGGCCGATGACTGGGCTATTTCGCCCGAACTCGCCGGCGACGCACAGTCCGTTTCCTTCTGGGCAAAGAGCTACTCTGCAGAGTATCCCGAGACTATCGAGGTTCTCTACAGCACCGGAAGCACCGATCCCAAGGACTTCCAGGTTATCGAAGGCTCTGCTGTGGCATCCGTTCCCAACGAATGGACTGAATACACCGTCGAGCTTCCTGAGGGAGCCACACGCTTCGCCATCCGCAGCTACGCTTCCAGCAGCTTCATGCTGATGGTGGACGATGTCACCCTAACCCCGGCTCCCGCATTTACAAGCGAGACATCGCTGATGGGTTACGATGTATACCGCGACGGCGTGAAACTGAACGAGGCTCCGGTCGAGAACACGGCTTACGCCGATACCGACGTAGTGAAGGGTACCGAATACAGTTATGTTGTGGTCGCTCTGTACAACGAAGGTGCCGGAAGCCTGTCCAACACCGCCACTATCGTTTACGGTCAGTCGGGTCTTGACAGCCTCGAGGCCTCACAGGCTGTCGCCACCGGCAAGAACCTGATCGTGGTTCGAGGCTTCGAGGGCCAGACCGTGACCGTCAGCACCGCCGACGGTAAGGTAGTTGCCAACGGCAAGGCCGATTCCGACCGCGAGACCATCTCCGTTCCCGCCGGTGTCTACGTAGTGAAGGCCGGCTCCAAGAGCGTGAAAGTCATCGTGAAGTAAGGACATCCCCTAACCTCTATACGAGGCTCCGCCATCCGGCGGGGCCTTTTTTAGTAGCTTTTACCTTTGCAGACGAATTCTCCGTTAACATATTCCTCGGAGATTG
>OIGD01001827.1_pt1 | contig 18580 bp, 14 predicted proteins | sample 1582211 | NCBI WGS metagenome assembly OIGD01 (sample SAMN04414078, study PRJEB24778) | human gut metagenome | material: faecal | host: Homo sapiens
TAAAAGCAGCCTTATTCTTTTTCATATAATCTAAAATAATTATTTTTGAAATATTGTCATGTATTGTTAACATTTTAGGATAATAATCTATAAACAGACTTAAGCAAGAAAATGGGTCATTCATAAAAGATTCTGTTGACAATTCATTTTGTATTAAGTCTTTAAATTTTATTAACTCATTAGATTTGCTAATTTTATCCTTTTTTAGAACATCTATGTTTTTATTTATTATATTTTTTAACAGAATCATTTTTTCCTTTTTGTAGTTGTTTAAAACCGTCATTGTATTCAATTGCTTTTTCGAAATTTGTCCTACTTTTTTCTAACTCTAAAAAACTATAATTGCATAAAGTTACTATATCTGCATTATCAACATCAATACCTCTCAATTGAAAAAATTCAAGATAACATTCAAATATCGCTTGCAATATATAATTAAATTTTTTATTATCATTCATGACATTATCAGTCGTTTTATAAATAGAAGGATGATAATAAACATGGCTTTTAAAAGAAATATCACTAGAACTTGATTTTTGTCTTTTAATTGCATATTTTTGACTATTAAAATATTCGGATTTTAAATCTTTATATAATATTTGTACATTTGGATTTTTCTCAAAATATTTTACATTATCATGTTCTTTTTTCTTTCCAACTTTAGTTTGAACAACAAAACTTGTTTTTTGCTCTGCATTAATAATATTCATTATTTATATATTCCGAGTTTCTTACAGTGTAATACTAATATAGTAATAAAAAAATAAAACAAAAGCAATTTTTTTATAGCAATAGAATTTAATATAGACTTTTTTTTTAAATTTGTTAAAATAAGAGAAGAAATTAAATTTAATAAAGGCGGGTTTATATGAAAAATATTATAATTTTTGATGAAAGTGGTAATAATAGTACTAGTCTAGAAAATATCTTAAAAACAAATGAAGATTATGATGTCCGTACATTAAATGTTGAAAAAATTAGTGAAGCAAAAAGATATAATCCCTCATTAATTATTTTAAATTTAGATGAATACAAAACAAAAGAAATAACAATGGTAAATAAAATGGCTGCGCCAACTCTTGTATTAAACTGTGATTATACTTCACAAGTTATAATACGTGGAAGCTCATATGACTTTTTAAAAAATATTTCAATTGAAAGAGAATTTTTATTAAAAGTATGTAATTTAGTTAGAATAAAAGAATTAATAGAAAAAATAAAACTTGTATCAACAACCGATGAATTAACCGGATTATATAATAGGAAATATCTTCAGGACAGACTTGAAGCAGAAATGTCACGTGCTAAACGGCACGAATCAAAAGTATCCTGTTTACTTTTGGATATAGATTATTTTAAAGTAGTAAATGATATGTATGGTTATGAGTGGGGTGACGTATTATTAAAAAAAATAGCTGAAATGCTAAAAAGTTTTATACGGAAGGAAGATATTTTAACTCGTTATGGTGATGAGGAATTTGTAATAATATTACCTGATACAAATGAAGATAACGCTTATATATTTGCTGAACGCTTTCGTCGTGAAATAGAAAAAATGGAATTCATACCATCAGGTGAAGAAGAAAGACATCAAATTACAATTTCAGGCGGCATTTCATCTTATCCTTTCTTAAAAAATGTTGAAGAAACAGCCAATACTTTAATTCGATATTCAGAACATGCACTTTATAATGCTAAAAAACGTGGCAAAAATAAAATAGTTCAATTCTCACAAATAAATATTGAATATTAATATTTAATGTTGTTTTTGGTATAAATTTTCTATTGGCTTAATTCCATAACTAATTAATTTTCTAAATAAAAATGTCGGAATATTTTTATTACTTATTAAATTATTATGGAATGTATTCAAGGTGCTATAACTACTAAGTTTTTTACTATGAGGATTTGAAACATATTTGTTTTTCCTTAAATTTTCATCTTGAAAATCAAGTAATGTCTTTAAATAAATTTTTCCGTCATTAATTTCAAAAGGAATCAATAATTTATGCTTTGGTGAATAAATATTAAGTTTAGCATTATAAGCTTTAGTTAATAAATGAACCAAAACTCCTTCATTTAAAATATCTTTTAAAATATCTATACAAGCTTTCAAGGTTAAATTAGATTGTCTCTGTTTTATACGGCTCAAAAAAGCACCAACAAAATGTTGATTGCTGGACAAATTTTTATCTGAATTTATTAGTTTTGAAATATTTGTATCAAAATCATTATCTGAAAGCAATCCTTGATAGAAAATAGATACAAGTTCTCGATTGGCTAAATATCTTTCATGCTCATCATAAATATCGGGTTCAGAAAATAATTTTTTATCATCTAGCTCTTCCAAATTATTATCAAGAGCCAATCCTATTAGTTTAAATTCTTTATTTAAATCTACATAACTTTGTATATCGTTTGAAATACAATTATCTTCTGATATCGTTGTATTTTCACTTTCTTTCAATTCTATTTGTTGACTATAAACTTTTTCATCTTTTTTTGAAACTTTTGCTTCTTTTAGCGTTTTTAATTCTTTTAATAAATAATTATTTTTAAATTTTTTCTTTTTTTTAAGTTTTTTATTTATTTGTTTGTCTGATTTCTTACAATTTGATTCTTTATTATCAATTAAATCTTCATCAATTATAATAGATTGTTTTAACTGTTCCTCTTCAATTTTTTGGACATTTTCTAAATGTTTTTCTAACAATCTAATTTGTAAATCTTGATAAGTAGAAATAGCAATAGCGTTTATTAGAGGGGAGTAATAGTGCTCCACTAACGCATCTTCTTTATCAAAATCTGAAAGTACAATTTCAGAACTTCTTAAAATATTCAATATTTTTGGAGGAATATTAATCATCTCATCTTTATTTTCCAAATTGTCAAAAAAAGTATCTTTTTCTATAGAGCTTATAATAGCGTATGCACATACTTTTAAAAGATTAATACGTCCCTCCGCGATTTCTCTTCGTGGCTTTCCGGTTTCTAAATATGCATCATGCATCAATAATTCGTTAAACAAAGTTCTCTGAAGATAATGTTGAAATCCAAGTTCTTTTGCTTTTGGCAATTTAACACAACTATGAATGTTTCTCAATACACTATTAGTATCTATAAGATGTTTCCTTAAAATAAATATTCCTAAGTTTATTTCACTTGAAGTTGATGGTAGCTCTTCCTTTATATATTCATACTTTCCATCAATTTGCTCATATAATTTATTTTTGCAAACATCTAAAATATTATTAACATTATCAATATCAGGTTCTTTTTCTTGAGAATTAATATATCTTTCAAATTTCTCATTCGTATCAAGGTTTTCAAGTTCTTCACCTGATATAAATTTTGCACAATAATCAATGACTATATTATTACGCTTTATAAATTCATCTCTAAAGCTATTAATATGCTTTAAACGTTCCGTCAACATACTTAAACGTTTCTTAGGAGCTTTCACTAACAAGTATTCAAGGTCAGTACCAAACGCACTATTAATATTCAATCTTTTCATCCCAAATGACAAATCCTTTTTATTTAATAATGATTTATATATTCCCAATTGATTTGCATTTATTGGAGTTAAAGGTTTATAACTTTCATCAATAAGATTATCTTTACTATGTTCATTTTTTTTTATAGTTTTATCATTTTGAGCTAAAATAATATTCCTATACCGTATTTTCATAATAATCATTCTCACTATTTACTACAATTATACTAAAATAATGCAAAATCAAAATAAAGTCAATAATATAATTGCAAAAATATTATTAAAATTTATTAAGCATGTTTGGATGAAATCTACCTTTTGCATTTTTAAATTTTTTAGTTAAGCCAGGAATCCCTTTCATCATCTTTCTTATCATATTAAACTGATTTATAAAATCATTAACTTCATTAATGCTTAACCCGGAGCCTTTTGCAATTCTTTTTTTCCTGCTTACATTAATAACATCAGGATTTTCACGTTCAAATGGTGTCATTGAGCTAATAAAAACTTCAATTTTATTTAATTGTTTTTCTCCTTCATGCGATATTAAATCTTTCATATCTTTATTCAAATTTGGTATTGGAAGCATAGATAAAAGATTACCAATTGAGCCAAAGGCTTTCATTTGTTTTTTCATTTTCAAAAAATCATTAAAAGTAAATCCCGATTTTCGCAATTTTTTTTCTAATTCTTTTGATTCTTTAGCATCAAACACTTCCTTGGCTTTTTCAACAAGAGAAACTACATCACCCATTCCTAAGATTCTTGATGCCATGCGGTCTGGATAAAAATCATTCAACGCATCGAGTTTTTCACCATTACCTGTTAATTTTATTGGTTTATTTGTACAATATACAACGCTTAATGCAGCACCACCGCGAGTATCACCATCAAGTTTTGTTAGTATAATACCGGTTATACCAATTTGACTATCGAAATCACTTGCAACGTTAACAGCTTCTTGGCCTATCATTGAATCAATCACAAGTAATTTTTCATCAATTTCAAACATATTATTTATAATCATTAATTCAGCCATCATATCTGAATCAAGCTGCAACCGTCCTGCTGTATCAATTATTATAACATCTATATTTTTTTCTTTTGCAAAATCAATACCTTCTTTAACAATCTCTTTTACATCTTTTGAATCTTCAATTGAAAAATAATTAGTTTCAATTTGTTTAGCAAGAACTTCAAGTTGATGTTGCGCTGCAGGTCGATAAACATCAGCAGCAATTAGCAAGCTTGTTTTTCCTTCTTTTTTTAGCTTTAAAGCAAGTTTTGCACAAGTAGTCGTCTTTCCTGAACCTTGAAGCCCCATTATCATAATTATTGAAGGATGTTTTTTTAAATTAAGTGGAGTATTTTCATTACCAAGAACTAATTTTAACTCATCATTTACAATCTTAACGAGCATATTCCCAGGATTAACAGATGTAATTACTTGTTCACCAATAGCTCTTTCTTTAATCTTTGAAATAAAAGATTTCACAACTTTTAAATTTACATCCGCTTCAAGCAAAGAGCGTCTTATTTCACGCAATGCATCCTGCATATTTTCATCGGTCAATTTATCATTTCCCTGTGCTTTTTGAACAATTTCCTGTAATTTTTGTGACAAGTTATCAAACATCTTTTTCTCCTAAATTCCTTTTTTTATGAATTTCCCTGATTGTTGCGTTGTTTATCGTATGTGTTATAAATTCAACAAATGTAACCCATTTGCAGCCGCGAATAATTATCACTTAGTGAAACAACGTCAAGCAGCCGTCTGTCTGAGCGCGAAGCGCGAGTTAAGGCTGTTTAAGTTGAGCTTAGTGAGAATATGAGCGGCAAGTCGGGTTGCGGTTTTGGTTACTTTTGGCACCAAAAGTAACCCTGCACGGAGTGCATAAAATATATTATATGCATTTAATGCTATTTTCAACATTATTGTTTTCATTTTTAATACTTTCGTTTCCTTTTTAACGTATTCCCCTGTATAAGCGTTGAAGTTCAATCAATGTGTTTCCTTTTTTATGAATTTCCCTGATTGTTGCGTTGTTTTTCGCACGGCTTACGCCTTTTTTTCCGCCTGTGACATCCGCCCTCATTTCTTTCGGGCGTCTTTCCTACGTCGCTCATTAATTGTTTCAAACAAAACCTGAAACTGGATCTTGTTTTCCATACGGCTTACGCTCTTTTTATTATAACTCAAATTTTTTATTTAGTACATTTAGACGATATTTTTATATATGTATAAAATATTTTAAATAATATGCCGATAAATTAAATGTAAGGCATTTTTGCTTTACACCTCCTCCCCAAGTCTTAAGTGCCGCTTTAAATATAAAAAGCGGCTTTTTTTTGTCAAATTTTATATTTTATAGTAAAATAATATTATGAATTTTATTATAAAAAGAGGGTGTTAAATCGTGATTGAACAGTTATATTTCCCACAAAAAATAGAAAAGGCTCAAAGAAAATTTTGGGATGAATTAAAAATAAACAAAACACAAAATGATTTGTCAAAACCAAAATATTATGCCTTATCTATGTTTCCATATCCATCTGGAAGACTGCATATGGGACATGTGAGAAATTATACGATAACTGACGTTATTGCTCGGTTTAAAAAAATGCAAGGTTATAACGTTCTTCATCCTATGGGATGGGATAGTTTTGGTTTGCCTGCTGAAAATGCAGCAATACAAAAAGGTGCAAATCCAAAAGATTGGACTTTAAAAAATATTGCTTATATGAAAGAACAGTTAAATAATTTAGGCTTAATGTACGATTGGGAACGCGAAGTTACTACTTGTTTGCCTGATTATTACAAATGGACTCAATATTTATTCCAACAATTTTATAAAAAAGGACTTGCTTATAAAAGCGAAGCTGCTGTTAATTGGTGTAATAAATGTGGAACCGTTCTTGCAAACGAACAGGTGATTGACGGGAAATGCTGGAGATGCAATGAAATTGTTGAGAAAAAATATTTATCTCAATGGTTTTTAAAAATAACAGAATACGCCCAGGAACTTCTAGAAAGTATCGATAAACTTGACGGTTGGGGCGAAAATGTCAAACTTATGCAGAAAAATTGGATAGGTAAATCAAATGGTACAATAATTGATTTTAAAGTTAAAGGCGAAGAAAATTTATCGGTAAAAGTATACACCACCCGACCCGACACTGTTTACGGTGTGACTTATGTTGTTGTGGCGCCTGAGTATAAAGATATTGAAAAATTGACAACAGATGAAAATAAAGAAGCTGTTGAAAATTATCGTAAAAATGCTAAACGCTTAACCGAAATTGAACGATTGTCTACAGCAAGGGAAAAAACAGGTGTAAAACTTGGTACTTATGTTATAAATCCTTTTAATAGTGAAGAAGTTCCTCTTTATGCTGCTGATTATGCTCTTGTTGAATATGGTACTGGTGCTGTTATGGCAGTGCCCACACATGATGAACGCGATTTTGACTTTGCTAAAAAATATAATTTACCTTTAAAAGTAGTCATTCAAAACCCTGATAACCCAAGTGATTGTAAAAATGCAGTCTATTCAGATGAAGGCATTTTAATAAATTCAGGTGAGTTTAACGGTATAAATAATATTGAAGCAAAAGAAAAAATAACTCAAAAAGCAATAAAAGAAGGTTATGGTGAAGCAAAAACACAATATCGTTTACGTGATTGGTTAATTTCACGTCAAAGGTATTGGGGCGCACCAATACCTGTTGTATATTGTGAAGATTGCGGTATTCAACTTGTACCTGAAGACCAATTACCTGTCTTATTACCTGAAGATGTAGATTTTTCAGTTGTTGGACGTTCACCAATTACAACTTCAAAAACTTTCATCGATACAACTTGCCCAAAATGCGGTAAAAAAGCTAAAAGAGAAACAGATACAATGGATACATTTATGTGTTCAAGCTGGTATTATTTAAGGTATTGTGACCCTAAAAATGACAAAAAACCTTTTGAGAAAGAACTTGTGGACAAATATATGAATGTTGACCAGTATGTTGGTGGAATTGAACATGCTATTTTACATTTGCTTTATTCCCGCTTTGTTACAAAAGCACTTCGTGATATGGGATTCTTAAGTTCTGATGAACCGTTTAAAAATCTGCTTACTCAAGGCATGGTCTTAAAAGACGGGTCAAAAATGTCAAAATCAAAGGGCAATACTGTAGATCCTGATGAAATATTTGAAAATTATGGTGCTGATACAGCTAGGCTCTTTATTTTATCTGATTCACCTCCACAACGCGATTTTGATTGGTCTGATGCAGGCGTTGAAGGTTGTTATAAATTTTTAAACCGAGTTTGGAAATTATATTACCAAAACCAAAATAGAATTAATTTAGATTATAAAATAGACTTTGAGAATTTATCAAAAGATAGTGACAAATTAGTAAGATTAACTAATATAGCTATTAAAAAAATAACTTCCGATATTGAACATGAGTTTCAGTTTAATACTGTTATTTCAAAATATCGTGAGTTTGTTAATTCAATTTACGACTATTTAAATACCGAAGAAATTGACAATAATGTTTTGAGTTTCGCTTTAATAACATTATTAAAACTTATGTCACCGGTTTGTGTTCATATGTCAGACGAATTATATCAGAATCTTGGCGGCAAAGGTTCTATTCATCAACTTGAGTGGCCAAAATATGATGAAAACCTAACTCAAATGAATGATATAACACTTGTTGTTATGATAAACGGTAAATTACGCGATAAAATTTCCGTTTCATCACAGGCTAGTGAAGATGAGTTAAAAAATAAAGCACTTGAAAGTCCAAAAATAAAAGAATTTATTGACGGTAAAACAATAGTTAAAACCATTGTTGTGCCTAAAAAACTTGTTAATATTGTTATTAAATAAAGGAATAAAATGCCAATAGCATACTTATCACTTGGGTCTAATATGAACGACAGATTGGGAAATATCCAACGTGCCGTAAGCATTTTATCTTCAAATTACAATATTAAAGTTATAAGAACTTCGGCTTTTTATGAAACAGAGCCCTGGGGAAATAAAGAGCAGGAATGGTTTATTAATGCTTGTATTGAAATAAGCACAAAATTATCACCAAAAGAGTTATTAAATGCTTGTTTTGAAGTTGAAAAAATGTTAGGACGCATACGTGATGAAAATACCCCCAAATGGTCAAGCCGCATTATTGATATTGATATTATTTTTTATGATGATTTAATTATAAATGAACCTGATTTAACAATCCCTCATAAATACATGCATAAAAGAGCGTTTGTTCTTGTACCTTTACTTGAGTTAATCGCTGATTATAAACATCCTAAATTTAATATTACGCTTGAAGAAATGTATTATAATCTGGAGACATTAGAAGATGTATACTTATATGGAACAAGATATACAAGCCCAAATTAACTATCCTCAAATTGCTGTTATTGGCGGTGGACCTTCAGGAGTTATGGCAGCGATATTTGCAGCGCAAAAAAATTACAACGTTACTATTTTTGAAAAAGGCGACATATTAAAAACACTTCTTCAAACAGGTAATGGACGATGTAACATTACATACAATGAGCCTGATTTTAAAGAATTAACCAAATTTTATCCACGTGGAAACAAATTTTTGTATTCTGTTTTTGCACGGTTTAGTGTTAATGACACAATTAATTTTTTTGAAAAACTTGGTATAAAGCTATATGCTCAAGATGACAATCGTATGTTTCCTATTTCAAATAATGCAAATGATATTCGACAGGCATTATTAAAAAAAATAGCTCAAACAACAAGAATTAAAGTCATTAAAAAAAGGATTAGACATGTTTCATTATATGAGGATTTGTCTTTTAATGTCAATGATGAACACATATTTGATAAAGTTATTGTTGCTATTGGTGGAAAAAGTAATTTAAAAACTATTTTAAAGGGTTTAAAGTTAAATATGGTTCCAACAAAACCGGCACTTTGCGCATTAAAGGTAAAAGAAGATTTTTTATATAGAATACCTGGGGTTAGTATAAAAAATGTGAATTTAAAATATAAAAATCTTGATATTAATGATGACATTATGTTTTCACATAAAGCTTTAACAGGACCTTTAATATATAAGTTGTCTTCTTATATGGCATATGAAGAAATGCCTTACACTGTTAAGTTAAATTTTGCTAATGTTGATAAAAGACAATTTATTAAAGCGTTAAATACAAAAATCAAAGAGTCACCAGGAAAACTTTTAATTAATACATTATCTTATTATTTTCCTAAATCTTTTGTAAACACAATTTTTAGTGTGTATAATTTTCCTATAAATATTAAAAATATTGATGCAAATAAAACTCTAAAAGAAAGAATAGCTTCTTTATTTTGTGAGTTTGAGTTAAATATTATTGATACAATAAAACAAGGTGAGGTTGTGACAGCAGGCGGAGTTGATTTAAACCAAATTAACCCCAGAACACTTGAGTGTAAAACTATAAAAGGTTTATACTTTATTGGTGAAGCACTTGATGTTGATGGTCTTTGCGGTGGGTTCAACCTTCAAAATTGTTGGAGTACAGGATTTGTCTCAGCTATGTATTTGTAAAAGATTTAGTTATAGAATAGATACAGCATATTTTACCGCCGCTGCACCTCTATTTGTTGCCACCCAGAGCCCAGGGGAGTTGTTCTGTTGTCATGCATTCTTTTTTGTCTTTTTGGGCTGGTTTTTCTACATCATTCCCTTTGAAGCTTGGTTGGTGATATTTCTTTATTGAAGAGGTGGCGGGCATTTGCCCGCCTCTTATTGATGTTAGCATCATATTATGACCTCGGGAATTAATTTGGATATTTCTTTTTCTGCAAAATTTCGTTTTTCATGCTCATTATAGGCAACAGCATCTTTTAAAGTCCAAAATTTTCCTTCAAGAATCCTTATCTGGATGTCCAATGGGGTTCTTGTATATATTTCATCACCTATTTCTTTTTCTGATCTTTTATCCATAACCTCACGCCACTTTGCTTTTGCTTCATGTGATAGCATATATAGAAGTTTAAAACCATTACGATTATGATAAAGAAAAAATATATGCCTTTTGTCATCTCTTTTAGCTTCGCCTTTTGTATAGCATTTTGGAGCTTCAACTTCTCCTGTTATGATTTTTGTAAATTTGGACAATTTTTCACTTGCTTCTTTTTTCAATCGCTCGTGCCAAAATTTCCCAAGTTTGTTCATATATTCAAAATATTTTTTCTCATTTTCGCTTAAGTTTTCTTTTTTAGGTTTAAATTCTTCTAATATTTTTGCTGCACAATTGGCTATCAACAATGGTTGTACAAAACAGGACATGTCATGCGGTTCTTCAACACTATCATCAGAGTATAGAAATTGGAATGTGTTGTTTGCAAGCATATGGAGGCGTAATGTTTCAACATCCACAACATCTTCACTTGGATTTTTCAAAACTTCACTTCTAACAACATCAAATTCATTTTCTTTTTCATAATATTCACTTCTAAGTTTTAAATATTCAACAAATAATTCTTTTTCTGTAAGCTCATTTTCGATATCTATATATTTATTTTCCAGCATTTGTGCTTTTCGTCCATATAATTGCGGCACAAGCGTTTTCATTTCATATAATTGGAAATCGTTTTTTGATTCAAATGGTGCAAGAACATTTGGAACAACTTTAATCATTTCCCATTTTGGATTGTATTTTTTCAATGTTACAGGCACAAAATGTTCTTCCAAACGATCGTTTAAATCTTCAACCTGCTGTTGTTGAACAGTCAATTTTACGTTTTCAACAACTTTTGATTTCTTTTTCTTCGAACATGCCCACTCAATCAGACCTATTGCAACCAGAGCAATTCCAACCCCAAGTCCCAACCCGAGCATTTGTTCTGTTGTCATGCCTTCTTTTTGGTCTTGTTTGGCAGGTTTTTCTACAATATTCCCTTTGAAGCTTGGTTGGTGATATTTCTTTATTGAAGAGGCGGCGGGCATTTGCCCGCCTCTTATTGATGTTAGCATCATATTAAAACCTCTTTAATTAATTTAAATATTTCTTGTTTTGCATCACTTTGTGCTGAATAATCATTATTAGCAACAGCATTTTTTAAAGTCATAATTTTGCCTTCAAGAGTCATTATCTGGGTTTTTAAACTTGGAAGAGTTATATCTCTACCTCGATAATTTATAGTTTCAGATTTTTCCATAATATCATCCCACTTTGCTTTTGCGCCATGTGACAACACATCAGAAAGTTTGGTTTGATCTGGCACCTCGCTTCTACGACCTTTCCCTGTAACACCTGAGCCAAAAAGTTCAGGAAAATAAAATAATCCTGAACCATTAGAACCTGTTGTTTGTCTTTCCTTACCTGTCACAAGTCCTGTCATATAGTAAATTGAATCTGAATACCATCTTTTTGTACAGCCGTGCCAATCTTGGCCAAATTTTCTCATTTCTTCAAAATATGCCTTTTCATCCTTGCTCATTTGGCTTTCGTCTTTTTGCGGCTTAAATTCTTCAAGCATTTTGGCTGCTAAGTTTGCTCGTGCTTGATAACGAATCATTATTAACATATCTCTTGGTTCTTCATTTCGTTTGTCAACATATACAAATTGACGATTGTGATTTTTCAAAATTGAAAGTCTCAATATTTCTGCATCCAATACATCTTCTGTCGGGTTTTCATAAACAGATTTTCTTAAGCTTTCAAATCTATTTGATGTGTCACAATGTCGTGCACGCTCCATCAGATACATTTTCAAAAAGTCTCTTGTTTCTGTTTTTCCTTTTTGTGGTGATTCTTTAAGAGTATTAATATTGTATTCATACAAATGATGCAAGTATTGTGCAATTGAACTAGCTTCAAATGTAACCATATTAGTTTCTGTTTCGCCAGGGACAAAATGGTACAAATCGTGCGCTTCAGACATAGAATATGCCCATTGCAAGTCCAACATTTTGGGATAAGATGTACCACCTTGATAAAATATATTACCTAAGTTCCAGTCAGCATTAAACACCCTTTTTTTATCCATATCTGATAAAATATCTAATGTGTGCGCTATATTTACGCGAGTCAGCCTATTGAAGCTATTGCCATTTATTCCTGCGGGTTGACCTTGTTCAAATTTTGATACTAAAAAATAATTGCCGTCACGAGTTTTCATGATAGCTACACCACGTTGAAATTCACTGTCATCTTTAAATTTTTCCAACATATCATATTCATGATTAATTCCGCCTTGACCATCAATTGGATCGCTGCATTTTTTTTCTTTTGCCTCTTTTATTACATATTTTGTTGTACCATCAACCTGAACACGATAAGCATCACCTGAAACTCCACCGCCTAAATATGTTGCACGATATTTATCTGATGAAAAAATCCCTGTACTTATATATTTTTCAACTTCTGTTTTGGGGTCGGTAACACTGTTTTTCTGTGCAACCCTTCTATCTTCAATTGTGTCTTCTATCAATCTGCGTCCTAATTTTCCTCTTCTCATAGAATATGTTGCATCTTCAAACTTGTCGATAAATTTTGCAAGGTGCGAAACAGCTTCCGAATATAAGCTAGGCCATATAATCTTTTTTTCAACAATCGGACTTCCAAAACTCACCATGTCTTGTTTCAAGTTTCCTTTCTTTAGCTTAACATCCCCAAGAAGGTTTGAAGGTACTGCTTTTAGCCTCTTTTCCCCCCCCCCGAGGTTTTTGCCTGCTGCGTTTGATTCGTAACGACCTCTTTTGAAATTTTCATAATTTTTCCTTTCTTCTATTTCTCTCGTCTTTGATGCTTTTTTACATCATTACATTACGTATCTATTTATAATACGTTGGTGAATATTTTTTTACTAGTTTACACTTGTAATTTTTACAAATCTTAACAATTGTCTGTTAATTATTTAAACTGTGAATTGGTGCCGGGATTTGTCCACCATGATTTACAAAATCACTTGATGATAGCGTGTTAACTTTCATAATAGGAGCTTCGCCCAATAAACCTCCATATATTGCCATATCACCAATAGTTTTATTTGGAACCGGAATAATCCTAACTGCTGTAGTTTTTTTATTTATCATTCCAATTGCCATCTCATCAGCAATTATTCCTGCAATTGTATCACTTGGTGTTTCACCTGGAATTGCAATCATATCAAGTCCAACCGAACAAACAGATGTCATTGCTTCAAGCTTGTCGAAAGTCAAACATCCTATCTTAACAGCATCAATCATTAGTGCGTCTTCTGAAACAGGAATAAAAGCACCGCTTAAACCTCCTACATATGAACTTGCCATTATACCACCTTTTTTAACAGCATCATTTAACATTGCCAGCGCTGCTGTTGTACCGCAAGCGCCAGCATGTTGAAGTCCCATAGCTTTAAATATACCAGCAACGGAATCTCCGGGATTAGGCGTTGGAGCTAAAGATAAATCAATAACACCAAATGGTATATTTAGTCTCTTTGCCAATTCTCGCCCAACTAATTCTCCAGTTGTTGTAATTTTAAACGCGATTTTTTTTATTGAATTAGCTAAAGTTCCAAAATCAACATTTTTTGGAAGTTTTTCAACTGCAGCACTTACAACACCAGGACCTGATACACCAATATTTAATTGGCATTCACTTTCACCCACACCATGAAATGCTCCTGCCATAAAAGGATTATCATTTGGTGCATTACAAAAACATACCAATTTAGCAGCACCTATTCCATCTTCACAAGCTGTCAAATTAGCTGTCTCTTTTATTATTTTTGACATTTTTAAAACTGCATCCATGTTTATGCCGGCTTTTGAACTAGCCAAATTTATTGATGAACATATTTTCTTTGTGCTTGATAATGCTTCTGGAATGCTTTCAATAAGAGCTATATCACCTTTTGTGAAACCTTTTTCAACAAGTGCAGAAAAACCGCCAATAAAATCTACGTTAACTTCACTTGCCACTTCATCCAAAACTTTAGCCAAATATATATAATCCAATTCTTTTGAAGATTCTCCAACAATCGATATAGGGGTAACTGCAATTCGTTTATTAACAATTGGTATTGAATATTCATTTTCTATTTCGCTTGCACAAGAATATAAATTTTTTGCATATTTTAATATTTTATTTCTAATGTTTTCTCCAACTACTTTTATATCACTATTAGCACAATCACGTAAACTTAGTGATAATGTAACTGTACGTATATCAAGGTTATTAACCTTTATCATATTTATTGTTTCTAATATTGACTCGGCATCAAACATTTTTATTTCTCCATTTATTAAATTTTATGCATGTTATCAAATATTTTTCGTTTTTGCACCCAAACTTCGAGTTCTAATTCATTTCCAACATCAAGCAACGCATCTTTAATTTCTTTAAAAGAATAATTTGAATTCTCAATACATCCAAGCAAAAACATAACAAAATACCCCTGACATATTGATTGCTTTATATCTTCTATATTAACATTATATTCTGCTAATTTTGCAGTTATTTTAGCAACTATCCCTGTTTTATCAATACCTGAGACAGTCACAATTATTTTTTTGTCATTTTCCATTTTTTCACCCTTTTTAATTAACAAATATATAAATATTATAATAACATAAAATTCATTGACACCATAAATATGAACACAAAAAAATAGTACAAAAATCTTATATAATATTGTACATTGGTCTATTTTTTTTATTTAAAATTTTATTTACACTTAAGTTAACGACATAATAGAAACGACATTGGAGTTTATAAGATGTTAATTGAAAACTATGCACAGGGTGGTGTAAATCCTCGTAAACAAACAGAGTTTCGTAATGTAAATAAAAACATTTTACCATGGCTTGAAGAAGTTGCTTTAGAAAATAATTGTAAAGTTGAAAAAAAAGAATGGAAAAGTAAATATAACAGCTATGTTGTTTATGATTACGAACCTTTTTGCTCGGAAGGATTTGAAATAAACATGACTTTGTCTGCAAATTGCCAGCAGTATTTAGATTTTTTACGTTTTTTATATGAAGCTAAATTAGAAACAATTAAATACTTAAAAAGCTGCATTTTAGACTAAATTCGTGTTTATTTATATTTAACAAAAACAGAACTGGTTATTTAATATCAGTTCTGTTTTTTTACTGTAAATATTTGTAAAAATTACAAGAGTAAAGTAGCAAAAAAAAACTTTCACCGACGTATTATAAATAGATAAAAATAGTGGTACAAAAATTGTATCAATGTAGAGAAAGCTCAAAGAAAGGAAAAATTATGAAAATTTCAAAAGAAGCAATTACGAGTCAAGCACAACAAACAAAAAAATCGCGAGGGCTAAAAGCAACACCTTCAAAGCTTCTTGGGGATGTTAAGCTCAAGAAAGGAAACTTGAAACAAGACATGGTGAGTTTTGGAAGTCCGGTTGTTAAAAAGGAATTTATAGGTTCTTGTTCAGAAAGATTCATTACTGGAATATCAAAATTTATTGATGATTTTGAAGGAGCAACAAAAGAAATGAGAAATAAATTAGGCAGACGATTAATTAAAGATACTTCTGCTGAAAAGGATTGGGCAAATAGAAAAGGTGTATCTTATCCCCAAACCGAATATTCTAAAAGTGAACAGGTTGACTCACGTGAAAAAGATAAGTTTTTAGGTTTAGGTTTATTTACTGAAACAGAATATGATTATGATGATTATAAAGCAAAATATTTAGGCGGAGGTGTGTCTGGAGATGTATATAGTCTGTATATGAGTTATTTTGATTCACCATCTTACGTTATAAAAGAAGCAAAAAAGAAAAAACATTCTGACCCAATTAATGGCGCAGGTGGTATAATACCAGAATTTGAAAATCTTAAAAAGTATGGAGGAAAAAATTTTCAAACTGGAATTGCTTTAATGGAAACCCGTGATGGAAATTACTTTTTGATATCAAAATTTGAAAAAGGAGATGCCGCAGGAATAAAACGTTTAAGTCATACTGAAAGAGAATTTAATCCTATTATGACAACTCCGATTGAAACCAAAGAAATAGGTGTACATAATTATTATGTTAGTGGCTTATTTCTTACATTAAAATTTATGCAATATTTAGATCAACAAAATTTATTTAATTCAGATTTAAATATAGGAAATATATTATATATAGAAGATAAACAAACATTCATTGATCCAAAGGAAAGAAATATAGCTAGAGTGTACTGTGAAAAACCAATATTAATAGACTTACAATGGTTAATGCCAATGGATAAAGCTTATAAATTCTTTACGTTTGCTCCTAATGAAAAAGAAACAAATTTTGCACCGTTTGAAGCTGGTTTTGTTGCATCATATATGCATGGACTTAATGAATATATTACACTTGAAGGAAGTTCTAACCAAGGACGAAATGAAGCAAGAGAGTTTTTAATTAGTTATTTACAAGAACGTGCAAAATATTGTGACAGCTCAAATAGGTTTGAAAGAATAAGAAAAGTAGAATACCAAAATCCAAGCGAAGATGTATTGGATGCAGAAATCTTGAGATTAAGTATATTAAAAAATCATAATCATCAGTTTTTGTATAATGATGGATTAAACGAAACACCACGTGACATGTTAAAGGGATTAAGATATATGGCACGAGCAAATTTAGCAGCAAAAATGTTAAGTGAATTTAACCTACAAAAAGATCAAAGCCAGATGAGTGAAAATGAAAAAGCATATTTTAAAGAAATGCGGCAATTGGGAAGTTTCTGGCATGGTAAAACTCAAGAATGGTATCGCGCTGGGCTTGCAAGCATGCAATCAAAAATTCTTAAATATCCTCAATCACAATATCCAAATGGCGACGAACAAGTTTATTGGCCCAAAGCTTATGGGCAAGGTGTAAATCCAGAAGATAAAGGTGTTGACCTAATTGTTCCAGATAAAACCATGCTTTCAGATGTATTATCAGATGAAACAAAAGACAAGTGGGATGATATTATGGAAAAAGATGAAGAAATCACTGTTAATGGAAGAACTGCTACATTTAATTCATTGTCTAGTTATATAACTAAACTAGAAAAAAGTTTTATTAAATTAAAGCAAGCAGTTGATAACAAAGATTATTCATCACAAAATAATATAAAACAAGAAATTAGTAAAACAATTTCAGAGGTTCTAATATGATAACGTCAAATCTCAGTGTAAACAGGGCATGCCCTGTTTACACTTTTAAAACAAAAAGAAATCACCAACCAAGCTTCAAAGGCAATGTTGTAGAAAAACCTGCCAAACAAGACCAACAAGAAGGCATGACAAAAGAACAAAAGACCTGGCTTGGGGTTGGTTTGGCAACAATTACCACAGTTGCAATTGGATTGATAGCGTGGGCATGTGCAAAGAATAAAAGCAAGTCAAAATTTAAGAAACAAGATATTATATTAAAAAAAATAGAATACACAAAACCGGAATTACCTTTAGTTAAAATGATTGAAAATGGTGGTACAAACCGTATAAAATTTTCAAAAAATGTTAATGATATAAATCAAGCCTTAAAAATGAAACAACCTATATTAAATAAAGACAATCCAAACTGGGAACTTGTTAAAAAATTGCCGATTGTAAATGCTCCTTTTGAATCTCAAAATGATTTTCAAATAAATGAAATAATGACTATTATACCATACTATGTTGGTATTATGTATAATAAAATACTGGAAAAAGCAGGTGATGATTTTTATTATCAAGATAATAATTTAGAATTTCTAACATATAAAAATTGTTGTAAGCCGCAGGATGAAATGCAATTGTTAAAAATTTTTGAAAATAGTGTAAAATTAGGTAATGAAGCCAGAAAAAATTTCTTAATCAAATATTTAAAAGAACGCTCAAAATATTTTGATAAAGATAATGAATTTGATGTTGTTAGAAGTAAAGTTTTGAAAAATCCAAGTGATGATGTTGTGGATGTTGAGACTTTAAGACTTTATACGCTTGCAAATAACACTCGACAGTTTCTATACTCTGATAATAGCGTTGAAGAACCTCATCGCATGGTTAATTTTGTGCGCCCATTGTTAAATGCCAATTTTTCAGCAAAAATGCTTGAAGAATTTAAACCGAAAAAAGAAAACTTAAGCGAA
>OIGD01001839.1_pt1 | contig 18479 bp, 19 predicted proteins | sample 1582211 | NCBI WGS metagenome assembly OIGD01 (sample SAMN04414078, study PRJEB24778) | human gut metagenome | material: faecal | host: Homo sapiens
AATCAGTTTTATCGTTCAAAAAACTATCATTTGCCTTAAATTTAAGTCGTGCGTTTTCAATTTTTAAAATTTTATCCATAAAAAAATTATAACAAAGTAATTAAAAAAAATCGAATGGCCAAACGATTAGTATACAATCGGGCAATATAAGAAAATATATACAGTATTATAATATTAAAAAGTATTATAATAAAATTTTTAAACACAATTTATGATTGGTTATAAAAAAAAGATGGAATAATAATATGAACATATCAGGTCTTAAAAAGGAGCAGCTTGAGAATGAACTTATAAAATACGTTAATTCTTATTTTATAAATCTACAGAAGTGGCAAAGAGTAAATAATATTGTAAGTCGCATGATGACCACAAAAAACCCACATCTTATTCACGAACACATAAAAGACGACTTGCATTGGATTTTCGGCATTGATTTTTATGCTGTATATTTGCGAAAAAAATACACTCATAAATATAACTATACATATCATTCGCATGACAGTTATAAACTTCATAAAAGTTATATTAATGAATTTGTCCAAAGAAATAAAGAATATATTCTTAACGATAATAAAGATTTTATATGTTCAAATATTTTGCCTGAATATAATATTTTTTTTATAAAACAAGAAGATATAGTTATAGGCTTTGTCATCACACATTCAATTGATGATAAATTTTCTGATATGGATATAAATATTTTTAATGTGCTTGTAAACAGTTATTCCCTTGCACTTACAAATTTCAGCTGCTACAATAAAATAGAAATCGACAGTATTCGAAAATTGAATCTTATTGAAAACATGTCAAAAGAATTCAAACCAATGCTTAATAATATTCTAGAATATGCAAGTATACTTAATTTACACAAAACATTACCAACAAAGCGGAAACAGAACTATTTAAGGTATATTGAGAAAAATGTTATGTACTTAAAAAATTTAATAACCAACATGCTGGATTTATCAAATGAAGACTTTAAAACAACGCAGCCTGACTTAACAAGCTTTAATTCACGAGAAGCAATAATCCAGACATTAAACATTCTTGATGATTTTATCAAACAGCGCAATATTAATTTCATTACTTCTCTTATTGCACACGATATATGTGCTGATTTAACCAAGTTTAAGCAGGTTATTTTTTCATTAGCCAATAATATGATTAAATTCGCAAAGGATAACGATGTAATTTATATAACATCATTTATTGATAAAACATATTTTAATTTAGAATTTAAAAATAAAATGCATAATTATATAGATACGGATTTTATAAACCGGAATGACATATACTATTTTAATAAACAAACAGCTGATTTATCCGTTATAAAAAAAATAGTAAAACAGCATAACGGCAAGATTAAATTTTTGCTTGAAAAGAAGACAAACACGATTATTTTGCAATTATCGCTGCCTATATCAAAGCAGCATTACAAAAACAATGTATTTACCGATTATGACTAATTATTTTTTACTAATCTATATTGTTTCCTGTGACATTTTTTTTATGGCATTTTTAACATCAAAAGTAATATCCTTAACGAATTCAACAAATAATCTTGAAACGCTTTGATTGTCAACTACATTAAATGCACCATAAATAGGGTCTTTTGAATTACGAAACCGCATTTGTCTGTCCCTTTTTTCAATCAATTCAAAATCAACTTTGTGTCCTAAACGTTTTTTTAAATCTTCATCTAAAACAAATGCCATTTTTTAATTCTCCTGTTAAGTATATATCTATACATATATAAAAAATATATACTCTGAAAAATTGCCTTAACAAAACATAAATTTTACATTTTTTAACATAATTTTAATATAGAGAATAAACATTCAAACAAAAGTTATATAAAAACTCTACATTCGAGGGCTTTGCTTAAAGTAATTTCATCAGCATACTCCAAATCAGAGCCAATTGGAAGTCCCATAGCGATCCTGCTTATTTTTATATCAAATGGTTTTAATAGTTTAGAGATATATAAACTTGTAGCTTCGCCTTCAACCGTTGGGTTTAATGCAAGGATAATTTCTTCAATATCATTTAGTGATATACGGTTTATAAGTTCGCGGATTCTAATATCGTTTGCGCCAATTCCGTCAAGTGGAGAGATTACGCCTTGTAGAACGTGGTATACACCACTATATTCATTTGTTTTTTCAATAGCAAGAAGGTCTTTTGTTTCACTAACCACACAAATTGTTTTATTATCCCTATTTGAATTCTGGCATATTTCGCAAGGATCATTTTGCGACATATTATAACATATGCTGCAATAATGTATTTTTTCTTTAGCTTCAATCATTAAATTAGCAAACTTTTCAACTTCTGGGTTTGGCATTTTTAGCAAATGCAGCGCCATTCTTTGCGCTGATTTGGGACCTATTGATGGAAACCGCTCAAAAAAATCAATAAGATTAGCTAACGGTTTTGTATATTGCATGATTTAAAATAACCCCGGTATATTTATTCCGCCTGTTAAGCCTTTCATTTTGTTTTCAAAAACAGATGATGCTTTTTTGTTTGCTTCATTTATTGCTTGTGTTATTAAATCTTCTAACATTTCAATTGTTTCGTCATCAACACTTTGAGGGTTTTCAGGATTTATAGCTTCTTTTGTTAACTTAATTGACTTAAAATTCTTTTGTCCATCGACAACAACGGTAACGCTTTTATTTGGCGCATAACCTGTCAATTCTTGAGCTTTCAATTCTTCCTGTGCTTGAGTCAATTTCTTTTGCATTTGACCAAACTGTTTCATTAAGTTGCCCATATTCATCATAGTTGTTAATTTCTCCCCACAATATTTCTATTTCTCAAATTATTATACATAAAATAAAAATAATTTACAATTCTCTTAATCTGAATCGCTTCCTCGTCTAAAGCTTTGCACGGCTCACGCGTTTTCCCGCCTGGGGCATGCCGTCTTCACTGTCGTGAAGCCGTCTAGCCACGGCGGTCTTTCATAGACTACGCACTTTTGCGCCTGCTGAGCCGCAGCCGCTCAAGTGCTTCGCTTTGGCTCACGCGTTTTAATCAAGCGAGAAAATATCCTGCAAGTCTTGATAAGTAAGAGATTTGCCAATATTTCTATCGATTGAAATAACAGAATCAACAAGGTTGCGTTTTGTTTGTTTAAGTTTTTGTATTTTTTCCTCAACCGTACCTTTTGTAATAAGTCTGTAAACAAAGACTTTTTTAGTTTGTCCTATCCGGTAAGCTCGGTCAGTCGCCTGATCTTCAACGGCCGGGTTCCACCAGGGGTCATAGTGGATAACATAATCAGCACCTGTCAAGTTTAAGCCAGTTCCGCCTGCTTTTAACGAAACTAAGAATATTGGGATGTCATCATTATTGTTAAATCGTTCAACAGCAGCCTGACGGTCTTTTGTTGCGCCGGTTAAGTATTCAAACTTAATATTTTTTGATATCAACCATTCTTTTATAATATCAAGCATATCAACAAATTGGCTAAAGAGAAGCACTCGATGTTTTTCCTGAATTATTTCATATAACATTTCTTTTAACTTTTCAAATTTGCCTGATTCATTAATACCCTTTTTATTATCTTTATCATAAAGCCAGGGATGACAGCATATTTGGCGCAAGCGCAACAATGCTGAAAATATCGACATACGACTTTTTTCAAGCCCGTTTTGTTCAATAGATTTAAATAATTCTTCTTTTGTTGAATCCATAACTTCCAGATAAAAATCTTTTTGTTCACTTGTAAGCTCGCAATATGCAACGTTTTCAACTTTATCAGGTAAATCCTCAGCTACATCACGTTTCATCCGGCGAAGGATAAACGGAAATATTTGTGATTTTAAGCGTTTTTCAACAACTTTATCCTCTTTTTCAACAATCGGATTAACGTATCTATGATTAAATTCTGACTTATCAAACAAAAATCCAGGCATAAGAAAGTCAAACAAACTCCATAGTTCTTCTAATCTATTTTCAATAGGTGTCCCTGACAATGCCAGTTTGTGAGAGCAATTTAGCATCTTGACGGATTTTGAAGTAATAGATTCAGGATTTTTTATATTTTGCGACTCATCAAGTATAACATATCTAAACTTATAATCTTTTAAATCTTCAATATCCCGACGAAGCAAAGCATAGCTTGTTATAACAATATCATAGTCACTAATTTTTTCAAAATTAGTTTTTCTATCTATACCCGATAGCTTTAAAACGGATAAATCAGGCGTAAACTTTTCAATTTCATTTTCCCAGTTAAAAACAACAGATGTTGGACACACAACAAGATTAGGTTGTTTTTTGTGTTTGTCTTTTGCCTTTTGAAGCAAAGTCAAAGCCTGAATAGTTTTACCCAAACCCATATCATCGGCAAGAATACCATTTAAGCCGTATTCATACAAAAACCAAAGCCAGCTAAAACCTTTTTTCTGGTAATCCCTCAAGCTTGCATTAAGTTTTTTAGGAACTCTTACATTAGCTGAAACAGAAAATGTTGAAATTTGTTTCCAGAATTTTTCAAACTTTTCACTCATTTCAAGCACAATATCTAGGTTTTTCATTTCAGATAAAATACCTGCACGATAAGTTTTTACAATATATTTATCTTTATCGTTTTTATAAACATCAAAGGTATTGAATGTTCTTAATAGCGACCACAAGTTTGATGATGGCACTTCGACAAAACCAAGATTCTTAAACCTTACATATTTATTGTTTTCGCTCATTAAATCGTGAACTTCATCCAATGACATAGTTTCGTTTCCAACACGACCTGATAACTCGACTTCAAAACTATCGGGTGTGTCTATTGAAAAATCAATATTTGCAACAATTTCAAGTTTTTGTTTGGCGATATTAAAAAACTGCATATCGTCTTTTTCAACAAAAACCCAGCCTTCGGGTGCATGCCCCATATAATAGTTATAAAAATCAATGGCGCTTTCTTTATCCATTCCTAAATTATTTGTCTGCATAGGTGCAAATTTGCAGGCAAGCAGCATACGATAGGCTTCTTCTTCATGTCGAATATTTCGCTTAACCCAATAAAGCAAATCCTCTTTAAGCTTCTTTATTGTTACATATGGTGTTTGGTTTGTATGTTTTGAATACGGTACAACAACACCATCATAATCAAATTCTAGTGATGCTTTTAATGAACCGTCATAATCAAGCCCTAATGTTACAATATTCTTGGGAATCTTATCTTCCAAAGTAAGTTTTTTTATCATTTCTGATAAATTAACCGGCATTATTTCTTTTATTTTTGGCAATTCTTCATATAAAAATTGAGCACCATCAGCATCTTTTATATCAGTAAAACTTGATTTTATAAGTTTTTGAGGGATTGAATTTATTGTAATATTTATTGGAAATATTATATTCTTATAACGTCCCCATTTTAACTGACGGGAAAAATACCTGACTTCCTCAAATGGCAAAACATCATCTTTATCAGGTCGTTGCCAGTTAAGCGAAAGCAATACATTTCCAACCATTGAAAAATTTACGTCTAAAGATAGACTCCATACATCAGTTTTAAATTTCAATATATCTTTTGTTCGCCCGTCAAGCACTTCTTCAGCTTTTGACATAAGCTGGAAAAAAGGCTCAAACTTATTTATCTGTATATCATACCAGCCTGCACGCTTATCAAGTCGGGAAAATTTAAGCAGATTTTGAAATATCATAACCTCAATTGTTTGTTGGCTGGTTAATTTAAAATTCGGATTTTCTTTTTGACATTTAACTATTTCTTTTAAAACACTTTCTAAATCTCTAATAACTTTTCCTGTGTTACGTGATATAACAAGTATTGAGAAAAAACTTTGACGTCTTTGAGGATTAAAATGGAAAATATAATCACCCATTGGATCTTCAATTGGTGTCGTAAATTCATCACTATAATCCGGCTCATACTTATATTGTTTTATTGCATAATTATCATATACTTTTTCATCAATAGCTTTTAAAGCAAGCGCTATTGTATGTTTACACCACGGCTCTTTTAAAGGACATGTGCAATCAGGAACTATTTTATCTTTTTTGAAACTGAGGCTTGTTTCATAATAATCCTTAAAATTTCCTTTTATCTTGGCTTTATATACGTTATTCTGCTGAACTACATCATATATATAATTATCACCACCTGTTTTATATGCTTCATAACCTCGACGAAAACTTCCAGGTGTTGAATTATCTTTTACATATTTATAATTAAAGTTACAAACTGCCATATTCTATTTTTAATGTTTAATTAACTATTATCTGTGAGACTTAAAGAAGCTTTTTATTTGCTCAAGCTTGTCTCAAACTTTTTATCTTTGACATATTCAAATGTTTCTACAATTTTAATTATACATAAAACAAAAAAAATAGCAAATATTTAATTTTGTAAACATAGTTAAAAAAACGTATTTTATAAAGCAGCATATTCTTTATAATTTTCTTTTATATCATCATATAGATCCTGAATAATCCTTGCTAAATCCATCTGTAGTTTTTTTATGTCTTCATTCGATATATCTTTATCAACATATATTGGCTCGCCAAATTTAACAACAGGTTTGCAGAATCCTAATGGAAATCTAAATTCATCCCATGTATTGAACTTTAAAAAGTTTTTTTGCGGTGAATAATAAGCAACAGGGACTATAGGTACATTTGTTGTTTTAGCTATTGAAATAATACCCTTATGCACTATACCTTTAGGGCCTCGAGGTCCATCGACAGTTATTGCTCCTATATCGCCCTTTTGAAGACATTCTATCATACCCATGGTTGCTTGAATTGCTTTCTGGCTTTTTGACCCACGAATAACTTTAAGCCCCATTGTTTCTGTAGCATGTGCTATAATATCGCCATCACGCGAATTTGATATCATAACATGCACCCTTTCCCGATGAGGTACAGCATATAAACAACACTGATGTGCGTGCCATAAAGCAAGAATATAACTGTTTAAATCAGGTGCATTCACCGGTTTAAATGTAATTGTATGTGACGAAATCTTAAAAAGCACTGCTACTGCTTTTTTTATTATATTCAGCCCTACTATATTCTTTAGATTGTTACTTCGCATAATTTAGATTTTACCATAAAATTATAAAAAATATAAAATATTTTAAATTGAATAAAAAAAGCTGATATATCAATATATCAGCATAAGTATCTGTTGTATTTCCAGATTAGGATATAAACTTATAAATCAATAAATGAAAAACCGCTTGGCAATTCTTCTTTTAACCTTTTGAATAAATACGAAGGCTCTATACATAAAGCTTCGCATAACGTTAATATAGAAATAAGCTTTGGTTCACGTTCACCATTTTCAATACGGCTTAAAAAGGATTTATACAAATCATATTCATATGCAAGAGTCTGTAATGATTTATTTTGTGACTTTCTTTCTTCACGTAATATTCCGCCAAATATTTTTAAAACCATTTTTACATCATTTTGACTTATTGTTTGCATAATATGATAATACATCATGGTAAAACAAAACAAGTTCCCTTTAAGTCAACTTTTGTGAAATAGTATAATAGTTTGATTTTAACAATTTTAGTATAATTATTAATGATTATTTTTTGTTTTTTCAATAATATTTGAAGTAGATTTTCCTTTAACAAAATCAACAAACCTGATATCAACACCAAGATTCAAAAGCGGCTTGGCTTCAGGTAGTGTTTCAATTGTGTAATCACCGCCTTTAACATAAATATCTGGTTTTATTTTCTTAAAAAGCTCAACCGGTGATTGTTCGTCAAAAATAACAACATAATCAACACTGTTTAAAGCACATAAAACTCCTGCACGGTCATTTTGAGAATTTATGGGTCTTGTTTCACCTTTAAGCATCTTTACCGACTTATCTGAATTTAACCCGACAATCAAAACATCAGCAAAAGCCTTTGCAGATTTTAAATATTCAACATGGCCTATATGCAAAATATCAAAACAACCGTTTGTGGCAGCTATTTTTATATTATTATTCTGCAAATTTTTTGTAACTTCAATTAAAACTTCCTGATTTAATAATTGTCCCATAAAAATCCTTCTTTCACTTTTGCCGAGCAAGTTTATCCATTATCTGCGAATTTATCTCTCCGCCTATTAAAATAAGAAGCGAGGTATAATATAACCACACCATAAGCATAGCAAATGCGCCAATTGTTCCATACACCCAGTTGTATGTATTCAAATTACCAACATAAAGCGAAAAAAGCCACGAACCAAGAAGCCAGAATACACAAAAGAACAATGCACCATATAAACAGCTTATCTGACGCGGCTTTGTCATTTCTTTTATATCCGGCAAAAAATAATAATTCATATAAGCTACAACAAATAACGCCAAAAAAGAAACTGGCCAGCGAAATATTAAAATCAAATTAACTACATTTAATGGTATATGAATAAAGTTTATTAACATCTCAAGAATAATCTTACCAAATATTATAAGATTGATACTTAAAAACAGTACAAGTCCATTAGCAAAAATAATTAAAACAGATAAAAGCCTTGTAACAAGAAGATTTCTTGTCTCAACAATCCCATATGCACGGTTCAAACCTTTAATAATTACAAAAATAGCATTTGATGCCAAAAATAGAGTAATGCAAAATCCGAATATCGCCACAAGCTTACCCTGTGAAAATATCATAATTTCTTCCAACACAGAATTAATAAGATTTGATATTTGAGGCGGGGCTATTATATCAAAAAAAATCAACACCTTATTTATAAATGCTTTCTTTCCCATCCAGGCAAAAAAAGACATAAGCAAAAGCAAAAATGGGAATATACCAAGAACAAACATAAATGCCATCTCAGCAGCCATCCCAGGAAAATCATCATCAATAATTCTGGATATTATATTTTTTGAATATCTTTTAATCATCTTTAACAACCCGGCTAAGTTCTTTAAGCACCATATCTATTGCAATATTTATAGGCTTTTGTATTGTTAAACCTGCTGCATATTTATGTCCACCACCACCAAATTGAGAAGCAAAAGCCGAAACATCAACTGTTTTGCTCCTTAATGACACTTTTGTTGTATGGTTAACATTTTCTTTGAACAAAAGTGCAACTTCACAAGTCTCAATTTGACGCAAAGATTCAACAATTCTGTCTGTATGCTCACTTTTCGCATTGTATCTTTTCATATCATTCAATGTTATAACCGTATAAACAATTCTATCTTGCAATAAAAACTTTGAGTTTAATATAGCATTAGCAGTTAAAAGCAAAGCTTTTTTTTCTTTTGTCATAAAACATAATCTACATAATTCAGAATGACTTATACCATAATCAAGAAGTTTTGAAGCTTTCTGAAGCACCGACTGAGACGTATTGTCATAACGAAAACCACCAGTATCAGTAAGTATACCAACATAAAGACAAGCCGCAATATCTTTTGTTAAACTAATATTTAAAGAAGTTAAAATATCAAGCACAACCTCAGATGCTGAAGATGCAGCCGCATTAATTATATTTACATCACCATAAACGCTATTTGACTTATGATGGTCAATATTTATTTTAAAATTACTTTTTTTATACAAAGGATAACTTTTACCCATACGGTCAACAGTTGCAACATCAGTCGATATAGCAAGGTCAAATGTTTTATTTTCATAACATTCATCATCTGGACTTTTATAACAATTTATACCAGGTAAAAAACAATATATTTTAGGAATTTTATCAGAAATAAACAAAGTCACGCTTTTTTTATAATATTCTTTTATAACATTATATAAAGCAAGAGATGAACCAATGGTATCTCCATCCGGCGACAGATGAGTAAATATAGCTATATCATTTGCCTGTTTTACCGATTCATCAAATTTATTAACTTGTTGCTGATAACAATTCATATGTAACTAATTTTATCATAAATATGGCAAAATACAACAGAATGCAATATCACTAAAAAAAAGTTTATTTTATTACAAATAAAATAAACAAAGTATGAAAATATATATTGACTATACTTCCAACTTATGGAATAATTTATAAACTATAAGTTATTCTACATTAATTTTAACAAACTTGTCAAGTATAAAAATACAATAAATATACATATAAAATGCTATATTTATTATCTAAAGCTTACATTATCATATAAAAGAAATATAGTTACATAATAGGTGTACACAAATGAAAAAATCATTAACATCAAATGGCAATGGCTGGGAATTGCATATACCAAAACCTATACTAAAACTTCTAAACATAAACCCTGTTAATACAAAAGTATTATTTGAGATAAAAAGTAAAGTACTTTATATAACAAAAATTGATTCTGATCTTGATGATATAAAATATAAAGATGCTTTAATTAAAAAATTTACGAAACGTGGAGGTGGATATTCTCTTTTTATGTCTCTTACTATACTCAATTTACTTGATGTAGAACCTGAAAAAGATATGGTTGAGATTGAAGTTGATGACAAAATTTTAAAGATAAAAAAGTATAAAATATCAAAAAGGGATCAATAAGACACTGGTATAGAATAATTCTTACCAAAATATAGCTGTTGTAGGTCGAATTTATAAATCCGACATTTTTACTGATTTCATCAAAATAAAAACAAAGACCAAATTTATGCGCAGGTGGAGTCGATAAAAACATCCTCACCACAACCCTTTCCTTAAAAAAGGAGGAGACGAATACTTGTAAAAAATAAATAACTTCGTTATAATCATGTTAAAGGGGATTTTATTGTTATATGTATAGTAAAATTGATATTATTAAAAAACTTTCAGACGAAGGACAGTTTATTGACAATTTTATTTTAGATGCATTCATAAAAAATTGGCATATTGACCCTATATATGAAGACGAAAACGGTGTTGAATTTTTTGATGATGCTTCCTATGCAAATATAAAAAGTTTAATAACTCAAAGAGATAGGATTGATAAAAATAAGACAATTAAAAATACTGCTGAAAAAATACCTTCTAGTACAAATGATATATGTGAAAGTAATGAACTGCTCAAACAAACAAAAGAAAAACAACAAATTGTTGAAAAATTACCCGAACAAACAAATACAGTTGATATAGCAAACAAGGAAAATGCTTTAAAATTAAATAAATATGAAATTGAAATAAAAAGTATAGATACTTTAACCAAGAATATTGCTTGTAAAATTACTAAAGAATTTGAAAGATTTTTAAAAGAATCAGACTTTATTGATGACTTACTTAAATCATCCGAATGTAAAAATGACAATAAATATTTGGCTCAAAAAATTCGTAAAATTGTCAAAGAAAATATAGCACTTAAAGAAAAAATAAAAGAGCTTCAATCAAACAAAAATCAGTATGTTAAAGTTTTTGGCAATTTTTATATAAAAAAGTAAAAGCTAAGACTTAAAAAGTGTATTAACTATTGGACATGTAATCATCAAAATATTCAGGGTTAAGACTCAGCCATTTATATGCTTCACCGTTTTTTTGTGTTGAATTATACTCATAATATGTCTCATCAAGTATTGATGAAACAAAAGTTCCGCCATACCGTCCTCGCAAAAATTGCACTATGCCTTTTTTATTAAGAGAGTTTAAAGCTTTGCGGATTGTGTTTGTTGAAACATCATAGTGACAAGCAAGCTCATATATTGAAGGCAGCTTATCTCCCAGTGAATACTGGTTTTTTATCATTTTAAGAATATTTGTTTCTATTTTTTGGTAATAATAAAATTGTGCATCCTGACTTGAAACAAAAATACTGTTTTCAGGCTTTGAAACAGAATCTAAAACATTACTAGTGCTTTCATACGTAACAATTGTTCCGTATTTCCCCCGTTTTGCGCATATTATATTTTCAATTTCAAGTTTTCTGCATACATCATTTATTGTTTTAATGCTAGCGTTAAATATTTTAGCCAATTCATTATTTGAAGGCAGTTTATCACCAGTTTTAAAATTTGCTTTAATATATTCTTTAATTTCATTATAGATTTTATCCACAAGCGTTAGAGGTTCTTTTGTATTATAGTCTATAGATTTATCAACATTTAAAATCCTATAATTTATATTTATATGATTTTTATATGATTTAAGCTCTTTATTTTCAACCATAAAAGTTAAAGCAAGCCTTAAAGTGTTTTGAGATATATTAAGCTCTTTTGTGATAAAATTAATATCCGGCAGAACATCACAGTATTTAAGATTATTTTCAACAATAAATCTGCGGATATAATTGACGGTTAAATCACGTTTTGATGTAAGTTTTTTGAAAACAGACTCTTTTGAGGTTTTGATAATTGTGCCTATTTTTTGTTTGGATTCAACATAACCTAAATCCTCAATATAACGAATTGCACTTTGAACGGTTCCAACGCTTACCCCTAAGTGTTTTGCCATTATCTGTTTAGAGGGTAAAAGCAAAGTTTCTTTTTCAATATTTGACTTTAAAATCGTATCAATCCAGTTTATAAACCATTTTTTTACTATACTGTCTTTTGATTCAAAAGTATTTTTAAAATCAGGTATTTTTTTTGGTATATGTGAGGATTCTATTTTTTTAAATTCTAGTGTAGGGTTCTGATTGTCAATTTTTGTTTTCATTTCTTTTCCTTTTTTTAATATATTTACCTGATTGTTGGCAAAGAAGTTCAATCAATAAATTACGCTTCTGACCGCCTGGGGCATGCCGTCTTCACATCCGTGAAGCCGTCTAGCCACGGCGGTCTTTCATAGGCTTCGCACTTTTGCGCCTGCTGAGCCGCAGCCGCTCAAGTGCTGCGCTTTGGCTAACGCTTTCTTTGCTCCTGTGGAGTTTTCTTCGAAAACTCTTACGTCGCTCATTAACTGCTCCGCTTTATACTCGGAAGCTGAGTCGCTTCCTCGTCTAAAGCTCCGTAGGGCTTACGCGTTCTTTTTAATCATTCTATTACAATAAAAAAACAAATGCAATATTAAATTTTATAAAGAATTGTAAATTTTTTTAACAATTTAGTCAAAAACTAGCAAAAAATATTTTGAGGGATATTGTAATATATAGATATATTTTTAATCGGGATAAAGTATGAACATTAACACAGTAAAAACAAAATTTAAGCCCATGTTAAGCGAGCATGGGAATGATTCTGAAATCAACGGTAAAAAGGAAAAAAAGTCTCAAACGGATGATATATTTTTAAAAATGCCTCTTCGCGCATTTGCCTATTCAAATGAAGTTGGTGCTGCACTTGAACCATTAATCGGGCATAGCGCAGCTTTAATGACTTATTTTCCTGCTATGTTATATATAGGTGCGGATTGTTATGATAAATATTTGCGAGGTGACACAAACGATTATCAAAAGCCATCGGCTGCATGTTTGGCAAAAGAATCTATTTTTCAGGGTTTTGCAAGTGTATTAATGCCAACTCTTGCTATACATGCCGGTCAGAATCTTGCTTGTGGTGCTAATAAGTTTTTAGGCGACAAAATTGATGCACGCGCAAAAAACGAAGTTAGTGTTTTTTTAAAAGAAAACGCTTTAAAATTTGATTTGACAAAAGACAAAGAAGCCTCATTTAGCCAAATAAGTAAAAATATATCTGAAAAAATAAAAAATTATCGTGACTCAAAACAGTCTTCAAGCGGGACAATAAAAAAATACTGGAAAAAATTTACAAGCTTATTTAATGAAGCCTTAAGTGATAAATCCGAATTTAAACATTGCGGAAAGATTGACCCAAAAGATCCTTCATATAAAAAACTTTCTTCTTATGCAAAAAAACAATTTGGCGAAATGTATGACCTTATGAAATCACTTGATAGTTGTGATACTGGTTCAATCAAAGGCATTATAGACAGTATGGAAAAAAGTGGGAAGAAAATAAGCAAGTATAAAGCTACAAAATTCTTCAATAAAATTCAAAAATATGCAAAAGATCCTTCAATTGGAACAGAACGGGCTAAAAAACTTGCTATTGCAGATATGGCACGTGAGGACATAAATATGAAATCACTTAGAGGAGGCCCCTTACTTTTAGCTGTTGTTGCAGGTTTTGCTACATTATTTGTTGCTGCACCTATGCTTGATAAGTTTGGAGAGGATGTGCTTATTAAAAAAATAGTCGAACCAATGCTTGAATATGGAAAACGTTTTAAACAGGCGTTTATTACAACAAATGAGTCTTATAAAAAAACACCTGCTCAAAGTGAAGAAAATATTATTATAAACAGACAAAATCAGGATATTGCAATGGCTTGATAATCATTTATGTATGTTATAAATTTTCTGGCTGATAATCTGTGCAACTGTAAGCAAAGGGTCAATAGTTGGAGAATACGGCGGAGCATATGGTAAATCAAGATTAAGAAGATCATTAACGCGAAAATCTGACATAATACACGCAACAACTGTCCCCATTCGTTTATGCACATCGCCTGGTCCAATAGCTTGAGCACCAAGGAGCTTTTGAGAATAATAATCAGCAATAAGTTTTAAAGTAATTTCCTGGGCATCAGGCATATAACCGGCTTTATCTTTTTTTGTTACCATAGCTGAAACAGGTGTAAAACCATTTTCCAATGCATCACGCTCGGATAAACCGCAGGATGCAATGGTTAAGTTATGAAATTTTGTCACAACAGAAGACAAAACACCATGAAACGCCTCTTTCATACCTTCAATATTTAAAGCAACAATACGTCCTTCTTTATTAGCTGTTGAAGCAAGTGGTATCCAGGCTGGTTTATGCGAAACTATATTATAATTAGCCACAACATCACCACAAGCATAGACATCTTTTAAGTTTGTTTGCATATATGTATCGACTTTTATTGTATCCCTAACTGATAAAACGCCGCCGGCTTGTTTAAATATCTCACTATTAGGCACAATACCAGCAGCAATAACAACAAAATCTGTTTCAATAACTTCGTCTGTGTCAAGCTTGCACCCTATTACATTTTGATTATTATCACCAATAAATTCGACTGCTTGTTTGTTGGTATGGATATTAATAATGTTGCCAAAATTACCTAAAATGTAATTTTCGACAAGTTCTCCCATTTCAGGGTCAAGCATATTTAACATATGTGAAGAACATTCAACAATAGTTGTTTTTATGTTATTTTTAGCAAATGCCCACAATAGTTCAATACTTATATTTCCACCGCCAACAATCAAAGCTTTTTGGGATTGGCGCATTTTTTCACGTATTTTTACCCCATCATTTAGTGTTTTTAAAGTAAATACATTATTCAACCCAACATTAACAATAGGCGGAATATAAGGTCTTGCACCAGTTGCAATAACAAGATCGTCATATGAAACGAGTCTTTTTTCATTAGTTTGTAGGTTTAAAATTTCAACTAATTTTTCATCAGGATTTATTTTGGTGCATTTTGAGTTTAGATGAATTTTAACACCCTGTTTATCAAATTCTTCTGGGGTTCTTATAATTAAGCTATTTATATCACTTATTAAACCCTCAATATAAAAAGGCAATCCGCAAGCACTATATGACACAACGTCTAAATCAGTATAAAGCTCAATATTTATATTTTTATTTAAACGACTTAGTTTTGCTGCAGTTTTTGGACCACTAGCACCACCGCCAATAATTATTACTTTTTTCATATAGAAAATTATCAGGCTTTTTTTTGAAAATTTAATCCCGCTGTGGAGTAATATAAAATTATAGACTTATATAGATGTTCATATCATAGCCCATCCCATTATCCCGAAAGCGTAGTTGAAGATCGGGTTTACTAATCCAACATTTCTACTTAACCTGTAATAAGTGATAAAGCAAGGTAAGCACTGCTTGATTGTTGAGACAATAATGCAGCTGTCACCTGTTGAAGAATTTGATTTTGGGTTAATTTTGCTGTTTCAGTTGCCACATCAACTGATGATATTGTATCAATTGTAGATTCATATGCTTGAATTTTGCTTGTTATATTGTCAGCAGTTGATGATAACATATTATTATAAGCTCCCAAACCTGATATATTTCCTGTATTTGCTCTAATACTATTTTCAAGATTAGTAATAACTTGATTAAGAGAACTATTATTTGTTATTGATAAATTATCAATACCAGCAGTACTAATAGTTACTCCAAGTACACTTTTATCAATTGTAATACTTGACCCATCACCTAAATTTATTGTCTTATCGGCAGGTGTGGTATATAAATCTTTTCCATTAAATTCAGCGCTTGATTTTAACTGAGTTGCAGCTTGAATAGCAGTCTTAGCATTATCTATTAGAGCTTGTTTTGCATTATCATCAGTTGCAGACGAAAACCCTTTTAAAGCATCCAAAGCACTTTGAAGTGAAGCATTTATTGAAGTTAAAGTTTCTTCACGGTATGTTAATTCGGATTGAGCCATCTGTACATTTTTAAGTCCTATTTCACTTGAGGAGATTTGATTATTAAGCCTCTGAACCATAACATATCCAGCCGGGTCATCCTGTGACAACTTTTTACCCGTTGTCAATCGATAAGTATTTAATTCTATCTCTTTAGTAATTTTGTTCAAATGATTTGATAATATTTTTGAACCAACATCTGTGTTAAAAGTTAAAGCCATAATTTCACCCGTTCATATATCTTTATTACATATCCAAGATATATATCGGATATAAGATATAAAAACTTTATATATTTTAGATATATTGTTACAAAAATTTACAAATGGCTTTAAAATTTGCTGTTAACTTGATTTTGTTTTTTTTTATTGATAATATAAGTTTATAATCCAAGAATAAAAGGAAAAATGCATGTCAATTAATTTAAAAAACAAAGAAGAAATTATTAAAAAATACGGTAAAAACGAAAAAGATTCAGGTTCAGCCCGCGTGCAAGTTGCTTTATTAACTCAAAAAATACTTGAACTTACTGAACATTTAAAAATCAATAAAAAAGATTTCCAAGGTCGTCGTGGACTTTTAAAAATGGTTGGTAAACGTAAACAATTTTTATCATATATAAAAAATAAAGACGTTGAACAATATCGTCAATTAATATCTGATTTAAAAATTCGCGGTTAGATGAAAAAATATATTTTAATAACAGGTGCATCATCTGGCATCGGTAGACAGACAGTTATTGAGTTATCAAAAGAATCAAATAACTATATTATTTTTGCAGCAATACGTAGACGTGAAGATAAAACACTAATTGAACGTGTTTCAAAAAATGTTATAGGTGTATATCTTGACATCACGAATAAAACAAGCATTTTAAAAGCATTCAGATTTATAACATCAAAAACAAAAGTGCTTGATGTTATTATAAATTCAGCAGGCGTTGCAACAGCAGGACCTTTAGAATTATTAAATATTAATGATATTAAGTCACAATTTGAAGTTAACACATTTGGACCTTTGTTTTTAGTCCAAACTTTTTTAACTATATTGAACAAAAACGGGAAAATAATTAACATTAACTCAATGGCACAAACAGGTATTTTTCCGTTTATTTCACCATATTGTGCTTCAAAACGTGCATTATCAATATTCTTAAATGCTTTAAATATTGAATTACATAATAATAAAAATATCAAAATAATTGAAATTAATCCCGGCGTTGTTCAAACACAAATATGGAAAAAATCGGTTCAGGCATGCCAAGAAAATATAAAAAAATCTAATAATCCAGATTTAATAAATTGTTATCAGAACGAACTTAATATTCTAAAAGCTAACGCTTTAAAGAATGAAACAAGAGGTTTGTTTTCTATTGATATAGCTAAATTAATTATCAAAATAATAAAAAATAAGAATCCAAAGACAAGATATAATATCGGTTTGGATTCTCATTTTGCTTTCCTTATTTCAAAACTTCTTCCTTGCGAGCTTTTAAATAAGTTAATTAAATTTAAGTTAAAAAATTTAAGTTAAGTTCTTTGTTTTTTATTACTTCTCTTTCCTTTTAAGTTCAAAGATTTGGAGTGAGATTTAAATTTAAAAATAATTATTCTCCCTCTCCTTCTTAAGGAGAGGGCTGGGGTGAGGATGTTTTTATTTCAACTTAAATGAATCTTTTAGACTATTTGCATTGTTTTTTATATTATTTAGATTTTTTTGACGTTCTTCTTGACGTTTTTGGGCTTCTTTCTTTTGCGCTTGTATTTTCTTTTCTCTTTCTTTTTTAGCTTTTTCGGCTGCTTTTTGCTGTTCTTCTATTTTTTTGAGTCTTTCTTTTTTTGCCTTTTCAGCAGATTTTGCTTGTTCCTGTTGTTTTTTTGTTAATTCTGATTCTTTCTTCTCTACTTTCTTAGCATAATCACTTAAAACTGATGAAGGTGTTTTAATTGTTGTTTTACTTGAAGTTGCAGCAATAGCAGTTTGAACATTTGAAAATACTAATACAAATGCAAATAAAAATAAAGACGATAAAACTTTTTTCAACATAATAAATCTCCTTAATTACTGTTACATAATTATTATACACGAATTAAAAAAAAATAAATTGTTTAAGTTTAAAAAAAATGTTATAATATACTTTAAAGCATCTGATTTATAATCT
>OIGD01001843.1_pt1 | contig 18427 bp, 21 predicted proteins | sample 1582211 | NCBI WGS metagenome assembly OIGD01 (sample SAMN04414078, study PRJEB24778) | human gut metagenome | material: faecal | host: Homo sapiens
ATGAAAAAAGACATTATATTATCAGGAGTCGGCGGACAGGGAATTCTGTTTGCCGGCAAGATTCTGGCATACTGCGGTCTGATGGATGGAAAGGAAGTTTCCTGGCTGCCGTCCTATGGCCCTGAAATGCGTGGCGGTACGGCAAACTGTTCCGTCTGTATTTCCGATGAACTGATCGGCTCTCCGCTGGTTACTACACCGAATTACTTAATTGCCATGAATGGCCCGTCCTTTGTAAAGTTTATTGATACTGTACAGCCTGGCGGCAGTGTCTACCTGGATAACTCCGTCGTAGACGAAACCTGCGAGCGAACAGATATCACAGCAGTTGCACTGCCTGCAACTGACCTGGCAACGCAGGCAGGTTTAAACGGCGCTGCCAATATGGTTCTGCTGGGCAAAATGCTGGCAGATACGGGACTCTTCTCCATGGAGACCGTACAAAAGGCAATGGAAAAGTGCATTCCACCAAAACGTGCGCATCTGATTGAAGCCAATATGAAAGCCATTCAGATTGGTGCCGAAAGCAAGTAATCCCATTTTCAGCAACAAAAAAGCAGATTCCAATTTTCAAAGATTGGAATCTGCTTTTTATTTGACTTTGTTTGGTTTTATTCTGCCTGTTCCGCAGCTTCTGCCTCGGCTTTTGCCTGTGCCTGTTCCATGCGAATGGCTTTCAGTACAATGGCACATTCCAGGCGCTTTTTCTCAATCTCGCAGGAGAGTTTATGTGCCTTATGCACATCTCCGGCATACTGATAGTTGTTGGCGTTGCAGCCTCCGCTGCAATAAAAGCGTGCCCAACATTCCTTGCAGTCCGGCTTGCTGTAAATATGCGTCCGGGCAAAGTCTGCCTTCATTTCCAAGTTAAATTGCTTCTGATCCAGATTGCCCATCTTATATTCTTCGATGCCGACAAACTGATGACAGGGATAAATATCTCCGTCCGGTGTAATCGCAACATATTCATTGCCGCAGCCACAGCCACGCAGCCGCTTAATGGCACATGGACCCTGATCCAGATCCAGCATAAAGTGGAAGAAGTTAAACTTCTTGCCTGTTTTTTCATATTCCAAAATTTGTTCCATCAGGCGTTCGTATTCCCGGAAAATCACCGGCAAGTCCTTTTCAGTCAGCGCATACGGCTGGCTAGGATCTGCCATAACCGGTTCTACCGAGATCTGGTCGAACCCTGCATCCAGCAAGCTGAATACATCATTGGTAAAGTCCAGATTGTATTTGGTATAGGTACCGCGCACATAATATTCCTTGTCCCCACGCTGCTGCACCAATTCCTGATACTTTGGTACAATACGATCGTAACTGCCCTTGCCGTCTACCCGCTTTCTGGTACGGTCATTGACTTCTTTTCTGCCGTCAATGGACAATACCACATTGGACATTTCCCGGTTGATATAATCGATGTTATCCTGATTCAGCAGCATGCCGTTTGTGGTAATGGTAAAGCGGAAGTTCTTATGGTATTCCTGTTCCTTGCTGCGAGCATAGTCTACAATCTGCTTAACCGCTTCAAAATTCATCAGCGGTTCTCCGCCAAAGAAGTCTACTTCCAGGTTTTCCCGGTTTCCGGACTTTTCCAACAGGAAATCAATTGCCTTCTTTCCAGTTTCTACCGTCATCAGCTTTCTGCCTGCACCGTAATCTCCTGTTGAAGCAAAGCAGTACTCACAGCGCAAATTACAGTCCATGGCAATCAACAGACACATGGCCTTTACCGGAGAAGCGACCGCATAATTGGCATACTTTTCATAGTCATCTTCGGAAAACAGAATCTTTTCCCGATAAGCTTCCAAGACTTCTGCATAGCAACTCAAAATCTCTTCTTTGTCATAAAAGCGGGACAGCTTTTCCACAACTTCCGGGGGACATTCCTCTGCCAGAGGCGGTGCAACATTGTCCAGCATATCGTAGGTCAGCTCGTCCACAAGATGCACGCCGCCGCTGAACACATCCAACACGACATTATAGCCAGCCAGTTTATATTTATGTATCATGACTTTCACCTTTCATTTTCTGATGGAATTCATAGAGGGCACTTCTAAAAATCCAGAAGAAGTTGGAAGCTGCCTCATAGATTTTTAGAAGTGCCCTAGAGACAAATCCGCACCCTGTTGAGGATGCGGATTTTGCATGTCTTCAATTGGCACATTCGATTAGTGCTCGCATTTTTGATTGGCAACCGTGCAGGATGTCTTACATGCAGACTGACAAGAAGCCTGACACTTTCCGCAGCCGCCCTTTTCAGCAGATGCCTTCAGATTAGCCTTGTTGATTGTTCTGATGTGCTTCACAGAAAACCCTCCCCAAACATAACAATTTTATATATTATAACACATTTTTTGATTTCTTTCAAGTCTATTCCACAAAGATATAAAAAATTTACATCTTCGAATCTTTTTATCGGCTTTCATCGAGGCGGACGGCGCATTTTGGAATTCACGCCCACAATTCCGCCAATCCCACTGCAAAGAATGATGAGCAGCAGCTTCATGGGCGTTCCGGCACAGGCAAAACTGCGCAGAATGACAATACCAGTTAAAAAGATGATACAATACATCACCAGACCGCAGCTCAGACCGATGAGAAATCCATGCCGCCGTCTCTGCCGTGCTGCCACATAGCCGGTGGTAAAACTGCCGACACAAAGCGCCAAACATGCCATGCACGAAATCAGCAAATCTGGTGCATCCATCTTGGTCATCAATACAGAAAAACAGGAAATACAAATCATTGCGGCTACCAAGCCAGCCAGAACCGAAAGAGAGGTACACCAAATGCGGTTGTTTCTCAGGCAGTCCATTTTGCAAGGTTTCTTATGTCCCATTGCGCTCAGCCTCCTATCCTGCTTCATTCTATGCAGGAACGGCGGCATCCATGCAAAAAAGAGACGATCGTAAATCGTCTCTTTTTGTTGTGGAATAAAATTAGGATTCCAGCAATTGGACGATCTTACTCGTCCTTCAGCATAGACTTTTCCTCTGCCTTGTCATCAGAATTCTTCTTTTTCTTGTCCTTCTTGCTCTTGACTTCAGCAGCCTTTGCCTTCTTGTCCTTTTCGATGGTTTCCTTCACCGTCAGGTTTTCCTGAATGGCCCACTTCTTGATCCGCAGCTTATTGCGGTCCCCGCCAGTTTCAATGACAATGGTATCTTCGGTTGTACGTAAAACCAGTCCCACAATTCCGCCGATGGTGACAATTTCGTCCCCAATCTGCACACTGCGCTGCATGGCCTGCGTTTCCTTTTCCTTCTTCTTTTGCGGACGAATCAAAATCAGATACATCACGACAAACAGAAGGATCATAAAGATCAGATAAAAGCCCATTCCGCCGCCGCTTCCGGAACCTCCGGAGGATGCACTGGCAGAAATGGTACCCATTGCCAGCACTGCGGTCATTGCGCCAGCCCACAGAGCTGCCTTTGCTGCATGTTTCATGTTCATAGTTTTCCTTCCTTTCTTTCCAGTACCTGTTCCCATACAAAATATGCAAATTGAAAACAAGTACAATTGTCAGCAGGAATTTCCTGCATGATTCCAGTGGTTACGCCTGCTTTCCCTGCAAGTACTGATCGATGGATTGTGCAGCTTTCTTCCCTGCACCCATTGCCAGAATAACCGTTGCAGCGCCTGTCACAGCGTCTCCGCCTGCATAAACGCCTTCCTTCGTGGTTGCCATGGTTTCTTCATTGACAATCAAGCAACCTCTTGCGTTGGCTTCCAGACCCTCCGTCGTGGTACGAAGCAGCGGATTGGGAGAAGTCCCGATGGACATAATGACAGTATCCACTTCCAAGCGGAATGTACTATCTGGGATTTCCACCGGTCTGCGCCGACCGGAAGCATCCGGTTCACCCAGTTCCATCCGAATGCAGTCCATTCCACAAACCCGTCCAGTATCGTCTCCGACAACCTGTACCGGGTTGCAAAGCGTCATAAATTCTACGCCTTCTTCTTTTGCGTGGTGTACTTCCTCCAAACGTGCCGGCATCTCAGCCTCCGAACGGCGGTAAACAATATAAACATGCTCTGCGCCCATTCGCAATGCACTTCTAGCAGCATCCATGGCAACGTTTCCACCGCCGACTACTGCAACTGCCTTGGAATGCAGGACAGGTGTCGCATGATCCTCCCGATACCCCTTCATCAAATTGATTCGGGTCAGGTACTCATTGGCAGAACAAACGCCGACCAGTCCCTCTCCGGGAATGCCCATAAAACGTGGCAGTCCGGCACCGGATCCGATGAAAATAGCTTCATAACCATCCTGCATCAGTTCCTCTACGGATAAAATCTTTCCAATTACCATGTTTGGCGAAATGGTAACGCCCAGCTCTTCCAAGCTGTGCACTTCCTGCTGCACGATTTCCTTCGGCAAACGGAATTCCGGGATGCCATACATCAGGACACCGCCAGCAACCTGAAATGCCTCAAAGATGGTAACAGCATAGCCAAGCCGTGCCAGATCGCCTGCACAAGTCAGACCAGCCGGGCCTCCGCCAATGATTGCCACTTTTTTTCCATTGGAAACAATCGGTTCTCCTGCGCTGTTTGTTTCTTCTGGATGGTTGCGGGCGTAATCCGCAGCAAACCGCTCCAGGCGGCCAATGCCAACCGGTTCGCCTTTTTTCCCACGTACACAAAGACCTTCACACTGATTTTCCTGCGGACAGACACGACCGCAAACAGCCGGCAGCCGATTGGTCTGCGTAATCACCTGATAAGCCTTTGCAAAATCACCTTTTACGATTTCCTGAATGAAGTTCGGAATCTGCACACCGACCGGACAGCCCTTTACGCAAGGTGCCGCTTTACAATGCAGGCAGCGTGTTGCCTCTTCCATTGCCATTTCCGGCGTATAGCCTGTTGCAACTTCCTGAAAGACACGTGCACGTTCCTTTGGATCCCGTACTGGCATCTCCACTTTCTTCTGTGACAAGTTTACCTTTCCTGCCATACTCCAATCACGCCTCCTTTGCAGTCAGATGTTCTGCCTGCTGCATCATTCTGCAATCTGCTTCCCGTTCCTGTGCCCGATAGGTGGTATTCCGCTGCATCAATTCCTCGAAATCAACCTTATGACCATCAAAGTCCGGTCCTTCTACGCAGGCATACCGAATTTTTCCATCTACTGTAACCCGGCAGCAGCCACACATTCCCGTTCCGTCAATCATAATCGGATTCAACGAAACAATGGTCGGAATCTGCTGCGGCTCCGTTACCTTACAGACAAACTTCATCATCGGAACCGGACCGATGGCGATGACTGCATCATAATGCTTTCCAGCATCCAGCTGCTGCTGCAACACGTTGGTAACAAATCCCTTTGTTCCATAAGAACCATCATCCGTACACAGGTACAAATTGTCACTGCATGCCCGGAATTCTTCTTCCAAAATCACAATATCCCGGTTGCGGAATCCTGCAATGGTATCCACCTGCAATCCTTTTTTATGCAGATATTTTGCCTGCGGATAGGCAATGGCACAGCCTACTCCACCGCCAATGACACAGACGGACTGACAACCTTCCGGCAAATGTGTCGGAACGCCGAGCGGTCCCACCAAATCCAAAATGGAATCCCCTGCCTGTAGCGTTGCCAGCTGCTTTGTCGTCGCACCGACCAACTGGAAAATCATCGTAATTGTGCCTGCTGTTCGATCATAATCTGCAACAGTCAGCGGTACCCGTTCTCCATATTCATCAATACGGAATATAATAAACTGACCCGGCAGAACTTTTGCTGCAATCAGAGGTGCATGCAGAACCATCCGTGCAACAGATGCATTCAGCATTGTCTTTTCTTCAATTCGGAACATAGCCGTCCCTACCTCGCTTTTTCCATAATATTTTTCCTTCACGAACAAGAGCCGAAATACACTCTAAAAAAATAAGCCGACAAGATCGCCGGCTTATTCGAGCGAATACTGCTCTTATTTCGGAATGTATTGATCCTATTCTTAAACAGTCGGATCTTCTGCTGTTACGACTGCATCCTCTGCATCGTCCAGATCATCAAAATCAAATTCCAGCAGTTCGCCGCAGCAAGGACACTGCATGCTGCCATGATCCAAAACGGACTCATCCATGACAATGGTGTTTTCGCAAGTCGGACATACGGTCTCATACAGATCATCGTCATCCAGATCTTCTACATCCTCATCGTCATATTCTGCATCGTCCAGATCGTCTTCTTCGTCATAAACAATTTCTTCTACGTCTGCCAGATCTTCATCCAGGGATTCACAGACTTCTGTCAGTTCATCCACCTGATCCTGCAAATCTTCTACATACAGAGCAGTTGTTTGCAGCACTTCCATAATCTGTGCAAGCACTTTGCCTTCCTTGGTGGTCATATCCAAGTCCATGCCGTCTACCAAACCATTCAAGTAAGAAATCTTATCTGTTAATTTCATGATTTTGCTCCTTTTCAAAAATGGGGCTTATGCACGTTCCATATATTCGCCAGTTCTGGTATCAATCCGGATCATATCACCCTGGTTGATGAACAGCGGTACCTTAATTTCTGCGCCAGTTTCCAGTGTTGCCGGCTTGGTTGCATTTGTTGCGGTATCACCCTTGAAGCCCGGATCTGTTTCGGTAACTTCCAGTTCTACGAAGAACGGCGGTTCTACACCGAATACATTACCCTTATAGGACAGTACCTTTACTTCCATGTTTTCCTTTACGAATGCGAAGGACGGGCCCAGCTTGGACTTATCAATCGGCTGCTGTTCGTACGTTTCCATATCCATAAAGTAATACAGATCGCCATCGCTGTACAGATACTGCATGTCTTTTCTTTCAATATATGCAGTCGGATACTTATCAGTCGGGTTGAAAGAACGTTCTACCACAGCACCGGTAATGACATTCTTATACTTGGTACGAACAAATGCTGCACCCTTACCCGGCTTTACGTGCTGGAATTCAATGACCTGTACCACGTTGCCATCCATTTCAAATGTTACGCCATTTCTGAAATCGCCTGCTGAAATCATATAATAAACCTCCGTTATTTCGCTGTATTCTTGTTACGCTATTCTTTAGAATCAGCATATAGTGCTTTTATTATACTACAAATTTTATAAGTTTGCAAGACCTGTTGTCAATTTTTTTCGAAAAATCGCATTTTTTCGACTGATTTTAAAGACAAATCAATTCCTTCGGTGCTTTTGTCAGATTCTCGCAGCCCGATTCCCGCACAACGACAAAATCTTCAATTCGAACACCGAACTGTCCCGGCAAGTAAACACCCGGTTCCACCGTAATGATGGTGCCATCCTTAAAGACTGCCTGCGAAGAAGGCGAAGCATTGGGCTGCTCATGAATTTCTAGACCAACGCTGTGCCCCAATGCATGTCCGAACTGTGCACCATACCCAGCATCTGTCAGAATAGTTCGAGCCACTGCATCCAGTTCCTTTCCGGTTATGCCGGCATGAACGGCCTGCAAAGCTGCCTTTTGCGCTTTCAGTACCACGTTGTATACCTGCCGCATGGTTTCTGTTGGGGCACCAACACAAACGGTACGGGTCATATCACTGTGATAGCCGTCTACCACTGCACCAAAGTCCATTAGTACAAAGCTGCCCGGCTGTACCACTACGGATTCTTCCGGCACACCATGCGGCATGGAAGTTTTTGTTCCGGTCAGTGCAATGGTCGGGAACGAAAGATCCTCTGCTCCCAATTGCAGCATCGCAAAGTCCAATTTCAATTGAATGTCCCGTTCTGTTACGCCGGGGTGCAGCCATTGCAGCACTTGTTCCAACGCTGTTTCCGCCAACTGCTGTGCAGCCCGCATCTTTTGCAGCTCCTGCTCACTTTTGATGCGGCGGCAGTGGGAAATGGCATCACTGAGCACATCGGAACAATCCAGTTCTACCAAATTGCCGACTTGCTGCTTCAAAGAAGCAAACGCCTGAATGGTCATGGTTTCTGCTTCTACTGCCATGCGCTTTGCCTGATGCTGCTCCAGCAGTGCAGTAATCTGTTGATACAAATTAGACTGCTCCATCACCTGACAATCCTTGACACAAGCACGCGCCTTCTCAATATATCGAAAATCAATTATCAGATAAGCAGCATCCCGAAATGCCAGAACCGTTCCTGCTGAGGAACGCATCCCTGTAAAATACCGCCGATTGACATCGGATGTAATGATTGCGCAGTCGATCGAAGCCGGCAGCTTCTGCATGAGTTGTTCCAGACGTGTTTGCATTGCAATCGCTTCCTTTCTTTATAGGGCTGCTGCCGCATGCAGCGCCAGCAGATAGCTTTGAATGCCAAATCCAGCAATGGTTCCATGACAAACCGGACTGATAACAGAATGATTCCGGAATTCTTCTCTGGCATGAATGTTGCTGATGTGCACTTCAATGCATGGAATCCGAATATCATGAATGGCATCCCGGATGGCATAGCTGTAGTGCGTATACGCACCAGCATTGATGATGACTGCATCAAACACCAGCCGTGCACTGTGCAGCTTATCAATAATGGCGCCCTCATGATTGGACTGAAAGATTTCACATTCCATCCCCAGCTGCTCCGCATGATCCATGAGCATCTGATTCAATTCCGAAAAACTGGTACTGCCATATACACCCGGTTCCCGTTCTCCCAACAAGTTCAAATTGGGGCCGTGAATCACCAAAACTTTTTTTGCCATATTGCATTATCCTTTCCGCAAGACAAACTCCTGTTTTGTCTCATCATATACCTTTCGGGGTAAAAACGGCAGTTCCAACCGCCGTTTGATCCGAAAGAAGCGTGTTTGTTCCATCTGCATGGGAAATACAAAAATGCACTTGAGGCGCATCAAATTGGCACCCAGTACATCCGTAAAGATCTGATCACCGACTACAGCCAATTCTTTTCGGTGCAGTCCCATCTTTTGCATCGCACGCCGAAATCCGCTGGAAAGCGGTTTTTTTCCTTCACAAACATAATCGACACCCAGCCGAGCTGCAAACGGCTGCACCCTCGGCGGATGGTTATTTGAGACAATGCACATCCGGATGCCATGCTGCTTCATCTGCGCAATCCACGCCTCGACACCAGGAGCCGGTGTCGGATTGTCATGCGTTGTCAACGTATTGTCTACATCCAGCAAGAGGCCACGAACCCCCAGCTTTTGCAGCAATGCCGGTGAAATATCACAAACGCTGCGCAATGCAACGGTTGTCCGAAAAAGCATATACGTTCTCCCTTCCGGAGCCCAACGATGTGGTTCCGTTCTATTATACTGCATAAATGCTGCGAAACCTGTCGAAACAAACAGGCTCTGGATACATAAAAACGGACACACTCATTCCAGTGTGTCCGCTATGCAGTTCTTCTTCGATGCAATTAATACTTGCGCTTACGAGCTGCCTCAGACTTCTTCTTCCGTTTAACTGAAGGCTTTTCGTAATGTTCTCTTTTCCGAACTTCAGCGATAACGCCGTCCTTTGCACAGGATCTCTTAAAACGCTTGAGCGCTGTGTCTAAAGACTCGTTTTTGCCTACACGAACTTCTGCCACTTACATTTCCCTCCCTTTGCCACCACGGCAGAGGTTGATCATCTCGCAAGGGCATCACACCCGTCGAGTTCTGACCTATATACCACCGAGTTTCCGAAAGGGGAACATCGGGATATGACTACGTTCTGTCATTGTGCAAAAAACTTTATTTTGAAATATGTTTTATTATACCACATCCAGCAATTACTGTCAAGTGATTTTAAAATGAAACTGGAAATTTGTTATTTTGCCACAAAATTAACAAGTTTATTTGGTACATATATCTGCTTTAAGACTGCCTTGCCAGCCAATGCTTCTGCAACCTTTGGTGCAGTTGCTGCCTGCTGCAAAACGACATCCTTTTCTGCATGCATCGGAATTTCCAGTTTTGCACGTACCTTGCCGTTAATCTGTACCACAATTTCTACTGTTTCATCGATACAGAGTGCCGGATCATAGGTCGGCCAAGCCTGCTGATTCAGAATGCCGCCGCAGTAAGTCTCATACAGTTCTTCTGTGATATGCGGTGCAAACGGATTCAGGAGCAGCAACAGCGTACGGAATTCTGCATGTGTCATCTTGCCGGCTGCATAAATCTCATTGACCAATTCCATCATCGCTGCAATGGCAGTATTGAACTTCAAGTTTTCAATGTCGTCTGTAACTTTCTTAATGGTCTTATGGAACTTCCGCTTCAGAGATTCCTGATAGTCCTCTCCTTCTGTCAAAAGCTCCTGCAAGCCCCAAATACGATCCAGGAAACGCTTACAGCCACGAATGCTGGAAGTGCTCCACGGTGCAGTCTTCTCGAAATCTCCTACGAACATTTCATACAGACGCAGTGTATCAGCACCATACTGTGCAACGACTTCGTCCGGATTGATGACATTGCCTCTGGACTTGGACATTTTCTGTCCGTCTTCGCCCAGAATCATACCATGAGAAGTCCGGCGCATATAAGGTTCCTTGGTGCCGACAACACCAATATCATACAGGAACTTATGCCAGAACCGAGAGTACAGCAAATGCAGTGTGGTATGTTCCATACCGCCGTTGTACCAGTCTACCGGCATCCAGTAATCCAGTGCTTCCTTAGAAGCCAGACAAGTATCATTCTTCGGGTCACAGTAACGCAGATAATACCAGGAAGAACCAGCCCACTGCGGCATAGTATCGGTTTCCCGTCTTGCCGGACCACCGCAATTGGGGCAAGTGGTCTGAATAAAGCTTTCCATAGTTGCCAGCGGACTTTCACCGTCATCCGTCGGCATATAGCTTTCTACATCCGGCAGAGTCAGCGGCAATTCACTTTCCGGCAGACCTACTGCACCGCACTTCGGACAATGTACAATCGGAATGGGTTCCCCCCAATACCGCTGACGGGAGAATACCCAGTCCCGCAGCTTATAGTTGACTTTGCTGACACCTTTTCCGGTTTCTTCCAGCCAACGCTTCATCTTTTCCTTTGCTTCTTCTACGGTCAGTCCATCCAGGAATCCACTGTTGGTCATGATGCCGGTTGCGCAATCGGTAAAGGCTTCTTTGGTAACATCGCCGCCCTTAACAACTTCAATAATCGGCAGGTGGAAAACTTTTGCAAAATCATAGTCTCTGGTATCGTGCGCCGGAACCGCCATAATCGCACCAGTTCCATAGCTCATCAAAACATAGTCAGAAATAAAGATTGGAATTTCCTTGTCGTTAACCGGGTTGATACCACGAACGCCCTTCAGCTGCACACCGGTTTTTTCCTTTGCCATTTCGGTACGCTCAAAATCGGACTTTCTCGCAGATTTTTCCTGATAAGCACGGATTTCATCCATATTCTCCAGCTGATCTGCCCACTTTTCAATCAACGGATGCTCCGGAGAAATAACCATATAGGTGGCACCAAATAAGGTATCCGGCCGTGTGGTGTAGATCTTTAAAGTGTCTCCAGTTGTAGTTGCAAAATCAACTTCTGCACCGGTGGAACGTCCAATCCAGTTCCGCTGGGTTGCCTTGATTTTTTCCAGATAGTTAACCTCATCCAGATCATCCAACAGGCGCTGTGCATACTCTGTAATTTTCAGCATCCACTGCGACTTTACCTTCCGTACGACTTCCCCGCCGCAGCGTTCGCAAACACCGCCAACTACTTCTTCATTCGCCAGAACGACCTTACAAGAGGTACACCAGTTAACAGCCATTTCCTTCTTGTAAGCCAGTCCCTTCTGGAACATCTTCAGGAAAATCCACTGTGTCCAATGGAAGTACTTCGGATCAGTCGTGTTGATTTCCCGATCCCAGTCAAAGGACAAGCCCAGAGATTGCAGCTGCTCCTTGAAACGCTTTACATTGTTCCGGGTGACAATTGCCGGATGAATCTTATTCTTAATCGCAAAGTTTTCAGTTGGCAGACCGAATGCATCCCATCCCATTGGGAACAGCACATTATAGCCCTCTAAACGGCGCTTTCTGGCAACAATGTCCATTGCTGTATACGGCCGGGGGTGTCCAATGTGCAAGCCCTGTCCGGACGGATACGGAAACTCTACCAGTGCGTAGTACTTTGGCTTGCTGTAATCTGTGCCGGCACGGAAGGTTTTATTCGCTTCCCAATAAGCCTGCCACTTTTTCTCAATTGCGGTAAAATCATATGGTTTCATGGTTTTTCATCATCCTCATTCTTACAGATTTCGGAATCCGCTGCGGACTCCTTTTGAACCCAAGCTTTACAAAAGGGTTCTTATTTGAAATAGGCGCGGACATCCTTTTGCAACACCAGCAGTGCCGCACATCCAACATCCAACAAGCCTTCCACCAGGTAAATCCAATTGCCGCCGATATTGGCAAGATTGTTTCCGATGTTCATTAGGAATACAATAGCCAAAAAGCCTGCTACTATATACGAAATATAGGGAATTCGCATCACCAGCAGAACGGCAAATACAACAAACAAAATCAAATAAACCACATTTGCTGTGGAAAATCCCAAAATCAAATTCAGCACAGACTTCAGAATCAAGTAAGCGCCGATTCCAAGCACGATCTTCTTTCCGTTTTCTGCAGACATCACAGATTCCTCCCTGATTAATTTTCTTTCAGCCACTGGGAAATATCCATGCGTGTTCCATCCGCCCAAAGCCGTTCCAACTGGTAGAAGTCTCTGGCTTCCTTATAGAACACATGCACAATAATGTCCGAATAATCCAATACAATCCAACTGGAACCATTTCCTCTGCCTTCCCGGCGTGCCGGCTTTTCTCCGGCTTCGGAAAGCTGATATTCCACTTCTTCTGCCAAGGTCTTGGTATGGGTGGTACTGGTTCCGTTTGCAATGACAAAGTAATCGCCGAGAATGGTCAAACCGCTTACACCGATTACCTGAATGTCTTCTGCCCGCTTGCTGTCCAGTGCTTTTACAATGGTTTCAATTCGTTCTAACTGCGTCATATCAAAGTCCTTTCTGCTTTCTTCCTGCTTTATTGTGCGCCGTCTTCGCTGCGCCCGTTATAAATATCGTGTAAGGTTTCTTCTGTATCATCGTATGCCGTTGCCAGATAGGAGCCTTCCGGTACCAGTTCGACAATGGCGCTCTCGTCTGCATAAATTTGATTCTGATACGGACGGAAATTGGTATTCAGCAAATCGATGCAGGCAGATTTATGAATGGAATAAACCGACTGTTCCGAGCCGTCTCCTGGATAATAGGTTGCACCTTCTCCCGGCACCATGAATACATTCACGCCATCCATGGTCAGCTCCTGGGAAGCATAGTCCGCAATCATGCTGATATCTTCCAAGGATAGGTCTGTTGCAATCCACTGATTGTCATAAATTTTCTTCATGGCAAGCGTCAATTCCGACTGGCTCATATCCAGCAATTTCTGCATAGCCGCTGCCAGGAAAATACGCTGTGCCTTTACACGTCCGATGTCGCCTTCATTGTATCCATGCCGGAACCGAACAAACCATTCGGACTGGGTGCCGTCCAGCACCTGTTCTCCAGCAGGCAGAATCTTATCCGCTTCATAGATAATCTCCTCCGGCAGGGTAATCGGAATACCGCCGATGGAATCAACAATCTTGGCAATATCTTTGCAATTCAGCTTGACATAGCAGTCAACCGGAATGCAGAAGTTGTCCTCAATGGCATTGACCACGCGCTGAATCGGCGTTACGCCTTCTTCCTGACCGCTGTGGTAGATGCTGTTAAACTTCCCGGTGGAGTAGGAGGCATAGTCCGGCATGTAGCTGTCTCGTGGGATTTGCAAAACATTCAATGTGCCTGCCAGCAAGTTAAACTGAAACAGCCAGTCCACATCGGACAGCTCTCCGCTTTCATCCATACCCAAGAACAGAATGGTATACTGCCCTTCTACAATTTGACTCAAGTCCAGACCGTCATCCAAATTGGAATCCAAGTCGCTGCGCAAGTCCAGTACAGCGCTGTTGTTGGCAGCAGGCTTTTGCAAAGTACCTTCCAATTCTACCAGCGGCTGCCACTGCTTGATGTATTTCACAATGGAAATATTCGAAACAGTTGTGCCATTGGCATCTATCTTCTTATAAGCAATAATCGGGGCATTGAATACCATCACGGCAATCAAAACAACACTGCATAGGATGGATGCCACCATAATGGTCTTATCTTTTATGGTTTTGCCCACACCAGATTTCCGTGGTGCTTTTTTGGAAACAGGCGGTTTGGAGGCTGCCTTTTTTGGCTTTGCTTTCTGTGTTGCTGTTTTTTGAGAAGTGGATTTGGTTCGCTTGGCATGTGCTGTTCGTTCGATTTGCATCGTTTCATTCCTTTCTTTTTGCTGCAAAAGAGATTTCCTATGCATCCAGGTGCCTATTGCTGCAATGCAGCGTACTCATTATAAGCTTCTATGGTGTAATGCGGCAACAATCCATGCCGTTTCAATTGCTTCTGAATGGAGAAGCAGACCGCTTCATACATGCCGTCATTCAGATCACGATGCACCACTTCCCGCATGTGCTCCACATCGGGATAGGTACGCTCCGCAGAAGTCAAATCCGCCAGAAAGACAATCTTCTCCAGCTGAGACATGCCAGCTCTTCCAACCGTATGGAATCGAACTGCACGCAAAAGATCCGGATCAGTCACCCCGAATTTCTCCCGCAAATAGCAAGCTCCGGCAATTCCATGCCAAACCTTCGGTGACTTTTGCTCTTCCAGACAAACACCCATATCCGAACGCATCATCCAGTTAAACTGCTCCGATTCGTCCATCTCCTTGCAGATATCATGTACCATTCCTGCAAAATATGCGGTATCCGGTGCAACGCCGCCAAACGTTTCCGCTAAGATCCGGCTTTCTGCCGCAACATTCATGACATGGGTAAACCGCTTTTTGGAAAGATTCGCTTTTAAATACTGCTGCATTTCGAGATGATCTGTCATGTTCTACCGACCTCCAACATTCCGACAGGTTTTCAATCGCATGATGTCGATTCCTGTCCCATTTGATACAAGTGATGCAATTGTATATATTGTACTACGTTCCGGGGCAAATAGCAAGAACAATCTTCTTGTTTTTTTAATTTTTCCCGAATTTTTGTAGAAGATACCGATAATACTGCATCGCAGAAGATCTGAATCTGCCCAAATTGCGACAATTCCAACTGCTTTTGCCGAATCCGCTCCGTATCGGCTGCATCACGGGAAACCACACCCAATGTCACCCGCTGCAAAATCTCCTGATATCGATACCAGTGATCAAATTGCAGCAGCATATCACTTCCCATCAGCAGTACAAACGCTGCTTCCGGATTCTGCTCCTGAAAATGGGAAATCGTATCAATGGTATAGCTCACCTGTTCCCGGTTCAGCTCATAATCACTGACGGAAAAGGCAGGTTCCCCGGCAACAGCAAGCCGACACATTGCAAGGCGGTGCGCATCAGAAACCGTATAGGCACTTTTCTGCTTAAATGGAGAACAGTACGCCGGCACAAAGATCACATGCTGCAAATGCAGCTGTTCCATGGCAGTATACGCCAGATGCAAATGCCCGTTGTGAATGGGATGAAAGCTGCCGCCAAACAATCCAATGCGTTCCATCGCATTACAGATCAATCACAGGATCTTTCGGATTGCGCTTATACAGCACAAACCGGCTTCCAATTACCTGTACCACTTCTGATTCCGTTGCTTCTGCCAAAATCTGTGCTGCTTCTCTTGCATCATACATGCTATTTTCCAGCACACGCAGCTTAATCAATTCCCGTTTCCGCAGGGCATCCTGCACTTGTCCAATCAGATGGTCTCCAATTCCACCCTTTCCAACCTGAAAAATGGTCTCATAGGTGCTGGCAATTCCCCGCAGTTTGGCACGTTCCTTACTTGTTAACATAAGATTCTCCTCTCGTTTTCTGCAAATATGCTTCCAGCTGCCGCAGGGCATTTGCACGGTGACTGATTTGGTTCTTTTCTGCATCGGTCATCTGCGCCAGCGTCTGATCTCCATAGTAAAATACCGGATCATATCCAAATCCATTTGTTCCTGCCGGAACGGTTCCAATGGTTCCTTCACATGTTCCTGTAAACAGCACTGCTTCCCCAGATTCATCCAAGTAGCATACCGCACACACAAACCGTGCGGTTCGCCGCGGCGCCGGAACATCCTGTAACATTGTCAACAGCTTCTCACAGCGCTGCTGATCGGTCGCATCCTCTCCGGCAAACCGATGGGAATAAATACCCGGCGCACCATCCAGTGCATCAACCATCAATCCGCTGTCATCGGCAAGAACCGGAACATGCAAAGCCTGATAAACGGCCTGCGCCTTCAACTGTGCATTTTCTGCAAAAGAAGTTCCGGTTTCCTCTACCTCTTCACAAAATCCAGCTTCCCGCTGGGAAAGAACTTCAAATCCGAACGGCTGCAAAATGGCACGCATTTCCCGCAGCTTGCCCGCATTGTTCGAAGCCAATATCATCTTTTGCATGATTACTTTTCCTCCGTTTCCCGATCAAACAGCGCCGCTACAAAATCCTTGCTGCGGAACGGCTGCAAATCATCTATTTTTTCACCAACACCAATCAACTTCACTGGAATGTGCAGTTCATTTCGAATGGAAACAATAATACCACCCTTTGCCGTACCGTCCAGCTTGGTCAGTACGATTCCCGTTAGATTGGCAACTTCCTGGAACAAACGTGCCTGGTTCACGGCATTCTGTCCTGTTGTGGCGTCCAGAACCAACAGGACTTCTACACTGCATCCTTCTGCCTGGGTTTCAATGATCCGATTGATTTTTGCCAGTTCTTGCATCAGATTTTTCTTATTGTGCAACCGTCCGGCAGTATCACAAATCAATACATCACAATCTCTTGCCTTGGCAGCTGCAATGGCATCAAATACAACAGCACCCGGATCGGAACCTTCCGCATGCTTCACCAATTCCACACCAGCACGGTTGGTCCAAACCTCCAGCTGATCGATAGCAGCAGCCCGGAATGTATCCGCAGCCGCAACAATTACCTTCTTGCCATCCTCTTTCAGCTGATGACATAGTTTGCCAATGGTCGTAGTCTTGCCAGCACCGTTTACACCAATTACCATAATGATGGAAGGCTTGGTAGACAGATCCAGTCCGGTATCCTCGCCCAGCATTTCCCCAATGATCTCCTGAATCAGTCCCATAATCTGAGAAGGATCTGTAATGCCCTCTTCCTTCACACGTTTCCGAAGCAGATCGCAGATTTCCACAGATGTTTCCGGCCCCAGGTCACTCATAATCATGGTTTCTTCCAGCTGCTCAAACAAATCTTCATCAATCTTGGTGAAGGAGTTTAAAACATGCTGCATCTTTGCAATCATGGAATCCTTGGTCTTTTTCAGGCTCTCCCGAATCTTCGCAAAAAGCCCTTTTTTCTTCTCCGGAACGGAGACTTGGACTGGTTCTGCTTCTGGTTCCGCTTCCGGCTCCTCTGTTTCTTCCCCTTCCGGCACTTCTGCTTCTTCCGGCATTGCTTCTTCTGATTCTTCAATCGTTTCTGTATCCGCTTCCTCTGGTGCTGCATCTGCCTGATGGGATTCCAGTTCCGGAACAGCTTCCACCGGTACTTCAGACCCCACAGACTCTGGCTGTTGGGTTTCTTCGAGTTCTTGCTCCGGTTCTAAATCCGTATCCGGTTCTTCCCGTTTGGTGGCAAGCGGTGTATACGTTGTGGCAAAAGCATCCTGCTGAGCCGCTTCTTCCGCTTCCCGTGCTGCTCTTGCAGCCTCTGCTGCCAATGCAGCTGCCTCTTGCCGCATGGATTCCTGCTCTGCCAGTTCTTCCGCCTGTTTACGAGCCGTTTCTTCCCACTGCCGTTCTTCTGCTTCCTGCTGTGCAATTGCTTCTCCGGCAATGTCTTCTTCCTGCTGCGCTTCGGGTTCCGATTCTGCTGCATCCGGCTGCTGCAAAACGGATGCTTCTTCCGGTTCTTCTACGCGGTTTTTTCTTCCGAAAAAGCCCTTTTTCTTCTTATCCCGTCTGCTAAATAAACCCATCTCTCATTCCTGCCTTTCTGCATGCGGAACCAATCCCGGTTCCGTCAAACTTTCAAATGTATCCTGCTCCATGCGAAGCAGCTTCGAAATGCCGTCCTCCTGCATGGTTACACCATACAGCACATTGGCTTCCTCCATCGCACTGCGGCGATGCGTCACCAAAATAAACTGTGTGGTATCCACAAAATGCGAGAGGTACTGCGCATATTTCCGAACATTTCCCTCATCCAGTGCGGCGTCAATCTCATCCAAAATACAAAATGGAGCTGGACGCAGCTTTAAAATGGCAAAATACATTAAAATACAATCTCGGTTTGGATATGACAGTATGGAAAAACATCATCACCTTAAATTTCGATGCTTATCTGGAACGTACGGAAAACCTATTGATGGATGT
>OIGD01001853.1_pt1 | contig 18379 bp, 17 predicted proteins | sample 1582211 | NCBI WGS metagenome assembly OIGD01 (sample SAMN04414078, study PRJEB24778) | human gut metagenome | material: faecal | host: Homo sapiens
GGCATTTTCTTCTTTTTCAGGCGCGAGGATACGAACTCTGCAAACAGCAGGTAGATAACCGCGAACACCGGAACGCCAAGCAGCATTCCCGGAATTCCGAACAGACCTCCGCCTATGGTGATGGAAACCAGCACCCAGATCGCGGGAAGTCCCATCGAACCGCCGAACAGGTGCGGCTTGATAACGTTGCCGTCGAGCTGCTGGAGCACCAGCACGAACAGCTCGAACCAGATGACCTTCACCGGATCAACCAGCAGTATCAGGATACCGCACGGAATAGCTCCGATGAACGGACCGAAGAACGGTATGAGATTTGTGACTCCGCAGACTACTGCAAGCAGCATGGGGTACGGCATTCCCATAACGAGGCAGCCTATCGCCATCGCAACAAAAATTATCAGCGCGTCCACGAGGTTGGATATTACGTAGCTCTTGAAAATCGAATTGGTTCGGGAGCCTACATAAAACACCCGCTGACATATATTGTTCTTCAGAAACGCGAAAAGGATCTTTTTTGTCTGAGCCAGAAGCCTCTCCTTGCTGAACAGAAGATATATCGCAATGATAAGTCCGATCACGACATTCTTCAGACCCGTCAGCAGCCCCGCCGCAAACTGGAATACGCCGCTTGAAACGCTGCTCATGATGTCCCCGGCAATCGGCTGAACCATCTCGGATATTTTATTTACGATCGACCCTATTTCAGTAAAGCTGTCGGAGATAAGACTTGCGATCTCCGGATTGTTCGCGAAGAAATCCTCAAGGAATGCGTCCAGCTTCTTGATGTACCCGGGCATCTGGTCGGCGAGGTCGACCACACTCTTTGCCACGCTCGGAACTACAGCCACGCAAATCCCCACGACTGCCGCAAGAACTATGATATACGCGATAGTCACCGAAAGCGCGCGTGCCGCGATCTTACGGCGGCGTGACTTCTTCTCCATCGAGGGACCATGCTTCTCGAGCGTGCGGACCACCGCAGTGGAACCGACCTTGGATTCCGCCAGTTTCTGCATCACTATGCCTTTTTCAGGCGGCGGATTCTCAACGAGCTTGTGGAAAAAAGTGCGCTCGATCCACATCATGAGCGGATTCACGATATACGCTATTACGATACCGCAGATAAGAGGTGCTGAGACGCTTCCTATCCATGAAAATCCGCTCTTGAACGAGTCGAATTTAAATACAAATACTACGAACAGAACCGCCAGCATAATGACGATGAGCGAATAAACCGCGATGGTAGTGTATTTCTTGTTCCATTTTATCTTCAAAAGCGTGTCCTCCTGCTAAAAGCAATCACATATCATGCTTATTGTAACATATTTAAATACACATGTCAACCGGAACATGTGAGAATAAGTTAATTTTTAACTTATTCACGTATATTTCACAATTGTTAGGCTATATTATCCTATGTACAGAGATTTACAGGGATCAGGCTGGAATGTTCACATGTTCAGCTATATTATGCCCGGATATCTTCAAAAGGAATCAATCGGAGGAATCAATCACGCTGTATAATTATTAGAAAAATCGCAGCGGAAAATGTGCATTATTAACAAAACGAAACATAGCATATGCCACAAAATGGGGTTATTGGGCTGTTATTAAGGTCAACCGGCGCTTGTTTTTCCATTTTATTCCTTGAATATGTAATATTTATCGTTTTGATTTCTGTTAGGTGTCATTTTTACCCGCGCCATATTGTAAAATAGTATAAGGTGCAATACATTTTTTATTGGAATGGATTTCGCATAATTTTTTTATCAAGTAAGGAGAGTCCACATGTTTAACAACCGAACAACCGACGGAAGAAACAACATCTGCGGAATCAACGTTGCAAAGCTGCGCAAGGCATTGAAGATTTCACAGCGTGAGCTTGCAGACAGACTGCAGGTCATCAATCTGGATATCGACAAGAACGCAGTTCAGAGAATCGAGTCCGGTCAGAGATTCGTCACAGATATTGAGATAATCTCTCTGGCAAAGGTTTTCTCTGTCACCGTTGAGGATCTGCTCAAGGTTTAAACGTTTTATATTATTAAAATGGGGCTGTGATTCACAGCCCCTTTAGTTTATTGCCTTCGGCCTGAACCGTTCAGCGGAGTATCTCCCCGGGAACGATATCCGCCATCTGCTTGTAGCCCATCTTGCTCGGGTGGAGGTGGTCGCCGCTGTCGAACTGCGGAAGCATTCGCGTCGGACGCTCAGGGTCGGCTAACGCTCTGTCAAAGTCTATGCACCCGTCGATGAGGTCGGTGGTGCGTATCCACTCGTTGAACTGCCCCCGCACATCCTCGCGGAACGGCGCATAGGTACGCCAGCCCTCGATAGGAAGCAGCGTCCCGACGTACACCTTATACCCCAAGCCGCGCGCCTGCTTGATGTAGTACTTCATGCAGTCGGCAAGCTCCTGCGCGGTGGGCATGTCGCTCATCGGGCGGAACGGATTCACCTCGGTGCCCACCGGGTGGATTATATCGTTGATACCATGCTGGATTATCACCGTGTCCGCTCCGTCGGTGGGGACCTCGTGGGAAAAGCGCTTGCTTCCCATCAGCCCGTAGGATTCGTAGGTTATGCAGTTATACTCCCGGAGCATTCTGGTTCCGCTCGCCGCACGGCGTATTACCGCAGTATGGAGCTTCTCCTCACGGTTGCAGCGCAGCGTAAGGTACTCCGGCCAGTCCTGCGCGGTGATGGAATCCCCGTAGCAGACCACCGTGCGGTTCTCTGCGGAGGTCAGCACCGATACGTTGCTGAGGAAGTAGATAATGCTTATGCCGCGCTCGATCTCCTTCGGGATAAGCTCGGTCTCGGTCATGTCGCCGATGGCGTAATAGCCCTCGGTCAGCGGTCCGCTGGTGAACACCGCCGATCTCAGCAGCGTGAAATCCCTGAACCAGAAGCTGACAGTTATAAGGCTCTGCGGCTCCACCTCGCAGGGAAGCTCATCGGAAACTATGTTTTCGCCCGCGCCGACGGTCGCCTCGCGATTCCCGCCGAATGTAACGGGGTAGAACTTCCCGCCGATGAACGCCGTCACCTTGTTGAACGTCACCGGCTCGGTACCGCAGAAATTGTCGAACGTCAGCCGAACGGCGGTTCCGCCGAACTGCGAATAAATCGGATAGCGGAAAGTGATGTTCCTGTTATATCCCTCGGGGCGGTTTTCTCCTATAGATATAGCGTTGCCCCAGACGCTTGCCCAATGCTGTTTCATGTTGTTTCCTCTCTGTTCTGTAATTTCTCCGTTAGATATTATATAACGTAGCCGGGAAATTGTCAAGCCGTGCCGCGGCACGGAATTAACAGTGAATTATTCCAAATTTAACGACAAGATTCTGCCCATTCGGACAAAATGCGTTAAAATGCTTGACTTTTTACTGATTTAATAGTATATTAATAACATAAACTAAGGAAACACCACACAATTAACGGCTGACGCCTTTGCCGCACGCTTGCTTGCATCTTGCACGATTCGTCCTAGCAAGGCGTGTCTCCCCCGGTGCGGGAAGGTGGCACGCAGTGCCGGAGGGGCTAGTTTGGCACAATATATCACCGCCTGCTATAAGTGCAATGTTACATTTTGTGCCAAACTAACGAAAGACCAGCCTTGCGTCGCCAGTTGTTGACTTAAAACGCTATCGCTTCCGTCAACAACTCCTCATCGTACAATCTGACGAAAAATCGAGTTTTACCAATAAGCAAAGCGTAATAATGGCAAAACTGACGGCGCAATCGTACGACAATAATTCTGCGGTGTTGTCCTAAAAGGAGTTCAAACATGAAAAAATATGTCGGCAAAATAATTATTGCACTGTTCATCGTTCTGTTCATCGCAGGCTGCTTCATTCAGGCTCCGATCACAGAAGCGATAGGATCGCTCTGGTCGCTGCTTCCTCCGATAATCGCTATCGGACTGGCGCTTATCACCAAGGAGGTATATTCCTCGCTGTTTATCGGTATCCTCACCGGAGGTATCGTGTACGCGGTAGCCACAAACGGCGGTTTCGAGGGAATGTTCACCACCGTTATCCAGGACGGTCTCATCGCCAACCTGGCGGATTCCTACAATGTTGGAATACTGGTGTTCCTGGTGGTACTAGGAGTTATCGTCGTGCTTATGAACAAGGCGGGCGGAAGCCGCGCCTACGGAGAATGGGCGGCGGCTCACATCAAAAGCCGCAAGGGAGCAGCACTCTCCACGTTCCTGCTGGGCGTGCTCATCTTCGTTGACGACTACTTCAACTGCCTGACGGTGGGCTCTGTAATGCGCCCCGTTACGGACAAGCACAACGTTTCCCGCGCTAAGCTCGCGTACCTCATCGACGCTACCGCGGCGCCTATCTGCATTATCGCGCCTATCTCATCATGGGCGGCGGCTGTCAGCGGAACCGTCGAAGGCGTCAATGGAATCAGCCTGTTCATCAGCACCATTCCCTACAACCTATATGCGCTGCTGACTATTCTGATGGTAATTTTCCTCGCAGTCACCGGATTCGACTTTGGTCCCATGAGGACTCACGAACTGAACGCACGTAACGGCGACCTTTTCACCACCCGCAACAAGGTCTACGAGGAGGACGCTCAGCCCGCCCACTCCCGCGGAAAAGTCATCGACCTGATACTCCCGGTTGCTGTGCTGATCGTGCTGTGCGTTCTCGGCATGATATACACCGGCGGATTCTTCAGCGGCACCGAATTTGTTGAGGCGTTCGCAGGCTGCGACGCTTCCTACGGACTGTCGCTCGGCTCGGTTGCGGCTCTCGTGGTTATAATGATATACTTCATGTGCCGCAGGGTGCTCACATTCACGGAGTGCATGGATTCCGTTGCGGCGGGATTCAAGCAGATGGTTCCCGCGATTCTGATGCTCACCTTCGCATGGACCCTCAAAACCATGACTAACCACCTTGAGGCTGGAGCGTTCGTTTCCGGCATCGTAAAGAGCGCTACCGCCATCAGCATTCTTCTGCCGGTTATCCTGTTCGTCGTTGCGGTTGGACTGGCGTTCGCTACCGGTACCTCCTGGGGAACCTTCGGTATACTTATCCCGATAGTTACAAGCGTTTTCAGCACAGAACTTGCCAATGTCGCCGAGACCGGCGAGATCCCTCAGATGGTTATTGTGTGCATTTCCGCGTGCCTTGCCGGAGCGGTCTGCGGCGACCACTGCTCTCCAATTTCGGACACCACGATCATGGCTTCCACCGGAGCGCAGTGCGACCACGTGAACCACGTATCCACCCAGCTCCCCTATGCGCTGACCGTCGCAGGAGTGTGCATCGTGGGCTACCTTATCTCTGGATTTATCCAGAACGTGTTTGTGGTACTGGGCATTTCGATAGTTCTTATGCTCGGACTGATGTTCCTGCTAAGAGCCGTTATCGGAAAGAAGCAGAACTAACGATCAAACGGTATATCAATACGTTAAGTATCAAAAAGCCATCTTTCTTTTTCAACGAAAGACGGCTTTTTTGATATACAGCTTAATGGCAGAATAATTTGACGTGAAGAGGTTAAAGCAAAATATCCCCGTCTAAAAAACGGGGACATTTATTACATCTGGATTATCCTCTGTTACGGCTCATGACCGCGCCAACCGCCGTGAATCCCGCAAACACCAGGATATTCACGCAGACGATGCTCGCACCGCCGGGAGTTCCGAACTCGTATGAGATCACCATGCCCGCAATGAACGTCACCACTGAGATGACCGCCGAGCACACCGTGACCGCCTTGAAGCTCTTGAACACCCTCATGCTGCACAGCGCCGGGAATATTATCAGGCTTGAAATCAGCATCGAGCCCATCATGCGCATTCCGACTACAATTGTTATCGCAGTCAGCAGCGCGATCAGCATGTTGTACAGACCCGCCTTTGTTCCAGTCGCGCGGGCGAAGCTCTCGTCGAAGGTTATCGCAAAGATCCTCGTATAGAAGAACACGAAAAGTATAAGTACCAGCAGCGCCAGAACCACGCTTATCACAACGTCCTCGTCGCTTATCGCGTAGATACTGCCAAATAAGTAGCTGTCAAGGTCGCTGTTCATTCCGGACAGTGAAACCGCCATTACGCCTATCGCAAGCGCGCCCGTGGATATAAGCGCTATCGCGGAATCCCCCTTTATCTTGCTGCTTCCCGAGATCCTCAGAAGCAGGAAAGCCGCCGCGATCACCACCGGAACCGCAACTGCCATCGGCGCCCAGTTCATCACCGCCGCGATTGCAAGCGCGCCGAATCCAACATGAGAAAGCCCGTCGCCTATCATGCTGTAACGCTTGAGCACCAGGCTGACTCCGAGAAGAGCCGCACACAGCGAAACCAGAATACCTACCACCAGCGCCCGGAAAAGTATCGGCGTACTGAAAAACGCGGAAATAATGTCACCCATTGACCGCGCCCCCTTTCAGAAAATCCGAGGCACTGCTCATGAGGAACTCCTCTGGTGTGCCGAAAAACCAGCTCTCCCGGGTAAGACCCTGCCGCATGCATAGGATATGCCCCGCGTATTTCAGAGCCGCGCTGACATCGTGAGTTACCATGACGACTGTAACTCCGCTGCGGTTTATGTCCGCGATAAGCTCGTACATCTCCGCCGTGACCATCGGGTCCAGCCCGGACACCGGCTCGTCAAGCAGCAGCAGCTTTGAAGTCGCGCACAGCGCCCTCGCAAGAAGCACCCGCTGCTGCTGACCTCCCGAAAGCTCCCGGAAGCTGCGCTTTTTAAGGTCGGATATGCTCAGCCGCTCCATGTTTTCGGCGGCTTTTTTGCGTTCGCGGTCGGTGTAGAAAGGTCTGAATCCCATCGAATTAAGGCAGCCCGAAATCACGACCTCCCCCACGCTCGCCGGGAAATCATGCTGCGCGCCTGTCTGCTGCGGAAGATATCCTATCTCGTTGCGGCGAAGTCCTCCGCCGAAGGTGATCTCGCCGCCCACCGGTTTTTTCAGCGACAGCAGCGACTTCACCAGCGTGCTCTTTCCGGAGCCGTTTTCGCCGACTATGCACAGGTAATCCCCGCTCTCCACGGTGAAGCTCAGATCCTTCACCACCGTCATGTTTTCGTATGACAGCGTGAGATTTTCAACTTTTATCAGATGTTCGCCCATATATGTCACTTGCCTTTACAAAATGTCAGATAGTACTTCGTAATTGCGCTCCATCAGAGAAACGTATGTCTCCCCCGCTGCGAGGTCGTCAGCCGAAATGTTGTGGCAGGTGTGGAACTCCACGACCGGCAGCCCGGAATCCTCCGCAAGGACCTCGCCCAGCCGCCTGCTTGAAAGCTCGATACAGAACACCGCCGGAACGGAATCCGGCTGCCGGAGCTTATCCAGCAGGAATGTCATTGTCTGCGCTGACGGCTCCGTTTCGCTTCCGCAGCCCGGGAACGCCGCGTAGTAATTCAGCCCGTAATGCCTGAAGAAATACAGCAGCGGGAACCTGTCCCCGAAGATGAAATAACGCTCCTCGCCGCTCAGAAGCTCCGCGAATTTCGCGTCCAGCTCGTTTATCTTACCCGCATAGGAATCAGCGTTCGCCGTTACCGAATCGGCATTCTCCGGGAAAAGCTCCGCGGCGCGCTTCCCGAGCGCCTTCACGATCGCGGAGGCGTTGTCCGGGGAAGTCCACACATGCTCGTCGTATTCGTCCTCGTGTTCTTCCTCGTCATGGTCGTGCTCCCCGGCGTTCTGCATTCCCTCGGTGACTTCCTCGTCAAGAAGCGAAACCGCGTCCGTCAAGCGGAAGGTCTCCACCTCCGGCGCGGATTTCAGCACGCTCTCGACCCACTGGTCGGACTCGCCGCCGTTGTAGACGAAAAGGTCGCAGCCGCTTATCTCTACGATGTCCTTTGCGGAGGGGTCGTAGCTGTGGCTCTCCTGACCGGGCTTGAGCAGCATTTTTACGTCCGCCGTATCTCCGAAAACCTGCCGCGCAAAGTCATACGCCGGAAATATCGTCGCGATGACCTTCAGCTTCCCGCTGCTTTCTGATTTTTCCGGGCTGGTGCAGCCGCACAGGGAAACTCCCAGCGCAGCGGCGGCAATAACTGCAATTATCTTTCTGAATCTCATTTATTCTCCTTGTTCTTCTGTTCCTCTGACTCAATGGCGCGCTGGCAGTCGCTGCAAAGTCCGTAGATAACGGTTCTCCCGACATCCACCGCAAAGCCGTGGTTTTTCTCTATGTGCTGCTGCATTTCCTTCATGAAGCCGCAGTCCATGTGTATCAGCTTCTGGCAGCGGTCGCATTTCAGATGGAAGTGGCTGGAGCATTTCTGCTCGTCCATTAGCTGGTAGCACGCACCCGAGCCGTCCCCGGTAAAGCGCTTGAGCACCCCCTGATTTGCAAGCTTGGTGAGTGTCCTGTATACCGTCGCCTCGCCCACCGTCACCTCGCCGCTCGTGATTATATCCTTTGCGGTGAAGCAGCTTCCGCGGTGGCGGCTGAAAAACTCCACTATCTCGTCACGCTGTTTTGTATTGTAATTGTTTCTGTCCAAAGTGATCAGCTCCTGCGAATTTGATTTTGATTTTCACTTTCAGTTTCATATTATAGCATACTGTTTTGCAATTGTCAAGCGGCGGGGAAAAATTTGTTGATTTTTATAATAGTGTGTGCTATAATAATGTTAACCTCTAAAACCGGGACACGAGAGGTTTTTAGAGGTTACCTAATGATAGTACCTTACTTAAAATAATAGGTGGTGATACCATGCTGGATTACTGCATGTGCCCGAAATGCGAGCGCATGATAATGCTGGATTCCGACTTTGAAACGGGATTCTGCCTGTACTGCGGCACGCACATTTCCTATCAGGACTCCCGGGAGTTCCTGCTGGAAGGGCTGAAAAGCGCCGTTCCGGACGACATGAAAATAGAGGCCGACCTCAGCGAACTCATCGACGAGGACGACGCCTACACCGACGTCTACGGCACTGACGAATGCCGCATGGAATGCTCAAAGGCGCAGGAATACATGGGAAAATGGGATTTCGCCAACGCATTCAAGCACTACACCGCCGCGCTGGAGTGGCTCCCGAAGGACTTCGAGGCGTGCTGCGGAAAGCTCACCGCCGGAATTCTAAAACTCAACGACGTGGAAAACTGGGAGTCCTACCTCAGGGACTGCACCGCGCTGATACGTTCCCAGCCCGACTGGAACATGGCGCAGAAGTCGCTTGAATACTCGCTTGATATCCTGAAGCGCTTCCTTTCGAAGGGCGGAAGGTTCGTTTCCCCGGCGTACACCTACGGATTTTTCAAGGAGCTGTGCGACAGCTTCCCCGCGCTGCGTACCCAGGCGGCTGTGATACTTGCGCACTGCGTGAATGTCGACAACGCGCCCTACACCGACGCGGCGCGGCTGGATCACGAGACCTCCCGCTTTGCGGTGGGCAGCTACCCGCCGGAGCCTGACAAGAACCTCGCGCGGCATTTGCTTCTTATAATGAAGTACCACCCGGACGAGCGCGCGAAGCACACGCTGATACGCGCTGTGTATGTATACGACCGCGCGGTGTGGCTCAGGAACCACGACAACGCGCGTATCGACGACGTTCTCGACTTCCTCGAGCAGATGTTCTCCGGGAGCTACTCCACCGAGGACAGGAAAGCCGCGCTCGACGCCGGCTGCGACCTGCTGCTCATGCGTGCGCTGGAGCCTGCCTCCACACAGCGCGAAAAGCTGATGTTCCTCACTGGAGTGTACTCCTTCGGGCAGATACGCCGCATGGAGCGGTTCTTCAGCGGAAGCGCGTTCTTTAACCGGCTCTACCTTGAAATTTACCTCAAACAGCCCGGCGCCAGTCCTATCTCATCGGAGTACCGCCGTATCGAAGAAAAGCTGAAAACACTTAGCTGACAGAAAGGAAATCACCATGGCAAATATGAAAAAGCTCACCCGCGACTACGGTGAGATCATCTGGACCGGCAAGAAATGCATAATGGGTATGCCTATTTCGTTTACACGATACATTCTCACCGACAGCAAGCTGATAACCCGCGTGGGTCTGCTGAACCTAAAGGAAGACGAGATCGAGCTCTACCGCGTTTACGACAAGTCGATGAAGCTGCCGTTCGGTCAGCGGATAGTAGGCTGCGGAACAATCACGCTGCTTTCCAAGGACTCCGACACCCCCACAAAGGTTATGCAATCCGTAAAGCACCCCCGCGATGTAAAGAGGCTGCTCGACTCCGCGATACAGGAGCAGCGCGACAAGTACAGCGTCCGCGGCAGGGACATGATGGGAGCCTCCGCGCACATGGAGGACAGGGACGGCGACGGTATCCCCGACCCGCCTGAGTTCCCCGGCCGCCCTATGGTCTGAGCGCAGGTTCAGCAGTATTTTTCCCCATAAATGCAGTTTATTCCACAAATGCCGCATGATTGGGTGGCAAATTCCTAAAAAAATACTTGATTTATTTCTCGCCGTGCTATATAATATATTTATATATTCTCAGAATCAGGCGCCTTATTCCGGCGCCGATACGGCCTCTGTTAAACCGAAGGAGTAAAAACCAATGTCAGACAAACTGGACGGACTGAATGTCTGCCTGATGAACGACTCGTTCCCTCCTGTTATTGATGGAGTTGCAACGACGATACTTAATTACGCTGAAATAATCAACAACGGACTTGGCAAGGCAACCGTAGTTACCCCGGAATATCCCGGCGCAAAGGACGATTTCCCGTTCCCGGTGGTGCGCTATACCAGCATGTCCATCACTGAGAAGATATGCAGCTACCGCATGGGATATCCGTTTTCCGCAAGCAAGCTGGATTCCCTCACAAGCAGCGGATTTGATATTATCCACACCCACTGCCCGTTTGCGTCAATGCTGATGGCGAGAGTCCTCAGGATCAAGACCGGCGTGCCGATGGTGCTGACCTATCACACCAAATTCGATATCGACATACGCCGCGCCCTGCCGACAAAGCTCATGCAGGACCAGGCGATAAAAATGCTCATCTCGAACATCTCCTGCGCTGACGAGGTCTGGACGGTAAGCGAAGGCGCGCGTCAGAACCTTATCGACCTCGGCTACGAGGAGAACGAGCACCACCGTATCCGAATCATGGAAAACGGCGTTGACTTCCCCCGCGGAAGAGCAGACCCCGAAGACGCGGCGGAACTCCGCGCAGAGCTTGGCGTGGAAGGTCACGGCCCGGTGTTCATCTTCGTGGGACGCCTGCTGTGGTACAAGGGGATACGTCACATTCTCGACAGCCTCAAAATACTCGATGAAAAGAACATCGACTTCCGCATGATGTTCGTAGGCGACGGCGCCGACCGCGCCGAAATCGAAGCCTACGTCGACGAACTGAAGCTCCGAGAAAAGGTGATATTCACCGGCGCGATATACGACCGCGAGGAACTTCGCGTGTACTATACCGCCGGCGACCTGTTCATTTTCCCGTCGCTTTACGACACGAACGGAATCGTAGTCCGGGAGGCGGCAGCCTGCGGAGTTGCCTCCGTGATGATAAAGGGAAGCTGCGCCGCAGAGGGGATCACCCACATGCGCACCGGAATCCTCACCGAGGACGACCCGCAGGCGATCGCCGCCGAGCTGGAGTTCGCGGCTTCTCACATTGACGAGGTTCGCCAGATGGGCGACCACGCAATGAACGAGGTGTACATGTCCTGGCAGACCTCGGTTGAGAACGCATACCGCCGCTACGGCGAGATAATCGAGGAATGGCGCACCGGAAACACCTGCAACCAGGAAACCGAGCTTCAGCAGGATCTTTTCACCGGTATCAGCCGCGTCACCGACGCAGTCCAGAAGTTCCGCAGCATTCCCGCGGTCTCCGCGATACGCGAGAGCAACAGCCGGAACATGGCAAAGTACCGCGCCCGCAAGGAAGAAAAGAAAAAGCAGGAATCCGAGTAACTCCTGCCGCAAATACAATTGAGACCTCCTGATAAATCAGGAGGTCTTTTTTTATCTGATACCCAGGCTGTCCGCGATGTCCTGGAGCCTGTCCACCGACTCCCTAAGCCTGGCGAACTCATCGTAATTCTGGCGGTACAGCTCAATCATGTAGGCGCCACTGTAGCCCAGCGCGTCCATCTCCTGCATGAGCCTGCGGAAATCAAACTCGCCGTGCCCCACCGGGAGGCAGTCGCGCTCGACGGAGCCGTCGCTTATATGAAGGTGGACGATGTTCTCGCCGAGGGCGCGGATATACTCGAACGTATCGCCGTGCGCGCGGCGAACCTGCTTTAAATCCAGCACGAACCTCGCGTACCCGCCAAGCTCCCGCTTCATCATTTTCAGGAACTCAAGGTCGCCGGAAAGGCAGTAGCTCACGTTTTCCTGCGCGACGGTCACGCCGTATTCCCTGCCGGTCTCCGCGAGCAGTCTGAACTGCTTCACGTAATGCTCCGGCGGGCACTTGCTGCTGAGTATCGCGCCGTGGAGAACGAATATTTTCGCGCCAAGCCGCTTCATGGTCCCGAAAAACTCGCTGTAGAGCTGTATCATTTCCTCAATACGGCGGTCGTAGGTCGAAAACAGGTACACCGACTCCATCGGCGACGAGAACGGGTGAAAGCTCAGAACCTCAATGCCGTTCTGGCGGCAGGTCTGTTCTATCTCCCCTACCACCGGGTCACGAGCCTCACAGATACTGTTTGCAAAAAGCTCCGCGCAGCGCACTCCAAGCGCCGCAAGTTCGGCGAATGCGTCCTCAGCGTGCAGCGGATACAGCGACGCCGACGATACTCCTATTTTCATTGCTCCACCTCCGTAACAATGTCAGTATACCACAACTGAACGGAAATTTCAAGGCTTATTTCTCAAGCTCCACGCGGACTCTGCCGTCTTTCAGCACAAGCTTTCCAGCGCAGGCATTTCCGCTGCGGTCGAGGAACCCCTTGAGCGTGATGGAGCTTCCCTTGTCAAGTATACGCTTCGCCTGGGTCTCGCTGACCTCCTTGCCCCATATTTCCCGCGGAAAATAGAATCCGCACGCGCCGCGGCTGTCCTCGCAGGAATAGGACTTCGGAAACTCGTAGACGTTCTTTCCGCAGTTCGGGCACTTGCCTATCACAGTAAGCCTTGAGAACCGGAACGGATTATCGTTTCGCGAGGTCTCGCCCGCGTTCTCCCTGATAAGCTGCTTCGTGAACGCGATTATATCGCTCAGGAACTGCTGATCGTCCGCTTCGCCCTTCGCTATCTTCTGGAGGGTGCTTTCCCACTCGGCGGTCATTGCGGCGGATTTCACCTTCTCCGGCACGACGTCTATCACGCGTATTCCCTTGTCGGTGGGTATGAGCTGCTTTCCCTTGCGCTCGACATACTGCCGCTTTACAAGGGTCTCGATTATCGCCGCCCTTGTGGCGGGAGTTCCAAGCCCCTTCTTTTCTACGTCGTCGTCATCGTCGTAGCTGTCGCTGCCGGCTCGCTCCATTGCGGAAAGGAGCATATCCTCGGTGTAGCGCTTCGGGGGCGTTGTCTTATGCTCAAGCGGCTTCACCGACTTCACCGGTATCTCCGCGCCCTCGACAAGCGGCGGAAGCACTCCGGAAGCTTCCTCGGCGTCGTCCTCGTCCGCGTCCTGGGAAAGCCCCTTCAGCCCCGCCTTTATTGTGGCTTCGAGCTGCTTCCAGCCGCCCTGGACTACAGTTTTGCCCCGGGCTGTGAAATCCATGCCGCCGCACTCTCGCACAGCGGTCACGGAATCGCAGGTGTTCACCGGGGACACCGCCAGCAGCAGCCTTATCGCAATCAGCGACAGGACGTTCCAGCAGTCCTCCGGCAGCCTTGTGAAGTCGTAACGGGAAATCTCCTTCGTAGGAAGCAGCGCGTGATGGTCGCTGACCTTCTCGTTGTTTATCAGGCGCTTTATATCCGGCGTGCAGCCCTGCGCGTCGTAGTCCGCGCCGAACTTGAACGCCGCCGCAGTGCGCCGTACCATGTCAGCGGCGGTCTGCTCCATATCATCGGTGATGTAGCAGCTGTCGGTGCGCGGGTAGGTTATCAGCTTGGATTCGTACAGCTTCTGGGCGCAGTCCAGAGTCTGCTGCGCGGTGTAGCCGTAGAGCTTGTTCGCGTCGCGCTGGAGAGTCGTCAGGTCGTAGAGCTTCGGCGGGTTGGCGTTCTTCTGCTCCTTCACCACGGACTTCACAACGGCGGTTTTGCCGCATTTCGCCGCGGCCTGCTCCGCCTGGAGCGGCTCGATTTTTCCGCTCTCAGCCCTGAATTTGCCGCAGTTCAGCTCCAGCGTGAAATACCGCGCGGAGGCAAACTGCTGTATCTTCTTCTCGCGCTCCACCAGCATTGCAAGGGTCGGGGTCTGGACTCTGCCGACGGAAAGCAGGCTGCGGTACTTCACCGTGAAAAGCTGCGTCGCATTCATTCCGACGATCCAGTCCGCCTTATTGCGTGCTAGACCGCTTCGGTAGAGCGCGTCGTAGTCGCTGCCCGGTCGGAGGTGTTCGAACCCATCGCGGATAGCCTCGTCGGTCATGGAGCTTATCCACAGCCGCTTGAACGGCTTTGTGCACCCCGCCTGATAGTATACATAGCGGAACACGCACTCGCCCTCTCTGCCTGCGTCGGTGGCGCATATTATCTCGTCTACGTCAGGTCGCTCCATCAGTGCCTTGAGCTTCTCGAACTGCGGCGCGGTGCTTTCCGCGACGGTCCAGCGGAACTCCTCCGGGATTATCGGCAGGTTGGACAGCTTCCAGGGCTTGGCGTAGCGCTTGTCGTACTCCTCCGGCGAGGAAAGCGCGACAAGGTGCCCGAAGCACCAGCTTACTATGTATCCATTTCCCGAGGTGAACCCGTCGCCGCGCTGACGGTCAGCGCCGATCATTCGCGCGATAGAATTTCCAACGGAGGGCTTTTCTGCAATTACCAGCTTCATGTGTGTTCCTTTCAGCCGGTCTGCCGCGCACCGAAACTTCGGTCTTGACAACCGGCGTACAAAGTGTTAAAATAAACGTATAAGTTATTCGGAGGTGCGACATGGCAAAACGTGACGAAGAGAGACAGAAAAATCAGCAGAAATACCGCCGCAGGGTCATTATAAACTGGATAATCTGCGGGGCTTCGCTCGCTGCGATAATCGTACTCCGGCTGATGTCGAAACAATGACCGGCATTGTTTACGAAATATTCAAAATGTACGAAATATCAAGGCTGTACAGCAATCAGGCTGCACAGCCTTTTGTTTTATAATCTCTTATTTATGAACGCCAGGATATCGTTCATGACTTCATCGGCGTTCAGCTCGAACAGCAGCTCATGCCGAGCTTCCGGGTACACCCGGATATTCACGCTGCAGCCGTGCTCGAGGTACTTCATGCACGCCGCGCGTACGCCTGCGCCATACTCGCCGACGGGGTCCATTGAACCCGACAGGAAAAGTATCGGCAGATCGGTGGGGGTGTTCTCAATAATGCTGCGGGAATTCGCGCACATCAGCGCGTTCAGCAGATCCTTGAACCCCGCGACTGTGAACGTGAAATTACACAGCGGGTCGGCAATGTAGCGGTCGACATTCTCCTCCACTCTGGAGAGCCAGTCGTTGTTCGTGCGGTGGTTTGGGAACCGCAGGTTGAACACTCCGAACGCCAGCTTGCTGCTGAACTGCGGGCGGAAACGGCTGTCCTTCGCATGGGTCAGCACCTCAAGCAGCCTACGCAGCGGCGCGGAGCCTGTAACTCCGCCGGCGGTGCCCATGATAACGGCGCCGTCCCAGCGGTCGTCGAACCGGGACAGGTAGATCCTCGCGATGAAGCTTCCCATGCTGTGGCCGAGCAGGAACTTCGGAATATCCGGGAGCTTCTTGTCGAGAATAGCGCGCATTCGGTGGAGATCCTTCACCATATACATGTAGCCGCCCGCCTCGCCGAAATAGCCCAGCATGTCGCGGTCGCTGACGGAATTCCCATGGCCGATGTGGTCGTTTCCGACAAGCGCTATGCCGTTCCTGCAGAGGAACTCCGCGAACCCGCAGTAGCGCTGAAAGTACTCGCACATGCCGTGGGAGAGCATTACCGCCGCCCTGGGATTTTCCGGAATATACATGTAATATCTACACCGGCAAAGCCCGGACGTACTCGGGAATGTTCCTGTTATCCTGGTTATCTTCATATTGACCTCCGATCACTCAGGGACTACCGCTTCCAGGCGGTATATCGGCTGACCCAGCTCCGTGAAGCGCTTCTCGTATTCGGTCATAATGTTCCCCTCAAAGCCGCTGTTATGCAGGTCCAGGGATACATTTTTCATCGCGAAGCCGTTCTTTGAGAAATGCTCTATCGAGAACTCAAACAGGCGCTGGTTATCCGTTTTCTGATGTATTTCAGAGCCGGGCTTCATCACCTGCTTGTATATCTCAAGGAATCTTGTGTGGGTCAGGCGGTGGCGCGCATAGGTCTCCTTTGGGAACGGGCAGCTAAAGTTGAGGTACAGCCGCTCCACGGTGTGCGGACGGAACAGATGCTCCAGGTACTCCGCCTGCCCCAGGCAGAACCGCACGTTCTTGATGCCGCTCTCCATCAGCGCTTCCGCGCCGGTTACAAGCACGTTAGGGGTCTTTTCCACCGCGACGTAATTTATATCGGGATTTCTCCGCGCAAGCTCCAGAATGAAGCTCCCCTTTCCGCAGCCGACCTCAAGGTGAAGCGGGTTGTTGTTTCCGAACACCTTCATGCTGTCGAAGAACAGCTCGTCGTCAAGCGGGTCGTTGGCGTGCTCGTTCTGGTTCTGCATTTTGAGCATTACCGGCGCGCAGGCCTCAAGGCGCTCCTCAAGGTGCTTCTTTTTTCTCATTCTCATATGTGAAATACCTCAGTAAAATTCCCGCCGTGCAGTTTGGCGGTGTCGTAATTGCAAAGAATCACGAGGGCGGTAAGCGTGCAGAGGACGATCGTATCGGTAAAGACCTCAAAAATTCCCCACACGCCCTGCCGGGCAGGAACACGGCAGTTGGAGACGGCGTGGGCGGCGGGAGCGGTTCCGCACCCCGCTTCGTTGGAGATCAGCCCCCGCATGGTGCCGTAGCGGACGGCGGAGGAGAGAAGAAAGCCGAAGATTCCGGAGGTGGCGGAGCGGGGAGAAAAAGCTTCGGAAAAGATCTGCCGGAGGGCAGGGAGCAGAGCTTCATGGCGCAAAATCAGCACCGCCGCCGACAGCAGAAGATAGCCAAGGGTCATCAGGGGGACAAGTTTTTCGGTGATGCGGGTCATGCGCTCGGTACCGCCGGCAATGATTACGGCGGCAAGAACGGCAAGGACGGCTCCGGTCAGCACAGGGGAGATCCCGAATACGCCGGAAAAGGCGTCGGCTACGGCGTTGATCTGGAGCATACTGCCCATGGTAAGGGAGTTCAGAATACGCAGCAGGGCAAAGGCGCCCGCCGCAAGCGTGCCGGCGAGGCGCAGACCGTGGGAGTGGAAAAAGAAGCGGATGTAATCCATGGCGGCGCCGTGCGGGTTGCCCTCGGCGTCGAACCGTCGGTGGCGCATGGCAAGCACGATTTCTGCGTATTTGAGCACCATGGCGCACAGGGCGGAGATCCACATCCAGAACACTGCACCGGCGCCGCCGAGCCAGATTGCCGCCGAAACGCCCACGATGTTGCCGACGCCAAGCGTGCCCGCAAGCGCCAGCGTCAACGCCCGGAAAGAGGAGATCCCGCTGCCCGGTTCCCGCTCGGTAAGCGCTCCCAAAAGCTTTTTGGGGCGGCAGAGATAAAAGAATTTCAGCCGCACGCTGTAAAACAGTCCGCCGAGAATCAGAAGGACGGGGACCGCCACCCCGAACACGTACCGGTTCAACCATTCTGCCATGATATTCTCCCTTTTTCCGGAATTCGACGGGGCAGGGCAGGATTAGCACTCCCCCGATACCGGTTAAATGTTAAATAAATGTTAATTCTCAAAAAAACACTTGATTTTTCTATAAAATGGTGTAAAATAGGTTTATAGCTTAGCACTCCGGAATTATGAGTGCCAAACTTACATTGTCTTAATTTATATTTATTATAAGGAGGAACAAAAAATGACAATCAAACCGTTGGCAGACAGAGTTGTAGTCAAATTGGTGGAAGCAGAGGAGAAGACCAAGGGCGGACTGATCCTGACCGCTTCTGCACAGGAGAAGCCCCAGGTGGCGGAGGTCATCGCCGTGGGTCCCGGCGGACTGGTAGACGGAAAGGAAGTCAAGATGACGGTCAAGGTTGGCGACCGTGTGATTACATCCAAGTATTCCGGAACCGAAGTCAAGGCAGACGGCGTGGAGTATAACATTGTTCGTCAGGGCGACATTCTCGCAATTGTGGAATAATCGCTGCAAAACATTTAAATCTTTAAATCAGAGATCATAAGTCAGAAAGGATGAATGGA
>OIGD01001855.1_pt1 | contig 18358 bp, 15 predicted proteins | sample 1582211 | NCBI WGS metagenome assembly OIGD01 (sample SAMN04414078, study PRJEB24778) | human gut metagenome | material: faecal | host: Homo sapiens
GGTGCTTTTATAGCCTTTTACAAGGATGTAAAAAAAGTAAAGGATTAAAAAGGAGAAACGACTATGGCATTAGTAGTACAAACAAACACGTTAGCATTAAATTCACAAAAGAATTTGAACAAAGCAACCACCGCTATGAATACTGCGATGGAACGTTTGTCAACAGGTTACAAAATTAATAAAGCAGCGGATGATGCAGCAGGGTTGTATGTTGCAAGTAACATGACATCACAAATCGGTGGTTCTGAAAAAGCTCGTGATAACGCTAATATTGGTATTAACATGTTACAAACAGCTGAAGGTAGTTTAACAACAATTCAAGATAACTTACAACGTATTCGTGATTTGACCGTACAAGCAGGGAACGAAGTTTATTCTGCTGAATCACTTGCAGCTATGCAAATGGAAGTTGATGCACGTTTAGCTGAAATTACACGTATTGCTGACGTTGCTGAATTTAACGGATTAAAGCTGTTATCTCACGACGGTTCAATGGGTGATGTAACACTTCAAGTGGGTGCAAATAGTAATGCAGATGAAAATACAATTACATTAACTGATGTATTTACAGATACAACTGTTACAGCAAATGGTTTGGATGTAGGTTCAACAAAATATTTAAATGCATTCAAAGGTGGTGAGGCTGACCAAATAGCAAATGCACAAGCATATTTGTCTGCTATTGATATAGCTTTGGAAACAATTGCTACAAAACGTTCAAAAATTGGTGCGTTCCAAAACCGATTGAATTCAGCTATTGATACATTAACTGTAAATATTGAAAACTTGTCAGCAGCACGTTCAACAATTCAAGATACAGATGTGGCTGTTGAGTCTTCAAATTATATCAAAAACCAAATCTTACAACAATCAACTACAGCAATGTTATCAGCAGCAAACCAAGCACCTCAGGTTGCTTTAAACTTGATTGGATAACAATAAATTTTTATATAAAACATATAATGCGTTTTTGTCAGGGTTTTACTTTATAAATCCTGACTTTTTTTAATTTAATAAAAAATTTATTTATAAATTCTATCACCTGTTTTTGAATCAAAATAATAAAAAGCACAAGTATTAAGTTTTAATATAAAATCCTCATTTAGATTATAATCAAATTTTCCTTTAAGTGTACATTTTTGTCCGTTTATTTCAAAATATAGTAATTTTTCACCGCCTAAAATTTCAATAAAATTAATTTTAGCATTTATCTCAATATTGTTTTCATTATTTTCAAATGTTTGGCTAGGACGAAAACCAATTGTAATATTATTTTTCTCATAATTAAATGGTAGTTCAAATAAAGAGTTATTTAGTAATATATTATTATCTTTAATCTCAACATCAATAAAATTCATAGGATAAGAACCAATGAAACCAGCGGTAAATTTATTTTTTGGATTATAAAATATTTCACTTGGGGAATCAGTTTGCATAATTTCACCTTTATTTATAACAGAAATTTTATCCCCCATAGTTAATGCTTCAATCTGGTCATGGGTCACATATATAAAAGTCGTATCAAGTTCCTCATGAAGTTTTTTTATTGATGCTCTCATTTCGACACGAAGTTTTGCATCTAAGTTGGATAAAGGCTCATCAAGCAGAAATACTTTAGGTTTTCTAACTATTGCACGACCTAAAGCTACTCTTTGACGCTGGCCGCCTGAAAGTTGTTTTGGTTTACGACTAAGCAAATGTTCTATATCTAATATTTTTGCTGCTTCAATGACTTTTTTTTCAATATCGTCTTTTTTCATTTTTTTCATTTTTAAAGGGAAAGCAATATTTTCAAATACTGTCATGTGAGGATATAAAGCATAAGATTGAAAAACAAATGCAATATCACGATTTTTAGGTTCTTCATTATTAACAAGATTATTATCAATATATATTTCACCACTTGTTAAATTTTCAAGTCCTGCAATAAGTCGTAAGATTGTTGACTTTCCGCAACCTGATGGTCCAACAAGCACGTGGAATTCTTTATCCTTAATATCCAAAGTTATATTATTGATTATGCGATTTTTATCGAAATCTTTTATTACGTTTTTTAAAAATACTTTTGACATTTTACCTCATCAAATTAAAACTTTTATTCATCCAAAGATGTCATTTCAACATCTATAATATCACCATATCGTGCTTTTAGTTCTGTAATAAGTTGATTTGAAGTCTCAAGCCAAAAACAAGAAGCTGTAACAATTGAAATATTATTCACTACAAAAATTAAAGGGTCTTGACCTTTATACTGAGCTAAAAAGTCTTTTAACTCAACAAGTTGCTCATAGCTTAATTCTGATTTTAATTTAAGTTTTAATAAATTGCTGTTTTCAACAGGTTTAACTGAATCTACAACAATTTGAAGATTTTGTTCATCTCTTCTTGATATTTTGCCTGAAATTATAATTTTTTGACCTGATTCAATAAAGGAGCCATATTCAAGCAAAGTTTTATTAAATGCAACAAAATCGACTTTTGATGTCAAATCTTCAATCGTTCCCATTTTTAAGAATTTTGTCGGGTCTTTTTTTGTAGGAATTTGTCTGCAACCGATTACAAGCCCGCATATTGTAACAGATTTGTCATTTGGCATATTCTGTAGCTCAACAATATTATGAGTTGTTAAAAATGGCAATTTGTCAATAATGCTTCTTAAAGGATGCGATGTAATATAAAATCCTAAGAATTCTTTTTCAAAATTTTGAATAATAGTGTCTGAATAATCATCACCAACGTCCAAAAGCTGGAGTTTTTCAATTGTAAATGTATTTGATTTTTCGTTACTTGAAGTTGGATTTAATGCAGCAAATAGACTAACTTGTCCTGTTTCACGGGACTTTGCTTCATTTTGGGAGAAAGTTATAATATTATCAATATTTTCAATAAGTTTTTTACGATTTGGTTCAAGTTTGTTAAAAGCCCCTGTTTTAAAAAGACTTTCTAACGTTTTTCGGTTGACACACTTTGAATCAAGTCTTGAAGCAAAATCAGCAACAGATGTAAATAATCCATCATTTTGTCGTTCTTTTTCAATAATGTCAATAACGGCTTGTCCTACACCTTTAACTGAGCCTAAACCAAATCTTATATTATTTCCATCAGGTGTAAAATCAGCACTTGATAAATTTATATCAGGTGGAAGAATTTTTATTCCATATTTTTGAGCTTCGGCTATATAAGCTTGGGTCTTATCCTGGTCATTTTTCACGCTTGATAGCAATGCACACATATATTCAACAGGATAATGTGCTTTTAAATATGCAGTTTGGTATGCTACAAATGCATATGCTGCACTATGTGACCTATTGAAACAGTATGCAGCGAATTTTGCCATTGTGTCAAATAAATCGTCAGCTATTTTTTCATCAATATTATTATTTTTCGCACCTTCAACAAAAATAGCTTTTTGTTTTTCCATAACATCATGCTTTTTCTTTCCCATAGCACGACGCAAAATATCAGCTTGACCTAGCGTATACCCTGCCATAGCTTGAGCTATTTGCATAATTTGCTCTTGATAAACAATTGTGCCATAGGTATCTTTTAATATTGGCTCAAGACAAGGATGCGGGTATTTTATTTCCTGACGCCCATGTTTACGTGCTACAAAATCATCAACCATACCTGAATCCAAAGGGCCCGGTCTAAATAATGCTACTAAGGCACCCAAATCTTCAAATACGGACGGTTTTAAATCGCGTACAAGCTTTTTCATACCGCCTGATTCAAGCTGGAAAACACCGTCTGTTTCACCACGTGTAAGCAATTCAAATGTCTTGCTGTCATCAAGCGGTATTTTATTTATGTCAAATGTGACTCCTTTCTTTTCCTTGATTAAGTCTAGAGTGTTTCGAATTGTAGTTAAATTTCGCAATCCAAGAAAATCCATTTTTAATAAGCCAAGCTTTTCAATATCGCTCATGGCAAACTCAGTTATAACTGAATTTTCTTTTGATAACTGAACAGGAACAATTTCATTCAGTGGTAAGTGTGAAATTATAACTCCAGCTGCATGTGTTCCTATATTTTGTTTTAGCCCTTCAATTGGAAGCGCCATATCGACAATTTTTTTAACTGTAGGGTTTGTATCATATAATGTTTTTAATTCCATTCCATCAACAAGAGCATCTTTTAACGTTACCCCAGGTCCAGATGGTATTAGACTTGACCATTTGTTTGCATCGGCAAAAGGAACATTATAAACACGAGCTACGCTTTTAAAGGCGTTTTTTGCAGCAAGCGAACCAAATGTAATAATCTGACAAACATGGTCTTCACCATATTTTTTATTTACATAGTCAATAATTTTACCACGACCCTCAATACAAAAATCAATATCGACATCGGGCATGCTAATACGTTCAGGATTTAAAAAACGTTCAAACAAGAGATTATGTTTTATGGGGTCAAGTGCGGTTATTCCAAGAGCGTAAGCAACAAGACTCCCTGCAGCTGAACCGCGCCCTGGACCAACCGGTACATTTTCCTTATGTGATTCGTTTATAAAATCCCATACAATTAAGAAATAGGGCGCAAATCCCATTTTATTTATTATTCCAAGTTCATAACGAACACGATTTTCTAAGTTTTCATCAATTTCACCATATCTTTCTTTTAATCCTTTATGCACTAAATAATCAAGATATGTTTCAGCTGTATGCGGTTTGGGAACATCAAAAGGCGGCAAAAATGATTTTCCAAGTTCAATTATTAAATGACACTTATCTGCAATTTTAACTGTGTTTTCTATTGCTTCATTAAATGTATCACTATCCAGCCACTTAAAAGACTCACGAAGTTCATCAACTGTTTTTACATAAAATTCATCATTTGAAAATCTAAAACGATTTGTGTCATCTTTTAACGAATTTGTTTGAATACATAGCAAAGTATCATGCCAGTTTGAGTCTTCTTTTTTTAAATAATGACTATCATTTGTAATAACAATAGGAATATTAAGTTCTTTGCCTATTTTTATAATATCAGGATTTGTTCTTTTCTGTTCCACTAAACCGTGGTCTTGTATTTCAAGATAATAGTCATCATTAAACAGTTCTTTATAAAACTTTGCAACATTAATAGCTTCTCTATAGGATTTTTTTAATAAAGTTTGGCATATTTCACCTTGAAGACAGGCTGAAAGACAAATTAGACCTTCATTATATGTTTTTAAAAGTTCATGGTTTATCCTCGGTTTATAATAGAATCCATCAATTTGCGAAATTGAAACAAGTTTAATTAAGTTTTTGTAACCAGTTTCGTCTTTGGCAATTAAAACAAGGTGAAAATATTCACGATTATTTTGTGATTTATCTTTTATATCACCTGTTGTAACATAAAATTCACATCCAATAAGTGGTTTAATCCCAATATCTTTAGCATGGATATATAAATCCAAAGCTCCATACATTACACCATGGTCTGTGATTGCAACAGCTGGCATATTATTTTCTTTTGCAAATTCACATAATTGAGTTGTACGTATAGCCCCATCAAGCAAGCTATACTCAGTATGTAAGTGTAAAGGAACATATTGTTGTTGTGACAAAGTGTATCAAGTCTCCGTTAAATATCTTTTATATTATTTAACTTAACATAGATACACTTTTATAAAAAGTATTTTTTTTGATTTATAACTTTTTTTTAAGCAGCTATTCCAAGTTGTAAATTTTTGCGAAATTCAGACTCAATTCCCTTAGCAAAAGGGTTATTTGGCTCCTCTTGTATAGCATCTTGAGCTTTTGTATCAGTTTCTTCTTGTTCCTCTTGTGTATAATTATCAGAATATAGGAATTCATACAAATCTTTACTTTTGTTATTTTCCAATAATTCAACAGCTGCATGACTATTTAAATATTTTATAGTATCTTGAAATGATGTTGTTTTAATATCAATGCCTGAATTTTGACGAATGAGTCTTAGGCTTACATTATTGGGCATTAAATTACCATAAAAGCTTATTCCTCCATCAACACGACGAAAAGCGGATAAATCGGAATTTTTAATGTCGACTGAACTTTGTTGTTTTTCTTCATCAGTTCGTTTGTTTTTTGCGTTATTTTTAATGTAATTTGCAACTTGCCCTACGTGAGCATGATCTATGCCTAAATTTCCCATACCCATAATCTGATTCTCCTAAATTTAATCCTTCTTCGTATAATACTTATATCGGCATTTTTATTAATTACTTTATACTTTTACACTATTTTTTTACAAATCGTTACAAAAAAAATCCTCAATATATTTATTGAGGATTTTTTATTAAAAATAATGTTCAATTATTCTTACTTGTTAACCATTTCTTTGAATTTTTTACCAGCTGAGAAAGCAGGAACTTTTTTAGCTTCAATTTTAATTGTATCACCAGTTTGCGGATTACGTCCTGTACGGGCAGCACGTTTACGAGCTTCAAAAGTACCAAAACCAACTAATGTAACTTTTTTACCTTTTGATACTGCTGTTTGGATTGATTCAACTAATGAAGTAACAACTTCAGCAGCTTTCTTTTGTGAAATGTTTGTTTTTTTTGCTAACTCTTGTACTAATTCTTCTTTATTCATGGTTGTTAAACCCCTTTCCTAAATCTCTACGTATTTTATTATATTGATATTTAGTAATTTTTGCAAGTACTTTTTTCTAAAAAGCTTATAATTAAAGGATTTATTTATGTTTCATTGTTGGAAAAGCAATTACATCGCGGATTGTAGGAGAATTAGTAAGTAACATAACAATTCTATCAATACCTATTCCAAGGCCTCCAGCAGGTGGCATTCCATGTTCCAATGCACATATAAAATCTTCATCTATGTCACAAGCTTCTTCATCACCTTGAGCTTTTGCAAGAGCTTGTGCTTCAAGGCGGATACGTTGGTCTATCGGGTCAGTTAATTCGGAAAATGCATTCGCAACTTCCCATCCATTAATACGTGTTTCAAAACGTTCTGTTAATCTTGAATTATCACGATGAACTTTTGCAAGTGGTGAAATATCACGCGGGTAATCAATAATATGAACAGGTTGTATTAAACTTGGTTCAACTTTTTCTTCAAATATTAAATCAAGAACCTGCCCCCAATTTTTACAGTCTTCGGGATTTATTCCAAGTTCTTTTGCTTTTTCACAAGCTTCTTCAACTGTAAATATTTGATTAAAATCAATACCGGTTTTTTCACGTATGGCGCCTATCATTGTTTTTCTGTCCCAAGGAGGTGTTAAATCTATTTCTTTATCACCAAATTGTATTTTATAACTGCCATTTACATCCTTACAAATTGTTGAAATCATTTGTTCGGTTAAAACCATCATATCATTATAATCTACATAAGCCTGATAAAGTTCAAGCATTGTAAATTCAGGATTATGGCGTGGTGAAAGTCCTTCATTTCTAAAATTACGGTTTAATTCAAATATTTTCTCGCTTATACCGCCAACAAGAAGTCGTTTTAGATATAGTTCAGGCGCTATACGCATAAACATTTCCATATCAAGTGCATTGTGATGTGTAATAAATGGTTTTGCTGTTGCTCCACCTGCTTGAGTTTGAAGCATTGGTGTTTCAACTTCCAAAAAACCTAAATTTGTTAAATATTCTCTTATTTTTTGTATTATTAAACTACGTTTTTTAAATGTTTCGCGTACGTTTTCATTAACAATTAAATCAACATATCTTTTACGATAGCGTGTTTCAACGTCTGTTAATCCGTGAAATTTTTCTGGCAATGGTAGAAGTGATTTTGTTAATATTTTTACTTCGGTTGCTTTTATACTTAACTCTCCACGAGGTGTTCTGCGAATTGTGCCATAAAAACCTACGATATCACCAATATCAAGCAGTTTTAGTGTTTTTAAACTTTCTTCATCTAAATTTTCTTTATGTGAAAATATTTGGATTTTTCCGCTATCATCCATTAAATCAATAAACATACCGCTGTTTCTCATAGCCATTATGCGTCCTGCAACAGCATATCTATCATTTGTTTCTTCTCCTGTTGCCAAATCTTTATATTTTTGCTGCAAAAAACTTGCTTTTGCATCTTTATCAAATGAATATTTATAAGGGTTGACTCCATTTTGTGCAAATGTTGCCAATTTTTGTATACGGGTATTGCGGACATTATTCTCATTAACTTCCACATGTTTTGTTTTTGACTTGTCTTCCATTTTATTTTTCCCTCTTTATTTTTTTATATTTAACTTTTTATACTTATTATTTTATCATTAAAAAAACTTAAATAATATAAATGTTATTATTCCAACAATTAAACAATAGTATGCAAAAACTTTTAGTGAATATTTACCTAAAAATTTCATAAAATATTTTATACACAAGTATCCAACAATAAATGAAACAAAAAAACCTAAAATTAAAGCTTTTAAGTTGAATGTCTGAAGTTGTGCAAAATCAATTTCTAATATCGGGTAAAATAAAGATGCACCAATGATAATAGGAATGCTTAAAAGAAACGAAAATTTTGCTGCTTTGACCCTAGTAAGCCCCAGTATAAGTCCTGTTGAAATAGTTAAGCCAGAACGTGAAAAACCTGGAAATATTGCCAATCCTTGTGCCAAGCCTATTAAAGCTGCTTTTTTCCAATTTAATGTACCATTATTATTTTTATTTTTTTGTGATAAATATTCAGCAAAAAATAAAATAAAACCAGTTCCTATTAAAAATATAGATGTAATATATGGTTCCTTCATTATATTTTCAACAATATCCTTTAATGGGAAACAAAAAGCAACTGTAACAAAAGTACCAAGCAAAATGTATAAGCTTAATTTCTGGTCTTCATTTTCAATTTTTTTAGCTATAAATATTGAAAAAAAGTCTTTTATTATTTTTATAATATCATTTTTAAAATAAAGTAATACTGCAATTAATGTTCCCAAATGAATAATAATTGCAAAAAATATTTCCTCAGGAGAATTTCCTGCCAAATCTTTATTAGTTAAAAATTTATATAAAGCATTAACGATAACAATGTGGGCTGAGCTTGAAACCGGCAAAAATTCCGTTAACCCCTGTGCGATACTTATTAATAAACATTGCAAATATGTCATGTTTTTATTTCCCTCTCTTTTTAATTTTCAAAATAACTTGCGCATGCGTTATTTGTTTCCCAAACTGAAACTTTTTTTATAATAGGTATATTAGTTTTTAATTTTTCATATATATATTTTGAAATAATTTCACTTGAAGGGCTTATATCTTTAAAATCATCCAAAGTATTTATATCCTTGTGGTCAAGTGTTTTTATAACGTCATTAACATGTTTTTTTAAAACTTTAAAATCCATTAATATATTTGATTTATCAAGAATATTCCCTTGAATAAAAACTTCAACTTTCCAATTGTGACCATGCTGGTTTTCACATTCGCCATTATAGTTTAATAAATGATGTGCTGCAGCAAAACTCGTTTCTATTTTTAATTCCCACATAAACTTAAATCCTGCAAACTATTTTCTTTTTTAATATTGACACAAGCATATACTTCAATCAAGGTTAACAAATGTAAAAAAAATTTTACATTTTAGCAATAATTTGATATAATAATACTTAAATAAATTATGGTTCTTTAAAGTGTGTTAATTAAGAAAAAGGAGAAAAATTATGGCAATGACTCTAATTTTACTTTTTAGTTTATTTTTACCTATTGGAAACAAAAGTTAGTTAAATTTTACTTCAAAGTGTTTGATTGTTGAGAGTATTTAAACAGAACTTTTTCTAAAACTCTCAACAATCAAAAGTTACAGGTGTCTAATTTAAATCTTACAAGCTACAAAAAATTTGCATTTTGTCATTTATGTTTTATCTGTTTTTTGCATATTCGCTAATCTTTTCTGTGCATTCCATGCTTCATCACTTGCGCTTTCTCTATTTTCCAGCTGAGTATTTAGAGTGCTTACTTGCTCCGTTAAGAATTCCTGCATCTTATTCTTGTTTACGCCGGACTCAATAGCTTCTTGATATAATGCTAAAATTTTATTAGTTGTTTTATCTATTTCTGTTGTATTTTTACACTTATCCAGCCAATATATTTGCTCTCTAAGGTACCCAATAGCAATACAGTAGAGCTCTTCTTTACTTTCTTTTGTTTCTGCTGCTTTAGCTGTTTCATGATATAATATTGCTGTTTGTGTATATAATTCAGTTACTACTTGATATTTTTTAATGTCCACATTGTCGGGTTTTCTTCGGCTCAAAATATCTGTACTCGGAGAAATTTTTTGGGAAAATCTCTCAGCAGCACCATGAAGCAACGTCAATTTCAATTCAGGCTGCGTTTGAGCTTGAGCAAATTTTTGATATGCTTCAGAAACTTGTTTAAGTGTTTCGGTAATATTTTCATATACTTTCCCTTGTGTTTTAACACTTAGTTTCTGTGCTTTATTATAGCCTGAAAAAATAATATTAATAGTCGTTAACATATTTTTAGCGATATCAGATACTTTCTTATATGAATCTAATTTATCATCTTCTATTGTGTTATTTATACTTAAAACAACACTCTTAATTTCCTGATTTAATATTTCAGCGAACTTTTCTTGCAACATTTCTATATCTGCATTCAATTGTTCAATAGATTCATTGTTTACCTCTTGGCATAGGTTGTTTACTTGTTGTTCTAACTTATTTGCTTGTTTAGATAAATCTTCAAATAAACGTTCCTTGTCGGTAGACTCTAAGCTCAAATCATTATTTTCTAAGGCATCAACCCCATTCTTTAAGCTTTTAAGTGCTTTTTTAAGATACTCTACTTTTTTACTTGGGTCTAAACCCTCAATCCCCGCTGCTTGTTTATATAACTCGATTGCCTTAGCTTTATCACCACTTTCTTCCGCATTTTTTGCCGCCTTTTCTAAGGCAATACCGGCATCAAAAAGCACTATTTGTTTATCACCCGATGCTACGCTCTTACCCTCTGCTTCTTTTTGATGGAACTCGGCCGCCTGTTTATATAACTCGCTTGCAACGTCTTTATTACCACTTTTTTCCGCATCTCTTGCCATACTGGAGAAGGACAAAGCGGCAATATAAAAACATTCTGCTTTATCTTCAGCTTTTTCTATTTTATCAATTTCATCTTCCACTTGTTTCTTAACTGCTTCAATGTCTCCACTCTTATTTGTATAAAACGCTCTGATGATAGTATATTTAATGTTCTGAACTACCTCTTCAAGAGATTTAGGCTCACCGCTATTTCCTTCTGTTTGTGAAGGAATGACATCCTCAGGTTTATGAGTGTCAGATACTTCAGGACCATCGCCATTTTCTTCTGCATTTTCTGCCGCCTTGGATAATTCAAAACCGGCAGTATGAAGACATTGTGCTTTATCTTCAGCTTTGGCTATTTTATGAAGTTCCTTTTCCACTTCTTTCTTAAGTGCTTCAAAGTCTTTACGATTATTTTTATCAAAATCCTCTATATTATTTCTAATGTTCTGTTCTATCTCTTCAAGAGATTTAGTAACATCACCCTGTTTTTCTGTATGTGACTGAACTTCACCCTCAGGTTCATGAACGTCAGATGCTTCAGGAGCATCGCCCTTTTCTTCTGTAGAAATTGAAGGATGAGACTCAGGGTCTTTAACCACAGGTTTTGCATAAGCAGATTCTGACGGGTTTGCACCGCTTTCTTCAATAATACTCTTTAAAATATTATCTAAATTATCTTCTTTTATGTCTTTGCTTTTTGTAAATGTACCAACTCTATCAACAGATAATTTTCCTTTAAAGAAATTTAAAATTTGAACAATTGAAGCTTTTTTTGTTTTGTCGCATTTATTCTTCAAACAAGTTGCAAGTGTAACAAAATCTTTTCCTTCTATTTTATCCTTTTTTATCAAATCCTGGATAGTTGTCGTGTTTCCATCTGATAGTTTAATATCTTTTATATTTAAATCCTCAAAACATTTCTGGATTTCCTGTGCTTCATTATTTTTACTATTGTTTTGAGGTTTATCAATCCAAGAGTTAAATTTTGTTTTTAACTTTCCAAACCAACCCTTATTATACCCGATCACTGACAAAACGCCCGCAAAAATTAAAGTGCCGCCAATAATAAAAGTTTTTTTCCATTTTTGCCAGAAGCTTTGAGGTTCATCTGATGACAAACTTGAATAAGAATCATATTTGCTCTCACCAAATTCACCCCCATAACTTGTGGTATAGCCGTTGTATTGCCCATGCTCTTGAGGTTTGTTTGTGTTTATCTTGTTTGTATATGGATTTATATTATTATTCATAAAAAATTCTTCACTATTATGTATATATAAAACACAAATATTTTTATTTTTGTCGGGGGGGGGGGAAATTGTTACAAAAATTTACAAAAAAGACAGCTTTATGTTAAGCTGTCTTAATAATTTCTAGGCATTTATATAGTAGTTTACACAAGCATTGTGTATAGTTCTGGATGACACATAACTTCCTGTCTGCTGAATTTAGTTACTCTATGAGTATGCTGAACTTGTAAAACTCAACTACGTTTCGTCAACAAGAAGAGTTGTCAGCATCTTGCCAAAGGGGAATGAATACACTTAACGAAAAGACCTTTAATGTTTATATTCAAGGTTTTTATTTTAACCGCAAATAGAAAGCAAAACGCCTGCCGCAACTGCAGAACCGATTACCCCGGCTACATTTGGCCCCATTGCGTGCATTAGAAGATAATTTTGAGGGTTTGCTTCAAGGCCAACTTTATTGACTACACGAGATGCCATAGGAACGGCTGAAACACCGGCTGCACCAATAAGCGGATTGATGGGTTCTTTTGAAAATTTATTCATTATTTTACCAAATATAACTCCCATTGCGGTTGCAAATGAAAATGCAAGCAAGCCTAAAATCAAAATATATAATGTTTGAACTGTTAAAAATTGTGTTGCTTGCAATTTTGAACCGACAGATAATCCAAGTAAAATTGTGACAATATTTATAAATTCGTTTTGCAAAGTGTTTGAGATTCTATTTATTACACCACATTCTTTAGCAAGGTTACCAAAAGTTAAAGCTCCAATTAAGGGACAAGCGTCAGGTAAAAATATTATACATAAAGTTAAAACAAGAAGTGGAAAAAGAATTTTTTCACGTTTTGTTACAACCCTAAGCTGTTTCATTTCAATTTTACGTTCTTCAACTGTTGTTAAAGCTTTCATTATAGGAGGCTGAATAATAGGAACTAAAGCCATATATGAGTATGCTGCAACAGCTATTGCTCCAAGCAAATGAGGAGCAAGTTTTGACGTTACAAATATTGAAGTTGGACCATCTGCTCCGCCTATTATCCCGATTGATGCTGCTTCCGGGATATTAAAACCAAGTAATATTGCTAAAAATAATGTTGAAAATATTCCAAACTGAGCCGCACCACCCAATAAAGCTGTTTTAGGGTTTGCAATCAAAGGCCCAAAATCTGTCATTGCACCAACACCCATAAATATAAAAAGCGGGAAAAGACCTGATTGTATACCCATTGTATAAATAATATGTAAAAATCCGCCATCACCCGCTATATTGGCAATCGGTATATTAGCAAGCAAGCCGCCAAATGCAATAGGGACAAGAAGCAACGGCTCAAATTGTTTTTTTATTCCCAAATAAAGTAAGAAAAAACATACCACTATCATTATTGGCATTCCAAACATTTGAAGATATTTTTCCAAACCAACTACATTTGAAGCCGGTGTTGTTATAAAATTAGCCAAACCTGTTGAATGCCAAAGACCTATTAAACTTTCTATTATATCCATTAATTAATCTCCTTTATTCAATTTCAACTAACACTTGACCTGTTTGTATTTGGTCGCCTGTTTCCACTAAAATGGATTTTATGGTGCCAGAATATGGAGATTTTATTTCAGTTTCCATTTTCATTGCTTCAACAACCAACAAAACGTCATTTTCCTTAATAGTATCACCAACACTAGCTTCAAGGCGCAAAACATTACCAGGTAATGCAGCTTTAACTTCCTTAACTTCACCGTTGTTATTCGATGAAGACGATTGTTGGGTGGTGCCTTCTTTTATATTAATATTATATGTTTTTCCGTTAACAGTTGCTTTTCCATCTGAATCAAACTTAACGTTAAAGTTTTTACCATTTACATTGACACAATAAGCATCTGATTTTTTTATTAAAGATGGTTCTTTATTTTCACAATTTTTACGAACACCAATATGTGCTTTACCTTCAAGGAATAATATTCCTTTATCTTCACAAGCTGCTGAGATAAATATATTTTCATCGTTAACTTCAATATTATTATCAACTAAACGTTTTTTTGACGCTTCAACACCAATGTTGGGGTTTTCATCATTAATTTGAAGTGGTGTTTTTTCAGTTGGTTCAAGATGCAATTGTTCACTTGCAATCTTGATTATTTCACTATCAGGCTCACATGGTGTTTTGCCAAAATATCCAAGAACCATTTTGCCATAACCTTCAGCTATTTTATTCCAAGGTCCAAACATAACGTTATTAAACGCCTGTTGGAAATAGAATTGAGAAACAGGTGTAACACTTGTACCATAACCGCCTTTTTCAACGACTTCTCTCATAGCAGTAACGACATCATTATACTTATCCAACACACCATTATCTCTCATCATTTGAGTGTTAGCCGTTAATGCTCCGCCAGGCAGCGGTGAAAAGACTATCATCGGATTAACAGTTGTTGCTTCAGGAGGCATAAAGTAGTCTTTTAATACTTCTTTTAATACATTTTCTGCCTCAATTAACTTATCAATATCATAACCTAAATCATAATCAGTTCCTTTTAAAGCATGCCACATTGTGATATGGTCAGGCTGGCAAGTTCCTCCTGATAATGGTGCCATAGCAAGGTCAAGTCCGTCAGCACCCGCATCAAGCGCTGCTTTATATGCAATAACCGAGACACCTGCTGTTTCATGTGAATGAAAACGAATAGGAATATCATTACCAAGCAAAGCTCTTGCTTGTTTTATTGTTTCATATACTTTATTTGGTGATGAAGTTCCGGATGCATCTTTGAATGCTAATCTATCAAAAGGAAGTCCTGAATCCAATATTTGCCTTAATCTATCTGTATAAAATTCAGGGCTATGAGCACCCACACAACCAGGCGGCAACTCCATCATTGTTATTGTCACTTCATGATTCATACCGTTATTTTTTATTGCATTTGCACTATATATTAAGTTATTCACATCATTTAAAGCATCAAAATTACGTATTGTGTTAACCCCATGCATTTTAAATAATTTCATATTTAAATCAATAATATCGCTGCTTTGTGACTTTAAACATATTAAATTTACACCACGTGAAAGCGTTTGAAGTTCAACATCATTTCCAACAGCTTGACGAACCATATCCATATTATCAAACGGGTTTTCATTTGCATAATAAACAAGTGATTGAAATAATGCACCACCTCCTGATTCAAAATGTCGAATCCCTGCGTTTACCGCTGCTTCAATTGCCGGTATATAATCTTTTGTAAAAATACGAGCTCCTATACAAGATTGAAACCCGTCACGAAATGAGGTATCCATAACTTTAATTAATTTTTTACCCATAATTTGCGCCTTTCTATAAATATATAAAAAACTAAATATTCTATTTTGCTAAGTTATTAGCACAAGCAGCTATTGCAATAGCAACCAATGTTTCATCATCGCTATCGTTATTATTGCGGATTTTTTTTGTTTTTGGCTCTTCAATTGGTTCCGGCATAAATTTATTAAACCACAGCATAAATTTGTATAATCCATTCATTGAAAAAACCAGTATTAATAAAAATGAAAATACAACACCCATGCCTATTACCATAATAATTAATCCGTCCATTAAAGCGTTTGACATGTTAAATCTCCTATATTAACTCTTCTAACACAAAGTGTCTCTTTTTCAACAATATCTATTGTTCCATCGTCATTAATTGCACTTATTTTACCATATACTCTATTATTTAATATATTAACACATATTTCACGATTTAGATACAAAAAACGTTTAACATACTCTTTTTTTATGAGAGGAAATCCAATTTGCATAAATTCATCATAACTTTTAAAAAACTCACTAACAAGTTTGTTTAAAAATTCATCACGATTTATTTTTTGCCCTGTTTCTAAATTTAAAGAAGTAGCTTTTTGACCTAAATTTACAAAATCTTCTTTTTTATAATTTAAGTTTACACCAATTCCTAAAACAAGACCTTTAAAATCTTTGCCATTCCAAATACATTCAGCTAAAATCCCTGAGATTTTATGTTCATTAATCATTACATCATTTGGCCATTTTATTTGGGGTGTAACTTTATAACTTTCAAGAACTTTTGACAAAACAACACACAAATATTGGGTTAAATTAGCAAACGGAAGTTGTGATATATATTCACATTTAGGCTTTAATATAAATGACATAAATATGTTATCTTTACGATTTGATATCCATTTCCTATCGAATCGTCCGCGTCCATTTGTTTGAAAATCACAATAGATAACGGATTTATCATCATAAATATCTATATTTTTTTTAGCAAACAAATTTGTTGAATCAAGCGTATTAAAATAAAATAAATTCATGAAATTAAATTATATTTTAGTATCATTATCAATTAAATTCATCTCCTTTAATGAATTTAAGAAATGTTCAGCAGCGGTCCTTTGAATTTCAGGAGGGACAACCCGAAGAAGCTCAACAGTTTTTGAAATAACAGGGTCTTTATCATACCAACGCTTACCACCGCCATCAACAGGTTTTACCATTTCATAGAATTTATCTATTGTTTCTTTTGAAATTTTAGCTTCTAATTTTCTTAAAAACACTTCTGCTTGGGAGTGTAATTCATCCTGGTAATTTTTCAAAAGTTCTAAAACTTTCATTAACACAGGGTCATGGTCATACCAACGTTTAAAATTTTGACTCACTATTTAACCTCATTTACCATTACATCATTTACTAATTCTATACTATCATTATATCGAATTACATCGGCACCAATAGATTTTAATTTATTTTCAAAATTTTCATATCCGCGGTCTATATGATGAAGATTCTCAATCTCTGTGACTCCTTCAGCCATTAAAGCAGCAATAACAAGAGAAGCACCTGCACGAAGATCGCTTGCTCGGACATTTGCACCTTGAAGTTTTTTGACACCGGTTACAATAGCATGGTTTCTTTCATGCTGTATTGAAGCACCCATGCGAACAAGTTCCGCCACTTGCATAAATCTGTTTTCATATAGACTTTCAGTTATTATGCTTACCCCATTTGCAGTTGACAGCATAGCCATTGCAAGCGATTGTAAATCGGTAGGAAATCCGGGATATGGCTGAGTTACAATATTAACCGGGTTTAATCTTGTTTTAGCACTTACTTCAATTGCATTTGGCTCAACAAGTTTTATTATTGCACCCATTTCTGTTAATTTTGAATTAAAGAAAGTTAAGTGACTTGGAAAAACATTTCTTATAATTCCTTTTCCTTTTGTTGCAACAAAAGCAGCCATATAAGTTCCAGCTTCAATTCTATCAGGCATTGTTGTGTATTCAATTGAATGAAGGTCTGATTGTTTTACGCCATTTATTATAATATCACTTGTACCAGCCCCTTGAACATCGGCACCCATTGCATTTAGAAAATTAGCCAAATCAACAATTTCAGGTTCTTGAGCTGCATTTTGAATACGAGTTGAACCGTTTGCCAAAACAGCGGCCAACATTATATTTTCTGTTGCGCCAACAGATGGTATATCCAAATATATATCAGCACCTGTTAATTTATTGCATTTTGCATTAACATAACCGTTCTCTATTTTTATGTTGGCTCCTAATGCCATTAATCCTTTTATATGGAAGTCAACACGACGTTCACCAATAGCGCATCCTCCGGGTAGTGCAACAACAGCTTCTTTACATCTTCCCAAAAGCGCACCTAATACAATAAATGAAGCTCTCATTTTGCCAACAAGTTCATATTTCGCAACAACATTATCGAGATTTGTCGAATCTATTATTACATATTTTTTGTCTTTATTATAAGTGGTTTTAGCACCAAGTTGACTTAAAACATTTAACATAATATTAACATCTGTTAAATCAGGAACATTATATATGGTGCATTCACCTTTATTAAGTAAAGAAGCTGCCATAAGCTTTAATACTGCATTTTTAGCTCCACCTATTATTACTTCTCCCTTTAAAGGTTTTTGACCTTTTATTTTTAACTTCTCTGCCAATTTACATATACCTAAAATTATATATTAACTGATTACATAATATAACTAATATGTCTACTTGTAAAGTTTCTTCATAATTTTTTACTTTAAGATTTATAAGAAAATATATATAATTTTTGTTA
>OIGD01001864.1_pt1 | contig 18289 bp, 14 predicted proteins | sample 1582211 | NCBI WGS metagenome assembly OIGD01 (sample SAMN04414078, study PRJEB24778) | human gut metagenome | material: faecal | host: Homo sapiens
AACTATCAACCCTCCGGTCTTTGCTCTTAAAATATTTTCTAGCCCTTCTCTTAAATTAGTGCCCGGGCTAACTATTTTTAAAATGTTTTTTATCTTACTATCATCCTTAATCCTCATATAATCACCTAATTACTATAATAACTTCTAAAGCCGCACTTCTAAGTAATTTCTATCTTCCATTTTTTCCTTTAACTCTTTTATTTCAATATTTTTTAATGCAACATTGTTTGAATCATTATAAATATAGACAATGGCCTTATTAGAATCAAATTTGTATAAAAACGACTCGATTTTGTCAGTTATATCAATAATATCGCCGAATCCTTTTGATGAAATTGTAAACGAAAATTTAAATGTTGTCATAAAAATATACTCTATTTACTGTTTTTACTAATATCTAATAGTGAAGGCGAATAAAGTTTTTCAACATGAAAAATATAAGCTTCAAAAGAGTCGGAAAAATAATCTTTATTTAATCCGGCTTTTTCCTTTAACGATTGCAAAAATTGTAGTTTAATCTCTTTATCATTAAAACCGTCAAATTTAAAATGCTCCCAAACTTGGGGAAGATAAACCGCTTGATAATTTTTATCGTGTATAATTAGCCCGTCAATATCAATTTTAAGTTTATCTAAAAGTTCATCCTGATTTTTAAATTCAAGTTTTGTTAAAGGTGTTAAAATAGAAATTTCAAATTCAATATATTTAAATTCCTCATAAGCAAGCGGATAAAATCTGGGATCTTTATACGAAGCGTTGTAAGCGTTATTTGCTATATCTTCAACTATTGGGTTTGAAGGGATAATTGAACCTATGCATCCTCTTAAATGACCATTTTTATATATAGTAACAAAAGTTGCAAAAGGCATAGTCAAAATAAGGGGATAATCTTCTATTTTAATAGTGAATTTTGATTTTATATTTTCACACAATGGATATGTTATACTTTTTTTTACTATATCAAATAGGTCATCTTTAAAATATTCCTTTATAAAACCTGCTTGTCCCATTTGGGATAATATCCAACTGCCGTATCCAACAACCGATGTTTTATCGTTATTGGCTGATGATGACGTTTTATAATCAACTGGTATTAATGAAAAATTGCGTTCCTTAACAAACTTTGTTAACCCCATCAGACCTGTCAATCCACAACACATCCCGTGTTTAAACCCGTCTAAATTTAGCTCGTTTACAACTTCAAATGTTTTTCTGTCAATAATTTTGGCTTCCTCTTCTTTATAAAAATGACTTAAGTCGGTTGAAATAATAAACCCGTTTTCATTGTCATCATAAAAATAGTTTATAATTTTATATATTTGTTCAAAATCAGTTTCACCATATAAAATGGGCACTATTTTAACATTCTTATTTTTAAACTTATATTGGATTAACGGCAATTGCACTTCAAGCGAATGCTCGTTTTCAAAAGGAATATTGTTTATTTTTACATTAAATGCAAATAATTTTTCAACGATTTCTTTGTTAACGGAAATATTCGAAAAAGGTGTTTCAAATTCATCATAACTTGGGCAAATTGTCCCCTCAAAATATGTTCTGTGCGATGGTGCAATAATAAAAATATTCTTTATGTTTTCATCAAAATAATTTATTGCTTCCAATGCGACTTTGCCTGAATAAATATACCCCGCATGAGGAGCAACTAAGGCGCGGGTTTTTATATCGTATACTTTGGAAATGCCTTTATCAAACATTTCAATCATATTATAAAGATCTTTTTTATCCTTTGGATAAAACATTCCCTTTATATTTGAACTTTTGATTTCCATCATAATCCTTCTTACTAATTTATTTTTTTATAAGTTAAATTATAATATAATATATGAAATATCAAAATACCACAAAAGATAATAGACAAGAATGCACAATATGCCCGCGATATTGCAAACTAAAAGTTGACCAAACCGGTTTTTGCAAGGCATATAAAAATATAAATGGACGTATTGAGTCATTATATTATGGCAAACTTTCATCAATGCAAATTGACCCAATAGAGAAAAAGCCTTTGTTTCATTATTATCCTGAATCAAAAACGTTATCAATCGGTACCTTAGGGTGCAATCTCGCTTGCCGATTTTGTCAAAACTTTCCAATTTCACAAACACTATCAGTACTTAATTCAAACTATATATCACCCGAAACAATATGTGATCTTGCACAAAAATATAACTGCAAAAGTGTTTCCTTTACTTATAACGAACCCGTGGTTTTTATTGATTATATTATTGATACAGCAAAAGTACTTAAGGAAAACAATATTAAAACAATAGTCGTTTCAGCAGGATATATGAATCAAAAACCTCGTGAAGACTTGTTTGAATATATAGATGCTTGCAATATTGACCTAAAAGGTTTTACGGAAAAATATTACAACCAAAATTGTCTTTGCAACTTGAACCCTGTTCTTGACACTATAAAATATATAAAACATAATACAAATACTCACATGGAGCTTACAACGTTGCTTATTGAAGGTGAAAATGATAATGATGAGGTTATTAAGCGTCAAACAGTTTGGATACTTGAAAATTTAGGTGAAACAATACCAATGCATTTTACAGCCTTTTTTCCTTCATATAAAATGAAAGATAAAAAACAAACATCGATAGAAACGATAAAAAGAGCAGTAAAAATCGCAAAAGATGCCGGTTTGAAATATGTTTACGGCGGAAATGTTGACAATGAGGAAATGAACACAACATTTTGTCATAATTGCAAAAAACCAATAATAAGCCGTAGGAATATAAACATAGAAGATAGTATAAATATAGATAACGATGGGAAATGCGTCTTTTGCAAAACAAAAATTCCGGGTGTCTTTGATAAAATTGATTTTTAGTGTAAAATAAATTCTATAAATGTATTTTGTGTGGAGAAAAATATAAGTGGAAAACAACACAGCCTCATTGAAGCTTGCTTCTGTAATTGCGAGAGTTTTAGATGATAACTTAGCCAAAGATATAGTAATTTTGGATATTTCAAATATTTCTGTTCTGGGGGACTATTTTGTAATCGCATCAGCCGACAGCCCGAATCAAGTCCGTGCTTTGACAAACTATGTTCGGGAGAACATCAAAAAAAACATGAATATTAACGTCTCAAAAGACGAGTCTGACAAAAAGAACAGATGGAATCTCCTTGATTATGGTGATGTTATTGTCCATATTTTGCACAATGAAGAACGTGAGTTGTATGCGCTTGAAAAATTTTGGAACCACGCTTTAAAAATAGACCGTGAAGTTTGGCTTGAAAATTCAAAAGAATTCTCTAAGTTTAATAACAATAACTAAACTTTAGGCTTTAAAACAGTTAAAAATATCCTTAAAGTAAAAAATATGGTAAATATATAAATAATTCCTTATTTTGAATATTTTTTTATTTCAAGCCTGTCACCGTCAATATGAATATCGAGATAATCTTTATACGGTATTATTTCAAGAGCATCAATAATTAAGTTAGAAAAATAGATGCTATGGCTTGACCCGCTTTTTTGAAACCCTCGTATCATATTGTTCTGGTATTTATTTATATTTTTTTCATTTAACGGTTCAATTATCAAAATATTGTTTTTAAAAGTCAACAATACTTTTGTATCTGTTGGATTATAACCCAACAGTTTCAATAATTGCTTGGAAAAGTAAAGTTCCCAGCCGTTTCCACTGGATTTTAATTTTTTCTTCATTTATATTGTTCTCATAAGTTTAACAAAAGTACATACTATTGACATTAATATAAAATAGCCTTATAATTAATAATACATTCTGGTAGACTTTTATTAAACATACAGACCTAAACATCAGGATAAATACAAATTATTATAATTTGTATTCTTGTTAAAAAGTTTCAAGTATTGAAGCTTGATCTCGATATGGATTTTCATAATCTATGGTTACTTTAATTTAAATTAAAGTAACCTTTTTTTAATGTATAAATTTTCTCAAGCCATTGAGAAGCTCTCTATAACTAAAAAAGAGCCTCTCAATGAAGCTCTTTATTTAAATGGGGCAAGCAAAGGTACAGAGTTAGAAAATAATTGTATAAGATTTGCTCAACTAAGTTTACATGAAAGTGAACTTATTACAAACATAAAAGTGTGGTTATGTACATGATATAATTACTATGAGGATTAAAATGTTTGACATAATAATACAACAAGAACCACAAGGGATTATAAACGGAATAAAAGAAATTTTTACATTTGCTTCAAGTGTTGCAGTGACTAGTATTACGCTCTATACGGCTTGGTTACGTTTTATTAGAAAAAGAATTGATATAATTTCTTTAGGTATGTCTTTTGACCGACATTTTGGTGATGTTGCTTATTTTACGCTCGAAAACAAAACATTATCAAATTTCACCGTCAATAGTATTGATGTTGTTTTAGAGAATAAATATATCTTTCAGCTTAAAAAATTTGATGAACCCTTTTTGATAGAGCCTTAAGGCTTATCAAATAAAATCAGATGGAATAACTGACTCATATCCTATTGATATTACCGAATTAAATAAAATGGTTAATACAACAAAGTGTTACTGTATTCTTTATACCTCAAGAGGTCAAATAAGAAGCTTTCCTAAACGATACAAGCCTTGGATTAAGTCAAAAATTTCTGATTATACAAGAATAATACCAACGCATAATTTTTATAACGGCAAAGCCCTTAATAAAGACGTCAAATATGCACTTTCTATTTTGTGCGAAACTGGTAAGTATAAAGATATATTTATAGATGCCTATGGATTGATGTCTGATGATTTATACGGAATAAACATGCTACAAAAAAACGATGTTAAAGATTTTAATGCCTGTTATGAATATTTTAAGAAAATCGGCATAGAGAGAGGACTAACTTTTTATTTCTATAATGTTGCTGTATCAGAAGACCGTTTATATATAAAATTTACACCACAAAAGAATGTCAATGACTAGCTGACTTACTAACAACAATGAAAACGAAAAGGTTAGAACCCTCGAAACCCGCATTATTCCTAATAAAAAAGCACCCGAAGGTGCAATTTGTTTAAATGGGGCGGATGATGGGGCTCGAACCCACGAATATCGGAACCACAATCCGAGGCCTTAACCACTTGGCGACACCCGCCATTATATTTATAAAATAAATATACTATGAAATTTTTTTTAAATCAAGCGATTATTGATGAAGATTTAAGCGTATGACCAGAATTTAAAGAGTCTGCGTATAAAGACTGATTTTTAGGATGATTTGGTGAAGTTTTATTTATTCCAGGGTCACGAAGTTTATAAATTTCTTCAACACGTGCATCTAAAGTTTTTGCAGATTGTTTGTATAAAGAAGCAACATAATCCATTTCAGGATCCTTTACGTTATTTGAGTTATAAATCCAAAATTCGGCTTGTGCCCGATACGCATCTTGTTCTTCGCATATAGATGTATAAGGGTCGTTGTCTTTTGCATGAACAAATTCGTGGATTAAATAAGAAGCGACAAGATTAGGTGAGGCATAGATATAATCAGAAGTTACAGTTATTTTTCTTTTTTTGTGCTCGTATTGCGCAATGTTGCTTCGTCCGCCCAATTCACTTGTGTAATCAAACCCAGCTTTAACATCTTGCATATCATTTGTATAATTTTTAGGTAAAGCTTTTATTGCCAAATCAAGCGCATTTTTCATGTTCTGTTGAGCGTAACGTTTGTTTTCATATAAACCGCTATAAGGCGAGTAAATAAATAGAATATCATTTGAAGTCGATAATAACTGACGTCTTGCCCAATCATCATTCGGGTTTATTTTAAGAGCTTTTTCAAATTGGTTACATGCTTCGTAATATTCACCTTTTTCTTTAAAGACTTCACCAAGTTGAACAATGATTTCGACATCATCTGGTTGTTGTTCGAGATAAATTTTGAAGTTTGTTTCTGCATTATTAAAATCCTTCTTGTACTTGTATGCCCGACCTAATCCTAAGAATGCTTCCGGTGGATTCTGGGCGTGTTTTTTCGCGATATTAAACTTGACTATTGCTGTGTCAAAGTCGTTACGCATTAAACAATCATTGCCCTGGGCTATATATTTTTGACCAATGACTTCAATATCAGTTTGAGAAGTGTTTGCACAAAATTTAGTTTTATCTGGGTACTTAATCTCCATTAACATTTGTTTTCATATCAACTATAAGCTTTACAGAAAAACATCCAATAATAATGTTTTATATTTTATCATATAAAAAGCAAAATGTAAAATATTTGTCAAGAAATAGAAGAAAAAAGCAAAATTTTTACAAAATTTTACAAACTATAGTTTAGGTAAAATATTACTTGAACAATTTGAATATTTGGTGTATAAAAAATTTGTATACTATGTTATAAAAGAGAGGAGTATAACAAATGACAAAAGTAGCTATAAACGGATTTGGAAGAATCGGCCGTAATACATTACGTGCAGCTGTAAAAACAGGTATTTTCAACAAAGTTGACTATGTTGCAATAAATGACCCTGGCTTAAAACCAGAAGATGCAGCTAGATTGTTTAAATACGATTCTGTTATGGGCAAATTTGACGGCGAAGTTGAAGCTTATGAAGAAGGCATTATTGTAAACAGTAAAAAAATCAAATTTTTTGCTGAAAAAGATCCATTGCAATTGCCCTGGAAAGATTTAGGTGTTGATATCGTTGTTGAATCAACTGGATTTTTCACAGATGCAAACAAAGCAAAAGCTCATATTGAAGCAGGCGCTAAAAAAGTTATTATTTCAGCACCAGCTACAAATGAAGATATAACAATTGTATTGGGCGTAAACGAAGATAAATATGATGCTGCAAAACATAATGTAATTTCAATGGCATCTTGCACAACAAACTGTTTGGCTCCTGTTGCAAAAGTTATTAAAGAAAAATTTGGAATAGTAAAAGGTTTAATGACAACTGTACACTCATATACAGGTGACCAAAGAATCTTAGACGCAGGTCATAAAGATCCACGTCGTGCCCGTGCTGGTGCATTAAATATTGTTCCTACAAAAACAGGTGCTGCAAAAGCTGTAGCGTTAGTTATTCCTGAATTAAAAGGTAAATTAGATGGTTTTGCAATGCGTGTACCTACACCTGATGTTTCTTTAGTTGATGTTGTGTTTGAAACTGAAAAAAATGTTACTGTTGAAGAAGTAAACGCAGCATTAAAGGAAGGTGCTGATGGGCATGTATTATGCTATACAGAAGAACCATTAGTATCAACTGATTATATCGGTTCATCACAATCATCTACTGTTGACGCTTTATTAACTCGTGTAATGGGCGATAACATGGTTAAAATCATTTCTTGGTATGACAATGAAATGGGCTATTCAACACGTTTAGCTGAAACAGTTAAATATGTTGCTGATAAACTATAATCATTGAGTTATTGAGATAAAATATAAAAAAACGAACTATAGTTAACTTTAGTTCGTTTTTTTAATGTAAAAAATTCCTGTACTTTTTATATATTATTATTTTTCAATAATCTCAATAGATTGCATACAATCGTCAAAATCCTTTTTTAAATCAGCAGATAAGTCTTTATTCCATTTAGATAATTTTGTAGGTCAGATTTACTAATCTGACAAAAATTAATCCTTCATTATTTTCCTTTGTTATATTACCATTTATTGGGGCCAAACAAAGAAGTTTATTTGTTTTCCTTTAAACTTTTTTGTTTTATCCAATTAATAAGAACCTGACAGCTTCTCTTGTTGACGAATTAAAGTTGAATCTTACAAGTTCAGCGTTCTTTATACAGTATACGAGTATATAATCCCAAAAGCTTTATATTACTCTTTTAAGCAAAACACCAACGGTAAAAGAGTTGTCTTTTTTTGATTCAATAATAAATTTTCCTCCCATTGCATCAATAAGCCCCTCTACAATAAACAATCCAAGCCCAGAGCCGCGAGTTGTTCTTGTAGTTTTATCATCAAGTCTTGTAAACTTCTGCTTAAGTCGTTTGAGCATTTCATTATCAATATAATCTGCTTTATTTGTTATTTCAATTATGCCATATTTATCATCTTCGTATATTTTTATTTTAATATCCGTTTCATCATATGCATATTTTGAAGCGTTTTCAAGCAGATTAATAATAACTTGTTCCAGCCTGTCTTCATTGGCTTTTACAGTTATGTTTTTGTCTGATTTTAGTATAAAATTATGGTTTTTAAAATCCTTAATTAATTGAAGTGAAATATCAACAGCGCGGTTTAGGTCAACTTTGGATAGTTCAATATTTAATCCTTTGCGTTCAATATCTGGTATTATAAGTAAATCTTCAACCATTCGGCTTAAACGTTCGGATTGTCTTTTTATTATTTTTAATGATTTAATTTTTGTTGAATCATCAATTTCAATGTCGTTTCGCAAAAGCCTTGAAGTATATCCCATAATTGATGTTAAAGGTGTTCGAAGCTCATGGCTTACTGTGTCAAGAAGATTACTTCTAAACTCGTTTAAATGTTCAAGCTCACGGTTGCTTTGTTTCAACTTACGATAAGCAATATTAACTTCATAGACCATTTTGTTAAATTCAAATGCTAAAAAGACAATTTCATATGGGGTTAAAAAATTGGTCAAAAGCCTTATTTTCCTTTTATAGTTCCCTTTTGATAGTGCCATTATACCTTTAAAAAGCTGGCGAATGTTTATATAAAGGTAGTAAGTATATAAACCTATAATCCCGATAACCGAAAGCCCTGCAAAAAGAATGGTCAAAATAATTGTAAGTCTCGATTTATAAATTGTGTTAACAGCTTTTTTTTCTGTTGTGCTTGTTATTACTAGAAAATCAGGATTATCCATTTTGTAATAAATAATAGGTTCGTTTTTAACTTTTCCAAAAAGTTGAGGTTTATTATCAACCATTTTTTTAGGCAACGACTTTATAGCATTTTGATATTCGTTATTTGAAAAATTATGAGAAGCTATAAGTTGATTTGATGTTGAGTCAATAATATATATTTGTCTCATGTTGTCTTTAATAGTGCTAAAGACTTTATTTCTAAATATATCAACATCAATAGTGGCAATTAAATAATAATTGTTATCGTTTAATTTTTCTGATATTATAAGTTGGTTTGAGTTGTTATCATAATAAATATTTTTTTTAATATTTTTTGAATATATTATTTTTAAATCTTTAAAATCAGATGATGATTGTGAAATATCATACAAGTATTTTTTTGTACGGTTTTGGGGTATAAATTTCAAAGCATAAGCAATATCTTTTAAAGCGTTTTTGTCGGACCCTAAGTAGGTATTAATATTCTGGACGATTATATCATTAATCATTGAAGCTGAATACTGAAGCTCGTTGCGTATAGCATGCTGATTAACATTATTAACTATAAAAAATGCAGTGATAAGTGGGATAAGAACAGAAATAAGAATAACGAGAATCATCTGTTCAACTATTTTAAGCCGTTTAAATTTAAAAAATTTCATTATTCCCTCCAATTAGCTTAATAAGTATTATTTTTTTTCACTAATTATAGCATGTTTAGGTTATAAAGTATTGTAACAAATTTACCATTTATATAGTATTTATATTTGTTTATATTACAATAATAGATGTATGTTTATATTAATTACTAGGTAAAGTTCAAATGAAAATAATTTCAAATATTAATAAATTTGATGTTAACAATTTATTAAAAAAAAATAAAATAAATAATAATCCAATACAAAACTATAGATTGGGATTTGGAAACAACTATAAAGAAGATTCAATTGAATTAAAAGAAGAAAAGAAAAAGGATAAATCAATTGGATTGTATACTATACCAATAGCTGGTGCTTTAATTTTAGGTTCTATTGCATATAGTAAAAGTCGTTCAAATAAAACGAAAAATAAAATTGAAAAAACAAAAAAGGAATTAAAATCAATTTGTCAAGAACAAATACAAAAACCATTTGATGTTGATAATAAGGAAGTGCAAAAAATATTTGGTGGACCTATCAGCACTAAACGTACAAGGCCTGATTCACAAGAGAAAATAATCGTTAATGAGAAAAGGAAGCGTATATTAGACTATTGGAGTACACCTAATAATGACGATGTTTTAATTGATAAATACAATTTTGCTATGGATGACATTAAGAATAAAATATTAGAAAAAAATGATAAAGCAATTATAGCAAGATTGAAAATGCCAAGTCATGATGAAAAAACTATACAAAATCAATGTCATTTAGCTGAAGCTGCAATTTATTCTCAAATGTTGGATAAAAAAGAATTTATAACAAAATTGTTAGAACATCAAAGCGAAGACCAAGAGACTATACAATCGCAGTGCGATTTGGCAAGAACTGCAATTGCTCGACAAATGTTAGATAACAAAAAACTTATAATAAATTTGTTGGATAAATCAAACACAAATCCTGAGACTTTAGATAAGCAATGCCATTTAGCATTATATTTAAGGAATAGCACTTTTGATGACAATGATGAAAATATTATAAGAAACTTATTAATGCAGCCAAGCACAAATCCCAAGACTTTAGGAAAGCAATGCCATTTAGCATTATATGCAATTAATAATAATATTATTGGAAGCATAAATAAAGAAATTTTAGAAAATTTGCTTGAGATACCAAGTAAAAACCCTCAGACTTTACAAATGCAATATTTTTTGGTAGAAAAGGGAATTAAAAAAGCAATTTTAAACGATAATGATAAAGATCTTATAATAAACTTTTTGAGAGATACAGATGATGTTTTAGCTTATATGATAAGACAAAATCAATATGATTTGGCAAAATTAGCATTGGATGAGAAAATTCTTAAAATAGATGATAAAAATGTTATAATTAAAATGTTGAAAATAAGACATCAAGACTCAATTAATATAATACAACAACAATACGATTTAGCAGTATCAGCTATTTATAATAGGGTTTTAAATAGAAATGATAAAAATCTTATAATAAATTTTTTGCAATTACCAAATTATGAAAACAAAAATATTAAAGCTGTGCAATACCAATTAGCAATGTATGCAACTGGTAATAATATATTACAAAAGGATGACAAAGAGCATATAAAAAGATTATTGAGTAAAACAAATGAAGAAGACATTATAGACCTTCAACTTATACTTGCAGAACTTGCAACTGAAAATGATGTGCTGGATAAAGATGATAAAAATCTTATATTAAACTTGTTGAATAAACCAGTTCAAGACCCAGATAATTTAAAATATAAATATAATTTGGCAACGGTTGCAGTTCTGCAAGAAATTTTAGACATTAGTGACAAAAATCTTATAATAAATTTTTTGAAATTACCCACCAAAAGACAAGAATTTGATGTTGAAACTGTAGAATCGCAGTATAATTTAGCAATAGCTGCAGTTGATAGGCAAATTTTAAATAAAAGTGATAGAGGGTTTATAAAAAGTTTTTTTATATTTCCAAATTTATATACAGTAATCATAGCTTTGAAATGCAATTTGGTAAGTGCTTTAATTGATAATAAAATTCTGAACAAAAATGACAAAGAATTTATAGCAGGATTTATTAAACATCCCTATAAAGACCAATTTATTTTAAAAAATCAATGTGATATAGCAAAATCTGCAATAGATAATAAAATATTTGATGCCAAAGACTATGCACCTATTCCCAATACTTGGTTTAAGTTAAATAGAATTAAAAAAGCACATGCTATAAAAATGAACAATGTTTTTGTAGCCGATGAACATAATATGCTAAGAAGATTGTTAGCAAATTTAAGTGAAGTCCCTCAAACTTTATCAAGTCAATATTTATTATCAATAAGTGCAATTGATAATGGAATACTGGATATTAGATCTGAATCAAATATATTAAACTTGTTGGATAATCCAGCTTACTTTCATGAAGGTATTCTACAGATGCAGTTCTATTTAGCACATAAAGCAATTGATAATAACATAATAGATAAAAATGATAAATCTTATATAACAAATTTGTTTGAACAGCCAGCTGAAAATCCGATTATTTTAATATTACAGTTAAAATTAGCAAAAAAAGCGATTGAGAATAACATACTTAATAAAGATGATAAATTTTATATAACAAACTTGTTGATAGGGTTGGCTGGATACCTGGAAGTATTATTAATGCAATTGGAGTTGGCAAAAAAAGCGGTTGAGAATAACATACTTAATAAAGATGACAAATTTTATATAACAAACTTGTTGAATATACCAGTTGTAAATGAAGAAGCTAAAGAGCTGCAAGACTCATTGAGACAACTTGCAATCCAGAATAAAATAATTTAATTTATTTTTAAAGACTATTCATTTGCATTGTAGTAAGCCTATAACCAACATTTGTAACTGTATGAACATAAACAGGTTTTTTAGGGTCAGGTTCAATTTTTTGACGTAAGGTGCCAACATGCACCCGGACCATACGAACATCTTCGTCACTATCATACCCCCAAACTTCATGCAATAATGTTGCAAGACTAACAGCCTGATTATTGTGCTGCAAAAGACAGTATAGTATTTCAAACTCAGTAGGAGTAAGTTTTGTTAGTTTGTCTTTTACCTTAACTTCAAGTGAGTTTTCGTAAAGTTCAATGTCGTTTGATTTTGTAATGCCCATATTGCTTTGATTTTGACCAGTAAGCATATTTTTGTCAAATGATGAATTTATCGTATTTCTTCGCAACAAAGCCCTTACCCGTAGTAAGACTTCCTGGATGTCAAATGGTTTGACAAGATAATCATCTGCCAAGGAGTTAAAACCAGTGGTTTTGTCCTCAATTGTACCTTTTGCAGTAAGTAACAAAACAGGTATATCGGGATTTTTTTCTTTTATTTTAAAACACGCATCAAACCCGTTCATCTTAGGCATCATGACATCTAAAATAACAAGGTCGTAATGAGAAAGAATGGATTCGTTATAAGCTTCAAGTCCGTTTTTTACAGATTTTACATAATAACCGCTATGATTTAAATCAAACTCAAGAAGCTCGCGTATTTCATCATCATCATCTGCTATTAATATATTTTTTGTCAACCGACTGTTCCTCTTTGATTTGCTATATTTTTTATAATTATAACATATTTTATTTGTAAATTTTTGTAACAATTTGGTATTTTTTATGATTAAAAAGTTATATTTATGGGCTTTATTAAATATATAGGAATGAGATAAGAAAAAGGAGAGTTTTAATTATGGGTATGAATAATGTAAATCCAAGTTCAGTTGCAAAGAATATTATAAATCCAGGAAAAAAGAAAGCTTCAAAAGCACCTAATCAAGAAACTAAACCTGAAGCTGATCAAAAACAAGAACATTTAGCACAACCCAATTCTCAGCATTTTCGAGCAAATTTTATTATACCCCAAGTAGGGGCAAAGTCGTCAAAACAAAGTGGTCAAAAGACATATGATTATGAGGCTGCTTTTAAAAAGATGACAGAATCATGTGAAAATAAACCTAACAAAAAAGCCTTACTTGAGGCGATAAAACATCTTAAAATAGCGATGGCAGATGAAACAGGCTCTTCTTATCATATTGACGGAACAAATTTTCATCAAGTTACAACTTGGTTTGAAAGTGCAATTCTTTCTGACAAATACGAAACCAAAGAAATAAGTGAAGAATTTATAGTAAATGTTTTAAAAGAGCTTAAAGAACATATGAACTATTACAATTCAGGCAATATTGTACGTCTGCTTGCTTCAATTGATAAAGATAGAATACCACAAAAAGAAGCTGGACTAGTAACAGAATTATACGATATGTTTGAATACTACAATGAAGATCAACGATTTAACAAGGAATTTATGGACTCTATTGCAAAAAAGTGGAATATAGGTAAGGAGTCTTCTGAACAGACTGAGCCTACTGTACAACCACAAGAACAACCTGCAGTTAATAGTCTAAATCCGGTCGACGTACTTAGTGAGACTGTGGGTCCTAATTCTGTTAATGAGTCTGGACAACCAAAGCAAGAAATTGAAAATATAGATTCTGAGTTGACCAAAGAACAATTAGCAAAGCATAATTCTTTTGCAGCTGCATTCGATACTGTAGTAAAAAAATATGAAGCTAAAAATCAACAGTTGCCCGAAAGTATACAAAATCTTAAAGATATGATGCAACAGTATGTAGATGGAGATTACCATTATCTTATTAATGAAAAGAATGTTGTTCGTGTTACAACAAGTCTTTTATTGGCACGTTGTCAAAATAAATATGGATTACTAGATAATGATTTAGTAGAAAATATTTTAACAGAGTGTAAAAAATATACAAAACCTGAAAATGTAGGGGTTCTTGCAAGTAATCTTGTATGGGATATTAGTTGTAGATATATACCAGTAGATTCAAATGGAACTATAATAGTAGCAGATTTTTTAGAAAACTTTAAAGGAAATATTGATAAAAACAATTTAGGTGATGTTTCAAAAGCTCTTTCATGGGCAATGTTCCGTGAAAATATACCAAAAGGTCAAGAAGGAACTCATCTAGTAATGGAATTTTTAAATGAATTTAAAGGAAAGATTGACACTGACAATTTAGGCGATGTTGCAGCTATGATTGAAAGAGCAATTTATAATAAAAATATACCAGAAGATCAAGAAGGGAATAAAATAATAACAGAGCTTTTAAAAGAATTCCAAGGAAATATTGATACAAAAAATGCAAGCAAAGTGGCAAATATGTTGAGTTTAATTAGTTATGAAAATATAAAAAAAGATCAAGAATGTATTAATATAATAGAAAAGCTTTTAAATGAATGCAAACAACATATAGACAAAGATATGTATACAAGACTTCAAGCAAAGTTCAATTTCCCAGAAACCAGTCCATCTTCATCTACACCTTTGCAAGTTCAACAACCAGCACAAACTGGTGAGCCTTTGCAAAAAAAATCTGCATCTGCTGCTTATTTTAAAGCTGTTTTTGATTCTATAGAACTATCAGAAGAGCTAGAAACTTTTAAAACAGAAATGGATGTTGATGGAAAAGAAAATTATGATATTAATGGAGAAAATATAAATGAAGTTACGTCAGACTTTTTATTCTTCTTAAAAAAAGATAGTCCTAAAGTAGATTTAGAATTTGCAATAAAATTTTTGGAATATGTAAAAAAAGACGAATTATTTAATGAAGACGTTTACAATTCTTCACGTGTTTTTATGGGTGTAATTTTAAAAGTAGGTGAGGAAATCAATGATGAAAATAAGAAGACAATTCTTGAGTGTATTGAAAATTGTATTCAAAAAGATGCAAATAGTGTTGTAAAAGCTTTTAACTCTATAGTTATGTACGACAGTGATATTTTTACTGACTACGAAAAGAAAATCTTTTCTAAAGAAATTTTAGATAAATGTATAGAAAAGCTTGGCAGTGGCGCAGATCCAGAAAATATTGTAAAAATGATTAATAATCTATATTCTCATACCCCAATAACTAAAGAAGGTGGTAGAAAGAAAGATAAGAATGACTTCAGAATTATTTTAGAAACATTAAAATCAAAAAGAGTTATAACAAATGCTAAGTCAGCAGAAAATATTCAAGGATTACTTATTAAGGGAATGAGGTACGGTAGTGATGACGATAAATTAATAGACGGTACCGAAGAAATTGTAAAGGACCTTGCAGACGAATGTCAACGTTATTTGAAACAATTAGATTTTGATCTTGTAACAAAACTCAGTCAAGCGAAAGAAAAGCAAATACATCCACAAGAACACCCTGTAAAAGTTGAGCACAAGGGGTCTTATAGCTCAAGAATTTTACAAGGTCCACCTTCAAACTTTACTCCTGTTAACAAAGGAACAACAGTGCAACAGCCAACGCAGGTGACTTTACAACAAAGCAAACTTAGTACTTCTTTACAAAAAGTTAAAGTTTTACTTAATGAAAATGTCCCCGAGGATTTTAATAACCTCGAAATAGCGTTGAAAAATGGTACAGAAAGCCCTCATATTGACAGAGATAATGTAGAAAATGTGTTGGATAAACTTGCAACTGTACTTCATAACAACAGAATATCAAGCTGTGATTCTGCAAGTAAATTCGTAATAAATATATTGCAAGAAAGCACAAAATTTATCAGTTTTGATGATGCTGTAGTAGATCTAGAAGTCTTTAATGCTGCCAGTCATGCTGCCCAAAATACTGCGTATGCACTTGCTTGTGCGATTATTAATCTTGATTATATACCTAGAAAAACAGATAAGAACTTAATAGAATATATTTCAAAGCTATGTGAAGATTTTAGCTTACCAGAAGGTCCAAATCAGCCAAGGACAATTATTGCAAACTGTTTGGCAGGTATGAATATGTCTTCTACCACAGATACTGCACAAGTTCAACAACATAATCAAGTTAAGCAAAAAAGTCCTCAAAATCCAAGAAATCATGAAGGATCTCCTTCGCGAGCTACTGTTAAAACAAGGTCTAATTCTGCACCATCAATGGTACAACAGCCAATGTTGACTCAGGAACAACAAAAATTTAATAACTATTTTGTACAAGTTTTTAATGGTATGATAAGTGATGGCGGACAGTTACCCAAAGAGCTACAAGAGCTTAAAAGAGCTATGATTCAGCAAAGAGGTGGAAAATACTATTATCTTATTGACAAAACAAATTTATTTAATGTTACAGAAAATATTGTAAAAGCGCTTATGGAAAGCAGTGGCAAAAAAAACCCAATATCTGAGCAGACTTTATTGTACCTTATAAAACAATGTAAAGACAGTATTGGACTTGAAAGCAGCGATGGATATAAGGAAAGAGCAAATGCTGTTGTATTTTTATTAAATTCTATAGTTAGCCTTGTAAAAATAAAAAACACAGGTAATCTGAAAGAAATAATAAAAAGTTTAAATATTGATAAAAAGTTAAAAGAACAGCTTAATAGCAAATTAGCCCAAGCAATCACAAAAAACATATGATTTAGTTGTTTTCTTTATAGATAGATCCAATAGTGATGCCAAACTTTTAATATCAAGGTTTAAGCCTGACTATATAAACACAAAACAATATCATAATTAAACCTGAATTGTATATTTTTGTATCAATTTGTGATAAAGTTGTTAAACAATGATGATTTTTGGTTTTAACATGATAGGAAGTGAATTTGGAAAATTTATAAACAGGAGATAAGGATCTTGAATAATAATATAAATCCGTTTTTTCAAAATAACAATGTTAATACACAAAGAACAAAAAACTCTGGCGGCTATATAGGCTATGGAGTAGGTTTTGGCAATCGTAATATGGAAAGCGATGCTTATTGTGTTAATAAGAAAAAAAAGAGTTTTTGGCAAAAATGGAAAACGGCAATTATAACTGGTACATTTGTGTTAGGAGGTTCAATTCTTGCATTGGTAGGATATAAAAAAGGTTGGTTTTCAAAAATCAAAGACACTATAGAATCAAAAATAACCTCTAAAAAACAGTCAGAAGCAAAGACTCCTAAAAAAACTGAACCGTCCAAGAAAAGCGTTAAAGATTCTTCACCAAAACCTGTAGAAGGATCTGATCCAGCATCATCCGCATCAAAATTACCAGATTCTGATGTTGAAGAATTGGCTGAACTTAAACACATTAGAAAACTTTATAATGAAATTCCGGTGAAAAAACACAGTTATTTGGATTCTAATAAAGATAAAATATTAGAAGAGCTTCATTACTGCGCAAACGTCCCTGAGATTTTGCAAGACAATACTGAAACAAAGTTTATTGCCAGTGCTCTTCAGACTTGCATACAACAAGGATTCTTAACAAAAGATGAAGACAAAGAATACATAAAAGGTATTTTTGAAAACTTGATAAAATATAAAGCTGTATTGGAACATGGCGACAATGTATATTCTATTGTCAATTTGTTTTTTGAATGTTTACGACAAGGATTTTTAACAAAAGAAGACTTACCAAACGAATGCAAAGAAAATATAAACAAAAGTATCCTAAACTTGACAAAACATGAAGCTGTATTGAAACAAGGAAACAATGTATGGCCTATTACTGATTTGCTAATGAGATGCTTGGACGAAAAAGTCTTAGACAAAGAGACAATAAAAACAAGTATTTTAAATCTGACAAAAGAAAAAGAAGTATTGCAAGAAGGAAACAATGTATGGCCTATTACTGATTTGCTAATGAGATGCTTGGACGAAAAAGTCTTAGACAAAGAGACAATAAAAACAAGTATTTTAAATCTGACAAAAGAAAAAGAAGTATTGCAAGAAGGAAACAATGTATGGCCTATTACTGATTTGCTAATGAGATGCTTGGACGAAAA
>OIGD01001865.1_pt1 | contig 18286 bp, 23 predicted proteins | sample 1582211 | NCBI WGS metagenome assembly OIGD01 (sample SAMN04414078, study PRJEB24778) | human gut metagenome | material: faecal | host: Homo sapiens
CGGAAAACTTCATGCCCGCGGCCCCGTGGGGCTTGAGGGCCTTACAAGTCTTAAATATGTTGTTTACGGGCACGGCGAGTGCCGCCGTTAAACGAAAGGTAATGTTATGGCAAAACCACTGTCTTTTTACGCCGTCTGTCCCCTGGGGCTTGAAGAGTATCTTGCAGAAGAACTCAAAGATGCCGGCGGCACGAACCTCAAACTCGAGCGCGGCGGCATTGTCTTTGAGGCTGATATGGTCTGCGCGATGCGCGCCTGCCTCACGTCCCGCATCGCAAGCCGCATTCTGATGCGTCTCGGTGTTTCCGACTACCGCGACGAAGAAGACATCTACAACTTCGCGTGCCGCACCAAGTGGGAAAACTGGTTTACGGCGGATCAGACCTTCCGCGTGGATGTGAACGCCCGCCGCAGTCCCCTCACGTCGCTCGACTTCACGCTTTTACGCATCAAGGACGGCATCTGCGACCGGTTTGTGCACTTCTTTAACCGCAGACCCGACGTGGAACGCGTCACGCCCGACATCCGCATCTTTGCCTACGTGAGCGAGCGCTACTGCATCTTTTATCTCGATTTGTGCGGCGAGGCGCTCTTTAAGCGCGGCTGGCGGCGTGATAAGGGCGAAGCCCCCTTAAAGGAAAACATGGCTGCGGGGCTGCTGAAAATCGCGGGCTGGACGCCTGAGATGCCGTTAACCGATCCCTTCTGCGGTTCGGGCACTGTTGCGATTGAAGCCGCTCTCACGGCAACCAACACGGCCCCAGGTCTGAACCGCCGTTTCCTTTTTGAAAACTGGGTGAACTTTGATAAGGACGCCTGGCAGGAACTCAAGGACGACGCCAAGGCGGCCGTCAACCGTCACGCGACTGTCAAAATTGCCGCCAGCGACATTTCAACGATTGTGGTCGGAAAGGCCCGTGAAAACGCAGAGCGCGCGGGCCTTGCCGCCATGCTCGAAGACGGGCGGCTTACCTTTACGCAGTGCGATGCCCGCGCCGTGACTCCGTGCGCGGATCACGGTCTGGTGATTGCCAATCCTCCGTACGGCGAACAGTCCAACCCCAAGAGCGCATCGGTTGCCGCCATGATGAAGGACGTCTCGGACAACTTAAAGCACAACTTTGCCGGGTGGACTGCGTGGCTTTTAACCAGCGACAGGCAGCTGCCGCGTCAGATGCGGCTTTCCGAATCCCGGAAAGTGCCGCTTTATAACGGCCCCTTGGAATGCCGCTTCTTCCGGTTTGATCTCGTCGCCGGCAGTTACCGCAAGGCCTGAAGCCTCTGTCAGCTTTGAAAAGCCCGGATCCGACCGCTCCGGGCTTTTTTCGCGACTTGCAGGAGTCAGCCCGGATTGATAGAATTGCGCCCTTCAAACGCCTCGATGTCCCCATCGTCTAGAGGCCTAGGACATGACCCTCTCACGGTTAGAACTGGGGTTCGAATCCCCATGGGGACGCCACTACATTAAGCCGCCTAGTGCGGCTTTTTTGTTGCCTTCCCCCGCTATCCCTTGTCTTTACTGGCTTCCCGCTTATTGCACCATTACGCATGATTGTGCAAAACGGTGAATTATTTGGCATCGTTGGGTACACTTTTGCACGCGAAGTGGGGGATAAAGTGGGGGATGCGCCCGATCCCCCACTTTAAGCGCCCCAAAGTGGGGGACAGAGAATCTAAGGGAAGGGAATCTATGCTTCAGACAGATGTAGCCAAACTGCCTGATGGGAAGTATCAGGCCGCACCAAACTTGCGCCTCATTGTCGCCGGTACCTCACGCCGCTGGGTGTTCCGGATGCAGATTAACGGCAAGCGTATTGAACGCGGCCTGGGGAGCACGGCCACAATCACCCTTGCCATGGCGAAGGCCCGCGCCGCGAAAATGGCCGCAGATTTGGCTGGGGGGAAAGCGCCGGAAAAGACAAAGAAGCCGAAGCAGGACAATTTGGCCAAATTGTCCGCACCCGATTTTTCAACAGTTGCCGAACACGCCATTGAACGAAAAGCTACTGTCACGCAATGGAAGCAGAGTAAAAGTCACTCCCGCCTTATCTACCAGGTGAGAACATTTATCCTGCCCTACCTCAAAGACAAAGCCATAACAGAGATAACGCGAGATGATGTCCTAAACGTTCTACAGCCGATTTGGTACAAAACGCCTGAGACAGCGAAGCGCGTGCGGCTTGCGCTTGAAATGATCCTAGATTTCGCGGTTTCAGAAGGGATGCGGCCGGATAACCCTGCGCGGTGGAAAGGAAATCTTGCGCTTTTCTTGCCGTCCAAAGACAAGTTGAAAACTGTGAAGCACGTAGAAGCGCCCACATTGGTTGAACTGAAAGCCCTGCTGCGTCAATTTTTCGCGTCTCGATCTCTAGGCGGCTATGCAATCATTTTCGGCGCCCTAACCGCTTGCAGATCGAACGAGTTTATTTCAGCCAGGTGGGATGAAATCGACCTAGAAAACGCCGTTTTCAGCGTCCCTCCTGAACGCCGAAAGGACGGAAAGGACTACCCCTTTAGGGTTCCGCTTTCAAAGCAGGCTTTGAAAATCATCGAAATGCTGCCGCGGAAAAATGATTTTCTCTTTCCCGGCCATTCGGCAGAAATAATGAACCGAGAAACGCCGCGCATTCTCCTACAGAGAGCCGCAGGCCGACCGGTGACAATGCACGGCTGCCGGTCTACTTTCTCGGATTGGTGCGCAGAAAACGGCAAAGATGTAACGCTGGCCGAAAAATCGCTTATGCACGCTACAGGCAATACAGTACGTCAAGCCTATCAGCGCTCTGACCTTCTTGAGCAAAGGCGCATCCTGATGCAGGACTGGGCAAATGAGGTCTTGCCATTGCAAGACATGAGATAGCCTGCTACTTTCTAAAGGAAAAATCTTGCCGATAGTTTCTTTTCTATTTACTTATATATATAAATATGTACAATGTCGGTTATCAGAAAGCACAACGCATTAAGCGTTTAAGGAGAAAAAATGAAAAGGTGCTGGCTGAAATCGAAGCTGGTCGTCTCGACAAGCACGCATGTCAACTACCCCTGACTGAAGTCAGAGGCTTGGCAACAAGTCTTGGTTGACTAGCCTCAGTCCGTTTTCGGACGGACTCCGTTGGTTGGGAATCCGTTCCGTCGCAAGACGGGACGCAAACAGGCACCGCGGGATGTCGATCCTAGTCCCGCGCTCTGCGGTCTGCGGTTAAAAGCTCTGAGAGGTAGGAGCGGTGCTTCAGACAACAAACCCCTTCCAACATTGGCGAAGGATCATCACCGACCGCAAGGTCGAGCAGACGGAACCCGTGAGGTATCCGTCAATTAAGAAGATGTTTTTAACTGAACTGAGAAAGGAGGGCCGCGATTCCTCTCGCGTCTGAAGACGCGGGTTTCCTCGCGGAATTTCTATGAAATACATTTTCCACACAGCCGGAATTTCGGGTGGGGACCATTTCATTACAGATTTCGAAGGCATGACCTTCGAAGCGAAAGACGACGACGAAGCGTTCGACGTCGTATCGGATCTCGCAACCAAAGAGGACGAACTCGTCCTTGCGGAGATCGACGCTGGTCGGCTCGATCGATCGGCATACGACAATTTGCCGGTTTTATTAGATTATCCTTGGGCCATCAACTCTGATGGCACAGAAAACAATGTCGGTGCCGTCGAGACAGGGCGAGAAGAGCCCTGCCGCAGGCCTTATAGGCCGAACCTTTTCGCGCTCAATCTCAAGGCTTGAAATGAGCGAAGAGAAGGAAAGAAAGGCCGTCTTAGGACGGCCGATTATGTACCCCTATGGCCGCCAAACGTACCTGTTGAGCCTACCGGCCGAGTTGGTGCCGGTCCTTCGTGACTTAGGCGGCTCTCGGTGGGTCCGTGACCGCCTGCGCGAGGTCGTCGCAGAACGCGAAAAGAAAGAAAAGCAAAATCAGCAGGCATAAAAAAAGAAGTCCCCCAAGAGCCGTTAAGCCCCTGGGGTTTTTCTTTTTCCATGTCCTTAAATAAAAAACCGGCAGGGTCAAATTCTTTTGAAATCAATAAGGTAGACAACAAAATGATGGCTGTCCCGGCAGGGGGGGGGGTACAGGCTTCCTTCTCAAGGCCGGAAAGCAAGTCGAAGAGCGAAATTAAAAAAGATAGGGTAAAATGACCCCTGCGAAAACAGAGCGGTCGGTTTTCTGAAAAGCCTCGTGGAGATCTCCAGAATCCACGAGGTTTTTCTTTGCCATCAACTCCACGGGGCAAGCCTATGCCGGTGCTGGTTTGAAACGTTTTTTGTGCGCATTAAACACCGGGGGGAGTTGACGCTATTTTTTTTGTTCACCTTAAACACCAGGGAAGTTGACGCTATTTTTTTGTGCGTCACGGTTTCAGGGCTTTGCGGACGGCGTTTCTGTCTGCGCTGAGCCCTCCGACCAGTCCGCCGCCTTCGCTAAGTAACTCCGCACCCTCTGCAAGTAAGCGTTTACAGTCTGCGACTTGTCGCTCACAAGAGACGCAGGCACTACCGGCGCCAGCGGGCACTCCACCACGGCCGGCGCTTGCGGCACGGCGCAGGCGCTCAACATCGTCACGCATACCAGCGAGCTGAGAGCCAAGCGCATCGATCTCAGCTTGCTTCTTGTCGACCGCGTCGGCGAGCTTCTTCGCATTGTCTGCCTCCCTTTTCGTTAGCTTCGCTTGATACTCCTGCGCGGCCTGAGCGTAATCGGCTTTAAGGCGCTCGATGTCCGCAGTGCGCAGAGCGTCCGCAAAGGCGTATCCGGCGCCGAAGATCAAAGCCGCGAGGACTGTGTACAAAAATTTGCTTGCAGACATTTGCACTTACGGCGGTTTTCCCAGCCGCTCACCTCAACCAACCTCAATACCGACGGGCTACCGGCACCCTCAAATTTGCTTGCAGACATTTGCAAATGCCCGCGGCGCATCAGAAGAACAAATGACCCAGCCCAAGGCCAATGAAGAATGTCACGACCGACACCGTCGCCCAAAAGAGTCGGCACTTGCGGCGCGTCTCGGTATCCATTTTGGCTTTCTCGGCCTTGAGTTTTTCATAGGCGTCACGCTTGAGATCCTCGGCCTTCACGCCGATTTTCTTAAGCCATGCCTGAAAGTCTTCGCTGTGCATAACGTACTCCGTGAAAAATTGAAAAACGTATTTGAGGATTTCTGCCTTGGTCATTTTTTGCAGTTGTCCCAGCGAGCTTTGAATCCTCTCGCGTCAACATGGACAAAGCTGTCATAAAGCCCCACTCCCCCGTCAACATTAAGCTCTAAGCAGAGGTCTTGCAGGGCAGGCAGGTCTTCCTGATGCTCCGGACGGATGTCAGCCGCGAGGCCCCTGACGTGGTAAGAGTTCTCAACTCCGCCCACGGCGCGATTGTGCTCCGGCGAGCGATAGGCGCTGTTGACGATGATCGGCCGCCCCCAGGCCGTCCGGATCCGGTTCAATAAAAATAGCAACTCTGATCTGACCTGCTGCTCCCCGAACGGCGAGCGCTGGCCGTCCTTGCTGGCGAGCTCTTTTGTGTCAAAGTATCCGATTTTCATTTTTCCCTTCTTTCGGCTTGTCGCCGATTTCTTCCACTGATTCATCCAGCCGGGCGTTAATCTGTTTGAGGGCCTTGCGAATGATTGCAGGAATGCACCCGCCGAGATTCATGCGGTCAAGGTTCTCAATGATGCTCATGAACTCTGTGAAGCCGTAAGCCGCTATGACAATGCCCTGAAACACTGCGAGATAGTTCAGCGTGTAGGAAAACTGCACATCAAGGCCGTGCGCGAAGCCTACGACAATAAACATCAGCCCCTTTTTCAAAAGTCCACGCGACACAATCCGGCTCTCGAAGTCACGGTTAACGAACGCCGCCGCCATGCCTGTCAGGAGGTCTGCAGCGATAAAGATCGCGAGCCATATGATGAGCGGCTTGGTATCGAGGCCGAAGAAAAACGAAAGGGCGCCGGTGAGGGCGCCCACTGCCGCAGCTAGTATTTTCTCGGTGCCTCCCGGCAAAAAGTCAGTCGTCATGCGCACCCTCTCCGGCATGAATTACTTGTTTCGGCCTGAGCCTTTTATTGGGTGAAAATACACCCAGTGCTGTCCGTAGACATACCCCGGGACAGGTTGCCCCCAAATCTTCCAGCCTGCGCCGATGCGAACGCACTTCCACACTCCAAAAATTTGGTAGTGCTTCACGTAGTAAAACTGCCAGCAAACCGGCTTCCCATTACGAAACACTTTCCACCGGCACACACCCGAAATACCTGACGTGTCACCAATAGTCGGATCGCCATAGACCTGCTTCACGTCTCCGGCCTGATGCTTAAAGCCGATGACGTCAATGTTGAAGCCGTAGCCGCAGTTTCGCCACAGCCACGCCACCCGCCGCGCGTAGGTCGCAAGCGGGGCGGTTGATATGCCCCAACGCGCAAGGTGCCCGGCGTCGCCGTCAATAGGGTTGTCCGGCGTCTGCCACCACCAAAGCCACGAAGGCAGCCAGCCGTCGTTGTCGGTAAAGAGCACGACTATCGGCGCTAGCAGACGCCCGAAAACGTCGAAGGCCAGCGACGCTGGTAAAAAGCAAAGCCATCTCAAGTACATGGCAACACCCATAAAAAAACCCTCACAAGGAGGGGCGATATTTCTTTCCATCAGTAGCCAAAACAGTTAGGGCACAAAACGTACCCCAGCTGAGGGGCTAACAAAAGGGCGGCACCCGCTACCCTAAAAAACTTTCCACCCTGAAAAGAGTGGGGGCTTAACTCTCAAACTACAGTGTAGGCGTCTACTGCAGAACTACGCATGGTTATTTCCCACAACGACAAACGTCAATTCCAATCCAGTACGGACTACGGTAGTCCGGCGTGTAATCTGGAGCCAAAGCAGAGATATCCCCCCACGCAGGGCATGGCCCGCCTTATGTAAAGACTCAAGAAACGCTTCGTCTTCCTTGTCTTTAAGCTCGGACTTGAGTTCTTCAATCTCTGCCTTGGCGGCTTCCAGTTCCAAGTCTGCTAGCTGGCGTTCGAGCGCGTACGCGTCGATGCCAGCACAGTGCTTAACGATATTTGCAGCAAAGTCGTTGCCGTAGCTTGCGGCAAGATCCCTAAGTCCGTCTTCCCAAATGCCGGAATACCAACCAAGGATTTCCTTAATCAGGACTGCCTTGTCTTCCCTTTGCCGGTCGAGAATGTGGCGGAGGTACCACGCGGCCTTCTTCAGGTCCTCAGACTTGTGCCCCTTGTAGTCCGCGCGGAGGATGTACTTCACGGCATTCCCAAGGCAGAAACCCAGCTGCTCCGTGAGTTCAATGACTTCGTGGGGGTACTGCGTGTAGTGCGCCGGATGATTGACCGGATCGTGCTTGTCCATGTTTTTTTTACTCCTAGAACGGCAGAATGCCACCACTTAAGATCAGAACCGCCTGCGGTGGCATGGTATGCGTGAAAGCAGTCAGGGTACAAAATGTACCCTAACTGAAAAAGTAGCTAACAAAAAGGGGCGTTCATTCGCGCATTGACGGCGGCAACTGAGAGCGCTCAACTTCGCTCTCGTATGCCGACTTGCAGTGCTCGGTTTGCCAAAAGAAAAGGTGGTCGATGATCCACATCGGCCACTTGCGGTCTTAAGTGAATTCGGGACGATCTGAAAAGATAGCCCCGAAGGTGGAGTGATAAAGTTACGCTTATCGTTTTTTGCTCACGGGCGGATCAGCCATGAGCCATTTTTTCATCCCCAAAATGCTTCAAGATATTATCCCCCCCCCTGAAAAAAAATCAGTTACTGAAACTCCAAAAGTAGCGGTTGTTGTCCCTGTCTACAACGTCGAACGCTACCTCAAAGAATGTCTCGATTCCTTACTGGCTCAGACGTATAAAAACTTCACCATCTTCGCCGTAGACGACGGATCAATCGACAGCTCCGGAAGAATCCTCGACGAATACGGCTCCAAAGACCCGAGGTTCGTCATCATCCACAAAAAGAACGGCGGAGTCTCCTCTGCACGCAATTTCGCGCTTGATGCCATTGAAAAAGACGGTTCATTCGTTTACGTCGCTTTCATTGACAGCGACGACTATGTCTCTAGAGACTTTCTTCGAACAATGGCTGAGAAAATGGCAGAGGCAAAAGCAGACTATGGTGTGTGCGCATCTGAGATGTTTGACAAACGCGGCTTTCTGAAGCTCGACTACGCCATGCCTCCATACGTCGTTCTGGACCAAGACGGCATCGCAGAACAGTTCTTCCGAAAACCAAATCCATCAAAAGGCAAACTCGATCCAACGGTCCGTCGTTGGCTATGCACACACGTCTTCAGACTTGGCGCAATTCCCGGCGCTCGTTTTGACACCAAGCTCCGTTGCGGAGAGGATCAAGAATATTTCCTTAGAAACCTTCGAAAACTAAAGATCGGTGTTCAAGTTCCCGAATTCTTGTATTTTTACCGTCTTCGCGGTTCCTCTCTCAGCCACTCAACCACCCACTCAACCTCCTACGACCTTTCAATCTACGAAAGCTTTTACTTCGACAGCGATAACTTCACCCATTCGGCAAAAGCCGGCTTAGAACAACTACTGATCGACGTATGGTGGCAAGAGACAAGGCGAATCTATGAGACTACAGGAGCAAAAGAAGAACGACAAAACGTGCGTCGCATCTTTAATCGCCTAACAAGTACCACCTTACTAACCCCGCCATCATCAAAAACAAAACGAAGGTTCTTATTCTTCAAAATTGGCGACTGGTTCCTGCACCTGTATTTCAGACTGAGAAAAAACAAAAACGTAGAAGCTAACAAATACACCTACTTTGAATGATCACAAGGGGGTGTTGATAAAGTCGCCCCAGGAAACTCGCCGCAACGCATTGTTTTTCGTGCAGCGGCGAGTTTTTTTTCGCGAAAAAGCTTCTATCGGGCGCAAGAACTCCCGAACCTATGTGTAGCAAGAGGCCTGTCACGACAAGTTTGGGACTCCGGGGATTTAGAAACGCACCAGACATATCCTGAGACTTCGCACGTTTCGGATACGTCAGTCAAGACTTTCTAGAAAAAAAACAAGGGGTGTTATCCCATCGTCAACTGACGACTTTATCAACACCCCCTTCAGTAATTCTTCGTATTCTTGAATACGGCAGGCACATCAGGCCACACCACTTCTCGCGGGAACCCGGCCTGCGTCGGCACGTCCGCACGTAGCAGCCGGCGTGGATAAAGTGATCCGTCGGCACGTCCGCTGGCGGCATTGTTTCGTTGAACACCTCAAGGGCTTTCACTTCGGCAATCCCTGCCGCCGTCGTACCCTGAATCATCGCATTACCACTGATAGAAAAATTGGGGCTTGACAGCCCCGAAGTACCTGGGGTTAAATACCCCTGTTAGCGAGCCAACAAGCTCAACCGTAAACCCGCGCTAGACACAAAAATCGAGACACTCCCTTTTATTGACGTTTCCCATGTTGCCCCTCACTGTTTAATTGTCTCACCTCGCGGCAACGCGCTCTTGAATCGTTTTCGGCTGCTCGATTGGCAGCTCGGCAGGGGTGCCGTCTTCAGCCGCTTGCGAAAAGTCCAGTGCGGTGAATAGGCAGGTTGCAAGACAAGTGTTTAGAGATTCGTTGTCCGTCGTCGCAGTCACGGCGGTCTTGAACCTGTGCTTTTGTACGCGCAAGTGATTCTGCGCATAATTGATTTCGCAAATCAGCACTTGCACCTGATCGGCGTCAAGATCGTGCCTGTATCCGTTGAAATCGAAGAATGCCGTCGTCGGCGTTTCCGTCGATTTCGTAGACTGCGTGGCCACGAGGTTGGTTTGAGTCCCCAAAAGCGTCGCTGTGCTGCTCGGACTGATATCTGCATCGAATCCCAAAGACGAGCGCATAAATCCGTCGGACTGCGCCCTGGCGTAGTCGGCACGGATTACCTCAATCGCGCGCTTGTCGATTTTCAAACTTGTTCCATTCGGCTTTGGCTTTTTCTTGTTCCTGCTGTTGCTCGTTCTGTTTGGTTTGCCAAATATCTACGTAAGGTTTGATGAATTTATCATAATTTTCCGATGCTACATCAAATCTAAAGTCACCGTTGTGATACGTATTGAATACTGTCTGAGTCGGATCGTTTAGACACCAAGAAATACCGCCGATGTCAGTTGGTTCAATGTTTTCAGGAAGATAGCTTTTAATTAAATCGGCCGAGAGATTTTTTATAGGAAAAGACTCATTTTCTACGGAAACTATGCCGTCTCTAAAACCAACATAAACTATATTTTTCATTTTTTTATTGCTCCTGAATTATTAAGCGGTTCGCTTCCAAATATTAACTACTTGATACGGAGGCATATTGTTGTGTGATTGTCCACCTCCGCTTGAACTCGTATATCCGCTCCAATTCCTAGAAGCTTTAAACCCCATTTGGGCTGCCGTTAGCCAGCCCCCGCCCGGACCGTTATATGCATCGCCGCGTTTGTAGAAAGCCCCTGTTACATCTTCAATACGTACTTCTCCGTTTGCGAGGTTGCCAGTGATATCCATGCTGCCACGACTATGCGAGTGGTACGGCATCTGCGATGAGCTCAGGGTTACATTCTCCTCACCACCCTGCGCACCAACGACTTTAGTTCCGCTACCTAGTAAGAATCTGTTTTCAATCTTTTCCCATACCCCCCCACTCAGAATTAGGATCGAATGCCGCATTTGCGGTCATGTACACTGAACCAATGGGATACATCGAAAGAACCGAATTCGATTCGGCTTTCGCTTTTAACCAGTTTAGGACTTTTAATACAGATTGATTTGCTTCCGCCATTTTTGACTCTCTATCTTTAATACTTAATGCAGTGAAGTAAACACAAAGATGCCGGCTGAACAGTCGACGACCTCCCGTAAACGGCGCTAGACCTTGAAGCATCAAGGCTCAAAGTCGTTGGAGAATTGGAGCCAGAATCTTGTCCGTGACTGTCGGCCATACCATAATCAGTCCCAAAAAAAGCACCTTTATGCGCAGTTGTAAACAGTGGAAAGGCACCAATCATGAACTTTCCGGTAATGTTCGGCAATCCAGCGTTTTTCTTCGTTCCGACATTGTTCGCGCGTACGGTACCTTCAACAAACCGAGAATCGAGATTCGGCAAGTTGAATGTTGTCGATCCGTTCCCTACGCCGTATGTTGTGCCAATGGCTTGAAACAGATTCGCATATTCGGAACGACTAACTGCCGCGCCATTGCACAATAGATATCCATCAGGAATTGTTTTCCCCGCGAAGGAAATCACCGTCCCCGCCGCAACACTGTTTGAATTTGATTTCAACCAATTTAAAACTTTTTTGACGATGTCATAATTACCCCCCCATTAGACAAAGTCTGCGTCAAGTTGATTTTATTTGTGATACTCATTTTTAATTCCTTTTACGAAATTCTTTCCCACATATAAACCGACAGATACGGGGGCAAATTGTTATGTGGTTTGTTGCCGCCGGTTGAATAGACATCCAAAGAGTGATAGTGCACCCCGTCATACGCCGTTGTCCCGAGAGATTTTCCTGTTGTAGTTAGAAGCTTGTGTTGCGTATCTATGTAGGTCGGAACATAGGCCCATTTGTCAGTTTCGTTTGCAGTGCCGTAAATATTGTGCAAATGACTTCCGGCGGTTGAAGTTGATCCGCTATGCGAATGGCTCGGCATTTGGTCAACGCTCAAAACAACGCTGGCCTCGCCGCCTTTTGACCCCGCGGGATATTCGGTATTGGCTCCGATAAGCACCCGCCCTTCATTAAGCGCTTTCCACCCACCTCCTAAAATTGAAGCAGGATCAGTCGGTTGCGTGCTTATATAAACCGCACCAATCGGATACGCATCCAACGGCGAAGATGTTGCCGCCTTTTCTTTCAGCCAATTCAATACAGCCGCAATCGTTGAGTTTGGTGTTGCCATTGTCAACTCCTTTTCGTTTTGATTAAAAAATCAGACGATGTTATTTTCGTTTGCAAAATCGATAAAGGCTTGAAGGATGGCCTGCGCGTCTTCGGACGTTTTTGCTTGTTCTTTGATTCCAAGTGCCGAGATATTCTTGCGAGCCTGCGTCTGTTGCGCCGCGGTCAGCGTCTGAGGAACGTACTTCACATTGTTAGCCTGGTTCGCTTGTTCGGCGTAATACTTCGCAGAATACTTTGCGGTTTCGCCTGAACCCTCAACAGGGCCGTCCTCTTTTGACGCCCAATCCTTCGCTTTTTGCGCAGAAGCAGAAGCCTCAGTTGCCTTCTTGCTTGCAGTAGTAGCACTTCCCGCCGCCGCCGTTTTGGACGCATTAGCCGCAGTCGCAGAATTGGCGGCATTCTTTTCTGATGTGGCCGCCGCGGTTTTCGATCCCGCCGCCGCAGTTGCAGAATTGGCCGACGCCGTTTCGGATGCCTTAGCCGCGGTCTGCGAAACCTTTGCCGCGTCTGCTGAAGTCTTCGCCGCCGATGCGCTTTCTGTCGCCGCAGTTGCGGAGCCTTTGGCGTTGTTCTCAGACGTCTTGGCGTTCGTCTCTGAGGTCTTTGCCGCGCCTGCGCTCGTGGCCGCCGCGTTCTGCGAAGTCTTAGCGGCCGCCGCGCTCGATGCCGCCGCGTTCTTCGAAGAGAGCGCAGAGGCTTCAGAGGCATCAGCCGTGTCAGCACTAGCCTTCGCCTGCTGAGCGTAGTACTTCGCCGAGTAATCTATCTCAGCACCATCCGGCAGGTTGTTTTCCGTCACCTTGCCTTCGGTCTTCACCGCCCACGCCTGAGCGAGCTGAGCATTCCACTTTGACGAATAGCCGTCGTTGTCGACCGTGTAGATCGTGCCGTCTTCTGTTTCAACGCCCGTCGTCCATGTCGCCCACCGCTTGGAAAGGTCACTACTAGCCTTCGATTCGCCAGCAGAAGCCGCGGAGTTCTGCGCTTGAGTCGTGGCCTCGGTCACCTTTTGGGTGATCACGGCCATGTTCTGATTGATTTCTTCGCGGATTGCGTCCGTATCGGTCACGGCTTGCAGAGCAATTCTCTTCGCCTCTCCCGCTGTCGCGTTCGCCGCGTTGGCCGTGCCTACAGCTTGAGCGGCAGAGGCACTTGCGTTCTGAGCTGTCGTATTCGCCGCGTTGGCCGTCGTGACAGCCTGCTGAGCCGTCGTGAGCGCAGAGTTGGACGTAGTTACGGCCTGAGCGGCATTATTAGATGCCTCAGCCGACGCAGTGACGGCACTAGCCGCGTTGCTTTCAGCCTTTGTAATGCGACCATCAAACGTATTAACGGTCGTGGTTAAGGTGTTGACCTTGCCGAGAGCAGAGTTCGCAGTAGAGAGCGCCTCGGCCGCGTTCTGCTGGGCGGTGTTCGCCGTGTTAAGCGCTTCAGTCGCCTTATTCAGCGCCTCGGTCGCATCGCCCGTAGCCTCGACCATATACTCGCCGAGATTGTTAATCGCGTCTTCTGTCTGCGTAAGGACGGACTGCCCGCTGATTGCACCGGTCGGCGTCTTGACGTAATGGAAGCGAAATTCTTTTGATGCCATGGCGTTACTCCGGCAACTTGACAAAATAAGCTAGACGATAAAAGGGCGGTCGATCAAGCGTGAGCGTCTGCGTCTCAGAAGAGCTTGTGATCGTGTGCGTATGCCCTTTGCCTCCGCCCGTGTTATTGAGATTCATGCTGTGGCTGTGTGTTCCGTCGTATGACGTATATCCAGTCCAAGACCGCGATGCGGCAAAGCTCATGTGTCCTCCCGGCGAATCGTTCTGCGCACCAGCAACACTGCCTGTGCCGGAATAGAACGCGCCTTTAGCACCTGCGGTGGCTTCGTTATCAGCCGGAAATCCGCCTGTGATCTCCATCGATCCTCGTCCGTGAGAATGGCTCCCCGCAGTCGATGTAGACCCGGTGTGAGTGTGTGCAGGAATCTGATCAATCGTCAAAACCGTTTCACCGACCGTGCCGTTGACCGTGACGCCCGGAACCTGAAGGCTCAACCCGCCGCCGGTCTTGCCAGCATCAGTGACACTGCTCGGAAGTAAAAACCTGTCGAGAAGATTAGGCACATTCCCGCCGCGGCCATCGGTGCCGCCGTCGCAGATGACGTAAGACTCATATGCATCGGTACTGCCCCACGGGATCAGCCTTCTTCCGTCCGAGCCGCCGAGCTTGCAGTTATAGAACGGCGTGACCTGCCCGGCCAAGACGCTCGGGAGATCTAGGTTTCTCCAAACGGTTTTGTCCGCAGAGGGAGCGACGACGCCCTTTGCAGTCCCCGGGCCATTGGCGACAAGACAGCGATATTTCACGCCTGTGCTTAAAACCTCGTTCCCCGGCTCATAAGCAAGCGTGGCGGTGTACTGCATGATTCCGCCCTGCTGATACCACACAAGGAACTGTGAGAGCATATAAAACGCCCCGTTGAAGTCTTCGCGCTTCGGCGGAATTCCGCCTTCGCCGATGGGCAAAGAGTTGTACTCTCCCCAGCCTTTCTGCTGACTTAAACGCCCGGTGCCAGCTGTCTGAGCCAATTCAGGCGGAATCGTCTTATCACCCTTAGCGGCAATCGCATACTTCAAAAGATATTGAGGATAGTTGCTCATTACCATTCCTTTATCAACTTGCGGATGCGGGCGATAAGCGCCACAACGCAATAACCTGCGAGGCCATACCCAATGAGATAGATCGGGAAGGCGGTAAAAAAGGAGAGCTCACTTGCCATGCGAAGTGCCTCTGTCAAATCATCTAAAATGTTCACGTCTGATCTCGTCAATCAGATACAAAAACCCCGCCTGATGTCCGGTCAGACGGGGTCATTTTTTTGGTGTGGATATGGTTTACTTGCTTACCCCAATCGTTCTGCCTGGGTTGAAAACACCCTGATTAAAAGGCAACAAGTCCGAATCCAAGAATCCGAAGATTTTTTCATCCGGATAGATAATCAGAAAGTTCGTCATGACACCTGCAGGGCGATTCAAAAGCCCGTATGTTTGCAAAATCATGGCCTGCAAGTCACTGATAGCTCCGATAACAACGATGCTTTGGAGGGTCATGTCTTGATAGTCTACGACAAATACCCGCGTGCTTGTCAGCATCGAAAGCAACTTGTTCATGGTTGCGCAGGTTGCATCTGAAATGTTGCAGATAGCCCGATAGCGCAGCAAAAAGCGGTAGTAATCATCATCGAAGCGCACGTACTCATTGACTACCTTCAAATTGCGGTCAATGCCGATACGCTTGCCCCACCAGTCAAGAAAGACACCTTTTGCAGTATTCACATCGGCCAGCTTTACCGAAATTTCATCAATCGATTCGGTTGCGTCCGTTTGCTCCCGAAAGACACGGGCCAGCGCACGAAAGTTGGGGCCATGCGCATATTGTGATTGCATGGCTACACTGGCTTCGCTTGCGACATCGGACATATCTCTTACATCCGAGACCGCCGTGAAATCTTCCCAAGTCTGCGTGCTCATAGGTTATCCCCCAAACTGCAGCTTGATTGTCTCATTCGAGAGCGTAGGCGATTGATTGGCTGGAATTTCGATAGAAACCGCAGGCTCCGCATCTCCTACTGCAATCAAAACGGTTTTGATTGGGGTTTCAGTAACATTCTGAATGCACTGGTAAAAGCGGCTTGCATACACTGTGCTTGCCAGCGTAACGCGCGGATTCTTCAATTCGCCCAAAAAATCCTGCTTCAATGCTTCGATAACCGCTTCTTTCTCCGAAGTGTTCATATCATCAGCATCGAAGGTCACTTGAATGGTGAAGGGAACCGCGGCAGGACGAACTATCCGGTAACGATAACTTGCGTTGAAATGCTCTGTATCGATGAAAAGTACTTCGGTTTCTCCGTTCGTCCCGCAGCCGCCCGACTTACGCTCAAAAATCGTGCGTGCAATAGCACCATCGTCCCCACCGACAATGCAGATACCGACCGAATGCGCTTCAAGATTTAAGCCGTATTCAACCTTCGGAACGTTCGTGTAATTTTCCAGAACAACGCAGTCCAAAACCCCATCCAGCACCGCCAAATTCGCCTGCAGGTTTTCAACTGTACCATTGGCGTTAATGGCGTAACTTTCCCTCATGCGGTTCAAAAGTTCGCCGTCTGGTTCAATCGTGCGGCCCGTGACGCCTGCAGAGGCATTTGTCACCGTATCCCATCCGGGGACTACGGTCACAATGCGCGTAACGGTTCCTGCGGCAATCTCAATTTCTCCATGCTCAACCGTTGCGAAGTTTGTATCTACCTTGCCGTTTTCGGGAATTTCAACGCCGCCTGCCTGCGAATGGCGCAACTGATTCCCGCTCCCGTCAGAAACAATCGCCCCATAGGGGATAACGGTCCCTTTCAGGCCGGTGCAAGTGCAAACAACCACGGTAGGCTCAGAAACCTTTCTTTCCAGGCCGTAGAGATTCGCTAAGGCATCGAGAAAAACGCCCCTGGCGGTCGCAGGATTGAACTGATTTGCCAGGTATGCAATTTCGGTGTTTTTCGCCTCAACTTCGGCCACTGCAAGATCAATCACCTGCCCCAGCGGCGCAGTTGAATCCACGTTAACCGGATTGCCGAGAGAATCGCGCGGCAAGGCATCCTGCACGCTTTGCGCAAAATCGTCCCTGACTGTCTGCGTATTGGGAACCACAACGCCTGTTTTCTCATTAAATTCGACCTTTGCCATAACCGTACTCAGTCTCTATTTCAATTGTTCCCGTCAGGGTGCGAGTTTTCTTTTCAAGTTCTTCGATGGTAATGCTCAGGACTCTAAGCACCCCTGGCACGCGCAAGGCCGCCTGGCGAAGTCGGGCCGTAACCACTGAAACCTGTATCGGCTTTCCTAGTTGATCAGAAAACCACGCAATGCCGTCTTCGTAGCGAAAGTAAGCATCATGCAAAAAAAGCCTGCATTCATTGCAGACATTCTGCGTAATCGCCTGCGCCTCTGTAAGAACCTCGGGTTTGCCGTTCGCATCAAACTGCAAATCCCAGTCTGTAGAAAGTCCCCAAGTGTTCTGAGTGTGCATTTCGCCCCCTTAATGCGGCCCTGAAGTTTCGCCGTGCACGCCTGTATGCGCATGGCTCTTAAGGCTGATGCCGCTCGCCGTAACATCATCAGAAACCTTAATCGAACCCTGAAAGGTAGCGGTCGCGCCCCCGGTGCCGCCCGTAATGCTCATACCGGACGTGCCGGAGATATGGCCCGTGACCGTTAAATTCTTTTTTATCGCGACGTTGCCCGTAAACGTGCTTTGAGGGCTGTCAACCGACAGAGAACTTGAGGCGTTAACCTTTGCGGTCTTCGTCACAACTGTTGCCGAATCCTTTGCGTTCACCGTAACGGTTTCGCAATCAACGATCACCGTCGGGCTTTCCAAGTGATGCTGCTTCGGCGCGACTACGTGAATCGTCCCTTCATCTTCAATGTGAATGAATGTTTTCGGAACCTGCCCCCAAAATCCTCCCACATAGAACCCATCCGACATATCAAAGCATCGGAAAGTTCCAGGCGCCTGGGGTGTGGTATCGCCCGTAAGTCGCGAACAATCCTGCTGCGCAAAAACGGCCAGCCCCAAATCGCCTACTTTCGGATCACAGATAACTGCAGCGGTCCCGTGCTGGTACCGGAAATAGGGAAGGTGTGGAATCGTTACCGGCAGGATTGAATTACCTTCGGCGTCCGTCTGCGTAACCATCGGCGTCACGTCCACATACAACGCCGCACCGCCTTCGCCGCCTCTTTCCACTGCGTCCACTCTCACCGGAATGGACGTTGAAACCATGGTTTTAATGAGCGCTCGAATGAAGAAATCAAGGCTGTTCATTTCGGACCCGAAAGCCGAAATCTTCGCATTACTCTTTTTTCCCGCCATTGCTTAAGAATCCATCCAAGTGCCCGCGATTGTTGTGCGCCATGCCCCGCCGGAAGGCATATTCACAGCCAAATCGTGCGTAACGCTGTAAATCTTCCAAACGCCTGAAGCGCGAGGCATTGAGCTTTTGATTCGACAAAGCCCCGCAACTCGCAAGTTGGGATTAAAAAAGCAGGTTGCCTGAATGCCCATTGAATCGAACGAGGGATAGCCGATTTCACCGGACGCCGGATCAATGACATCAACCGCAATGGTCTCGCCGCGGGCCTTATCCGGTGCGACAAAAACCATTTCTTTATCATCAATCACAAGGTCCATGCCCATCGTATTTGCAAGCCAGCGGGCCTTATTCATCGGGTCCCCGTTGATGACGCAATTCTTCAGGCTCCCTTGCATCCCACAGTTGACAAAAGATAGGCCGGACTGCTGCGCAAAACTCTG
>OIGD01001868.1_pt1 | contig 18247 bp, 17 predicted proteins | sample 1582211 | NCBI WGS metagenome assembly OIGD01 (sample SAMN04414078, study PRJEB24778) | human gut metagenome | material: faecal | host: Homo sapiens
AGATTGCCTTGTAAGTCTCGTCGAGTACCTCCTGCAATTTCTCCCGAATTTGTACTGCATCGAGGGTTGTAAGAATTGGCGGAAGCTCATTCAAAAATCTGCTTTCCAAGATTTGCCGTACTTGTCCTATATGGGCGGTCCATACTTCGCGAACCTTCTCAATGGCAACATACGTTCCTTCCATTACCTTGAGTTTGATTTCCGCTTGCTTTACCTCCGCCAATAGCTTGCGGGTTTTTAACTCCTCATCTTCGGGAGAGTCTGGCTCTTTTAAGTCGTGCTTCCTTACAAAATCCCGCCACTTTGACACACTGTGCTTGCCGTTAGAATAAGGTTTGGGAGAACCTTTTATCTTTCGCCATTTATTTATGGTCTGTCTTGCTACACCGAGAATATCCGCAAGCTCGGTTGTAGTTTCGGCATACTTCACAGATTCTTCTTTTTGGCCATAAGCCTTTTCCACTATGGCGCGTTCCGTACTCGTAAGAGTCTTTCCCGAAGCGACCTTTTTTACTATATTTTCAAGGTCTTTGCTTAATATCTTTTGTCCGATGTTTTCTTCCATATAAAAAGCGGAAGTTGTCAAAAGTTCCACATAAGTTCCACCAAAGTTCCACTTATAAAAAAGCCCCCCAATCTTAGCAAAATAGAGGGTTTGAGGGTCTCATTTATACTTTTATGTGGAACTTTTCAAAAATGCCATTCGCAAGAAGAAACGGGTCTGCCGAACGTCCCTGCCGTATGTTGCTGGTTAATAGATTCCTTTCAAGGTACTACTTACCTAAACGTTCTGAAATATATCTTTCAAGTGAACCATCGTCTCCTTCAGTACGTTGTTTAAATCTGTGAATCATGTCCATAAAACTTTGCCAATCCATTCCTATCTTTTCATTTAGGCGGTCTAACCATTCTAAAATAGATTTACTTGAAGCGAAGAAGTCTCTGATTGGTATGGGATATTCCCAATTTGTTCTTTCGCAATCTCCACATACAAATTTCCAATCAGTAAGTGAATTATTCTTATTTACAGCAGAAAAATGTGTTGCTTCTTTATTACCACATATTTCACACATTGGAGTAAAATCAAAGTTTGTATTCATAGACCTTGATTATGAGATCTAAAATTTAAAGTGGTCAAGGAAAATTGCGTGCAGGGGGCGGAATCGAACCGCCAATCTCAAGGTTATGAATTTAAGCAAAGCGCGAATGAGATTTTGCAAAAGGCAAAAGACCCGAAGGGCGAGACGCTTTGCGTATGCAAAGGCGAGTCAACCTTGTGTCTTACCGTTAGACCTCCCTGTAAAAGCATCAGTTCTCGCTGAACTTATCCCTCTTGAGTTGTGAAAGCTCTTGATAGATTCTGACTATCGCAGATAAGTCCAAGAGCAGCATATCGACAGTAGTTGCACTCATATCTTCAAGCGGGAACTTTTCCTTAAAGCCTTGATACCATTTCACGAAACCGTCTATGTACTTGACGTGTTCTATGCTATAGCTTTCTGGAGCTTTTTCCTCCTTGAGTTCAGGCTCTTTGCGTGGGGGAAGAATTCCAGTTGCGATATAGGCGTCTTTGAGAGTTTTGGCAGGTAGCTTCTCTATGAAGTTGTTAGTTTGCGTTTCATCGCTTATCACACTTTCAGTATTCTCATTTACTTGTAACACTGGTGTTACAACTGGCTTTGTTTCTGGGTCATTTTGTATTGCCGAATAAAGTTTTATGTATCGGTGTGCCGTCATTCTTGTAAACGAGCAATTAGATTCCACCCAAGAAATCCAATCGCCATAGGGTACTGACTTTTTCTGTTCCACCAAAAGCCTGCCACACTCAATGGCAACCTTGATTGCTTCCTGCGCCTTATCTTTGGCAAGCTTCGAGAGTGCCTCGGCCTTCTCGTGGAGTGCGTTAATTCTCGAAGCTATGTCGAGTTCAGTTGAAGATGTTTCGGTAGTGGAGATTGTGTTTTCGTTTTCCATACCAATCACCCGCTTGTCAAATTGCGCAATCTCGACTTGCGGTATGATTGGCATGCCGACGGTGATTTCATCGTTGATGTTGTGCGTAGCCCAAGAAACTTCTGCCAAGACTTAACGCGAGCCGATATAGCCGCCCTTGTTACGCCATACTTCTTGGCAAGTTCTGTCTGGCTCTTTACGCCGAGCATTTGCTCCATGCCAAGCGTCATCATCAAGGTGTCTATCTCAAGGCGACGTATTCCCTCGTTTTTTGCCCCTTGCAGGCGTTCAAACACCCAACGCAACATCTGACACCCATAAGCGATTTCAACGCCTTCTAAGGTCTCTGAGGGCTTTTCTTGGCTATCGAGAAAATCGTAGCTAAAGTCGTATGAAGCCTTGTCGAAAGCCACGCTTGGGTCTGTCTTGAAAACTCTGTGGTCGTCTGCGAGAGGTTTATCGATGCCCTTAGCCGCCAGTTTAGCCCTCTGCTTAGGTGGCAGACTCTCCACCCATTTGCGGTACTCGTCCTCATAGCGGCTCATAGGACACCTCCTCGCGCGTGCGTGCGCATGGGGAAAGGTTCGCACGAAAATCTGTACCGTCTCAATGGGGGATTCAGGTATATCCCTCCTCCTACTTTTAGTAGGAGGGGATACCTAATCCCCATTGGGGACAGAAGAAAAAAAATCCCCCAATCCCTAATCCCCAAGGGATACCCAAGGGGATTGCAAAAGTCCGTTCCCCCTATCCCCTGAGGGATATTTTTTATCCCTACGGAATTTCTCAACATTACTAAGGTATCCCTATTAGTCATTGTCGGCTCCTTTCTCCTCCGACAAGTCCACCTCGGGTATATAAAGCCTACCGTGCCAATATGGTTTGCGAAAGACTATAAGAGGGTTATTCTTGCGTACTGCTTCGTACACCTTTACTGCACTTTCTGTGTCGGCAGGGTCGCCAAATTTAGCAAGTTGACCTTGTATATAAGCTATAACTTCGCTCTTGTTTGGGTCTTTATCGTGTTTCTTTGGCGGCATTGTCTCCAGTTCAAGATATGTGTACTTGGAACGGGAAACTTTTTCGGATTTTACCTTTTTTAGAGGTTTCTCGCAAAGTTCCCATAAAACGGCGGTCTCCGAGTGCTTCATATAGGTAAAGGCACCTGTTCCCGATAGACTCGCGCGTTTAGCATGGATAAACTCAAATACATTGGGGTCTTCCGCATTTTCTCTAATTACCGAGACTGCACGCGCCCAGTTGGTTAATTCGGAAGAACCTATACCGAGATAGGATAAGGCGTGGTTTACATCTTTTGATTCCTTGGACGGTTTACCTGTATGGTGGATAAAAATAAGCCCGATATTATGCTTTGTGATGACCGGATTAAGAGTGTTCCGCAGAAATGTCGCGCACATATCCTGTCTGCTAATATCGCAACCTATGTATGATAACAACGGGTCAACAATAACTAAGTCGGGCTTGTATTCTTCACACAATTCGTCGAGAAGCTCCACAAACACCGTCCCCGTAGCGCTCTGCTCGTCCAATTCGATAAAATAATAATCGATTCTCTCATTCTCCTCATGGGTAAAATTCTCACTTCTTATGACAGAGTGGAATGGCCTTGCTATATCTATGGCGTTATTCTCAGCTTGAATAAATAACACTTTCATTTTCTTACTCGGCCTTAATCTCAGCGTGCTTCTTCCCACGCAGAAATTGAGGGCAAGCTGCATAGCCAATACTGACTTGCCTATTCCAGATTGGGCAACGATAAGCCAAGAACCGTTCATCGTCAGAAAGCGATCGCCTACTAAATTGTCGCTCTTATCGTCTGGGTCGGTCGCGCGAATGTCCTTGCCCAATTTTACATTATATTTCCGCTTGCCGGCATTCTTTGCCCACTCCTCATAAGATTTTCCGCCAATATTTACGGCAATTAGCCTTTGCCGCTTTCCATCTCTGGTGACGGCGGCAATTCTAGATAGACGGCTTGCATTCTTGCAGGCCTTATCTACGGGGAAGCCGTTTTTTGCAAGAAACTCGTGAAGTTTGGAGACCCGTTCCCGATAGAGCTTTTCGTCTTTTCCCGCGTCGATTTTTACTATGGCATGAATGGATTTGCCGCCAGAATCGACAATCGCCGAGCAGGGAAGATTCAGCTCCCTAATTTTCCTCAACTGCTCCTCTTTGGGCAGGGTGTCAGACTCAATCAAGCAATGCCTGAACTCAACGACGTCGGAATTCTTGCAACCTTCACCCGACATCGGGTTGATTCGCGCCCAAGCTCCCGCCTTTTTGTTCCAGTCGCCAAGAATGAAGCCCAAGTCGTCGTAAGTGTCGCATGCCTTTATAAGGTCGTCGAAGCCCTTGTTGACGCCTTTCCCGTTGGGCAGGAACTTTCCGTCCTTTTCAAATGAGCTTACTACGAAGTTTACTATGTCGCCCGATTTGAAAAGAGCTGTCAGATATTCCTTCAATTCCAAACTTGGGGCTTTACTGGCGTTTTCACACTCGTTTGAACGTCCGATAGGGTCGTTCCAAGAAAAGCCGTCAGAGGGCTTGTAGCCGTTGTCTTTTGCCATTTGTATGATTGAACCTATCCCGACGTTCGCTCCAGAGTAATTCCCAAAAGTTTTCCAATGCTTCTCGCACGCTCCCTCTTGGTATTTATGGGAGTTTTTACTCCACTCGTCCCATACAGAACACGGTTGCCCGTCGGCGTGTAAAGCCATGCCGACCTTTAGCCAAGTATCATAGTCGTCAACTTGAGATTGTGTAAGGAATGATAAAATTTCGCTTATATTTCTTTCCATTGCTTCCTCCTCCAGCCGTTATTTGCGAGGTCTGTGATTAGTTTTGTGGCAAAATCAAATCCAAAACTCTCGGCATTCTTATAGCCAAAGCGGTTGAGAATTTTTATTTGCTTAGGGGTTGCGAGATTGCGCGAACGTCGGTTTATGGCGTTCCCCAAAAGTAATGACGCAAAACCTCTGCTTTGAATTGCCTTCGGGTTAAACTGTAAACGCTCAAGTGCTTGCAACTGCTTTTGCGTAGGTGCTTCGCGCTCCCATTTGAAAGTCGGCGAGTAGCTTTGAAGCTCGTCGTCGTGGGTAAAAAGCGCATACTCGATTGGGTCTATTAACCTGCTTTTCTTTAGCGAATTCGCCTTTATTGCATCGGCTAAAGATTTCTCGCGCTCTTGGCGGGCAGTGCATTCAGCTTCCTGCTCAAGCTCGCCTAAATCGAATAACTTGCCGCCTTCGGCTATTTTGGTCATCTGCTCGGCAACATCTGGTTTATTGGCAATGAGGTTAGCAGGGTGGCAAAGATTGTGTTGCTCCGATTGCCATAGAAAATCCAAGACAAGAAGATTATCTTTGCCCTCGCAAATCCTCGTTCCTCTGCCTATGATTTGGGCATAGAGCGAGCGGATTTTTGTAGGTCTTAAGCATACGACACAATCGACGCTTGGCTCGTCATAACCTTCGGTAAGAAGCATTGAATTACATAGCACTGTACATTCGCCACTGTGGAAGCGTTCGAGTATCTCTTTGCGCTCCGCCGACACCCCCGCAATATGCTCCGCCTTGTGCCCAAGCGATTTTAGGATTTGCGCCATACGAGCCGACGTCGCAATTAAGGGCAGAAAGATTAGCGTCTTTCGGTCTCTTGGAATATGCTTGGCGATTTCTTCGAGGTATGGGTCTATGGCAGAGCCTAAATCGTCCGCCGAATAGTCGCCCGCCGTTGTCTTTACGCCTTTTAATGATATTTTAAGCGGGATTGTCTGTACGAGTATCTTCGACAGATACCCCTCTTTTATGGCGTCCCGAATTGAGTATTCATAGGCGATGTCCTCAAAATACTTCCCGAGATTTTGCTTGTCTCCTCGATCTGGCGTTGCCGTCACGCCCAACACCTTTGCCGACGAGAAATACCTTAAAATATTTTGATATGAATCGCTCAATGCGTGGTGGGCTTCGTCAACAATGATAGTTCCGTAATGGTCTGGAGAGAACCTCCTAAGCCTACTTTCGCGCATTAGCGTCTGAACAGAAGCGCAAGTAATGGGATAAAGACTGTCTATAGCCGATTCTCCCGCCTTTTCAAATGCGCAAGAAAGCCCTGTCACAGCGGCTATTTTGTCTCTGGCTTGTGTCAGGAGTTCCTCACGGTGGGCGAGGACGAGGGCTTTACCCCCGTCCTTTAACGCACGCTCCGCAACCTTTGCGAAACACACGGTTTTTCCGCAATTATGATGAACAATAAATTGTCCATCGAGATAGAGATTGTCCCTATCTACGGTAAAACCGAAGTATTCACCCTTACCGACATATTCCACATCAAAACCACAAAGAAGAACATTCTTCTTTTGCTGCCTTGCTGAGGCTTTTTTCCTCTCAACTCTAAGTGGTAAATCAAAGCAATCTCCACAAATATTTATGCGGTAATATTTTTCCGAATTTACTTCTTTTACCGAATGAGTAGCGCATAATCCCAGACTTCTGGCAATAAAGATTACATCTGTTGCCAAAACCCATGATTTTGTGCAGTATTCATATCCACCATTGTTGTAATAGCCGTCAGTGTCGAGAAGCCCTGCAAGTAATTTCTGCCTGTCGGATCTTCTCGCAATAAGATATTCCCAAGGTATGAATTTTTCTCCACTCTTTACGCTCAATGAAAATTTCCTGATTTGATTTCTGAGAAATTCATTGTCGTAACCAGTACGTTTACCCTTGAAGAAATAACTATTTGCGAGGCTAGGTTCTTCTGATTTTCTTATATCCGAACCTATTTCTTCGGCATACTCATAGAGACTTTTTACGATTTCCTTATCTGGAGTACATACGGAGATATTATCCCGATTAAGATTTCCGTCACCTATACAAACACCGAGGATATAAGGATCTATTGTGAGATATGCGGAATCCTGCCATTTGAATTCTACTCCGACTCTTTCAAGCTTGTATAGGTGCTTAAAAGTCTTCGTAGATTTTAGATAATTTCTAACGGAAATATCTACATAATCTGGATAAGAAGGTTCTACTTTTGTACCAGTTTTACGAAGATGTAGTATATGTTCTCCGTTTACAATAAAAGGTTCTCCCTTTATTGGCGTTATTTTGAACATTTCATCTACGCCATTATGCAGGAATAATACCTCTCTTGGCTTACTGTCTGGGCCCATTAACTTATCGCCAATTTTTATATTTTCGACATTTTTCGTCACTCCATGACGTCCATCGAAAAGTAAAATTTGACTTCCCTTTGCATGGCACCCTGTGGGAAGCACAAGCAATGTTTTATCGAACTCACCCCAAGACTTAAAAATAGAATCCACCGCCTTTTGCTGATACGGTCTAAGCTCCATTGGAAACCCTCCTTCCGTATTCGGCAATAAGGATTGCGTCGGCTATTTTTAAGGTCGGCTTTAAGAACGCATACAGCTTGTATGCGTGTTCCCGAAGGCGGCGTTTTCGCTCGTTATATTCCAATCCTTTCACTTCGGGCAAAATTTCTCCTTGCCACTTCTGGGGAGTCACCGTCTTAAAGGGAATCTCCAAAGCGATAAGAATACCGATTACTTCTCCGTAAGACTTGCCGAGGACAAAGGAGCGGCTTGCGGGTTGGGCGTGTTTGCAACTTATATAGCCGCTTACTTGCTCAACATAAGCCTCCAAAGGAATATTGCACTTTTGGGAATATTCCTTCAATTTGCGCATTGCCTCAGCGAAGAACTGTATATCGTTCAGTGCGTCCGCCACATTCGCGCAGAGAGGGTGCGGGTGGAGGATTGCATATCCTCCGTTTACACCCGCGTCTATTCCGATTATGATTTTACCATTCATCGGAATCCTCCTCCCTGACAACACCCATAGCTTCGCCTATGCGCCGAATAGACAATACGTCGGATTTTAGCTTCTCGATAGCGCGACTTGGGCTTATCTGCCACATTGCGTTGAAGTTTATTTCTTCGTCTTTGCGCTTTATTCCAAAGAATCGCGCTATGTTGCCAAGAGATGCCTTCTCGAATGTCCCACACCCCCAGACTTGCAACAAATCTATGAAGTTGCCGTTAAGGTAGCGACCATTGAGAATCTTCGGCACTATAACTCGGGTTGCCCATGAACGCCTTACTAAGAAGGGAATGGCCCAAGCGTAGATATTAAACCCAACAAACTTGCAATCCGCATTTGAACGGTAGTAATTCCAAAATTGCCTTAAAATATCGGCTTCATCGGAGTCTATAATTACAAGCGGAGTTTGATTTGGCTTTTGGATACCAATAGCCATGACTCTCCCAGAGAGAGCCGAACTCGGTGCGTCCAAGAACCATTCTTCCTGCTTCCTCGCTTTCCACGTTTGTATTTTTTCTGCGTCCTTGTAATTACTCGGAGCGGAAAATTCAGGCATGAGGTGCTGAATTTCGTCTCGGGGAAGTCCGTCGGTTTCAACATTGAATACGATTTCCATAGCAAACCTCCCTTAGAAAATGTCATCATCGTCATTATCCGACGCTTCGGGTTCGAGATAGTCCTTGATGACATTCCCGTCATACATTTTTCCGTCTCGTCCCTCCCATTTTTCGATGCCAAGGCGAGCCTTGCCTCTACTTCCGTTTACTTTGTCCCACTTCGGAACCGAACGTTCGCCATGCTTGCGAAGCCCAACACAAGTAAAGAATTGGTTTATCTTCCATTCGCACCTGCGCAAAAGCACCAAGTTCTCGCGCAACGTCGCTTCCAAACCGTCAGAAGTTCTGCATCTGAGCGTGAGCTTTGCCATATTGTCGCCTTTTGCGGTGGTGGCCCGCTCAAATCCAACAACGGTAAAGTCAACAACAGTGTTTTCTGGAAGTATCGTAAATTCCTTCGCTTCTTGTGAAGTTTCGGAATTCCAATCCAATCTTTCGTTATCGGAGGTATTCATTACTTAGCCCTCCTTTCCGAAATATAAGCTTCCACCTTTTCCCAGTTCTTTTCCTCCGCGATTTTTGCGAGGAGAGACTCTGATAGGTCTTTGTACGTCTGATTGCTTTTTATGAGCGCATTGCGCTTCGGATTATTACCCCTCAGATAATCGTTCAGTTCATCTGGCGAAATTGCCGAAAACTCCATAGCCGCTTCAAGAAGCGCCATATCCGCTTTCGGAGAATCGCTAATTTCAAGATTTCCAGAAGTCTTATCTTCGTGTTCTTCCAAGGAAGAAAATTCGGTGCTGAATATATCCTTTACGCTATCGAAACTAAGCGGTAAAACTCCCGAAAGTCCCCAGCGGTTCTTTGCATCGCAAAACGATGTATGCTCGGTGTAGAGAACTCTCTCTTTGCCTCCTACGGCCTTGCCTTTGCCGCTTGCACTCGACTGTATGTATGTGCGGTAATTTGCAAACAACAGTCCGTCAGCCCACTCTTTGATAAGCGGGGATACACCCCTTGAACATTTCAACTCGTAGTGGTCGTATGTTCCGTTTTCCTCGGGCAACTCGAGCTTTTTTATTGTCGAGTGCGCCAAGACAAGAACGTGCATTCCCGAATTCTGCAACTTGCTAAGATTTGCCAACATTCTCGCATATTCTTCCGCGAGATACTGGTAGCCTTTGCCGTAATTAAAGTCTTCGAGACCGGTCTTCTTGTACTTCTTGCAAAGGAATTCAATGCACAAGCGCTCAGCCCAATCTGCCGTATCGAGTACGAAAGTTTTAAAGCCTTGCTTGTCGGCTATGAGTTCGTCTATGCAGGAAAGCAATGTTCCCCAAGTGTTGAGGTCGGATATTCTCGGCACGTCAAGATGTGCCGTTCCGCCTTCCAAATCCGCAAATAGCGGCTTGGGGAATTTTGAAGCGAATGTGCTCTTGCCAACACCTTCGCAACCGTAGATTACGCACTTTTGTGTGCGTGTGATTTTACCTGTTTTAATCTGCATTTAGATTTCTCCGAGTTTGCGAACTCTCGTCTCGGAGTGGCACTTAGGAATTTCAGGTGTGGGGAGATAGGGTCTTTCCGACCAAGTAGGTACGGGTTTTGTCCTCCTCCTCGATACAGGCAACATTGTGTTTCCGTTCTCGTACTCCAAAACTGAACTTCTAAGCACCGCAATAGGAGAACGCGGCTTGCCATTCGGCCCGCGAAGCAGTTTCAGCCTATGGGACTTAACGACTTTTCGGACGCACGTTTCCGAACAATTCCACCTGTCCATTAAGTCTTTTACCGAAAATGCCTGCCTTGCGAAGGTGTCGCCAATCCGCTCAGAGAGAGTCATAAGCAGGTCGTTTTGCGCCCTGACTATTTCCTCAAGTCGCAATATTCGATTTGCTAAAATCTCACTGTCGCTTTTCGCTTCCATTGCTTTCCGAAGCGCTTCCCCTTAGCGACACGAGTAGGGTTAAAATTTTGGGTGAAACGCTGAGAGTTCTTTGTTGTTGAACTCGCGCCGCACCTTCTTGGTGGGGACAGTACCCGCAAAACTATTGTCCCTACATCACAGGCATTGATATTCAATATGTTATAAACTAAACTTCATCTTAAAGCCCAACCATTGGGCTTTTGTGTTGTCCCTACCAGTTCTTTTTATAAAAGTTCAAAAAAATATAATTTTTAATTTCATAATTATTAAATAGATACAACAAATATTCACATGAGTATTGACCCTGCGACAGAATCTGTCCTAATTAGTAGGCATAAAAGTAATTATTTTTGACTTTTTATGTCGGCTATGAGGGAAACCTAAGCCCGCTTGCATTAGATTTTCAAGCGTGTACGACCGTGAGGCGTATGACCACCTCCTTTTTCGTTCCGAGGTATGTTTAGTTAAACGAAGTATCCGCAATCGATAGGTGTATTGTGGAAATATTTAAAAATCAAAACGAAAGGCAATTTATGGCTTCATTGAAAACTTATATAACATTCACAACCTTAAGCAGAATTCCCGAAGAATGCTTAAAGAGGCGTTTTGAGGGAATGCACGAGACCTTTGTCTCAAATGGATTCATTCTAAAAAACGGGAAATATGACTTACACAAGATAGCGAGGTTTCTCCAAGACAACTGCCCAAGCGACTTGGAAAATTTTATATGCTCGTTCGCACTTGTCGCAAAGAGCGAGCTTTACGACAGAATATGCGAGAAGCTTGCAAGCTTTGGTATCGAGACCTCCCCAACAGATGATTTAGAGACTCTTGCCGCTATGCTCGCCGAGCGTGATATGACTGCTTGTAATGCCATTGCCGCAAGAAAAATGGCGGACGAGACTCACTCATACTCTCACTATATCCCGACTGTGCCGCATTCAGCTCAAGAGATTGGAAGCGAAGAATTGCTAAATTTAAAACAGAAAGTGTTGTCTCCTTATTTCGCCAAAAATGGACGTTCGGGCTACATAGATATTTATCCCCACATAACCGATAAATTTGCGTTCTATTGCATTGCGCACGGCGCACCAAAAACAAGGGAGCGTTCTGTCGGCGACGAGGAAGAAGCAAGCTTCCACACCTTCCGCCCTGAACTTGTAGATATTGTGAGAATCAATCTATCAAACGCTGAAATTTCCGTTTTTACACAGAAAAACCATTCGCGGGGATTTAAAGAATTTTACGTTGAAAATTTCGGCAGGTTGATTTTGCCAGATTCAAAGTATGTTCCTCATAAGAAATTTAATCTATCCGCTCTCGCCAATAACGAAATTTTTAACGTAGGAGAATTCTCAGACAAAATATCAAGCATTACTCCTATGAAGTTTAGCTATATCGGAATCGGAGGTTGCAAATTAGATGCAAGCAAGAATGTTGATGCCGCTTACCTTGATTGCGTAGAAAACAATAGGCAAATTATTTCTATGACTTTCAATGTCTGTTTTGCTGATAATCCGAAGAAGAAACATAGGGTCTCCATTCATTCCGATTCCCGCTCAGAATTTCCCATAGGTACAAACGAAGAAATTATCGAGGATTATTTATTTTCTAAAGGCATAATGAGGGATATTTACCGTGAAGAAACTTTTACTCTGGAAACGCAAAAAGTCCTACTTTCCAACTGATAATCTTGCTTGGAAAAATGTTCTGGGAGAGAATCTAAAAAGATACTTTTGCCAGAATGGGTTATTGGAATATGGGAAATCCACCGTCGATTACATAGAGATTGACGGCGAATCCTATCAAGTTGAATACATCGGAAACGAATTCATTGGCATAAACGATGAACTCCCTGATGTGAAGCTATCCAATAGCGATGTTTGCAAGCTTACCTTAAACAAAAGTAAATTTGCTTCCAAAGTACGCGAACTTTTAAGAATAGGAGGCGCAGTTTCAGATATTCCGAACTGTGATGCCTACTGCATTGGAGATTTGAAGGGAAGTCGTACTTTTAGGGTGTTTTTATGCTTTTCAGAGTCGGGGAGCCTGTATAGCTCAATTCGGAGTATATCTAAAGGAATTCCTCCCATTGTTATTTCTTTTGAGGAAATTTCAGGAGAACTTCAAAAGCTATTATATGAGCTTGACGGAAAGTTCTTCAAAATAGACGAATGTATATGTTTCCGCAATGACAGCATTGAAGCACTTTCTCCAATAGCAGAACTTGCGGGGAAGGTCAAAAGAAGCAAGACATCAGACGTTTATTACGCTTGGAGTTCTACGGGCTTTCATCAACCCCAAAATCCCAATTTGAATATGCTTAAAATTCGCATACTATCTTCCACCCGCCTACATATTGAATTTGACGGGGAAGGAGATGATTTCGATTACAGCGACATAAGCATATTCAGAAACGAAAATAATGGTAAAATGAATAAATGTTGGACAACTCTGGGCTTATTGGCGGCAAAGAAGGAATTTAAGAGAGATGAAGGAACCCGAAAGATAGTCTCCAGAATGAATACTGTCTTCAGAGACTTCTTTGGCTTCTCTAAGCGTTTAATTCCTTTTGAATTTAGGGATACTATTCTTTTCCCAAACTTCTATCTGAAAGCCGTCTCCCAAAGGGAAGAAAGGAAAGAAACCTTTGAAGGAGGCGGAATTTCTGAAAAAGAGATAGTAGAAGATTGGGAGCGTCAGGGGTATCAACATTAACTTATTTTGACGGATATATCTTAAAATACTTTTCGGCGTCCTCTTTAGTCGCTACTCCTCGGTAGTGTTTAAAGAGTATATCTGTGCCTTTGTGGGACATTATCAAAGCCGTATCTTGGAAGTCTCTTTTCCATGCGACGTGGTAGCTTGCGAAACTGTGCCTGAAGGCATTGTGGGGCGGTATCTTCTTTTGTGGAAATTTGCCGTTCTCGTCTGGAGTTTTTAACTGTTTCCCATTCACGAGCAATCCCGCTCTGCGCAGGGCACTCTCTCGGCGCTTTTTCCACTTGCGTTCACACCACCCAAAGGCAGACTTTGGCGTCCGTTCCAACCAAGCCCAGAGATTGTCTGGGAGATTTTCTATATAGTTTCTGCGGTTTTTCTTTGTCTTTTCAGCGGGCGTTAAAATTCCTTGCCGCATTGTAATTTCATTATAGTCAACTCTTGGAATTGCGGAAGTTCTCATTCCAGCAAATAGCCCCAGTGCCATTAAGCCGCAGACTTCTGGATCTATCTTTTCATTTGTTCGGAACAGTCTCTCCGTTTCCTCCACAGTTAGTATTCCAATCTCGCCCATTTCAATCTTGGGCAATTCAAGTCCCTTGGCTATGTTCTTTTCAATTAGTTCGTTTTTCTCAAACCAGTTCCAAGCGGCAGTTATATTGGATCTCCAATTCTTTACTGTGATTGGAGCAAATTTTAGAGATCTTAGCCAATTTTCCAACTCTTTGCAGCTTATATCTTGCAGGAGCCTATCGCCAAATGATTCAACAAGAACTTCCAAAACGCGTCGGACGTGCCTTATATGTTCGGGCTTGGCTTTTTCAGTCTTGCGCATATCCCGCAGATATTCGTCGCAAGCGTCCCAAAGGGTTAATACCCGCTTTGTCTTGTGGTTCTTTGCCCAAAATTCCCACATATCTCGGAAACTTACGTTCCCTCTGATAGACTCAATGTAGGATATGTCCGAAATGGTATTTTCGTCAATTCCCAAAAGAGCTTCAAAAGAGCGTTTGTCCAAGTGTCTGTTAAGCCTTAGAAAATCGTCCCGCGCTTCCTCCGTTTCAAAGAACCTCGAATGCCTTAGGCCACCCTCAATCCAAAACAGTTGATAGGGCGATTTTCTACCTTCGCAATACCTCTTAGTAATCTTCGCCATAGTGGCGTAATTATAACCCAAAATAACTCCTTTTGTCAAGATTATTATGGATATATTATATGTTTCTTTGAGATTGGCAGAAAGAAGTCTTGAAGATTTTTTGCAAAGAACTAAACTTACTAGAGTTTTAAAATTAAAGAGTTCCCAGTATGGCGAAGAAAAATCAATCAAATAGGCTAACATCTCAACAAAAAGAAAATCAAGGAGTTCTTGGTATTTTTGGTGGCGAAGCAAAATCTCATGATACTTTAGTTAGTAATGTTTCAAAAAAAACCTTGCTTGAACTTAAGAGAAAATATCCAACTCTTTCCTTCCGATATAGAATAAGTGTAAGCAAAGCAGAAATAAACCAAGTTTTGCAATCTCTGGACAAAGACTTAGGCAAGACTTTGTTCGTACAAGATTCAAATATAAAACCTGATGGTGGCTTGATCGAAGTACAAGATGATAATGGTAATTGGCGAGTAATTCTAGTTTCTGAAGCTAAACATCAGGGAAAAGATATAGAAAATATACAAAAAGGCATAAAAGTAGGCGTAAAAAATAACCAAGATTTTATGGTCGCGGGAAATGCGATAGAGCGTTCACATAAAAATATATCAGAAATTGCTAATCTTATGCTTAAGGAAGCGTATTTTCCTTACGTGTTATTTTTGGAAGGGTCAAATTTTCTCACTGAAGACATTACAGTGAAAAGACCAAATGGCGAAGTATTGACTATTACCTACAATACAGGTTCTCTAAATAGGTTAGACAGGCTTACATCTGCAAACTATGGGATGCCAATAAATACAAATTTATGTAAAAACAAGTTTGTAACCTCAAACAATAGGGTTATCATATTACAAGCGGCTTCAATTTATACCGAAGGGAGAGGTGGATATTGGAGTGAGTCTAATATGCTTTCAATCATGCTAGAAATCGCAAATACTTCAATTCAGATGTTGTCATCTGAATTGTTTAATCAACTCACAAAATAATATGGCTATTCATAACAGATCTCATAGTAATTCCGGTTTAATGGCAATAAACCGAATGAATAAGAATAATATTAAACATAAGTCAAGTGTTGACTTTAAATCTCCAGACCACATAAATTATATTTTTCTTAATCGTGATTGTTTGGATACGCTCAAAATATTACCGGATGAATCCGTTCAATTAATATTAATCGATCCTCCATATAATTTAGATTTAGCGAATTGGGATACTTATGATGATTATATGGCTTGGGCTGCTAAATGGATTGACGAAGCGTATCGTGTATTGTCAAAAAGTGGAAGTATGGTTATTTTCGGAGGGACACAATTTCAAGATGTTCGTAGTGGAGATCTAATTGAAATCATTTACTATTGCAGACATCATACGAAATGGCGTCTTATAAATACAATTATTTGGTATTACAAAAATGGAATGTCAGCTCATAGATATTTTGCAAACCGTCATGAGGAAATCATCTGGCTTGCAAAAACAGATAAGTACTATTTTGATTTAGATGCTGTTCGTGTCCAATATTCACAAAAGGATTTGGAACTTGCATTGAAAGATAAACGACTAATCCCAGAAAATGTTATAAAGGGAAAGAATCCTACAAACGTATGGGAAATAGGGAGACTAAATGGTAACTCATTAGAACGTGTCGGACATCCCACTCAGAAACCACTAGAAGTTATTAGAAGACTGGTCAAATCTTTATCTTATCCGGATTCCATTGTGTTGGATTTCTTTTCTGGAAGTGGAACAACTGGTCGCGTTTGTATTGAAGAAAAAAGAAATTGTATCATGTGCGATATTGATCCTAAATCTCGACAATATTTTAATAAGCATATTGAAAATATGCAAAAAACAAATTCTGGATATTCATTCATAAATGAAAATACTCTTGAAGATTTCTTTTCTGCAATCAAGCAACGCCAAGATTTTTCGCAATAATTGAAATATTTTCTAGTAAATAACTGAAAAAATCAAGATCATGAATATAAATTTAAGGCATGCAGTTCAGAAATTTTTTCCGCATGTGCCTTTTAAGAGTGTATATTTAGAGGCTGTAGCAAATTCACTTGATGCACATGCAACTGAAATTTCTATCACTATTACAATGGATTCAGCAAGAGATTATAACTCTTTGACAATTGATATCATTGATAATGGAGATGGATTTAATGATAAAAACTACAATAAATTCTGTAACTTACTGGAAAATGAGGACAATGAGCACAAAGGACTAGGACGATTGACTTATTTGGCTAATTTTGAGGAGGTTCGCATTTCTAGTTCTTTTGAAGGTAAACAAAGAACTTTTACTTTTAATTATGATTTCGAGGGTAACGAGTTACCACCGTCAAATTCTTCAATGCCGAATGGAAGTCATCTGAAATTTATTGGATATAAGAAATCTAAAGTCGCCTCTGTTACACTAACTAATCCGGTTGAATTGAAAAAACTCATTTTAGAAAATTTGTTACCAAAATTATATTTGGTTAAAGATGTTCTAAAAATTAAAATAACACTAACGCTACTTGGTGAGAAAGAAGAATTCAAACACTCTACAGTTGTGCTTGATAAGGATGATCTCCCTCAATTAACAGAAGAAGAAATTACGATTGATGGATTGGAAACAATTCCATCAAAATTTACATTTATGTATTCTGTGGTAGAAAATAATGCACTCGATAGAGGATACGACAACTTAATAGTAGCAATTTCTGTTGATAATCGTTTAATAACAAAAGATATCTTTAAACGAGGTAAATTGCCTGCCGATTATAAAGCCATATTCATATTAAAATCGAAGGGGTTTATTGGGCAAACAGATGATTCAAGAGAAACACTAAAGTTAGACAAAAATGCAGAATATATAATAGGTAAAGCCTTCACAAAACATGCTGCCAGAATCTTAAATGAAAAAATTCCAGCAATAGTTGCAACTAATAAGAACGCTGAAGATAGTTTCTTAAAAAAATATCCCCATTTATCTGGATTGTATGATCCTTCTTATGTAGGAATTATTGACGAGAAAAAAGCCTTTGAAGATGCTGAATCGGAGTTACTGAAACTAAAAAAAGAAATATTGAATGCAACTGAAATAAATGATGATGTATATGAAAAAGCTCTAAATATTTCCTCAAGAGCGTTAGGAGAATATATAATATATCGTGCAAAGATTATTGATAAATTGAAAAAGATTTCTCCAAATGATGTAGAGGGAAAGATTCACGATATAATTGTTCCAAGAAGGCATCATCTAAGATCAGACACATTCATTAATGATCTTCAGGTTAATAATGCTTGGTTGGTTGACGATAAATTTATGTCTTATACTCATGTCTTTAGCGACCTTGAAATGGAAAAAATATTTAATGAGTTGCAAGTTAATATTCCAATGTATAAGTCCGATAGAAGACCAGATATCGCAATTGTAACATCAGAAGATCCAAATTCGGCAAAAAAAGTTGAGGTAGTTGTCATTGAGTTAAAACGATTAGATTTAGATGTAAAAAGAAATCACGACGTCATAGAACAATTAAAACAGAGAGCTCGAAATCTTCTGCAACTTTATCCTGAAAAAATTTCAAGAATATGGTTTTACGGAATCGTTGATTTTGATGAAGAATTTGAAAATAGCATTTATGAAGATGGTTGGAGACAGTTATACGCTAAAGATAAAATGTACTATAAAAACCAACCAATAATAATGCACAACAAAGAAAAGACGAATATTGATATGTTTTTAATGTCATATGAAGCAATCTGGCTTGATGCTGAATATAGAAATGAAACATTTTTGAAGATTCTTAAAAATGGATTCAAAAAAGAAGTTATAGAAAAATTTCAATAGAAAATAATTTTATAGTCACCAGAAAAGATTACTCTGAAATTGAGGTTGTCCAAAATCAACCTACTAATCATTAAAAACTAAAATAAAAACATCTACAGAAAGTAAAGTGTTTAATGACATATTTCATATTGTAACAAAAGGGTAAATAGATTCCTTGTATCACAATATCGCGCTCTACGTCAAAGATTGTGGAATGGGAGAAAAAAAAGAGGGCAAAGAGAACGA
>OIGD01001875.1_pt1 | contig 18227 bp, 22 predicted proteins | sample 1582211 | NCBI WGS metagenome assembly OIGD01 (sample SAMN04414078, study PRJEB24778) | human gut metagenome | material: faecal | host: Homo sapiens
TTTTAATATAATAATATATCTTATTTTAGTACTCACACTTTAATTTAAGATAAACTCAATCTTACATTCCTAACAATTTAACCTGTACATTTTCCATCTTATATTTTCCAGTTGTTTCATCAATTTTAAAATCTACTAATGTCTTATCTAAGCTTTCTTCATTCTGACGTAAATCAGTAGTAAAATATAATTTTATTTTATCTATCTCTAAAGAATTCATAACTATTTGTTTAAAAGTTTCTGCAATATGTTTATCATCTTCACAAATAAAAATTAATTGTGGTATATTTTTGAATCCAGAGTCACCAGGAACAAAATTGTCATAAAAATCTTTATATAATCTCATTTTATCAACTAATTTCTTTTTCCAATCTGTTTCTCTTCTTATAACCTCAAATACAAAATTAATAGATTTAGAAGCTTTTTTCAAACATATACTTCCACCTGTTGCTTTAAATGTTTTCCCTGCTACTTTCGCAGTTAAAGCAGGTTTAGCAACATAACTGTCAAAAGCTTTTACTTTTCTTAAATAAGCAATTATTGTTTGATTTCCAGCTAATCTTTTCTTTATCATAGCAACTGGTTTAGCATTATCACTAGGTTGCCATTTGCAATCTTTTTCTCTTGAAGCTAATAAATATTTTCCCATTTTTTCCATGCAATAAATTCTATATATTCCTTTTCCATCATCTGAATTAAAGTAATATCTAGTTAATATTTTTGATTTTACTAATTGTTCTAATTTATTATTTAATTTATCCTGAGATTTTGCATCTATCCCTTTCCATTCAAGTAATTGAAATAATTGCCTTGATGTAATAAATTCAAATTCATTTACTAAATCCAATATTTCAAAATGAATATCACTTATGTGTCCTAAATCTATCTTACGTACAATTTGATTCATTGAAACAAAACCATCTTTACCATCAAATACTTTTATTTCTCCTTCTCTAATAGCAAAAGGTGATACTGTTGCCTTAATTTCATTATCATTTACCACTTTTAAAACCTCCTAAAATTTTATTTAAAATTTTACTAAACTATAAGTAACTTAATTTTCTTTCTATCTGGAATTATTTTTTTAATATAGACATCCACATTTTGTCCATACTCAATTCCTTCTTTATATTCTGCCATACCAACTAAATTAGGCTTTAACTCTATAAATATACCATTCTTAGACTTTTCTGTTTCTCTTACTATTCCTGTAACTGTTTCACCTTCTTCAAAGTCTTTAACATTGTCCTCCCATGTTCCTAATAATTCTTTATATGTTAAAATTACCCTTTCTAATTTTCTGTCTATACATTTTATCATAACATTTATTTTTTGTCCAATTTTCAATCTTTCTGCTGGAGTTTTTATTCTTGCAATTGAAATATCTTCTATATGTAATAGACCTACTATTCCTCCACCTATTTCAACAAAAACTCCATATGGTTGAATGCTTTTAACTATACCATTAACAACCATTCCTTCTTTTAAATCATTTGCTATCCAATTTAAAGCATCTTTTCCTACTGCTTTTCTTGATAATATAAAATTATTTTTTGAGTCTATATCTTTTACCTTAAATTGAACAAATCTATTTACTTTGCTCATACATATATTAGGTTTTGGAAAGCCTGTCTCATCTACGTTTACAGCTTCCACTTCTTCTCTTGGTATTATTCCTGTTATATTATTTCCTAAATCTACATATAGATTATAATTTGAATCACATTTATTAACTTTTCCTTGCAAAATTTCTCCAGTTGATATTGCACTAGTTAATTGTTCTTTAGTAACGATATAATTACTGACACTCCACCCTTCTGGCATAAATCTTTGGTATTCCATTTGTATTCCCCTTTTTCTTAAGTTTTCTACATTATATAATTAATATATTTTTTTTACAATAGATTTTTCAAATTTTACAATTTAGACTTTTTTATTTTACAGTGTAGGATTTTTTTATTTTAGAATGTTGAATTTTTTTAAATTTACACTATGTATTTTAACTTCATATTAGGAATTTTACACTATGATTTTAATTTTACAATATATTTTTTAATTCATCCAAACTTAAATATCTCCATTCCCCTATTTTTAAATCCTTTACATCAATATTTCCAATTTTACTTCTATGCAATGCTATTACATTTTTCCCAATAGCAGAACACATCTTTCTTACTTCTCTATTTTTACCTTCATGTATTGTTATTTGAATTCTAGAAATATTTTTTTGTTCATCTATTTTTAATATTTTAACTTTCGCCTTTCCTGAAATATAATCATCTATTTTCACACCTTTTTGGAGTTTATTAATATCATCATTACTAATAATACCTCTAACTGTAGCATTATATGTTTTTTCAACTTCATTTTTAGGATGTGTAACTCTATAAACAAAATCACCATCATTGGTCAAAATGATAGCACCTGATGTATACATATCTAACCTTCCTACAGGTACAACACTATATTTAACTTCTTTTATTAAATCCATAACTGTTGGTCTTCCGAATTGTTCTTTAACAGTAGTAACATATCCTATAGGTTTATTTAACAAAATATACACATGTGAATCCTGCTTTTTTACTTCTTTACCTTCACATATAATTTTATCAACATCAGCATTAACTTTTGTACCCAATTCTGTTACAATTTTACCATTAACACTTACCTTTCCATCTAGTATTAATTTTTCTGCACTTCTTCTAGAGCAAACCCCACAATTAGCTAAATACTTTTGTATTCTTACCTCTTCCATGTACATCATCTCTCTTCTTCTAATTTTTTTAGAACATTTTTGAATTCTACAGGTAATTCCGCTTCTAAATGCATGTCCTTTCCTGTAATCGGATGCTTAAAATCTAAACTTTTTGCATGTAATAATTGCCCATGAACACCAAATTCGTTTTTACCATTTGAATATATCTCATCACCAACTACTGGATATCCAATTTCACTTAAATGTACTCTTATTTGATGTGTTCGTCCTGTATCTATTTTTACCTCTAGCAATGTATATTTATCAAATCTTTTAATAACTTTAAAATGTGTAATAGCTTCTTTTCCGTTTTTTACAACAGCCATTTTTTTTCTGTCTTTATTACTTCTACCTATTGGCATATTAATAGTAGCTTCATTTTCAGCAACTATACCTCTTACTAATGCAATATATACTTTTTTTACTTCTCTATTTTTAATCTCATTACTCATATTTATATGTGCTTTATCATTTTTAGCAATAATTAAAAGTCCAGAGGTATCTTTATCTAATCTATGTACTATGCCTGGTCTGACTTCTCCACCAATACCAGATAAACTATCTTTACAAATTGCCATAACAGCATTAACTAATGTCCCATCCCAATTACCATTTGCAGGATGAACAACTAATCCCTTAGGTTTATTTACAACAATAATATCTGAATCTTCATATGCCACTTCAATAGGAATCTCTTGTGCCTTTAAATCCAATTGTTTTGCTTCTGGAATATGAATTTCTATTATATCTCCATTTTGTACTTTATACGAAACTTTAGAATTTTTTGAATTTACTTTGACATTTCCATCTTCTATCAGCCTTTTGGCATTCATTCTAGATAAATCTTTAATAACTGATATAACAAATAAATCCAATCTTTTTCCTACTTGTTCAATTTCAACAATAAATTTTCCCATGATTTCTTCATTCCTTTATACTATTTTAAATTCGATTATAATTATTGATAGTTAATTTATTAAATAAAAACAAAATTCCTAAACCACATATTCCAACTACTATAAAAATATCAGCAATATTAAACACTGCAAAATTAAAAACTTCATTTATATCAATAAAATCTATAACATATCCATTTAAAATTCTATCTTTCAAATTACTTACACCACCAGCAATAACCATACCCAAAAAAGTTATTGCTAATTTAGTTAAACTTTCTTTATTCTTTTTATAAAATATTATTAATGCACCTATTATTATAATATTTAATACTATAATAAGTTGAACATTGCCTTCTCCAATACTAAAAGCCCCACCTCTATTTTGGCAATAATTAAGCCTTAAAACATTTTTTATTATTACAATCGGCATTTTAGAAGCATATATTGTAACAATTAATTTTATAATTTGATCAAACATCATTGATAATGTTACTATTCCCAATAACCATATTGTTCTTCCTTCAATTTTTGTGTTCATTTATATATCTTCGTATAATTCAAATGTATCATTATACGAATTTCTCCTTTCTTTAATGCTTTTTACATATACTTTTCAATACTATAAAAGATTAAATATCAAAATATTTAATCTTTTACTATAACTATTATTACATATTATTAAAATAAATTAAAGTTATTTTTTACATTTAAATAGATAAATATAAAATTGCTAATTACCCTTTAATTTGTTTTGCAACTTCTTCAGCAAAGTTTTCTTCTACTTTTTCTATTCCTTCACCTTTCTCTAATCTTGCAAAATTATTTATTTTAGCACCTTTAGATTCTAATAATTTATTTATTTTTATATCAGGATCTTTAACAAAAGGTTGCTCTAATAAACATATTTCTCCATAGAATTTATTAATTCTACCTTGAACCATTTTTTCAGCTATTTCAGCTGGTTTTCCTTCATTCATAGCTTGAGCTTTTAAAATTTCCATTTCTTTTGCTACTCTCTCAGCTGTAACAGCTTCTCTATTTAAGAATTCTGGTTTTGCAGCTGCTATTTGCATACAAATATCTTTAGCAAGCTCTGGTGTAGCATTTTCCATATCAACTAAAACACCTATTTTTCCTTCTCCATGGATATAACTTGCAACTATTCCTGTTGATTCAAATCTTGCAAATCTTCTAATTGTCATGTTCTCACCTATTGTAGCAATTTTATTTGTTAAAACTTCTTGTACAGTTTTACCAGATTCTGCAATTGAAGGTTGAGCTAATAATTCTTCTACATTTGCTGGATTTTTTTCTACTATTTGTCTTGCAACATCATTAACAAATGTTTTAAATTCATCATTCTTAGAAACAAAATCTGTTTCTGCATTTACTTCAACAACTGCTCCAACTTTTTTATCATCTGAAACATAAGCAGCTACTAAACCTTCTGCTGCAACTCTGCTTGATTTTTTAGCAGCTTTAGCAATTCCTCTCTCACGTAATAATTCAATTGCCTTTTCCATATCTCCATCTGTTTCTGTTAGAACTTTTTTGCAGTCCATCATACCTGCACCTGTTTTTTCTCTTAATTCTTTTACTTGGCTTGCTGTAACCATTCTAATTCCTCCTTTATATTTTTATAATATAAGAGAAAGAGTAGAGCAAGAAAGCCCCACTCTTTCAAATTTATTTTTAATTCTTATTATTCTTCAGTTGCTTCAACAACTTCTTCCATACTTGTTGGTTCTTCAGCTTCAGCTACCATTTCTTCAGCAACTTCTTCTGTTTGAACATCCATAGATTCACCTTGTCTACCTTCAACAATTGCATTAGCCATAACATCTGCTATTAATTTAACAGCACGAATAGCATCATCATTACCTGGTATAGCATAATCTACATCTTCTGGATTACAGTTTGTATCAATTAAACCTACTACTGGTATATTTAATTTTCTAGCTTCTAATATAGCTATTCTTTCTTTTTTAGGATCAACTACAAATAATACTCCTGGGATTTCTTTCATTTCTTTAATTCCACCAAGATTTTTTTGTAATTTTTCCATTTCTTTCTTTAATAAGATAACTTCTTTTTTAGGTAATACATCAAATGTACCATCTTGTTCCATTGTTTCTAATTCATTTAATCTTTGTACTCTTTTTTGAATTGTTTCAAAGTTAGTTAACATTCCACCTAACCATCTTTGATTTACATAGTACATACCGCTTTTTTCAGCAGCTTCTTTCATACAATCTTGAGCTTGTTTTTTAGTTCCTACAAAAAGAACTGTTTTACCTGCTTCAGCTTGTTCTTTCATGAATGCGTACGCTTCATCTAATTTTTTTGATGTTTTTTGAAGATCTATTATATGGATACCATTTCTAGCTTGGAATATGTATTCAGCCATTTTAGGATCCCATCTTCTTGTTTGATGTCCAAAATGAACACCTGCTTCTAGTAATTGTTTCATTGCAACTACTGCCATTTTCATTTCCTCCCTTTTTGTTTATACCTCCATAAAGTTTCAAACGTTTTTCAAAGACTTATAATTAAAAAATTTTTATAAGCACACCTTATCAAACTAGCCTTATGTGTGTTTTAACGTTTACTATTATATCAAACTTCTACATATAAATCAAGCTTTTTTTGTTTTTTTATTATATAAATCAAACATAATTTTAATATTGCATTTGACTAATTATGTAAATAATGTTATAATACATTCATCTGTTAAATGCAGAAATATAAAAGTCCTATGACAAAATATGTAGGAGGTAACCTATGTCAAAAATTGAAAGCAATAAAATCATTTTTAAAGAAATTTCTACAAATTTCCACACACATTCAATAGAAGAAATTCTTTTGCCTTATGTCGCAAGACGGAACATCAAAAATATAATAAATGACTTATTAGAAATTATTGCAGAAAACCCAATTCATGTCATTGCACAAGTACAAAATAAAACCACATATCGTATTTTACTTAAGAATGGCATTCCATCATTTGAAGAATTTAACTACAATTCAAAATTAAAAGAAATTCTTCTGAAAAATGGACTTAAACAACAAGACCTCATAAACTGTACCCGTCTATTAAATAATGTCATTTTTCAGGAAGGGTCTACTCAGCAACCGCCTTGGATTCCTGATGGTTTTACCTATTACACAGGTGATTTAGAGTCTGGATATGTTATAAGAGATTCCAAAAAGAATGAATTTACTTATTGTCCTATTTTGGATCAATATATCTCGAGATATGAGATTTCTTTGTCTCCAGAAAATGAAGCACGATCCATTCCAATGGTACGTCCTAAAACACATATTTTACAAAAAGATGCACGACAAATTGCCAAAAGCTTTAACCCTAATTATTACTCTGATTTAGTCGATAATGATAGTTGGGACATTATGTGTGAATTCATTTCAAGCATAATTGGAAAAACATTAGTATACTCAGATAGTACTAAAATCGGAGTGTACACTATTGGAATAGAAACCAAAGGTATTATTACAGGTTCAAAACCACTTTGTATGGTTTACAACTTAGACTGTCTTGCTGGCAATCATTGGTGTTGGACTACCACTTCACACATAGTTCGCGGTGGAGCTTATAATACACATGGTTGCTTTTGTCCAATGTCATATAGCTTTAGAATACCAGATAACCAATATGGTTACCCAAATGTTTCATTCAGAATCGTATTGAAAAATCCAAAAATGAAACCCTAAAGTCAACTAGCATAAACCCAAAAAGAATTTGCAATTGCAAATTCTTTTTGGGTTTACATATTCTATAGATGTAATTCACTTTTCTAAAATTAACCGCCTAACAAAATATATTATAATCATTAAATTTCCTTATTCTTTTTCAAATCCTTTTCCCCATGTTTCTCTAGCATTTGAAATAACAATAAAGGATTTAGGATCTACAGTAGTTGCTATTTTTTTTATACGAATAACCTCACTTCTAGAACCTACACAAAAAAGCATAATCTTATCATTATTCGTATGCATTCCTTTGGCATAAATACCTGTACTTCCCCTTTTCACAGTATCTCCAATAATTTTAGCAATTTCATCGTACTTGTCTGTAATAATAAACATTACTTTAGTAAAATTAACTCCTTCGAAAACAATATCAATCATTTTACCCATCAAATATATTGCAATTGCAGAATATAATCCAATCTCTATTTCTTTGAAAAATAGTATATTTAAAAAAATAATTACACTATCAACAAATATAATTAAGTCACCTGTTCTGAATTTATCATTATATGAACGTACAACATAAGAAAGTAAATCACTTCCACCTGTTGATCCATTTGCTTTTAAAACTAATGATGTTCCTATACCTGTTAAAATTCCACCATAAATGCATGCTAAAAATCTATCATTTGTAACTGGAGTAAAGTTTTCTAAAATATCAATAAAAACCGAAAATAAAATTGTTCCTATAATGGAGTTATATAAAAATTTCTTTCCTATTCTAAAAAAAGCTATACAAAATAATGGTACATTTAATATAAACATTGCAGTCCCTACAGGCACATTAAAAAAATAGTATGCTATTGTTCCAATTCCTGAAAAGCCACCTGTAGACAATTGATTTGGTAATAAAAAAAGAGAAGTTGAACACGCCATTAGTACTGTTCCAAGTATAAGAAATATTATACTAACTATATTTTTTTTCAAACTCATTTTATCTTTCATGAACAACATACAACCACCTATATTAGTATTATTTACAAATACAGGTGATTTAATACTCTATTTACAATATTCATATACATTTGTAAATATTATTATTTTAGGATATTTTCAAAATATTTCAATTAGCTTCAATAATTTTATAATCCTTTATATTACTATCTTGAACAATCTCCATATTAACATTATATATTTCTTTAATCCTATTAATATTTTCCCTTTTATGTCCTACAAAACTATTTACATGTTTATTATTTACCAACACTTTTATATTTTTTACTTTATTATTTAATTTTTTAATTTTTTCAGAAATTTCATCATAATAAATTCTACTTTCAACAAGTTGTCTAAATGCCGGATGATATGGTCCAGCAATTACTTGACTACCTTCACTTTTTGGATCACAAATTTCATTAGTATTTTGTAAACCAACTCTTATAACATCTATTTTTTTACTTCTAAACATCTTTAATAAACTTGCACATGTTTCTACAGCCTGTTCTAAAGTATTTGGAATATATTCACCATCCATAAAATCATTTTCCAATTGAGTACCTTTTATAACTAGCACTGGATATATTCTTATAATTTTGGGATGTAATTTTATTAAATCTTTAGCCGTTTTTATCTCATCATCTTTTGTGCTATATGGTAATCCAACCATCATTTGATGTCCTAATACAAACTTGTTTTTTCTAATTAACTTAGATGCTTTTTTTACATCGCAAAAATCATGACCTCTTCTGCACTTACTAAGAACATAATTATTTGTTGATTGTACGCCCAATTCTATAGTTTCAACTTTATACTTTTTTAACAATTTTAATATTGATTTATTAATATAATCAGGTCTTGTAGATATTCTAATACTATCTACTTTTCCTTCTTCAATATATTTATATGCTGCTGATAAAAGCTGTTTTTGAGTTTCCACTGGTATACCTGTAAAGCTACCTCCAAAAAAAGCAACTTGCACTTTTTTGTCAACATCTTTAAAACTATCCAAATAATATTCAATTATTTGTCGAACATCATTTTGAGTAATGTTCTTCTTTTGTCCACTTATCTTTTTTTGGTTACAAAATGTACAGTCATTTGGGCAACCTAAATGAGGTACAAAAATTGGTATAATATATTCCTTTTTCACAAAAACTAAATTCCCTCCCTTTAATAATTTTTATTAAATGCAATAAATTCTATATTTTTAAATATAAATCTAAATAACTTATCTTTAATTTTATATTTACATCATTTGTAATGCCTTATGTGCAGCATTCATTTCAGCAGTTTTTTTATTTTTTCCTTCTCCTATTGCTAATTTCTTGCCATTACAACTTACTTGTGCTATAAAAGTTTTATCATGATCTGGTCCTTTTTCTTCAATTATTATATACTTTATATCAACTTCTCCGTGTATTTGTAATTTTTCTTGTAAAACAGTTTTATAATCTTTCAGCCCTACATTTTGGCTAGCAATCATTATTTCTTCTTTTAAATTTTCAATAATAAATTTCTCAGCCTCTTCTAATCCAGAATCAAAATAAATTGCTGCAATAACAGCCTCAACACTATCTGCTAAAATCGCTGGTCGTGCACTTTCTTTTGTCATTAATTGACTCTTTCCTAAATATAAGAAATCACTAAAATTATGCTTAAGTGCAACTTTATATAAACTTTTTTCACACACAACATCAGCTCTAACTTTAGTCATCTCTCCCTCTTTTAAAAAGCTGTATTTATTATATATATATTTGCTAGATAAAAATTCCAAAATGCTGTCTCCAAGGAACTCTAGTTTTTCATTACTTTCAATATGATATTCATTTGCATATGAAGTATGTGTTAGTGCTTTTTTTAACAATTCTATATTTTTAAATTTGTAATTTATGTTTTTTTCTAAAATTCTTAAATCCATTATTCCTCCTTATTAAATATAAAAACAATATTTGATTATAAATATTTTTAACTATACGTCTTTTATTCTGCCTATACAGTTTTATATCTTTTACACTTGTCCAGTAATATGCTAATAAAAAAGAAAGGAGTACCCCCTTTCATTTTTTCATTAGTTAATTAAGCAATATGATCTTTTATGTATTCAACTACATCACCAACTGTTACAACTTTTTCAGCGTCTTCATCTGGTATTTCTGTATCAAATTCTTCTTCTAAAGCCATTATTAATTCAACTATATCTAAAGAATCTGCACCTAAATCATCTATAAATGATGCTTCCATAGTTACTGAACTTTCTGTAGCACCTAATTGCTCAACAATAATACTTTTTACTTTTTCAAAAACTTCCTCTGAACTCATACTAAAGTTCACCCCCCTCCAAGTTTTACTTCGTTTCCTTTACAATAATATATGTTTTATTAAAAGTCAAGTTTTTTTATACATTTTTTTATAAAACCTGCAAACTTGCTCAACTCTAAGACTTATTTTTGAATATATGGTCATAATATATAATATTAAATCCTAATCTTTTTAATTTGCTTATTATTCAGCATTTATAATTGTAATATTGTTTGAATCATTTTCTATATTGTTTTCTATATTATTTTTTAAATTAGTTTTTTGAAATTCTTCAATCATCATTTCAACAGCTCTATTTTTTACAAATTGTTCTGCTTGTTTAATTGTAAATTCGAATAATTTTTCATCACTACTTCCATGCGCCTTTACAACTGGTTTTTTTACACCTAAAAATAATGCCCCACCATATTCTTTATAATCTACTGTTTTAGCAAATCTTTTTATTCCTGGCAATGCTGGTAAAGCTGCAATTGTAGATAATGCATTTTTCTTTAAACTTTCAGACAATGTTCTTTTAACAAATTTTCCAAGCCCTTCTACCGCTTTTAAGAAAACATTTCCAGTAAAACCATCTGTTACTATTGCATCAACCTCACCAGAGAAGGCATCTCTTCCCTCTATATTTCCTATAAAATTAATATTCAATTCTTCTGATTTTTCCTTTAATAATTTATATGTTTCTTTTGTTAATTCATTACCTTTATTTTCTTCAGTTCCAATATTTAATAAACCAATTCTAGGTTTTTCAATTCCAAAGGTATTTTTCAAATATATAGTAGACATTTGAGCAAATTGTAACAAGTTATTAGGTTTACAATTTGTATTAGAACCAGAATCTATTAACATCAATCTACTTTTATATGCAGGCAAAATTCCAGCTAGTGCAGGTCTGTCTATACCTTTTATTCTTCCAACTAGTAAAGTAGCACCTGTTAATAAGGCACCAGAATTACCAGCTGAAACAAAAACATCACCTTCACCATTTTTTAACATATTAAATCCTACAACCATTGAAGAATCTTTTTTACGCTTGATGGCTTGAGTTGGTATATCGTTCATTTCAATACTTTCTGTAGTATGTTTAATGCTTAATCTATCAGAAATTTCAGAAATACTATTTTTACCATATAGTTCTTTTACTTTCCCATTTATAATTTCTGTATTACCAATTAAAATAATTTCAGCTTCAATCTGATTTATAGCTCTTACAGCTCCCTTAATAGTAGCATCTGGTGCATTATCTCCACCCATAGCATCTAATAAAATTTTCATAATTTCCTCCATTCATTAATTACCATTCTATTCTATACCCTATTTTTAATATTGTCAAATTTATTTTTGTTGCTTTTATTTCCTTAGATTTCTTAGATAAGTCAGAATACTTATTCTATAAAATACTACTATATACATTAAAAAAATATTACAATTTTTTAAAATATTCAAAATAATAAAAAATTACCAAAGAGAAACATGCTCTCTCTGGCAATTTTTTATTAATTGAAATTATTGTAATTCAACAACAGCTCCAACTTCTGTAAATTTAGCTTTTAATTCTTCAGCTTCGTCTTTGTTAACTCCTTCTTTAACTGTTTTTGGAGCTCCATCAACTAATTCTTTAGCTTCTTTTAATCCTAATCCTGTAGCATCTCTAACAACTTTGATAACTTGGATTTTGTTAGCTCCTGCTTCTTTTAATACAACATCAAAAGATGTTTTTTCTTCAGCAGCTGCAGCTCCTGCTGCTCCTGCTGCTGGTGCAGCTGCAGCAACTGCAGATACTCCAAATTCTTCTTCTATAGCTTTTACTAAATCAGCTAATTCAACAACTGTCATTTTTTTGATTTCTTCAATCATTTCTTCTTTATTCATTTTTATATCCTCCTAATTTTTATTTATGGCATATGCCATTTAATATATATTAATATTATACATTAATTTTTAATTTAACATCCTGCGATATACGTTCGCAACTCGAATTTTTTACAGCGTTTTAAGTTCGCGAGACTTTTGATATTTCATTATAACTCAAATTAAGCTTGTGCTTCTTTTTGTAATCTAACTTGATCAAGAGCAACAGCAAATTTTGAAATAGTTCCAAGTAAGCTTCCTGCAAGCATAGATAATAATGTTTCTCTTGATGGTAATTTTGCCAAAGTAATTATTTCCTCTGCTGTCATAACTTTACCTTCAATTACTCCACCTTTGATTTTATAGAACTCATTTTTCTTTGTAAAGTTATAAATAACTTTAGCTGGTTCTAAATAATCTTCATTTCCTATAACTACTGCTGTAGGTCCTTCTAATAAAGAATCTAATTCACTTTCACCATTTAAATCTAATGCTCTTCTTATAATATTATTTTTTATAATTTTATATTCAGCATTTGCTTTTCTTATATCATTTCTTAACATTGTATCATCAGATACATTAATTCCTCTATAATCTGTTAATAATATAACTTTAGCTTCTTTAAATTTTTCAGCTAATGCCTTAACTTCTGTTTCTTTTTGTTTTAAAATAGTTTCACTTGCCATTTTAATAATTCACCTCCTACAATTTTTATGCAATAAATAAAATCCAATCTATATATGCCAACGGCATACATAGATTGGATAAATCCGATCAATATGTGTGCCTCGGTAGGGCTTACCTTTATGCCTACTTTCTTTGGCTATATAAATTTATAAATTATTTTTGGTCAATATACATGCTTGGTCCCATTGTTGTAGATATAGCAACACTCTTTATGTATTGTCCTTTAGCTGCTGCTGGTTTTGCTTTTATGATTGCATTTATAATTGCATCATAGTTTTCTAACAATTTTTCTGTACCAAATGAAACTTTACCAAATCCTAAGTGAATAATGTTAGTTTTATCTAATCTATATTCTACTTTACCTGATTTTATTTCATTAATAGCTTTTGTAACATCCATAGTTACTGTTCCTGATTTTGGGTTAGGCATTAAACCTTTTGGTCCTAATACTTTACCTAATCTACCAACTACACCCATCATATCTGGAGTAGCAACGATTACATCATAATCAAACCAGTTTTCTTTTTCAATTTTTGGTATTAATTCTTCTGCTCCTACAAAATCTGCTCCAGCTTTTACAGCTTCATCAGCTTTTGGTCCTTTAGCAAAAACTAATACTTTTAATGTTTTACCTGTACCATTTGGAAGTACCGTTGTACCTCTAACTTGTTGGTCAGCATGTTTAGAATCAACACCTAATTTAACATGTAATTCAACTGTCTCGTCAAATTTTGCCTTAGGCATTTTTTCAATTAATTCTAAAGCTTCTTTTACATTGTAAGCTTTTGATTTATCCACAAGTTGTTCACCTGCAAGATATCTTTTACCTTTTTTCATTTTTACCTCCTTTGGTTCTAACGAGCTATTAACTCTCCCAATTATAATAATTTTAATACTTTTGGTATCAATTATTCTGAAACAATTACACCCATAGAACGGGCTGTTCCAGCTACCATACTCATTGCAGCTTCTAATGATGCAGCATTTAAGTCTGGCATTTTTTGTTCAGCAATTTCCTTAACTTGTGCTTTTGTTAATGTAGCAACTTTATCTTTATTAGGTTTGCCTGAACCTTTTTCAACTTTAGCAGCTTTTTTGATTAAAACAGCTACTGGTGGAACTTTTGTTATGAATTCAAAAGATTTATCTTTATATACAGTAATAACAACTGGGATTATCATTCCAGGTTGATTTGCTGTTCTATCATTAAATTCTTTAACGAATTGCATAATATTAACACCACTTGAACCTAAAGCTGGACCTACTGGTGGAGCTGGTGTAGCTTTACCTGCAGGTATTTGCAATTTTATTATATTGCTAATTTCTTTTTCTGCCATTTCTAATTGCACCTCCTTTTAGTTTATATATTGACAAAATAATTTATATAATTTAAATTATTAACTTTTAATGTGTACAATAAAATATATAATTTATACTTTTTGTACCTGTGAAAATTCTAATTCTACTGGAGTTTCTCTTCCAAACATAGAAACTAATACTTTAACTTTATGTTTTTCCTTATTTATTTCTTGCACTGTTCCAATAAAATCTTTTAAAGGTCCATCTATAACTCTTATAGAATCATTAATATTATAATCAACATTAACTTCAACTTTTTCAAATCCCATACTTCTAATTTCTTCATCAGTTAGTGGAATAGGATCAGTTCCTGAACCAACAAAACCTGTAACGCCTCTTGTATTTCTAACTATATACCAAGTTGCTTCTGTTACAATCATTTTTATTAAAACATAACCAGGGAAAACCTTCTTTAAATTAGTTTTCTTTTTTCCATCTTTAATTTCTATTTGTTCTTCCATAGGAACTATTATTTCAAAAAAGTAATCTTCTAATTCTCTATTTTTTACTGTTTTTTCCAAGTCTGTTTTTACTTTGTTCTCATAACCAGAATATGTATGTACAACATACCACTTTGGAGTTAATTCTTTGTTATCTTGAGACATAATTTTGGCCTCCTTCAATTTAATAGTTCAAAAAAACATTATTCGGCTGTATTGTTGTTTTCTGTATTTTGATTATTGGCCTCTTGACTATTTTCATTTGAACTAGCATTTTCATTATTTGAATCTGTTTGCTCATTATTTACAGTATTATTTACATCTTGAGATTGAGATTGTTCTTTTGATTGAATATGTGTTTTTAATTTATTAACACCATATTCGTTCATCCCCATAAATATAAGATCTAATACAAATACTATTGCAGCAGTTATTAGAACTATAGCAATAACCGCAGTTACATTATTAATCAATTGTTTTGATGTAGGCCATACAACCTTTTTAAGTTCTGCCTTAAAATCCTTCATAAAGTGTTTTTTATCATTTTTAACTTTATTTTCTTTTTCTTTAGCCATTTCAAATTCCTCCCTAAAGATTATTTTGTTTCTTTATGTGTAGTACGTTTTCCGCAGAATTTACAATATTTAGTTATTTCTAATCTTTCAGTATTATTTTTTTTGTTCTTGCTTGTTGTATAAGTTCTTCTTTTACAATCAGAACATGCTAATATGATTGATTCTCTAGCTCCTTTTGCTGCCATTTAATACACCTCCAGCCATTGTTTATTAGATTTATGTTTGAAACATATATTTCACTTATTATACGCTTTACTATTCTATCACTTTTCTTATGATATGTCAACCAAAATATAGCATTTTTTAAGATTTTTTCCTTTTTACATTTGTCACTTCTCATCCTATGTTTAAAATTTACTTTTTCTTTTTTGAACAGAGTATCCAAACTTACCAATCTTTCTATCTAAAGAATAATATCCTCCATTTGCATAAGCAATCAAATTGCACTTAGATATATCAAAAGCACCCTTTTCATCAATATATTTATCATCAGCATTAATAGCCAATACTTCAGCAACAAACATATGATGACTTCCAAGTTCTCTGATCTCTTTTACCTTACATTCTACAGAAACTGGACTTTCTTCAATCATAGGACATTTAACAAAATTGGCTTTCTGTTTTGTTAATTTCATTTCTTTAAATTTATCAACATTTGCACCTGATTTTACGCCACACCAATCTGTTGCATATGCAAGACTTTCAGTTGTCAAGTTAATAACAAATTCTCCACTTTCTTTTATTAAATTATATGAATATCTTTCAGGTCTAACAGAAATATATACCATAGCCGGATTTGTGTTTAAAATTCCTGTCCATGCTACAGTAATAATATTCGAATTTTCAAAATTCCCACATGATACCATTACAGCTGGTATTGGATATACAAAAGTTCCTGGTTTCCACATTGTTTTTGACATAATATAACCTCCTTATTGTTTATCTAATAATTTATAATATATGTTTTCATCTTCTGTTTTATTTAATCTTATTTCATAAATTATTTTTTATGAATTTTAGATTATTAATATATGATATGATTTTTAATAATCTTAAAATATTATATAAAAAGAGAAGAAATATTGCAATAAGATTTCTTCTCTTTCTTTAGCAGAAATTGTAATTTTATGTTACTTTTGATATTTTTCTGGTGCTATTGATATATCTCTTATCATATCTCCATTAATCAAACGAACTTTGTTTTTTTCTTCAACTTTTACCCAATTTTCTTCTACTGCAACTATTTTTCCTAGTACTCCAAAAGTATCATTAAATAATATGATTGTGCATACTTTTCCTATAAATTCCTTCATTAATTCTTGTGGCATTTTTCTTTTCCTACCTTTCTTTTTTCTTTTTATTATTTCTAAATACAATTTATTTCTTCTTGGTATTATTATACAACAAAAAATTATAATAAACCAGAACCACCAATTATTTATTTTTAACACCTCCTTCAATCATAATAAAAAATTACTAGTTATCTAGATAAATTATACTATAATTTCATTTCTTTTGCAAAAAAATTTCCATCTATTACGCACAAAAACTCTCCGCCACCTTACAAAAAATCCTATTCCATAACCTCAAAAACCATTCTAAAATCCATCTTCTCCCCTCCCTCGGAGAAAGAAATTTTTACTTTTGAAAAAACTAATTCCGACCTAAGCCCCCAAACATTTAACCACAGTCATTATCGTAACAAATCTCTCAAACGCAGTACGCATTCCACCGCGTTTGAAGGAATTAGTTTTTTCAAAAGTAAAAAATTTCTTCTCTCGGTGCTACCCCAAAAGAAAAGCATACAAAAAGCTTACAACAAAAAAATAAAACATAGATTAAAAACATAACCATATCCCTAATCTATATCTTATTTATACTAATATAATAAAAATAAAAAAATCTGGCAACAACCTATTTTCTCAGCAGGGTAACCCGCAAATATCGTCGGCACATTGGAGCTTGACTTCTGTGTTCGGAATGGGAACAGGTATTACCTCCATGTAATAATCACCAGAAAAGTTTTGTATACTTTCAAAACTTAACTCTTTGAATAATATATCATATTAAAAATATTTTGTAAATACTTTTTTATGATTTTTTCCAAAAATTTAAATTTTATTCAAGCACACTCAAAAATATATAGATAAATAAGGTATTCTAGTTACCTTCTTTTAGTTTTATTCTTTTATAATATTCGTGGTTAAGCCCTCGAATTATTAGTATTGGTCACCTTAATACATTACTGCACTTACAGCTCCAACCTATCAACCACATAGTCTACGTGGATTCTTACTACCTTACGGTATGAGATATCTTATCTTAGGGTGGGCTTCACACTTAGATGCTTTCAGCGTTTATCCCTTCCATACTTAGCTACTCAGCCGTGCCACTGGTGTGACAACTGATACACCATCGGTATGTCCATCCTGGTCCTCTCGTACTAAGGACAGCTCCCTTCAAATATCTTCCGCCTGCGACAGATAAGGACCGAACTGTCTCACGACGTTCTGAACCCAGCTCGCGTACCGCTTTAATGGGCGAACAGCCCAACCCTTGGAACGTACTTCCGCTCCAGGATGCGATGAGCCGACATCGAGGTGCCAAACCTCCCCGTCGATGTGAACTCTTGGGGGAG
>OIGD01001886.1_pt1 | contig 18138 bp, 9 predicted proteins | sample 1582211 | NCBI WGS metagenome assembly OIGD01 (sample SAMN04414078, study PRJEB24778) | human gut metagenome | material: faecal | host: Homo sapiens
GGAAAGCCTGCACCGTGTCAGGAAACCCCGCGCTTTCAAGCGCGGGTTGTTTAGAGGCAAGGGCAGGAGCACGCTGAAACTCTTCGATCGTGACGGGGAGCGGGGGCTTCGTGAGAAAAGCTTCCGGATCGTCTTGGGCAAGCTGCCGCTCGCGGTTGGTGAGAAGCGACACACACGGGCGGGCGTCAGAAAGTGCGGCAAGCAGTGTGTGTTTCCCCGCTCCGTGCATCCCATTGATGAGGACGCCCTTGAATTGTCCCGAAGCGCGTTTGACGGCGGACTCCAAGGTACGGTGAAGATAAGCCGGATTGTGAGAAGTCTCTGCGGACATGGCACATGAACCCAATCGATTTCAGAAAGGTGGTAACACGGCGCCCGGTCAGAGGAGTGGCGACAGAAGATAACAGATCCCCTCAAGCAACCTGTCTTTCAGAGGCCTCTTGTGCCAGGTCACCGGATCGACTTCCGAGCACCGCGCTTCATAGCTTCTCAGCAACCGCACCAGATCCGCCACGAACTTGGGGTCAAACACAAGAAGCATCATCTCGAAATTGAGATGCAGGCTCCGGTTATCGAGGTTCACAGTTCCAAAGAGCGCAAAGTCGTCATCGACCGTAATGGCTTTGGTGTGCAGCAACCCCGCATCAAACCGCAGGATCTTGACGCCCGCCGCCATCAGGCCCTCAAAGTAGCGATGCGAAGCCCACTGCACAAACTGCGAGTCGTTTTTCGCGGGCAACAAGAGCCGCACATCCACACCCCGCCACGCTGCGTTTTGCAGCGCCACGGCCATCGCTTCATTGGGCACAAAGTAGGGCGTTGAAATGAGGACACTGCGGCGTGCGCAGTTAATCGCTTCGATGATCACGCGCATGTTGGCGTCATCGGGCGCCGTGGGCCCGGAAGGCACGACCACAATACGGGCGTCGCCTTCCGGCGGCACCGCAGGCACCGGCAGAAACGAAAACTGCTGTCCGGCGTCATCGGGCTGCAGCGCCCAGTCAAAACTGAAGACGAGGTTGAGGTCCGCGACCGCAGCGCCGGTGATTCTGGCCATCGCGTCAATCCATTCGCCGACGTGCTCGTTTTGGTTGAAAAACGCCGGATCGACCATGTTGAGACTTCCCGTGTAGCCCACGCGGTTGTCGATCACAATGGTCTTGCGGTGCAGCCGCAGATCGAGCCGGCCCTGCGTCGGCGCAAAAAAGCGCACAGGCAAAGCTGACAACACATGTACGCCCGCCGCCTGCAGGCGCTTGGGCCAGGCGGACTTAAAAAAGCTGTGCGAGCCGATGTCGTCCAGCAACACCTTACACGCCACACCGCGCCCGGCGGCCGCAATCAGCGATTCAGCCACGGCATCCGCAAGACCCCCGGCGCTCCAGATGTAAAACTCCATCGAAACGCTTGCTTTCGCCGCATCGATGTCAGAAATGATGCGCCTTAGGGCGGCGTCTGTGTCACCAATGAGTTCAATCGTGGATCCCCGGCTCATCGGAATGTCGCCCAACTTTTGCGCGAGCCTTACAAGGCCCTTGTGGCGTTGCCCCGCGGGGAGTTCTCCCACGTAGGCTGCGGGCTTTTGCGAAAGCACCGCTTCCCAGCGGTAAAGCGCCTGGCGCATCCGGAATTCCCGCCAGCGTCCGATGGGCTTTTCCCCGATGAGAAGATAGAGAATGAAGCCCACGTAGGGAAGCGCAAGCGTAAGCACAATCCACGCCAGGGAAGAGGCCGGCGGATGGCGCGTCAGAATCACCCGAAGTACCACGCCCAAGGTGAGTCCTGCCTGAATGACAACCGCAACCGCGCCCCAGAGGGTGACGGTGTTTAGGCTTGCAAGGAGCTCCGTCATACCGTTTTCTTCTGCGCCGCGGCTTCCGACTTGGCGGTGAGCTCTTCCCAACGGGCATACGCCGCTTCAATGAGCGCGGGCAGCGCGTCACTTCTCTCTTTATCCGCCTTTTGCTTTGCAACGTCCGTCTTAAAGTAGTCTGCTGCGCACATCGCGGTCATCAGGTCATTTTGTTCGGTTTCAAGCGCCTCAATTTTGGCGGGGAGCTCCTCGAGTTCCTTGGTTTCCTTAAAGCTCATCCGGATGCGCTGCGGGGGTGCGTTCTTCACGGGGCGCTCTGCCGGGGCTTTCACCTTTTCAGAGGGTTTCGCGGGCATTTCCACCGCGGGCCTCTGTTGCACCCAGTCCTCGTAACCCCCGATAAATTCCATCCAGCGGCCGTCGGGCGCGGGCCAATTGACGGGCGCCAAAACCTGCGTGACGACGTCGTCCAGAAAACGCCGGTCGTGGCTCACGAGAATAATCGTGCCTTTGTAATTTTCGAGTGTTTCTTCGAGCAGTTCGAGCGAATCGATGTCAAGGTCGTTGGTGGGTTCGTCAAGCACCAGAAGGTTTACAGGAAGCGCAAAAAGGCGAGCCAACAGCAATCGGTTGCGCTCGCCCCCGGAGAGGTTACCCACAGGGACGTTTGCGCGCTGCGGCGAAAAGAGAAAGTCCGCGAGGTAACTCATGATGTGCTTGCGTTCGCCCGCGACTTCCACCCAGTCGCTTCCCGGGCTGATCGTTTCCGCAACGGTCTTTGTGTCGTCCAGCTGTTCGCGCAGCTGATCGAAGTACGCAATCTGCAGGTTGCTGCCGAGCTTCACGGTTCCGCTGTCAGGCGCAAGTTTCCCCAAAAGGAGTTTGATAAGCGTTGATTTTCCCGCGCCGTTGTGGCCCAAGAGCCCGAGCTTGTCACCTCTCATCAGCTTGAAGTTAAGCCCCTTCACAATGATGCGGTTGCCGAACGCTTTCGTGAGGTCTGTGACTTCCGCAACGACTTTGCCGCTTTTTTCACCGGCGTCAATCGTGAGATTGATGCTCCCGATCCGTTCACGGCGTGCGGCACGCTGGCGCCGCAGTTCTTCGAGGCGCTTCACACGGCCTTCGTTACGCGTCCTGCGGGCTTCAATCCCTTTGCGGATCCACACCTCTTCCTGGGCGTGGAATTTGTCAAAGCGGGCGCGCTCCAGAGCTTCCGCGGCAAGCTCTTCTTCCTTGCGGGCCTCGTAGGCGGCAAAGTTTCCCGGGTAGGATCTGAGAACCCCGCGGTCCAACTCAATGATGCGTGTGACGGTGTCGTCCAAAAACGCGCGGTCGTGGGTGATCACCATCAGAGACCGCGAATTTTTAAATTCACCCGTCAGAATCGATTCAAGCGTGAGAATCGTTTCGACGTCCAGGTGGTTTGTGGGTTCGTCAAGTAAGAGCAGATCAGGCTTAAGGCTTAACGCGAGTGCTAAAGCCGCGCGCTTTTTTTCGCCCCCGGAGGCCTTTTGGGGATCGGCGTCGCCGGGAAGCGAGAGCTTTTCAAGATACTCATCAAGCCGCGCGTACGCGGTCCACTTTTCCCGGTCATCGGCAATCGCGTCCAGTCCCCCGCGGGCAATGAGGCTTTCGCGGAAGGTGGGGGCAGCAGGCAACGCTGGTTCCTGTTCAACGTACACCGCGCGCAGGCCGTCCTGCATACGAAGCTCCCCTGCGTCCAGCTTTTCTTTTTTGGCAATGATCTGCAGAAGCGAGCTTTTCCCGGTGCCGTTGCGGCCGATGAGGCCCACGCGCTCTCCGGCTTCAAGGCTCATGGCGGCGTGATCCAAAAGCGCCGCATCACCCCAGGCGAGCTGGGCATCCATCAGTGAAAAAATCGACATGACGCGTCTTCATGAGAAACTGTTGTGCGCACTATAACAGCGAAAAATGAGCATTTTTCGGATTCTTCGGGCATATGTGTGGGTAGTTAGTCCCCCCGATTTTGGGCAACGAGAGCCTGTTAACAAATACGGAGAGAGCCCCCAGTAGTCGCGTAGCGAAATACCGCGGATCAGGCCGTGCTGCACATTCTCCGTTTGGAGTGTTTCTACCGGGAAACCCACAAAATTGAGATGAATATGGGGATGGCTAAATTCCCGTCAGAGGGCCAGCATTGAATCTTTCGATTTCTCTTGTTCTGAGCTAGATAAATCGGAGATCTTGTCCTTGGCTAAGTGTGATTGGATCGCCTCGCACGAGAACGTGCTTTTTTACGGCCAGCCCGGGCTTGGGAAAACCCATCTGGCCATAGCTCTTGGGAAAAAAGCCATCGTCGACAAAGCTTACAGCGTGAAATTTATCAGCGCAAATGACCTGATGGCCGAGCTCGAGCAGGCGCGGCAACAAAAGGCCGTGGACGACTACCTGAGACTGATCAACCGCGCCGATCTCATCATCGTGGATGAGTTTAGTTATCCGCTGATGGAAAATCACCCCAGCTACGCCGCCCTGTTTTATGCCTTCATTTCCTCTCGCTACGAAAAAAAGAGCACCATCATCACAACCAACCGCTCAGTCACTGACTGGCCCAGGTATTTGGGCAATGACAAAGAATGCTGCGGCGCAATTCTTGACCGCTTCTTGCACCACTCAATACGCGTATGTTTTAAGGGTCAAAGTTACCGGCAGAGGCATATGAGGCAAGAGCGATTGTCCGCCAATCCTGACAAAGCCACATTTGCCAAGAAAAAGACAACTGAATAGCGAATTTGCCGCCGCCTCGGCTATGGCCGGTGCGCGGCCTGCCCACGCTCAAGAGCGTTAATTTCTGACGCGCCACAGCGTTAGTTTTTACTGCACCTGCTGTGTCTCTTTTTATCAGACAGACGGCATCATTTTTTAACGCACTTCTGTATCTGCTATTGACGCCCTTTTGCATCATTTTTAAGCGCACGTGCGTATCAGCTTTTAACGCCCATTTACCGTCAGAACTGACACAGTTAACGCACCAACTGTGTCAATTCCTCACGCTCCATAACAGGCGTCCCTCAGAACAGAGTGATGCCTTCGTTTTTTGAATCTTTCGGGGGGGCCGGATTCAGTTTGAAAACCGAGAATTTGTTGTAGAAAAACAACAAAATTTAAAAATATTCGCTGAAAACACCAGTTTTTTATAAGGGAATACCCCCCCCCCAGTAGACAAACGCAGAAATTCTTATTCTGCAGGTGTACCGCCTCGATAGGCGGGGATGCACCGGTCGCATGACGGGTGCAGAAAAAACGAAAATTTTCGGAGTTTTGTAAATGAACAAGTCTTTTAAGGTCGTCTTCTCCAAGGCGCGCTCCGCGCTGATGGTCGTCAATGAAGCGACTTCTTCCATTCAGGCCAAGGGCACGAAGACAGTGATCGCTGCAGCCGCTGCTACAATGATCGCGGGCGGTGCTGTGGCTGCTGAACCGACTGGTATCGACGGCAATTCGTATTACGTCGGTGCCGGCACCACGCATACTTTGCTTGGCAGTAAAGTGGACGCTGCCGGTATCAAGAAGTGGGATGAGGTCGGCAAGAAATGGGTTGGTCTTACAGATAACACCCAATTTACAGCCACTAATGATGTTTTTGTCGACGGTACTGTGAACGTTGGTGTTGACATCAGCACTAGCACTGATACTGCAGCATCTCTCAAAGTTAAATCTTTGACGAGTACGGGTACGATCAACATCACGGCCGGTAATGCTGCTGTGGTTGCTTCTGGTGCCGGGATCGAATCCTCAGGTGCTGTTTCTCTTACAGGCGGTTCACTGAATTTTCTGAACAATGCTGGTGCAACGACAAAGCCTGCTGCGGCTACTGAAGCTGGAAATGATGCCAAAGTCTATGGTTCTTTGACCCTTGAAGCCAAGCAGGGCAATGTCACTCTTGGTCAGGCGGCTACCACAGATAAGGCGGCTTCTGTTCTGGCTGTGAAAGTTGCTAAGGATATCGAGGCAACAATCACCGCCCAAGGTGCTGTTATCGTTGATAACGCCACGTTTGCTAATGAAGGCAAGCTCAAGTTGGTCGGCACAACGAACGGGGTTAAATTCAAGTCTGACTACACACAGGGCACCGGTAACGATGGCACGGTGGAAATGGTGGGCGCGTCAGAATTCACCGGAAATGTGAAGTTTGACTCGGTAATGGTTGGCCAGGCTGTTACTACGCCCGATACAACAAACAACGTTGTATCAGAAAAGGTTCTGCTTAACGGCGATGTGACCGTTAAAGGCACTGATAAGAAAGCCGCTTCTTTCGCTACTGGCAAGCTCAATATCACGAGCGGTACGTTCACTGTGGACAGCTATGCAACAGCTGACCTCGGCGAAGTCGCTGTCAGTAGTGCGGGCACGAGTCTCGCTGTTAATGCTTCCGGTGCTGCGACTGCCTCCAAGATGACGGTTTCTAACGGCACGCTGACTGTTAACGGTGATCTCACTGTTAACAAGGCGGCTGATACGCCGGCTGTTGCAGCTGCAACGGATCCTGTATATGACCTGACCATTGGTACGGCTGGCAATACCGTCTCCGTCTCCGGCAGCTTAACGGCTGGTAGTGTCCTGATTGGTACGGCAACTGATGCTGCTCTGACCGTTTCCGGTACGATGCAGGCTGATTCCGTGACGGTGCAGGGCGATACCGGTGTTGCCACGCTGACAGTTTCCGGGGCTAAGTCCAGCGCGACGATCGGTGCTCTCAACCTTAACAAGAGCGGTACGGTTTCTGTCGTTGACTCGGGTGCTGTTGTTGTGACGGGTGATACCGTTTTTGCCAAGGACAGCACGGGTGACTTCACGGTCAACGGTACTGGTGCCAAGGTTTCTCTGCAGAACGTCACCTTTGCTAAGGATGCCGCTGGCACAAACAAGGTCAATGTGCAGAATGGTTCCGTCACGATTGACGGCACGCTGACCGCAAACGCAGGCTCTCTGACGGTTGATGGTGCTACGGCTGCCGCAACGGTCAATGGAAAGGTCGCTGCTGCCGGTTCAACTAAGGCTGGCCTCGTTGTTTTGACGAACAGCGGCACGCTGACGCTGGGTTCTGCTGCTGATATCGGCACGGAAGCCGATGTTGTAACCCTCACAAAGGGTACTCTTGAGGCTACGTCTGCTCTGCTGACGGCTAACCTCGCTACGGGTACTGCTGAAGAGCAGAAGACCAAGATCAATAAGGCTCTGAAGATTGCGACGAAGGCTGATGTCTCCGTTACGGTGACTGATGAAAAGCTTTCGTCTGATCAGATCATTGACCTGCAGAAGCGTATTGAAGCTAATGCTTCCGGTGCAGCTTTTGATGTGACGGCTATCACCGACAGCACGGGTAAGGAATACACGGAACTCTTCCTCCGTGCAGATAAGACCTCTGGTGCTTCGTTCAATATTTCTGATCTGAAGGGCGATGTTCATCTGAAGAATATTGACGCCAAGGTCAATGAAAATCAGAAGACAACTTTGGTTTCTGACCTGACGGTCGGTACGGGTGGCTTTGAACATAACCTTGGTGTTCAGTCGTTGATTTTCGAAACGACGGCTCCGTCTACTGGTGCCACGAATGCCAATGTGACGGTTGATGGCAAGATGCTGACCCTCTACGGCTCTTTGACGGATACCGCCAAAGAACTGATCCAGGCCTATGAATTCACGAATACAACCACCAAGAAGGTTGTTCCGACAGCTGTTACGGTTCAAAACGGTGGTACGTTCGTGTTGGGCGATGACACTGCCGGTGCAGCACAGCGTTACGGTAACCTCAACGCCGAAGTGACCTTGACCAGTGGTTCGATGACTGTTAATAACGGTGTTTTCACTGTCAAGTCCCTGAATACGACAGCAAATGGTTCCGCCACTGTGGCAGAAAATGCCAATCTGACGCTGAAGTCCCTGGCTGGTGAAGCTGGTGCTGTGACCGTTGACGGTAACGGTGTATTGACGGTTGAAAGTCTTGCCACCGGCGCTCAGGCTGGTGTCACGCTTACAGGCTCTGCTGTTGACCCCACTAACACCAAGGCTAAGGTTGCCAAGTACTTCCGCCTGGCTGAAGCTACGAGCAAGACGGATGCTGCGACAACACTCGGCAAGGTGACTCGCACCCCTGACACTGCCACGCAGCTGGTTGTGGGTACGACTGATGACTCTGTCCTCACGAAGTTCATGGCAGACAACCAGTACACCTACGACTACGTTGATGTCACCGCTGATCCTTTCAGCGATATTGAACATGTCGACTCGGCGACTCTGATTGCCACGAACGTGAATGTAGCAGCTAATACGGAAATGACCGGGCTGACAGTCTTTGACATGGGTTCCATCGTTGTTGAAAAGGATCAGCTTGGCAACAACAAGGCAATTGTCCGCGGCGGTACTGTCTCCGATGAAATCGGCCTCGCGAATGTTTCCGGCAAGTCTCTGACGTGGGACGCCAAGACCGGTCTCGGCTCCGTGCAGCTCTTTGACGGCACGACCACTCAGACTGGTGGCATCACGATCGGTGACGCCATGCTCGATGGAACGCTTGTCAACGGCGAAGCTGTTGTCAAGGTCCAGAACGCCGAAGAAGTCATGCCCGGCTTCTTCCTCAACAAGGACATGCAGCGCATCTACGATGAGCATCTCTTTGATGCCGCTTCCTCGGACGCTCAGATCGCCATGCTCACCCAGTTCTCGCAGGCCGTTAACGGCATGACGAGCCTCGGTGAAATCAAGGCGGCTTCTCAGGCTCTGGAAGAAGGTTCGAACTCCGCAGTGCTGGGCGGTGCGTATAACGCAGCGCTTGACGCCGGCGAACAGTTCAATAAGGCCCTGGACCGCCGCATGACGGTTGCAAACGGCCTTAACCGTGCCGAAGGCTTCACCCTCTGGGCTGATGTCATCGGTACTTCCAACCAGGCCAAGAAGCTCTACGGTAACTCCGGCTACGACCTCGACCTCTACGGCGGTGTCCTGGGCGGCGACTACACGTTTGCTCAGTACGATGCCACGATCGGTGCGGCTCTTACGGTCGGTACCGGTTCCGGCGGCTCCAAGGGCACGGCTACCTCGATCGACAACGATGTTGACTTCGTGGGCTTCTCTGTCTACGGCAACAAGCGCTGCCCGATCGTGAACTCCAAGTTCGATCTCGGCTACATGCAGACCAAGAGCGACATCTCCGCCGCCAACAGCATGGGCAACTGGAGCAGTGACGTCAAGGCCAAGGCCTTCACGTTCGGCTTCGGTGTGGAACTGCCGACCACGGTGGGTATCGTCAACGTGACGCCGCACGCCGGCATCCGTTACACGCGTCTTGATGTGGAAGGCCGTGACGGTCTCTTCGGTACGGACGACGATAAGTTGAACGTCTTCCAGGCTCCCTTGGGTGTGACCTTCTCGGGTGCCTTCGAGACGAGCGGCTGGAACCTCGCCCCGACGTTCGACCTCTCTGTGGTCCCCGCCTTCGGCGACAAGGATGCTACGACGAAGTACAACGGTCTGACGACCGAAGTCATCACCCGCGTTGTTGACAGCTCGCCTGTGCAGGCAACCCTGGGCCTTTCTGCTCAGAAGGACGCCTTCACGTTCGGCATCAACTACACGCTCGGTGCCGGCAGCGACGAACGTCAGAACCACTCGTTCAACGCCAACGTCCGCTACACGTTCTAATCGAGAGGTTTGAACGTCAGACCTTCCGGCCGGTTTCTGCGGGAACGAGATTCGGCCGGAAGATCACCGGTTAGGAGAGGGGAGAAATTCTGACTCACCACGAGGCGGATTCGTCTCCCGTCTCCCGACGGTGCATGAGCAATACAAAGCGGTTTCCTTCACGGAAATCCCCGGTTTTGCTTGAGCCGGTTGATTCGGTCTCCGAGACTTAGAGACCGGATATCAAAACTCCATGTCAGGCAAGTTTCAAACCCCGTTTCCCGGATCGGAAGCGGGGTCTTTTTTAACCGATTTCTTTCTCCGGCATACGGCCATGAGGACAAAAGAAGAAGCAGAGCACAGAAAAGCCACGGAACGAAAACCGGGGTGCGCGAGTGAAGAAAAGCGCCGCTGGGCAGTGGATCTTTTTGAGCACGGTTACGGTTACACGAAGGCCGCCGCGATTCTGGAACTGGCGCCTTACACGGTCCGCGATTGGGCGAGAGCATGGCGCGCAGGGCGTTTTACGGTGGAGATTCCCGCCAACCAGAAGCAGCACCCGAAATACATTCGCCTGCGTGTGCTCACGTTGCGCGCGAAGGGGCTTTCCTGGCGCAAGATTGAGGAAAAGACGGGCGTGAATATGTCCACCTGCCGTAAGTGGGTGGCTAAGCACAGTAACGACGCAGAAGAGAAGAAGGAATCCTGACGGTCCAGGGGTTGAAAACTTTCTGTGGTCGTTTGCGATGTTCCTTTCTTCTGCCCGGTTTTTCTCTTTCTGCCGGTTGTTTGTTCGACTGCAGGCTGTCGCCATCACACAAATCTGTCGGGAATGACACTCCCGTCGTCAGTGGCGTCGGGCCCGGTTGTGCTGACGAGAGCGCTGTGTTGTTAACAGAGCCGACTGCGCCGCTGTCACTGATGAATCGTTTCGTTGTAAGCGTGCGTTGTGCCGCCTTGGGCGTTAAGTGTTTCTCTTTGAAAGACTGTTGTGCCGGCCAGCGCGTGCAGTGTGCCGGAGAGCGGAGGGCACCGTGCCGGTTTCGTGATTGGGCGCAAACCGTCGTTGTGGCTGCTTCTTTTCGGAATTTCTGCGGGTGTGTGGTACATAACACAGAGAAGATCTGTTACCCCGTGTTCTGAGCACCCGTAAAAATTCCTTTTTCCGAAAATCCGAGGTGAAAAACGGCTGAACTGTTGCTGAAAAACAACAGTAAATAAAAAATTTCGTTCAAAAACGCCGAAAACATAAGGGAATACCCCCCCCCTGTAGACAAGCGTAGAAATTCTTATTCTGCGAGTGTACCGCCTCGATAGGCGGGGGTGCGCGGGGCACACAAAGCTCCGTGCAGAAAAACGAAAATTTTCGGAGTTTTGTTAAATGAACAAGTCTTTTAAGGTCGTCTTCTCCAAGGCGCGTTCTGCGCTGATGGTCGTCAATGAAGCGACTTCTTCCATTCAGGCCAAGGGCACAAAGACGGTGATTGCTGCAGCAGCGGCTGCAATGCTCGCCGGCGGTGCGATGGCTGCGATTCCCACAGGTGCTGTGGAAATCACTGACAGCCAGGCAATGACAACCCCGGCCGGCAAGACGGCTGCGGATCATGCGTCCCTCGTTGTTCGCCCCAGCGTCGAGCAAACCTTCTATTACAGCGAACTCTCCTACGGCAACAGTGCCAAGGTTGACGGTGTGACGCTGTCTTATATGGCGCAGGGTAAGGATGAGGGTGGTCAGCAGCTCCCCAACCAACTCCGTATCATCGGCGGAACGGTTTCCGGCTTTGATGTCACGCTGAAGGAATCGACGGGCACAGACGGTCTCAAGACCGGTTTGGGCGGTTCTGTTTTCGAAGCTAGCGCAATCCCTCAGGCTGCCCTTAATGTGCTTGTTGACGGCGTGACCTTTGCTGACAACCACGCTACCGCCCGCGGTGGTGTTGGTTTTATTTCCGGTGTGGCAGATTTCAAGATTCAGAACTCCATTCATACCGGCAATAAGGTTGATGCTGACGGTGGTGTCTACCAGGTCGGTAACCAGTCGACTGGCACCATCACTGGCAGCACCTTCTCCGGCAACAGCGCCGAAAAGAGTGGTGGTGCCCTTCGTGTAAGTAAGTCCACGGTTACCATTGACAAGTCTGTTTTCGACGGTAATACGGCGAAGGTTGCCGGCGGTGCCATCACAGTTGATAACGGTTCCAAACTCACGGTCGAGAACAGTGTGTTCACGAACAACGTGGTTGGGGAAGGCAAGACCGGTCACGGTGGTGCTGTTTTTGTGAGCGGTACAAGTCAAGTTAACGTTACTTCTTCCGAATTTGCCGGCAACAAAGCGGGCCACGGCGGCGCCTTCTACATTCAAGGTCAGACGGCAACCTTCACCGATACCGTCTTCACGAACAATGAAGCGTATGAATACGGTGGTGCACTGCGTGTGAACACCGGTAACGTCACGTTTAATGTGACGAAGGGTGACGTTGCCTACACCGGCAACAAGGCCGGCACTGCAACTGATTCTGTTGCTGGTCAGCGTTACAACGGCAAGACGGGCGGCTTCCTCTATCTGCAGTCTGCTGCGAGTGCATCCGGTACGGCTACGTTTGATGTGGCCGACGGCGCAACGCTCACGATCGGTAAGGACGCAACGGCTGACAGCATTGCTTCTTACTCCAAGACGGATGCCGTTTCCACGATTACCAAGACCGGTGCCGGTGACTTGGTTGTCAACGGTGATATGAGCGCCTTTGTGGGCAATCTCACGGTTTCCTCCGGCTCGATGACGATTGCCGGCGGTATCGGTGAGTATGACCTGGCTGTTCAGGAAGCGGTGAATGCCGCTAAAGATAGTGGGACGGTATCTGCGACCAGCGTCGGCACAAATGTTACCGTTGCCGCTCCTGCCACTTTGACTGTCGGTAATCTGAACGTTACCAATGCACTGAGTGTTACTGCCAACGGCGACTTTACGGCCGGCAACATTACCGTTACCAAGGGTACTTATAAGGATCTTAAGGTTCTTACCGGTGAAAAGGCTGTGGCTGACCACAGCACAACTGGTGCCGCAACCATTACTGTTGCCGATAAGAAGACTGCAAAGGTCGGTGACATCACGGTTGATGCCGGTGCGTTCACAAAGTCTGGTTCTGGTTCTCTGACGGCTGGTAACGCGACCGTCAATGTTGCCAACGGTTTGGCAGTTTCCGAAGGTACGCTCACCGTTAAGAATTTCACAACGGGTGCAAGTGGTTCTGCCACAGTTGGTAACACGGGCACGCTCGAAGTCACGGGCACGATTACCGGCGAAAAGCAGAGTCTTAATGTGTCCGGTTCGCTGGCGACCGCTCTCAATAACGTTGTCGATTACGCAAACGGTACTGCTAGCAAAAAGACCAACGCAGTCGTTAACATCACCAATGGTTCCTTTGTTGTCACTGATGAAGGCATGCAGTACACCAAGGGCCAGTGGGACAGCATCAAGACGGCCGCCGGTTCTACAAACCTCAAGATTGCTAACGGTACGCTCGTTGCAGCAGATGCAAAGACGCCTCTGACACTGGCCGATGTGAGTGCTGTTCAGGGGTATGCCGGTGCTGCGGATATCGTTGAAACAGCAACGGCAGGCACTTACACGAATGCTGCGCTCACAACACCGACGACCATCGGCAAGCTGACGGTTAACGCCAAGGATGCCAATACCAAGCTCACCAGCGTGACGCTTAATGGTACGGAACAGAATAAGTTCACACTTCGCGGTAACGCCAAGGGTGAAGTCCTTGCAGTTCCGTCGGACGTCAAGACTATCGATATCAGCCATGTCCGCTTTGGTGAAAAGGCTGCTGACCATGGTGTTGTGACGAATGCCCTGAAAGTTACGACGGATGCTGGTGTTGATGCCGGTTCCTTTGACTTCAAGGGTGACGTCGAACTCAATGGTGCCTTTAGTGTTGCGAAGAATGCAACGGCTCGCTTCCTCGGCGATGTGAAGGATGCAGCTACTACCCGCGCCGTTCTGACGAAGGGTATCAATAACGAAGGCACCACTGTTGTCGGTACTGTTCCCGCAGCCGATGCAACAGACAAGACGCTGCAGGTGAATGCCTCTACTCAGACGCTCAACGGCGGTCTGACAGTTTTCGGTGCGAAGCATGAAGCCGCTGCCCTGCAGTACAAGGCTGCCGCTGCAGACAACAACGTTATCTACGTCGGCGAACAGACGACTCTGAATAAGAGCCAGCAGTTCGGTACTACGGCTACTAACGGCAAGAACGTTGTTGCCATCGACCTTGCTTCTGTGGCTGCTAACGGTTACACCGCTAAGAGCGGCGCTATTCTGAAGACCGCAGATGCAAAAGTTACTGGTGCTGCTGCTGACCAGTCTACGTACTCTGTTGATCTTCTGAACCTCAACAGCAAGGTTCTCACGATTGCTGAAACCGGTGCAACTCTCAATCTCGGCAAGGCTTTTGCTGCGGGTACTGCAGTTAAGCTCGGCAATGCCTTCTACAACGACGGCACAGTTGCAACTGACGGCACTTTCGCTGTTGTGACGGATGAAGAAGCTGTTCTCGAAGTTGAAACCTCTGGTCTGCACACCGCTGGTGCTGTTGTCCAGGCTGTTCGTTCCTACGAAAAGCCGACCAACGGTATCGCTGCCATTGTGTACAACAACTGGAAAGCTTGGGATCAGGAATACAACCAGGCCTACTTTGATCAGGCCAAGGCTGCCGGTCTGCTGAAGGATACGGCTACCGTTTAAAGCATGTTTGCTACGGATACAAACGGTAAGTACACGAACATTGTCGACGGTAAGTTGGCTCAGTTACTCGCTCTCGGCGAAGCCCTTGATAAGGCTCAGTCCTCGGCCATCATCAACGCTGAACACGCTGCTACCAACATGGCGGTCCTGGGCGGCGCCTTCACGACGACCCTTGACGTGAACGACCAGGTGACGGCAGTTCTCAACCGCCGTATGAGCCTCGCAAACCTCAACGTTTCCCGTAACGAAGCCGGTGTGACCCCCTGGGTTGACGTCTTCGGCACGATGAACGAAGGTAAGCGCCTCTTCGGTAACGGCATGGGCTACGAAGCCGACATCTACGGTGCGGTCCTCGGCTTTGACTACACCGCCACCTGCGGCGGCGTTCTCGGCCTTGCGATCAACGTCGGTACGTCCGATGGTAACTCCACCGGCAACGGCCAGAAGGTTGACAACGACCAGGACTTCTATGGTGTGTCTGCCTACGCTTCCCGTCAGTTCGGCAGCTTCAACACGAAGCTTGACTTGGGTTACCTCGTTACGAAGAACGATCTGAAGACCGCTTCCTCCTACTTCGGCGCCACGAGCGAGAAGTTGGATGCCAAGGTCTTCACGGTTGGTCTCGGTGCTGAGTTCCTGGCGTCCGCCGGTGCCGTCAACGTTGTGCCGCACGCCGGCATCCGTCTGACGACGATCGACATGGACGAAAGCAACTTCGGTGCTGACTACGACAAGATGACGGTCTATCAGCTGCCGTTGGGCGTCACGTTCTCCGGCTCGTTTGACGCGGCCGGCTGGCAGGTTGCTCCGCAGTTTGACCTCTCTGTTGTTCCGACCTTCGGTGACAAGGACGCTGTCGCGACCTACGCCGGCAATGTCAAGGACACGACCCGTGTTGTTGACACCAACCCGGTTCAGGCCACGCTCGGCGTGTCTGCTCAGAACGGTGCGTGGACCTTCGGTCTTAACTACGGTCTCACGGCCGGCGGCGACGACCGCATGAACAACTCGCTCAATGCGAACGTCCGCTACACGTTCTAACCGCAAGGTTTGAACGGCAGGACTTCCGGCCGGTTTCTGCGGGAAACAGAAGCGGCCGGAAGAGCACCGAAGGGGAGAGGGGAAAAAGGAATAACCATCCCGGTGAGATCCTCAATTCCCTTTTCCAGCTGGTGCGATAAGCAGTACGAAGTGGTTTCCTTAACGGAAATCCCCGGTTTTGCTTGAGCCGGTTGATCCGGACTCCGAGACTTAGAGTCCGGGCATCAAAACTCCATGTCAGGCAAATTTCAAACCCCGTTTCCCGTCGGAAGCGGGGTCTTTTTCCTTTAGCGTTCTGAAGAAAAAGGCAATGACAACGCAGACAGTTTCTCAACCTGCCCGTCCGGTGAGAATCCGGCCGGACTTTGCGCCGGACATGAAACGCCGTCACGCGGCGGAATTGTTTGCGCACGGCCTGGGTTACCAGAAAACCGCTGAGATTCTGGGTTTGTCGCCTTATACCGTCCGGGACTGGGCGAGAGCCTATAAGGCCGGGCGATTCGGCACGGTTCTTGCCGCCAATCAGATGCGCTACAGCGAGGAAGAGCGCGAAAAGGTGCTCGCATTGAGGGCGCAGGGTCTATCCTGGCGTGCTATTGCTGAGCAGACCGGTGTGAAAATGGCTACCTGCCGCAAGTGGGTGATGGCCGCTCGGAACCCCAAGACCGAATAGTCGAGGATGTAAGGTTTTTTGTGTCCAGGCGACAATAGCGCTCCCGTAGGGCGCGAAAGGAATCACCGTGGCACACCGTACACCCAAAATAAACGACACCGTAAAATTTACCGACCAGCAGCAGGCCATTCTGAACGATGCCGTAGAGCAACTGATGGAAGCCGGCGGCTTAACGGCCTTAACGCAGGCTCATTTCAACGAAGCGATGAAGATCGTAGCCCAACGCTTCATCAACGCCGCCCTGCAAGGGGAACTGCAGCACCATTTGACACAGGAAGACGAAAATCTCAATCGGCCGCGCTGGACACCGCAACGTGCACCGTCGGGGCGGTTGCTCCTGCTGTCTGCTTTTCAACAACGCGGGAGAGCAGTTGCTTGGCCTCTTCTGACAGAAACGCCGAAGCTCTCGCTTCAAAGGTCGTAAGAAGCGGGAGAAGGGCCGCTTGCTCCCTCGCGGCCGGCTCTTCAAAACCGTCCTGTGCTCCTTTTTTGACGAGATGCGCAGGTTCAATCAGTTCCTTGTCAAACTGGCGGCAGCCCTCAACGGCCGCAAAAACCGGTGCATGGTTAAAGCACGCACCGGTTCGTGACGGGTGAAAGAAGCCCGGAAAGGGCTTTAAGGCCCGGTTATTCCGGAAGTGCCTGGGTTGTGAGATCAAGCGCTTCAGCGGGCGTTTCACTTTCGGGGGCGGTTCCGTTCGTCACGTCCCCCGCTTCAGGAACGAGAGCCGGTGCGTCACCGGGTTTTCTCACCGGTGCGGACTCGGCCTGGCGCTTTAACCTTGAGCCGTGGGTGACGACCTGGAAGGCGATGAGTTCGTCGGCAGGCATCACGTTAATGGCGCCCCCCGTGATCATTGCGGTCTGTCCCCGGCGGTGCACAACCGGGGAATGCTCGAGGTCATAGGTGAGCGTCCCCGTGAGCCCGTCAATCGTTTCGCGGATGCTGCCCTTGGCCATCGTAAGAGCGACAGTCAGGGCATCGGACCCCAAGGCAAAGAGCCGGCGCTCGAGCATCGTTTTGGGCGCCACGGTCTTATATTTTTCTTCAAAGGCCGCGGGGTCAAAGGTAAGGACAAAGGGACTGTCCACAAGTCCCACCTGACGGAGGTCATAGGTGAGGGCCTTGGCGTCTGCGTCATGCGCGGCGTCGCCGGGGTTCACCGCGGACGTCGCCCAAAGGCGCGAGCGCATCGGAAGGCGCGAGCGCACCAAAGAGGCCGTAGGCGACTCAAGCGCTAAGAAAATCGCGTGGTACGGGGGTTCAGCCAAGGCGGCGCGCGCACGCAACGCGGCTTCTTCGCGCCTGAGCCTGATCTGCTGCTGGCGCCACCCCTGGGGGTCGGCTTCCTGGTCAATCAATTCCTCTTCGGGCATTGTCTCATCGCGTTCAACCACGAGCTGGAAGAACTGGTTGACTCTCCGGTAGGCATCAAGGTCCACGGTGAGACGGTCCGGCGCCAAGCCCGCAAGCGTCAAAGACTTTTCAAAAGCCTGCGAGATGCGCTTTTCCAGGGGGCTGTTGCCGTCAATAAGTAACACTTTGGGGCGCTTACCCGATTCGGTCAGGCGCGGCAGGGCCTTTAAGCCCAGTTCGGTGACATACAGGGCATCTTCTTCCATCGAGAGCCCCAGCATTAAAAACTGGTGCGGAAAGACCTTGGGCTCGTAGCGCACCGACGGGGGCGGGAGGTCTTCGGCGGCGGTAAAGCCGGGGACCGAGATCTTCGCGGCAATGCTGCCGGTACCAAGGAGATCCACTTCCTGAGAGGGTTCTTCGGCCGCAGTGCTTCCCACCACTTCTGTGGTGTCGGCGACATTGAGTTCCCGCTGCGCTTCGTCGGCTAAAAGCGCCGCTTCACGCGCGAGCTGCTGCTCCTTAAGTTCTTCCGGCGTCAAGGGCACTTCCTTATCGATTTCGATCTGGTTCAGTGTCACGATCGGAAGCGGCAGGTAATTGAGTTTGGCCAAAGTTTCCACCGCCGTGCGGTCAATGGGGCCGATCGCGGCAACCGCGCCGGCTTCAGCCGCCTTTTGCGCCTGCTTTACGATGTTTCCTGAGGCGTCCGGGTGCACCAGAAGAATTTCAGCCGGTTTTTCCGCCGCATAATTCGATGCGACAATACCGTTTAAGGCGGACTGTGTGACGCCCGAGAAGACCGAGTCTTTCGAGGGCAGCAGCACCGCGATTTTGACGGGGAGCTCGGCGGG